>Ga0182736_1000688_pt1 | contig 44675 bp, 37 predicted proteins | sample eDN5th30CKraftBY_FD_128882 | JGI IMG/M metagenome (GOLD analysis project Ga0182736, IMG submission 128882) | Enriched backyard soil microbial communities from Emeryville, California, USA - eDNA 5th pass 30_C Kraft BY (version 2) (version 2) | ecosystem: Environmental > Terrestrial > Soil >... | reverse complement strand
GTGAGCGGCGCGCGCTCGACCTCCAGCGCGATGGTGATGGGGCCAAGGCTGGTATCGAGCACCACCGGCACGGTCCGGGGCACGGGCCTGAGCGTCTCGGCGTCTATCCCCGCTCCCGTCCCCGCCCCTGTTTCCGCCTCTGCCGGCGCGGCTATTTGCGCCGTCGCCGTGCTCTCCTGCGCATAGGCGGCAGCAGGCAGGAGGCTCAGGGCTACGGCCAGCGCAATGGCGTTGCGGGCCGAGCGGGAGCGGGTGCAGGAGCGGGCGGGGCGCATCATGGCCGCCATGCTAACGCCCCGGCGCACGCTGGCAAGAGGGTGCGCGCAGGATGCGATACGGGCATCCCGGTCGCGATCCACCGCCCTCACCTCCGGCCTTGGTCTTGTCCGCGACTTGCCCTATGCAGCGCAAAAGCTCCGGGGAAAAAACTTGACGCTTGCCATGCTCGCCGCCGCTGCGGCCCAGCCCATCCAGTTCAGCAGCCTCGGGCTTGATCCGGTCGCGATCTCGCTCGGTTTCTTCGATATCAAATGGTATAGCCTCGCCTATCTGGCCGGCATCCTCATCGGCTACTGGTATCTGACGGTGCTCATCCGCCAGCCCGGCGCGCCGATGGCGCGGCGCCATGCCGATGATTTCATCTTCTACGCCACGCTCGGCATCATCGTCGGCGGGCGGCTGGGCTATATCCTCTTCTACCAGCCCGCCATTCTCGAACGGCCGCTCGATATCTTCAAGCTGTGGGAAGGCGGCATGTCGCTGCATGGCGGCACGATCGGCGTCATCCTCGCCATCTGGTGGATGGCGCGGCGCGAGAAGCTCTCCTTCCTGCGCGTCTGCGATTATATCGCCTGCGTGGTGCCCTTCGGGCTGTTCTTCGGCCGCCTCGCCAATTTCGTGAACGGCGAGCTGTGGGGCAAGGTGACGGATGTGCGCTGGGCCATCGTCTTCCCGGATGCCGGCCCGCTGCCGCGCCACCCGAGCCAGCTTTACGAGGCGCTGCTGGAGGGACCGCTGCTTTTCGCCATCCTCGCCTTCTTCTTCTGGAAGACGAATGCGCGCTACCAGCCGGGCAAATTGTTCGGCATCACCGCATTGGGCTATGGCGCGGCGCGCTTCTTCGTCGAATATTATCGCGAGGCGGACGCGCAGCTCATGGATTTCGCCGAGCGCACCGGCCTGCATATGGGCCAGTGGCTGACCATCCCGATGATCGCGCTCGGCCTGTATCTGGTGTTCACCGCCAGCGGCCGCCGCACCCGTGTCGAGCCCATCGCCGGGCCGGACAGTGTCGCCTGACGCCACGGGAGGCGCCCGCCCCCCCTGCTCGCTGCACGATTATATGGCGGCCGCCAACGCGGCTTATTATGGCGGGCGCGATCCGCTCGGCGCGGCGGGCGATTTCATCACCGCGCCGGAGATCAGCCAGATGTTCGGCGAGCTGATCGGCCTGTGGTTTGCCGATCTCGCCCTGCGCGCCGGCGTCGGCCCGGCGGTCGCCTATGTCGAGCTTGGCCCCGGCCGGGGCACGCTGGCCGCCGATGCTCTGCGCGCCATGGGACAGGCCGGTCTCGCTCCGCCCGTCCATTTCGTGGAGACCAGCCCGGTGCTGCGCGGCGCCCAGCGCGCCGCCGTGCCGCAGGCGATATGGCATGACGATGTCGCCACGCTGCCCATGGATCGACCGCTCATCATCATCGCCAACGAGTTTTTCGACGCCTTGCCGATCCACCAATATCAGCGCACCGCGCAGGGCTGGCGCGAGCTTATGGTGGCCGGCGATCCCCCGCGCCTCGTCCCCGGCGCGGCCGATTGCGCCGACGCCATTCCCATCCAGCTTGCCGATGCGCCGCTCGGCGCCATCGTGGAGCGGGGCCGCGCCGGCGAGGCGGTGCTGGCCGCGCTCGCCCGCCGCATCGCCGCGCAGGGCGGCGCGCTGCTCGCCATCGATTATGGCTATGAGGGGCCGGCGACAGGCGATACGCTGCAAGCCATGCAAGACCATCGCTATGCCGATCCGCTGACCGCGCCGGGCGAGCGCGACCTGACCGCCCATGTCGATTTCGCCAGCCTCGCCGCCGTCGGGCGGGCGCATGGCCTGCGTCCTTCGCCCTGCGTCGGTCAGGGCGCCTTCCTCACCACTTTGGGCATCGATGCCCGCGCCGCCGCGCTGACCCGCTCCAATCCCGATCGCGCCGGGGAGGTCGCCCAGGCGCGCGAGAGGCTGGTCGCGCCACAGGCGATGGGCCGGCTGTTCAAGGTTCTCGCGCTGCGCCATGCCGCATGGCCGCAACCGGCAGGCTTCGCATGAGCATCGAGGTTCTGCGCGCCGGCGTGCTGGGCGATGTGCCGCACGGCTTTCTCGGCCGGCGCGGCGGCGTGTCGGGCGGCCTCTATGCCAGCCTCAATGTCGGCCTCGGCGCGGCGGACGATCCGGCGGCGATCCGGCGCAACCGCGATCTGGCGCGCGATGCGGTGCTGCCCGGCGCGGCCCTCGTCACCCTGCATCAGGTCCATTCGGCCGATGTGGTGACGGTGCGCGCGCCGGTCCCGCTCGACGCCCGGCCCCATGCGGACGCATTGGTGACGGATCGGCCGGGCCTGCTGCTCGGCATCCTCACCGCCGATTGCGTGCCGATCCTCTTTGCCGATGCGGCGCGCGGCATTGTCGGCGCGGCCCATGCCGGCTGGAAAGGCGCGCTGGCCGGCGTAGCGGAAGCGACGCTGGAGGCCATGGCCGCCCTCGGGGCGCAGCGCAGCGCCATCGCCTGCGCCATCGGCCCGTGCATCGGCCGGGCCAGCTATGAGGTGAGCGCGGGCTTCGAGGCGCCCTTCCTCGCGCGCGAGGAGGAGGATGCCCGCTTCTTCTCGGCGGGCCGTCCGGGTCATCTCCAGTTCGATATTGCCGGCTATGTCGCGGCGCGGCTGGCGGCCGCCGGCGTGGCGCGCATCGCCATGCTGGATGAGGATACGTGCAGCCAGCCGGCGCGTTTCTTCAGCTATCGCCGGTCCTGCCATGCGGGCGAGCCGGATTATGGCCGGCAGATCTCGCTCATCGGGGTCGGTTGAAGCCGCCGGTTGGCCGCGCTTGCAAATCGCGCCCACAGTCGCAGTCCCACCCGCAGTCGCGCCGCGCAACTCACCAGTGGAGCACCGGCCAGCCCCGTAGCGCGGCGAGCCGGCGCAGCGGCTCATGAGGATTGGCGGCATAGCCCTCATCGGCATAGCCCAGCATCGGCGCGTCGGTCACATGGTCGCTATAGGCGCGGATATGCGCCGCCTCGCGCGCGATCCCCGCGTCCGCCAGCCACGCCTCGATCATCCGCAGCTTGGCGACGTCATAGCAATTTTCCCCGGCAATCTTCGCGCGGATATAGTCCACATCCTGGCTGAAATGATCGGTCGCGATCACATCGTCAAAGCCAAGGCGCCGGGCGATCGGCTCGACATAGAGGCGGTAGGAGGCCGAGGCGATGACCAGCCGGCAGCCATCCGCCTTGTCCTGCGCGATCCGCGCCAGCGCGCCGGGGCGGATATTGCGCGCCATCACCTTGTCCGCGAAGCTTTCCACCGCGGGCATGATCCGCGCGCGGCGCACGCGCCGGCCGATGAGCAGCGCCTGGTTCAGCTCCTTGGCGCGGCCGCGCGGCAGCAGCCGCAGCACATAGAAGATCATCACCAGCGCGGCGAGCGGCAGCAGCGCCAGCCGCCAGGGCGCAATGGCTAGCGCCATGTGGATGAGGAACGCCGTATAGGTGCCGCGCACGGTGATCGTGCGGTCCATGTCGTAAATGGCGATCCGTTGCGTGGGCTCGGGCATGGTCGGTCCTTCCGCGGCAATGGCGCCGATTACGCGGCGCATGGGCCAAATCGGCTTGCCGTGCAATGCAATCTGCCCCACTGTGCGCCCGATGGCGACGCCAGCTGACTTCACCGAGCGCGATGACGCACAAGGCCGCACCATCAGCCTGAGCGGTACTTTGTCGCTTGCTTGTCTGGGCGACGTGCCCGCGCGGCTCGATGCGATCGCCGACGGCGTGGCGCAGATCGATCTCGCCGGGCTGGATCATATCGATACGATCGGCGCCTGGGTCGTCCATCGTTTCGCCATGCGCATGGATGCGCCGGTCACCGGCGCGGGCGAGGATGCGCAGCGTCTGCTGGATGCCGTGGCGCGCAATGACGAGCCGCTGGCAACCGCCGCGCCGCCGCTCAATCCCGTCGTCCGCGTGCTGGCCGAAACCGGCGATGCGGTGCGGCTCACCGGCCAGACCATGCTCGGCCTCATCGGCTTTCTGGGGGCGACCACTCTCTCTTTCGGCCGCCTCATCACCCATCCGCGCTCGGTCCGCATCAATGCCGTGGTCCAGCGGCTGGAGGTCGTCGGCATCAAGGCGCTGGCGATCGTCGGGCTGATGAGCTTCCTCGTCGGCATCGTCATCGCCCAGCAGGGATCGGTCCAGCTCCAGCAATTCGGCATGGAAGTGCTCACCGTCAATCTCGTCGGCCGGCTCACCTTCCGCGAGCTGGGCGTGCTGATGACCGCAATCATGGTCGCCGGCCGCTCCGGCTCGGCCTTTGCCGCGCAGATCGGCACGATGATGCTCAATGAGGAAGTGGACGCGATGCGCACCATCGGCGTGCGCCCCATGGAGGCGCTGGTGATGCCGCGCATCCTCGCCACGGTCATCATGATGCCGCTGCTCGGCTTCTACGCCTCGGTCTGCGCCGTCATCGGCGGCGGTTTCCTGTGCGCCGTCTCGCTCGATATCCCGCCGGTCACCTTCGTCCAGCGGCTGCGCGAGGTGGTGCCGATCACGGATCTTTATGTGGGGCTGGTCAAGGCGCCGGTGTTCGGCCTCATCATCGGCATCGCCGGCTGTTTTCAGGGCCTGCAGGTGCGCGGCAATGCCGAGGAGGTGGGCACGCGCACCACCGCCGCCGTGGTGCAGGCGATCTTCCTCGTCATCGTCATCGATGCCGTGTTCGCGGTCTTCTTCACATGGATCGGCTGGAATTGACGGACGCCGCCCCCGCCTCCCCGCCCGCCGCGCAGCATGATGCGCCGGACGACGCGCCGATCATCCGCATTCGCGGCCTGGTCAATCGTTTCGGTGACAATATCATCCACGATCAGCTTGATCTCGACGTGCGGCGCGGTGAGATATTGGGCGTCGTCGGCGGCTCGGGCACTGGCAAATCCGTGCTGATGCGCTCGATCATCGGCCTGCAACAGCCTGCCGCCGGGTCCATCACCGTGTTCGGCGAGCCGATGCTGGATCGCGACCCGGCCGACCCGGAGCTGATCGCCGTCCAGAAGCGCTGGGGCATCCTCTTTCAGAATGGCGCGTTATTCTCGACATTGACCGTGTCGGAGAATGTCCAGGTGCCGCTGCGCGAATATTATCCCGCCATGAGCGCCCGGCTGCGTGAGGAAATCGCCGCCTACAAGATATTGATGACCGGCCTCAATGCCGTCGACGGTCCCAAATATCCCGCCGAACTGTCCGGCGGCATGCGCAAGCGCGCCGGCCTCGCCCGCGCGCTGGCGCTCGATCCGGAGTTGCTGTTCCTCGACGAGCCGACCGCCGGGCTGGACCCGATCGGCGCGGCCGCCTTCGATGAGCAGACGCTGGAGCTGCAACGCACGCTCGGCCTCACCCTGTTCCTCATCACCCATGATCTCGATACGCTGCACGCCATTTGCGACCGGGTCGCCGTGCTGGCGGACAAGAAGGTGATCGCGGTCGGCACGATCGACGAGCTGCTGGCGCTGGATCACCCGTGGATTCAGGAATATTTCAACGGTCCGCGCGGGCGCGTCGCGCATGGCGCCCGGCCGCTGGCCGGCGAGGCGCTGGCATGAGGCGCGCGCTACAGGCGTGGACAGGCGCGGCCCGGCCCGCCATAACCGGGGCGAAGGAAAGCAGGGGCTAATGGAAACACGATCCAACAATGTGTTCGTGGGCGCGGTGGTCCTGCTGCTGCTCCTCCTCACCGTCGGCGCGGCCTTCTGGTTCGCCCGCATCGGCGAGGGGGACAAGCGGGAATATGACGTCTTCTTCAAAACCTCCGTCGGCGGCCTCGCCAAGGGGTCGGCCGTCACCTATTCCGGCGTGCCCTCGGGCCAGATCAAGCTGATCGAGCTGTGGCGCAAGGACCCGGAGTTCGTCCGTGTGCGCATCGTGGTGGATCGCTCGACGCCGGTGCTGCAAGGCACCACCGCGACGATCAACGGCGTGGGCTTCACCGGCGTGTCGGAAATCCAGCTTGATGGCGCGGTGCGCGGCGCTCCGCCGATCGTCTGCCCGGAGCGCAATGCCGATGCCGTCTGCCCGGAAGGCGTGCCGGTCATTCCCACCAAGCCGGGCGCGCTGGGCGAATTGCTCAATAATGCGCCCATGCTGCTCCAGCGTCTGACGACGCTGACCGAGCGGCTGAACGAGATGTTCGGCGACACGAACCAGAAGAATTTCACGGAGATGCTCGGCAATCTCAACCAGCTGAGCGGCTCCCTCGCCGCGAGCGGGCCGGAGCTGTCCGCCACCATCGCCCAGACCCGCGCCACCCTCGCCAGCGCCGGCAAGGCCGCCGATGCACTGACCGAGGCGGCCAACAACACCAATGCGCTGGTGAACAGCGAGGGCAAGCCGCTGCTGGAGGATCTGCGCAAGACGATCCGCTCCGCCGGGGCGACGCTCGACACGCTGGACGCCACCTTGAAGAGCGCCACGCCGGGCGTGGAAAGCTTCACCCGCGACACCATGCCGCAAGTCGGCCTGCTGGTCCGCGATCTGCGGCAGATGTCGCGCGCGATCATCGCCGTCACCGAGAAGCTCGATCAGCAGGGCGCGAGCAGCCTGTTCGGTGCGTCGCCGCTGCCGGATTACAAGCCATGAAGGAAAGGCGAGCCATGTCCCCGCACATCCCGGCGCATATCATCCCCGGACAGCCTGCGCCGCGTCGCGCCGGGCCGGGCGCAACCGGCCTCCTGCTCGCGAGCTTCGCCGCCCTGCTGATGAGCACGGGCTGCGTGCGGATCGGCGCCAAGCCACCCGCCACGCTGCTGGCGATCAGCGCGCAGGCCGAAGCCCCGGCCGGCGAGACCCTCTCCACGGCCCGCCAGCAGGCGCTGTTCGTCGATCTGCCCACCGTCCCGCGCGCCATCGCCTCGCTGCGCGTGGCGGTGCGGGATAGCGCCACCAGCTTCGCCTATGTGAAGGATGCGCTCTGGGTTGATTCGCCGGCCCGCCAGTTTCAGAGCGTGCTCGCCGAGACGGTTCGCGTGCGCACCGGCCAGCTGGTGCTCGATCCCGGCCAGTTTCTGGCCCGGCGCGGGCAGGTGCTGGAGGGTCGCCTCCTCGAATTTGGCGTGGACGCAGCCAGCAAGCGCGCCATCGTCACCTATGATGCGACGCTGGCCTTGCCCGACGACCAGCAGGTGCTGCGCCAGCGCTTCACCGCCTCCGTGCCACTGAGCCGGATCGACGCGAACAGCGTCGCGCCGGCCATCAGTCAGGCGGCCAATGAGGTGGCGGTCGCCGTGGCGGACTGGATACGCACGCAAAACTAACGGCGCAGCCACAAAAACCGGACGGGGATGCGGGCGCGATGGCCCACCGCAGCCGCCTCGCCCCTCAATCAGAGGCTGATCCCACCGGGCGAATCACCGCGCCCTGCCTGCCGGACGGTCAGGACAGGTCGAATGCCCGCCCGCCAATGACCGCCCGCCTCAAGCCTCGGGCGTCCGCTGAATCGCAACCCACCGCCACCGCGCAGGGGCATCCGCCTCGGCAACACCGATGCACCAGGGCGGATCGCCATTCAGCCCTGAGGGCCTGCAAATGGCGTTTTCCCGTGCTTCCGGTGCTCATATGCCGCCAGCACGTCGCGCGTCGGATCGCGAAACCCACCATTTTCGCCACGTCTTCTTCTGAATATCGATCCGCCCTACGCCTGGCCCCCTGAAGCGCTGCATGCGGCAAGCCCGCCTCGCCTTCACGCCCGACAATCGCCGCTGAAACGCGCCGCATCCTCGCAGCCAGCTCACAACACTCCGCGATACAGATCCGAACGCCCCCAGCCGCGCACTACATTGCAGGCAGCGGCGAAGCTGGCACGAATCGACCTCTCCGGTCGTATCCCCGCCGCCGCCATCCCCCACCAGGCGCCGGCCAACAATCTCACGCCAGACTGCGGCTCGCCTGCTCCATCACGTCGCGCGAGAGGCCCGGCGTCGCCATGATCCGGTCCAGCTGCGCGCGCATCAGCGCCCCGCGCGCCGGATCGAAGCGCCGCCAGCGGCCCAGCGGCGGCACCATGCGCGCAGCGGTCTGCGGGTTGAGGCGGTCGAGCGCGATGATCGCATCCGCCACCAGCCGATAGCCCTCGCCATCCGCGCGGTGGAACGCCCATTGATTGGCCGCGAATGCGCCAAACAGCGCCCGGGCCCGGTTGGGGTTGGCAAGCGTGAAGTCCGCATGGCGCGCCAGTGCCGCCACATGCGCCGGGGTTTCCGGGTGGAGCGCCAGCGCCTGCGTCTGGAACCATTTGTCGATCACCAGCGCATTGTCGGCATAGCGATCGTAAAATGCCGCCAGCGCCCGCTCCCGCTCGGCCTCCGCGCCGCTCTGGCTGACCAGCACGGCCAGCGCCGCCTGCCGCTCGGTCATATTGTCGGCCCGCTCAAACTGGTCGAACGCCAGCGCCGGCCCGTCCGCCGCGCCGGAGGCCACCAGATAGCCCAGCGCCACGCCGCGCAGCTTGCGCGCCGCCCGCGCATCGGCGGAAAGCGAGAAGCCGTTGCGCGCGCATTCGGCATGGAGCGCCCGCCATTCCGGCTCCAGCGCCCGGCCGATGAGCTGCTGCAATGCCTCCCGCGCGGCATGGATCGCATCGGGATCGACAATCTCCATCTGGTCGCCCAGATAAGCCTCGCTCGGCAGGCGCACGGCCTCCGCCACGAAAGCGCGGTCCAGCGTGGCATCGCCAATAGTGTGCCGGATCGAGTCTATGATCCGCCCGCTCTCCGGCGGCGCGCCGGCAATCTGCGCCATCAGTCCGCCGATCATCAGTTGCTGGAGCGCTTCATAGCGGCTGAACGGGTCGTCATCCCGCGCGGCGAGAAAAGCCAGATCGTCCGCATCCTGCTCCGCCTGCACGATGATCGGCGCGGAAAAGCCGCGGTTGACGGAGAGCACCGGGCGCGCCGCAAAGCCGGTGCGGCGGATCTGCGTCTGCGCCTCGCTCAGCAGCAGCACTTCCTCGCCATCATGCGCGCCGAGCGCCGGGTCGAACAGGGCGAAGCGGATGGGGATCGCCATCGCCGCCTTGTCCGCCTGCCCGGGCGTGGCGGGAATGCTCTGGGTAAAATCGAGCGTTACACTGCCGCTTGCCGGATCATGCGCCATCCGCACGCTGACGCGCGGCGTGCCGGCCTGGCTATACCAGAGGCGGAACTGCGTGAGGTCGATCCCGCCGCCATCCTCCATGGCCCGGACGAAATCCTCGCAGGTCACCGCCTGCCCGTCATGCCGCTCGAAATAGAGGTTGCTCCCCTTGCGGAAGCCCTCCGGCCCCAGCAGCAGCGCCATCATGCGGATCAGCTCGGCGCCCTTATTATAGACGGTCGCTGTATAGAAGTTACTGATTTCCATATAGGATTCCGGCCGTACCGGATGGGCGAGCGGCCCGCTATCCTCCGGGAACTGCGCCGCGCGCAGCACCCGCACATCCTCGATCCGCTTCACCGCCGCGCTGCCCATATCGGCCGAGAAACTCTGGTCGCGATAGACGGTGAAGCCTTCCTTCAGGGAAAGCTGGAACCAGTCGCGGCACGTCACCCGGTCGCCGGACCAGTTGTGGAAATATTCATGCGCGACGACGCTTTCGATCGCGTCATAATCCGGGTCCGTCGCGGTCTCCGGGTCAGCCAGAATATAGCGCGAATTGAAAATATTGAGCCCCTTATTCTCCATCGCGCCAAAGTTGAAATCGGCCACCGCCACGATGTTGAACACATCGAGATCATATTCGCGGCCATAGGTCCGCTCGTCCCACGCCATGCTGTTCTTGAGCGCCGTCATGGCATGGCCGGTGCGCGGCAGGTCCGCCGCCTTCACCCAGATGCCGAGCTTGACGGTGCGGCCGCTCATCGTGGTGAAACTATCCGCATTGCAGGCCAGATCGCCCGCTACCATGGCGAAGAGATAGCTCGGCTTGGGGAAGGGATCGACCCAGCGGGCATAGTGGCGGCCATCGGGCAGATCACCCGCTTCCACCGGGTCGCCATTGCCCAGCAGCACCGGATAAAGCGCCTTGTCCGCCCGCATCGTCACATTGTAGCGCGCCAGCACGTCCGGCCGGTCGGGGAAGAAGGTGATGCGGCGGAAACCCTCCGGCTCGCACTGGGTGCAGAGCAGCCCGCCCGAGGCATAAAGCCCCATCAGCTGCGTATTGGCGGATGGATCGATCTCCACCAGCGTCTCGACGATATGCGCGTCGCCCGGCAGCGCGATGATGAGCGCGCCCTCCTCCAGCCGCCAGTCCCCGTCCGGCACCGCCGCGCCATCCACGCGCACGGCGAGCGGCATCAGCCCGTCGCCATCGAGCCGTAGCGGGCGATCATGCGCCCCGGCGCGCGTCACGCTCAGCCGCGCGCGCACCCGCGTCGCCCGCGCATCCAGATCGACCTCAAGGTCGATATCCGGCACCAGCCAGAGCGGCGGGCGATAGGCCATGCGCTGGATGACGGGCGGCGTGGCGGCGGCTTGGGTCTGCTGAATATCCATGCGTCAAATCCTAGGATGCCGGGCGGCGCGGCACAACAGGCGCGATCACCGCACGCGACGATGGCGGCGCAAGACGGTGATCAGGCAAGCCGGGCGGCACGGGGCGACGGGTGGGCGCCAGCCGCTAGCCAGATCAGCCATGAGTCGGATACAGCGCAGCCCCCGCACCGGCATATCGGCGCGCCGGCACATCGCGTCACAAGGCGAGACACGGGGGATAGCGAGCACGGGTCGCACAATGTCGCGCGTCGTCGCCGGGCCGATCGGCTACATCAACCTCCGCCGCCGATACAGGCCTCCCAGGAAATCACACAGCCAGGCACATCATGGATGCGACACGGACAAAGACGGCCCGAAACAATCCCGCAACGCCGGGAATATGAGTGGCAAAATGGCAAGCCGCATCGCCATGCCCACAGGACGGGGCGCGAAGGACGAGCACCCGCCTGCTGACACATTCGTCCCGCACCTCATCGCCGCTGAAGAAGCGCCCAATCTGGCACATCATGCAGGCGCTATAGACAACGATGCAAAAGACGCTCCCGCACGACGATAATATAGCCACGGAAAAAGCAAGACACGACGCCAGCCCCGCGAGAAGGCGCGAGGGATGAAGCACTGGTCCCGTGAAGGCGTGCCAGGACGCCTCAATACAGGATCATACGATGCGTGCCGATGAATCGAGCGGCAGATAAATACAGCACGCAGGACAGCGCCATCGCCAGATGTCACCCACAACATGGTGGCACGGCCGCACCGTGCACCTTGGCAGCCCTGAAACGGCCATTGCGCAACTCGTATACGGATCAGCTAGCCATGACGTTACCATGTCGCGCCACCCATCGCGCGACGGCCGTCCCCTTATCGCGCCTGTCGATCCGATGCCGCTTCGGGCACCATTCAGCACTGACGACCTGCAAACCGCTTGCCGTCCGCATCCATCACTCGCGAAAGATCCCCCCGCGCACCGACGCACAAAAGCAACCATAGCGCTATGCCATGGCCCGGACCACGCCCCGGAGCGCGCGGACCATGGTCGTCCGGCGGGATGACAGCATGGACCCTGCGCCCCCACCATGCGATGACGCGCGCGCTATCGCCGCACGGGCAAGATGGCGGAGCGATACAGGAGGCGCCGATGCCGCATCTTTTCATCTTCGGCCTTGGCTATAGCGCGAGTCATCTGGCGCGCCGCCTCACCATGCAAGGCTGGACGGTGGAGGCGACAGGCAGCGCCGGCGCCATTGCGTTCGAGGATGATGCCGCCGTGCGCGCCGCGCTTGGCCGCGCGACGCATATCCTATCCTCCGTGCCGCCGCAAACGCAGGGCGATCCGGTGCTCATCCGCCATGGCCTCGCTTTGCAAAACGCCCCTGCCGGCTGGATCGGCTATCTCTCCTCAACCGGCGTTTATGGCGACACGGGCGGCGCATGGGTCGATGAAACGTCGCCCATTGGCGGCGGGCGGCGCAGCGCGCGCGTGGCGGCGGACAGCGGCTGGCAAGCGCTCGGCCGCCCCGTCCACATCTTCCGGCTGCCCGGCATTTACGGCCCTGGCCGCAACATTCTCGATCGGCTGCGTGATGGCCGGGCCCGCCGTATCGATTTGCCGGGGCAGGTGTTCAGCCGCGTGCATGTCGATGATATTGCCGGCGGCATCATCGCCGGCATGGCCGGGTCCGCCGGCATCTATAATCTCGCCGATAATCTGCCCTGCTCTCAGAATGACGTCATCATCCACGGCTGCGCCCTGCTCGGTCTGCCGGTGCCGCCCTTGCTGTCGCTGGAAGCGGCCCGCCTCTCACCCGCCGCCGCCGCCTTTTATGCGGAGAATCGCCGCGTCGCGAACGGCAAGGCCGCGCGCCTGCTCGGCTGGCACCCGCACTACCCCGATTATCGCGCCGGGCTGGCCGCGTGCCTCGCCGCATCCTCGCCGTCATGACGCCACGGTTCACCGGCGCCATTTTCCGCAATCGGCCGGATCGATCACATCAGACCGGCTGAACGCCGCGCCCCGCCACGCATCACCCCCGATAATCCCTGCCGAGCGACACTATCCCGATCCGGCTCCGATGAATCTGATGATATCGGCATCATAGTCCTGTTCGGAAAACCAGCCATCTCCAGTCTGGGCCCGCTATCTCGCCACGCTGCCGCAAATAGTCCGGCCCACGCCACGGCCACGGCATCGCATCCGGTCATCATGATCCGCCCTATCCGGCCCTCCAACAACCGACGACGCAATCATATCTCCGCGATCAACTCTGGCCCTGCGGGATCAGTTCCGCCACATCAGCCCGAAAGCAATCAATATCGCACAATAATTCAACCGATTACGGCGAAACGCTGCCTATGCACCACCGGTCGCGCCACCCAACCGGATAAATTAAGCCGTTGCAGGCGGCGCTTCTCCCGCATCACCTGCCGGCGTGATCTAACCTGCGGAACCAAGCCGTTACGACCAGCCCCTTCATCCGCCAACGTCTGCCGACGCGGATCTGACCCGTTCGCCTAAAAGCCGCCGCCCGTCAGTTTCTGGCAGAGCATGTCAAGCTGATCGAGGTTGGAATAATGCAGCGTCAGCGCGCCCTTCCCGCCCTCAAAGGTGATCCCTACCTTCAGCCCGAGCAGGTCGGATAATTGCTGCTCCATCGCCACCAGATCGGCATCGCGGCCAGCGCCGCCGCTCACGCCAGCGGCGCGCGCGCCCGCCTGCCCCGGTGCGCCGCCATTTTCCCGCACCGCGCGGACGAGCTTCTCCGTCTCGCGGACGGAGAGGCCCTTGTCGGCAATATCGCGCGCCAGCACCGCGCAGCCCGGCACACCGATCAGCGCGCGGCCATGGCCCATGCTCAGCCGGCCTTCCATCACCAGCGTCTGCACATCGTCCGGCAGATCGAGCAAGCGCATCAGATTGGCGACATGGCTGCGCGATTTCCCGACGATCCGCGCCAGCCCGTCCTGGCTATGCTGGAAATGGTCGATCAGCCGGCGGTAGGCCTGCGCCTCCTCGATCGGGTTGAGATCTTCGCGCTGGATATTCTCGACCAGCGCAATCTCCAGCGTCTCGGTCTCGCTGAACGCGCGCACAATCGCGGGAATCTGGTGCAGTTGCGCTTTCTGCGCCGCCCGCCAGCGCCGCTCGCCGGCGACGATCTGATAGCGCCCGTCCGGCGTCGAGCGGACGATGATCGGCTGGATGATCCCTCGCGCGCGGATGCTTTCCGCCAGTTCTTCCAGCGCCTGTTCGTCAAAATGCCGCCGCGGCTGATCCGGGTGCGGCGCCACACGGGCGATGTCGAGGAGCTGGATGGCCCGGCCGGATGCCGCTGCCGGCCCCGCATCTTCGTCCCGCCCCGGGTCCGGCGCGTTCGTTCTCTCCCGCGTCGTCTCGCCGAGCAGGGCGGACAGGCCCCGGCCGAGCGGACGGCGCGCCGTGCCCCGCGTGGTTGCTTCGCCGTCGCTCATGCCGCCACCTCCTGCCGGGGGAGTCGTTCGATCAATTCTCGTGCAAGCGCCATATAGGCCTCCGATCCGGCACAGCGTATATCGTAAATCAGCGCCGGCATGCCATGGCTCGGCGCTTCGGAAAGGCGCACATTGCGCGGAATGACGGTCTTGAACACCAGATCGCCCAGACAGGCCCGCACATCGTCCGCCACCTGATCCGTCAGCCGGTTGCGGCGATCATACATGGTGAGCGCCACACCCAGAATGGAGAGCCCCGGATTGAACCGCGCCCGGATTCGCTCGACCGTCTGCAAAAGCTGGGAAAGGCCTTCAAGCGCAAAAAACTCGCATTGCAGCGGCACCATCACCACCTGCACGGCGACCATGGCGTTGACGGTGAGCAGCCCCAGCGACGGCGGGCAGTCGATCAGGCACACATCCCAGCGATGCGTCCCCTGCTCCCCCAGCGCGGTCGCGAGCCGATGGGTGCGGTTCTCCACATCGATCAATTCGATCTCGGCGCCGGAGAGATCCTGCGTCGCCGGCACAATGTCCAGGCCCGGGACCAGCGTGGGGATGACGATTTCGTCCAGCCCGGCATCGCCCAGCAGCAGGTCGTGGCTCGAACGCACACGGTCGCTCTGGGAAATGCCAAGGCCGGTCGAGGCATTGCCCTGCGGATCGAGATCAATCAGCAAGGTGCGATGCCCCGTGGCCGCCAGCGCCGTCGCAAGATTGATCGCCGTTGTCGTCTTGCCAACGCCGCCCTTCTGGTTCGCAATCGCTATACTGATCATTTTGCCCGCCGATTTTTGCGCGAATTCATGGGTTTACCTGATCGCTTGGGCGTCAATCGCGGCGTGAGATCGCGCGCGATGATGATGGCGCTGTCGGCATCGGTAAGGCTTTGTTCCACGTGAAACACAGCTTGCCATCGCTGGCGGGCAATGGCCAGTTCCTTTTCGCCGTTGCGCCCCTTGGGCAGCAACCAGACGGTGTTTTCGTCAGCCAGATGGTGTGCGGTTTGCAGCAATCGATCCAGCGGTGCATAGGCGCGGGCAGAAATGATACCCGCCGGTGCATCCAGAGCGACTTTCTCGACCTTGCACCCCAGCACCTCGACATGGTCCAGCCCCAGCTCCCGCGCGGCACGTTCCAGAAACGTCACCCGCAACGGCCGCATCTCGACCAGCGAGATAGGCGCCTTGCGCAAGCAGGCGACCACCAATCCGGGAAACCCCGCCCCCGTGCCCAGATCGACCCAATGGCTCGCATCGTCTGCCCGCCCCTGCGCCAGCGTCAGCAACTGCGCGGAATCCACCATGTGCCGCGCCCATATCTCCGCGCGGCTGGCGGCGGAGATGAGATTCTGCCGATCGGCTTCCTCCAGCACCAGCGCTGCAAGCTGCCGCAACCGTTGGCCCGCCTCGCCGTCCCACCAGCCCTGCCTGCGCAACCAGTCCTGCGCCTGCTCCTCGGTCATGCCGCATGCTGCCGGCTGGCGACCAGCAACGCCGCCAGCGCCGCCGGGGTGATGCCGCGGATGCGCGCCGCCGCGCCCAGCGTCTCCGGCCTCGCCATCGTCAGTCGTTCGATCATCTCGCTGCTCAAGCCCCCGATCGCGCCAAAGTCCAGATCGGCCGGCAACACAATCGCATCATTGGCGCGCAAGGCTCGCACCTCCGCCTCTTGCCGCTCGACATAGGGAGCATAGGTCGCGTCCTCCATCCGCTCGGCCAGCAGTGCCGCGTCGCCATCCCGCAAGCCGGGCACCGCGTCCTGAAGATGCCCCAGTGATACAGACGGGAAGCGCGCCCACGCTCGTGCGGGCCGCTTCATTCCGTCATCCCGCACGTCCGCGCCTGCGCGTTGCAGCGCACCGGGTGTCAACATCGTATCGAACAAGCGGTCGAGCATCGCGCCCTTTTCCGCACATGCCGTCCACCAGCGCGTCCGCTCGGTCCCGGCCAACCCCGCCGCAATCGCCACCGGCGTCAGCCGGGTCGCGGCATTGTCCGCGCGCAGCCGGAGGCGAAATTCGGCCCGCGCCGTCAGCATCCGATATGGTTCGGTAATGCCTTGCAGACAAAGGTCATCGATCATCACGCCAATATAGCTTTGCGCCCGGTCGAGAATGAGCGGCTCCAGCCCCAGCGCATGGGCCGCCGCATTGGCGCCGGCCACCAGCCCCTGTGCCGCCGCCTCTTCATAACCGGTGGTGCCGTTCACCTGTCCAGCCAGAAAAAGGCCGAAAATCTCGGGCAGTGCCAATGTCCGGTCCAGCGCACGCGGGTCGATATGGTCATATTCCACCGCATAGCCCGGCACGACCATTTCAGCCTGCGTCAACCCCGGCAGCGTCTGGATCATCGCGCGTTGAACATCGGCGGGCAGCGAGGAACTTAATCCATTTGGATAAACCAGATGGGTGTTCAGCCCCTCCGGCTCGAGAAATATCTGGTGGCCGTCCCGGTCGCCAAAGCGCATCACCTTGTCTTCAAGCGATGGACAATAGCGCGGCCCCCGCCCCTCAATATCGCCGGAGAATAAGGGCGATTGGCCAAGATTATCCCGCACCACCGCATGGGTGCGCATATTGGTGCGCGTAATCGCACATGCGAGTTGCGGCAGAGCGCTGCCATCGTCCGCCGGGAGAAAGGACATGGTCCAGTCTTCGCGGTCCGAGGGTTGACGCTCCAGTGCCGCCCAATCGATCGTCCGTCCATCCAGCCGCGCGGGCGTGCCGGTCTTCAGACGGCCGATCGGCAGGTCGAGCGCGCGCATCTGCACGGCAAGCTCCGTCGCGGCATGTTCGCCGAGCCGGCCACCGGCCACGCGCTCGGCGCCTCGGAACATCACCGCACCCAAAAATGTTCCCGTGGTGATGACAACCGCCCGGCCACGCACCATCACATCATCCGCCAGCCGCACCCCTTCAATCGCGCCGCCCGGTCCCAGCGCCAGCGCGGTCACCTCCCCGGCGATCACCTTCAGGCCGGGCTGCCGGGCAAGCAGCGCCTGAACGGCGGCGCGATAGATTGCCCGGTCCGCCTGTATTCGCGGCCCGCGCACGGCGGCGCCCTTGCTGCCGTTCAGCATGCGTCGATGGATCGTCGCGCGATCGGCCGCACGCGCCATGACGCCATCCAGCGCATCAATCTCCCGCACCAGATGGCCTTTGCCGAGCCCACCGATCGATGGGTTGCAGGACAGCTCGCCAATATGGCCGGGCTTGGCGGTCACCAGCAATGTGCGCGCACCGCGACGCGCGGCGGCGGCCGCTGCTTCGGTCCCGGCATGGCCACCGCCGATAATGATTACGTCATAGACATCCACAGTCATGCCCCGCCCTACCGCCGGACGGGGCCCGGGTCAAAGACGTAAGCAGGGCATAGACGCGTGATATGTTCCACGTGGAACAATCCGCTATGGCAATTATTTACCAATGCAAAAGCCGGAAAACAGCTCGTCGAGCACGGCTTCCGTCGTCACCTGCCCGGTCAGTTCATCGAGCGCAAGCAAGGCCATGCGTAAACATTCGCTCACCAGAATCTCGTCACGCAGCGTCGCCGCTTCGGACAGGGACTCGACCGCGCGGCCAAGCGCCTGCCGCTGCCGTTGGGAGAGGGCATAATCGCCCGGCGCGGGCATCAGCCGGTTCGCCGCGGCGATCAGGGCCGCGATCAACTCGTCCATCCCCGTGCCCGTCACCGCCGATAGCCGATAGCCCGGCCCGGTCGGTGCCGCCTCGTCTGCCAGATCAGCCTTGGGAAATAGCTGAATCAATAGTCCGCTAGTGTCCGGTATATCCGCCGCGTCGCCGAGCCATAAGATGATATCGGCCGTATTCAGCAGCGCTTCCGCCCGGTCGATCCCGATGCGCTCGACGGCATCGCCCGCCTCGCGCAATCCCGCTGAATCGGCGATCACCATGGGCACGCCGCCAATCGAAACGGATGCCTCGATCACGTCCCGCGTCGTCCCGGCGATCGGCGAAACAATTGCCGCGTCCCTGCCGATCAGGGCGTTGAAGAATGTCGATTTTCCCGCATTGGGCGGCCCACCGATTGCGACCCGGACCCCATCACGGAGTCGCTCGGCCGATGGTTTGGCAAGATCATCGGCAATCTCGCGCGCAATCGTCCCGATGGCTTCACCGAGATTGGCCAGATCCCCCGCCCCCGCGACATCATCCTCATCGGAAAAATCCAGCCGCGCCTCGACCTGCGCCGCCAGCCGACGGATATCCCGCGTCCATGTCGCGATCTTTCGGGAGAGCGCGCCGCCCATCATCGCAATGGCGGCGCGGCGCTGCTGCGCGGTCTCCGCCACGAGCAGATCCCCCAGCCCTTCGACCGAGGCCAGATCCATTCGCCCATTGGCGAAGGCCCGCCGCGTAAAATCGCCGGCATCCGCCGCGCGCAGGCCCGTGATGGTGGCAAGAGAGGCTTGCAAATCCCGCACCACGGCCTGACTGCCATGGCAGTGAAATTCAACCAGCGGCTCGCCGGTAATGCTTTGCGTGGCGGGGAACCAGAGCAGCAACCCCTCATCGATCAGTTCACCGCTCACCGGCGCGCGGAACTGACGCAATGATGCGCGGCGCGCCTCCGGCAGATCCCGGCCGGTTATGACTTGAGCCGCCGCCAATGCCTGCGGCCCGGAAACACGGATGATGGCGATCGCGCATGGTGGGCGGCCGCTCGACAACGCGAAGATGGTGTCGCGCTCACGCGTCATAGTCGTTCCTGTCATTGGCCGGGTGGGGTCAGCCGCTCTTCTTCTTAGTGCTGCCGCCGGTGCCGCTCCCCGCCGCGCCAATGCCGATATCCATCAGATTGGAAAACAGCTTGAGGCCCGCATCGCCGAGCGGTGAGAGCGTCTGGACAAGCCGCTGCATCTGCTCGACATTGGTCTGCCCGCTCATCGCATCCATCACCGACTGGATATAGAGATCATGGACGCGGGTCATGTCGGGCAAGCCCAGAAAATTGCGCGCTTCCTCCGGCGTGCATTCAACATCGACCGTGAATTTCATGCGCTGCCTCCGTCTCCGCCCCTGTCCGGGTGAGTCCGGGCCACCATGGCCGGAAAGCATAGAGCATGCCGCAATATCCTCGCCTTGGCCACTTTAATTGCCGGCGAGGCGGTGCCGGATGGCCCATAAGGGCTCACCCGCCCCGCCCCCTGCGACGAGGGAAGGCGCCATCCGTCAGAAGCCCGACCCGCCTGATCGAACGGCCATCCAGCGTCAGAAGAAGGACATGATCCCAACCTGCGGATCGATCACGCCTTCATAGATCATCTTGCTCGCCACCCACAATATGACGGCGATGCCGAGCCAGGCGATCCAGCGGAACCGCTCGACATATTTGGCGATAATGTTCGCCGCCAGACCCATCAGCGCCACCGCGAAGATGAGGCCGACGATCATGATGCCGGGATGGTCCTTGGCCGCGCTGGCGACGCCCAGCACATTGTCGAGGCTCATGCTGACATCGGCAATGGCGACGGCCCATGCCGCGCCCGCAAAGCTTTTGGCATGGCGCAGGCCGCTGCGCTCGTCGCCGGCAATCTCGGGCGATCCGGCGGAAACCTCCTGGTCCTGCCGCATTTCACGCCACATCTTCCACGCCACCCACAGCAGCAGCAGTCCACCGGCAAGCACCAGCCCGACCACTTGCAGCAATTGCGTGACGACCAGCGCGAAGAAGATACGCAGCACCAGAGCCGCGATCACGCCGATCAGAATGACCTTGCGCCGCTGATGCGCCGGCAGCCCGGCCGCCAGCGCGCCAACGACGATGGCATTGTCGCCCGCCAGCGCAACATCGATGATGAGGACCTGCAGCAGCGCCGAGAAGGCGCCGACATGTCCGCTGGCAAGACTGCCGAAATCGGCGACGATATGACCCCACATTTCGGCCAGCGGTCCGGCCGAACCGGCCGCCGCGCTCGCCATCAGGCCAAATGTCATCATATCAGCCGCCTGTTATCTATTGATTCATTGCCGCGAAGAAATCTTCATTGGTCTTGGAATCCTTCATCTTGTCGAGCAGGAATTCCATCGCGTCAATCGTGCCCATCTGCATGAGGATGCGGCGCAGCACCCACATTTTGGAGAGCGTCGCCTTGTCGACCAGCAGCTCTTCCTTGCGCGTGCCGGATTTGCCGACGTCGAGCGCGGGGAAGATGCGCTTGTCCGCCACCTTGCGATCGAGCACGATCTCGGAGTTGCCGGTGCCCTTGAACTCTTCGAAGATCACCTCGTCCATGCGGCTGCCGGTGTCGATCAGGGCCGTGGCGATGATGGAGAGCGAACCGCCCTCCTCAATGTTGCGCGCGGCGCCGAAGAAGCGCTTGGGGCGCTGGAGCGCATTGGCGTCGACACCGCCGGTCAGCACCTTGCCCGAGCTGGGCACCACCGTATTGTAGGCGCGACCCAGGCGCGTGATCGAGTCAAGCAGGATGACGACATCCTTCTTATGCTCGACCAGCCGCTTGGCCTTCTCGATCACCATTTCGGCAACCTGCACGTGGCGGGTGGCCGGCTCGTCAAAGGTTGAGGAGACGACCTCGCCCTTCACGCTGCGCTGCATGTCGGTGACTTCCTCGGGCCGCTCGTCGATAAGCAGCACGAGCAGGAAGACTTCCGGATGATTATCCGTGATCGCCTTGGCGATATTCTGGAGCATCACCGTCTTGCCGACGCGCGGCGGCGCGACGATCAGCGTGCGCTGGCCCTTGCCCTGCGGCGAGACGATATCGATGACGCGCGCCGACTTGTCCTTGACGGTCGGGTCCTGCGGATCGAGCGTCAATTTCTCATCGGGATAAAGCGGCGTCAGATTGTCGAAATTGACGCGATGGCGGACAGCGTCCGGATCGTCGAAATTGACCGAGACGAGCCGGGTCAGCGCAAAATAACGCTCGCCATCCTTGGGCGCGCGGATCTCGCCTTCCACCGTATCGCCGGTGCGCAGGCCGAATTTACGGACCTGGTTGGGCGAGACATAGATATCGTCCGGGCCGGCCAGATAATTGGCCTCCGGGCTGCGCAGAAAGCCGAAACCGTCGGCCAGCACTTCGATCGTGCCCTCGCCGGTGATTTCCGAGCCGTTTTCCGCCTCGACCTTGAGGATCGCGAACATGATATCCTGTTTGCGCAGGGTCGATGCGCCCTCGATACCGAGCGCCTCGGCGATCGCCACGAGTTCCGCAGGCGCTTTGCGTTTGAGTTCTTTAAGATGCATGAGAGAGTCCGACTCTGTGGCGTATGTAATATGGTGATCTGATGATGCCGGGACGCCGCTGGTCTGGCGTCAGGGCGTGGTGAACGCCCCCGGAAAAGGATGGCGATGATTAGGCGCTGCCAGCCCGTGAGTCAAGCGGCGCGCTGGTCGATCGGCCGGCTGATTCACAGGGCCTGTGTCTGGCATCAATGATCTTAAGTCCGCGCTGGTCCCGGCCCGCATGGTGCCGGGCCGTCGCTGGAACGGACGGGCTAGAATGGACGGACGATCACCAATATGACGATCAGCGTCACCAGCAGCGCCGGCACTTCGTTGATCATGCGCAGGCGCTTTTCCGGCCATGGCCGCTGGCCGCGCGCAAGCTTTTTCGCATAGCCGACCAGCCAGCCATGGAAGCCGGAGAGGATGAGCACCAGCGCCAGCTTGGCGTGGAACCAGCCCTGGCTGAACGCGCCGACATTGAAGGCCAGCATCAGCCCCAGCACCCATACGATGATGAGCGACGGATTGAGGATGATCCGCTTGAGGCGCCGCTCGCGGTCGATCCAGGCCAGATCCTCCGGCGAACCCACGGCCGTCTGGTGATGATAGATGAAGAAGCGCGGCATCATGAACAGACTCGCCATCAGGAAGATGACGAAGATCACATGTGCGGCAAGCGCCCAGGGATAGGCCGCGCCCAGGAAACCGACGCCCGGCAGGTTCGACATGGCTCAACTCCCTCGGCTAAAGCATTTCGAAACAAGTGAAACCACTTGCTGGCCGGAACGCGGTCAAACATGATAGCCGGCGGATCAGCCCGCGTCGCTGCTACCCCGCACCCTATCGACCAGCCGCTCGACATTTTCAACCGGCGTGTCGGGCAATATGCCATGGCCAAGGTTGAAGATGTGCGGACGCGTGGCAAAGGCGCCCAGAATGGCGTCGATCGCGCGATCCAGCGTTTCGCCGCCGGCAATGAGCGCCAGCGGATCGAGATTGCCCTGCACGGGCATGGTGGCGGGCAGCACCCTGTCCGCCCAGCGCGGATCGACTGTCTCGTCAAGGCCGATCGCGTCGATACCGACCTGCTCGGCATAATCGACGAGCTTGGCGCCCGCGCCCTTGGGAAAGCCGATGATCGGCACATCGGGATGGCGGGCCTTCACGCCGGCCACGATGCGCTGGTTGGGCGCGATCACCCATTGGCGGAATTGCTCGGGGCTGAGCGATCCGGCCCAGCTGTCGAACAATTGCACGGCATCGACGCCGGCTTCAATCTGCGCGCAGAGATAATCGATACTGACGGTGATGATCGCATCGATGATCCCGCCGAAGCGCGCCGGATCATTATAGGCCATGCGCCGGGCCAGGGCATGGTCGCGGCTGCCGGCACCAGCGACCATATAGGTGGCGACCGTCCACGGGCTGCCGGCAAAGCCGAGGAACGTGGTTTCGGCCGGGAGCATTGCCTTCACTTGCCGCACCGTCTCGATGACGGGGGCGAGGCGCTCCGGCTGCGGGGTGAGGTCCGTCAACTGTGCTTCGGCGAGCGGCGGGGCGAGGCGTGGCCCCTCCCCGGTCTCGAACCATAGATGCTGGCCGAGCGCATGGGGCACGACGAGAATGTCGGAAAACAGGATCGCGCCATCGAAGCCGAAGCGGCGGATCGGTTGCAGAGTCACTTCGGCGGCCGACGGGCTGTCATAGCATAGTTCGAGGAAACCGCCCTTTTCCGCGCGCAACGCCCGATATTCAGCCAGATAGCGCCCGGCCTGTCGCATCATCCAGAGCGGTGGACGGGGCTGACGCGCGCCGCGCAGCGTGGCGAGAAGGGGCTGGGTGGGCCGGCAATTATCCACGGTCCAATATCCTATAATAAGATTCTTAGAGAGATTGTTGGAATCTGTTGGGGGACGAATGACGGGCATTATTCATTTATCATGATTTTGCCAACAGGCTGACCCTGCCAGTCCCGCTGCTGCAAAGCGAGTCTCTCATTCGCTCCCCGCTATCCACAGGCTGTGAGGCGTTTGTCGGGCTGTGGATAAGGGGGTCGATACAAGATCGGCCTGTGGGGATGTTTTCCGGGAAACGACTTATCCACAATAGTGTCCCTTGTGTTATCCGCTGATTGTCCACAAAGTCGCCTGCATGGACCGCTTGAACCTGCACCTGCTCTCCGATTCCACCGGCGAGACGCTGGAACATATCGGCAAGGCGGCTATCGCCCAGTTCGAGAATGTCGAGACGATCCGCCATTTCTGGCCGATGGTCCGCTCCGAGCAGCACCTCCAGCGCATCATGGAGGAAGTCGCCCGTAATCCGGGCATGGTGCTTTTCACGCTCGCCAACCCGTCCTTGCGCCGCAAGCTGGAAAATGCCTGCCGCGCGCTCGGCATTCCTTTCGTTGCGCCACTTGATGCCGTGACGGACGCCATGTCCAACCTGCTGGGGCAGGAGACGCGCAATCGGCCGGGGCGCAAACATGTGCTGGACGAGGCTTATTTCGCGCGGATCGATGCGATCCAGTTCACCATCGCCCATGATGACGGGATTGGCTGGGAGAATTGGGAGGAGGCGGATATCGTGCTTGCCGGCGTCTCGCGCACTTCCAAGACGCCGACCAGCATCTATCTCGCCAATCGCGGTTTCAAGACCGCCAATATCCCGCTGGTGCCGGAATCGCCGCCGCCGCCAAGCCTGTTCACGCTCAAGCACCCGATGGTGGTGGGGCTGACGGCGGGCGCGGAACGGCTGGTGCAAGTGCGCCGCAACCGGCTGCTCTCGCTCAATCAGGCGCCCGCGACATCCTATGTCGATCTTGAACGGGTGAATAGCGAGGTTGCGCATGCCCGGCGGATTTTTGCTGATCAGGGCTGGCCGGTGATCGACGTTACCCGCCGCTCGATCGAGGAGACGGCGGCGGCCATTGCCAATCTCCATCAGGACTGGCTCAAAAGCCGTTACCCCGCGACCGGTCAGGTGCTCGGGGAGCCGGCGGAATGAGCGGTCCCCTGTTGCTTGCCTCGCAAAGCGAGAGCCGGCGGCGGTTGCTTGCCGATGCCGCTGTGCCGTTCGAGGTGATCCATGCCGGGATCGATGAGGAAGCGCTGAAGACCGGATTGATCGCCGAGGGGCTGGGGCCGCGCGATCTGGCCGATGCGCTGGCGGAGTGGAAGGCGGCCCGTCCCTCGCTGCGCCATGCCGGCGCGCTGGTGCTCGGGTGTGACCAGACTCTGGAGCTGGACGATGGCAGCCGTATCGATAAGGCGGCAACCCGCGAGGAAGCCGGTGAACTGCTCGCGCGGATGAGCGGACGAGCACATAAGCTGCATAGCGCCGCGGTGATCGCGCAGGATGGCACGCCGGTCTGGCGACAGATAGAGAGCGTGACCTTGCATGTGCGGCCGCTCAGTGCGGCGTTTATCGCGCATTATCTCGATCTCGACTGGGAAAATTGCCGCTGGTGCGTCGGCTGCTATCGTATCGAGGGTCCGGGCGCGCAATTGTTCAGCCGCATTTCGGGTAGCCTGTTTGCGGTGCAGGGCCTGCCCTTGCTGCCGCTGCTCGACTATTTGCGCGTGCGCTCTATGTTGCCGGCATGAGTCAGAACCGCCCCTATGCCGAAGTGATCGGCGACCCGATCGCGCATAGCAAATCGCCGATCATCCATAATTTCTGGCTGGAAGAGCTGGGAATCGACGCGGAATATCGCAAGACCCATGTGACGCGCGAGGATCTCGCCGGCTATTTCCTCCGGCGCCGTGCGGACCCGGACTGGCTTGGCTGCAACATCACCATTCCGCACAAAATCGCCGCGCTGGATTATGTCGATGATCCGGGCGGCGTGCGCGAGCGGATCGGCGCGATCAATACAGTCGCCTGTGAAACGGGTGGCCCGCTCATTGGCACGAACACTGATGCGGGCGGCTTTCTCCAGCCGCTTCTCGCCCGCCATTGGCAGGGCACCAGTGCGATACTGGCCGGCACGGGCGGCGCGGCGCAGGCGATCGGTTTTGCCTTGCGGTCGATCGGGATTACCGAGTTGACGGTGATCGCGCGCGACGCCGCCAAGGGGCAGGCGCTGCTCGGCAAGCTCGGCATGGACGGCATGGTGCGTGATTTCAGCGCTTCCCTGCCCGCCGCCGATCTGCTGGTCAACGCCACCTCGCTGGGCATGACCGGGCAGCCGCCCTATGTGCCGGATCTCTCCGCTCTGCCCGGTAGCGCAATGGTATATGACATTGTTTATGCCCCGCTGGAGACGCCTTTGCTCGCCGCTGCCCGCGCGCGCGGACTGGATGTGCTGGACGGGCTGGAAATGCTGATCGGTCAGGCGGCGCTCGCATTCGATATATTCTTCGACGCGCCGGCACCCCGCGAGCGGGATGCCGCACTGCGCGATTGCCTGCTCGCTCCGGCCTGAGGCTTGACTGCTGGGATGATCCGGCCGCGCCGGCAGGGCCGCTCCCCGCATCGTCCGTTCCGGCTGGGGCTGACCGGTTCGATCGGTATGGGAAAATCCGCCGTCGCGAGCATGTTCCGGCAGCTGGGTGTGCCGGTGTTCGACGCCGATGCGGAAGTCCACCGCTTGCAGGGCCCCGGTGGCGCCCTGCTCGGTGCGATCGAGGCGCGCTTTCCCGGCACCACCGGCCAGCATGGCGTTGATCGGCTCGCGCTTGGTGCACGGGTAATCGGACAGCCAGCTGAAATGGCGGCGCTGGAGGCTATCGTCCACCCGGCCGTCGCGGCGGCGCGGCAGGCCTTTATCGCCCGGCATCGCAGTCACCCGATCGTCCTGCTCGACATTCCGCTGCTCTTCGAGACAGGCGGTGAGCGGGCCGTGGATATGGTGGCGGTCGTTTCCGCCTCTCCATTTGTCCAGCGCCGCCGCGTCCTTGCCCGACCGGGTATGACGGCAGCCAAGTTCGCCCGATTGCGCGCCAGCCAGTTGCCGGATCATATCAAGCGGGCCCGTGCCGATCTCGTCATCGGCACCGCTCGGCCGAAATGGCAGACAAAACAGCAGGTCAGGCACCTGCTCGCTTGCCTTCGGGCGGCACTCGCCCGATAATGTCTTTCCAACGAGTCAGGGCAAAATGCGCGAGATCGTCTTCGATACAGAAACCACTGGTCTGGACCCGCTAACGGGGGACCGTCTCGTCGAAATTGGCTGTGTGGAACTGATCAACCGCATTCCAACGGGCGAAACATATCACGCCTATTTCAATCCCGGCCGCGCCATGCCGTCCGCCGCCGAGGCGGTTCATGGCCTTTCCGAACGCTTCTTGTCCGATAAGCCGCGATTTGCCGATAAAGTCTCGGAGCTGCTCGATTTTCTGGGCGATTCCATGCTCGTCGCACATAATGCCCGGTTCGATTTCGGCTTCCTCAATGCCGAACTGGAGCGTTGCGGCCTGCTGGCAATCGACTATGCGCGAATGGTCGATAGCCTTGCCATCGCCCGCACGCTGCATCCCGGCGCCAAGCACAGCCTCGATGCGCTGTGCAACCGCTATGGAATCGATCGCAGCCACCGTATCAAACATGGCGCTTTGCTCGACGCCGAGTTGCTCGCCCAGCTTTATATCGAATTGACTGGCGGACGGCAGATCGGCCTCACGCTGGTGGATGAGGTGGCGGTCGCTGTAACAAAGCCGGTCATGGCGGAAGTGCTGGCCGAGGCGCCTCTCATTGTCCGCCCTGCCCGGCATTTCGCGCCGAGCGCAGCGGAGCTGGAGCGCCATGCCGCCTTTCTCGCCAAACTCGATAAGCCGCTCTGGCTTGATAAGCCGCTGCCCTGAGCGCGGCCGGCAAGACGGATCGGTTGCCTGCACAGGTCTTTGAGACCTTGAATATCACAGCAAGGAGATGAGTCATGGACATTCGCGTATCCGGTCATCAGATCGAGACCGGGGAAGCCCTGCAAACCCATGTAGAGACTCGCTTGCGCGCGATCGCGGACAAATATTTCTCTCGCGCTATCGGGTCCAATGTAACCTTCGGCAATGCGCCGCATAATGGCTTTCGCTGCGATATTGTGAGCCATGTCAAATCCGGGCTCATCCTCAAGGGCACCGGCGTGGCGCAGGATGCGCATCAGGCGTTCGACCAGGCGGCTGAGCGGATCGAAAAGCAACTGCGCCGCTATATGCGGCGCCTTAAAGGGCGGCACGAGCAATTTGCCGCAGCTGAATCCGCCCGCGATGGTGCCATTGCCGATATCGCCGGGATCGACAACGCCCATTACACCGTGTTCGAATCCGCTGAGGAAGAGAGCGAGGTCAGCGCCGAGGCACCCGCTGTTGTGGCCGAAATGCGCGTGGATATCCCCAGCGCCAGCGTGTCGGACGCTGTCATGATGCTCGATTTGCGCAACACCAATGCGCTGATGTTCGTGAACAGCCGTACATCGACCTTTAACATGGTCTATCGCCGCAATGACGGGACGATCGGCTGGGTGGAGCCGCCGCACGGCAACGATTGAGCCATAGGCTGCGGTAACGGTCGAACCGGAGCCGCAGCCATAGCTGCGCTTTGTCCGAACAGGCAGTGGCATTTGGCAAGCCAGCTTAGGTGGATTATCCGTTCTTCCCTGCGGGCCGTCGTTTCTCGATGATTGGTCATGCGCAGACCCCGAGTGGCCGTAGCATGATCATATCTTCATGCTGGCGCGAGTTTTCCCCCCGGCAGCATCGCTCGGTAGCCGGAAGGTTGACCTGCAGGGCCCTTTCAGCCTATCTGGCGCCACGATTCTACCCGGCGTCTGTGAGGAGCGCTCACGCTTCGCCGCGCGGCATTTTCCCTTCAGTCGCCGCAGGGACAGGTTTGGACATGGACAATTTCAGCGACTTGCTCGCGGCGGATGCCGTGGTTTCGGCAGTCAATATATCCAATAAGAAGCAGCTGTTTCAGAAGCTGGGTCAGCTGGCGGCCGATGTCTATGGGATCGACGCATCAGAAGTGATTGAGCGGATCACTGAACGCGAGCGGCTTGGTTCCACCGGCTTTGGCGGGGGTATCGCAATTCCGCACGCTAAGCTGGACAATCTCGATAAGGTGCATGGCGTGGTGGTGCTGCTGAGCGAGCCCATTGCGTTCGATGCGATCGACGAGGCGCCGGTCGATGTCGTCTTCATGCTGCTCTCGCCGTCGGATAGCGGGGCCGAGCATCTCAAGACTCTCGCCCGCGTCTCGCGGCTCCTGCGCAATGAACGCCATCTTGCCCGCATCCGGGGCGTTGGCTCGGATGCCGCCCTTTATGCACTGTTGGCTGGTGGGGAGACGCGTGACGCCGCCTGAGCGCGCTGTCCTGTCCGGCGAAGTCGCGCATTTCCGGGCATTGGAGCGATTATATGACTCGGCGCCGATCAACCGGTTGTTCCCCTCGCGACTGAATATCCCCGCGCCAGGCGAGTCGCGCATCCGGTTTGAGGTTGATCCGCAGCACTTCCACGCAGCCGGAGCCAGCCATGGCACGCTTTATTTCAAGATGATGGACGACGCTGCCTTCTATGCCGCCAATAGTCTGGTGAGCGATCGCTTTTTGCTGACCACCGCTTTCAATCTGCTGTTCACAAGGCCTTTGCGCATCGGTCCGGTCATTGCCGAGGGACGCTGGCTGAGCGGCAAGCGCCGTGTCTATATCGCGGAAGCCCGGTTGATCGATGGCGATGGTGAAGAGGTCGGGCGCGGCACTGGCACATTCATGCGTTCGACGATTCCGCTCGCCAGTCTGCCCGGTTATGCCGGAACGTCTGCATGAATGCCCGGCTGACCAGTCAGTTGCTGGTCGGCGCGCTTGTTCGCCGCACGCAGGCCGCAGGTGGCGGCGCGATGATTCTTCATAAAGGCGAGCCGGTGAGTGGAGCGATCGTGGTGCAACTGCTTGATCGCGGGGTAAATCTTGGCCTGTTCGAGCGGATTGCGGACCTTTCCGGTCAGCTGGCGCTGGTGCCCTGCGGTCCATCCGCAAGCAGCCCGCCGCGCGACATTTCGCAGTATATTGCGCGGCGGAGCGCGGTGGACCCCGATATCTGGTTTGTTGAACTGGATACCGTATTGGGACAACAGCTTGCCGCCGAAATTCTTTGCGCAGGTTGACATGAACGGTGGCTGGAGCAAAGAGCCCCCACCCGCGCAGGTTGTGACAGGGGGTCATGGGGACCGCCGAGCAAACACGCAGACGGGGGGCGGACCGTATTTCCGCAGGTGGCATGATTTATGCGGCCGGGAAATACGTCATCCGACCCACCGCAATGTTCTGAGAGTCAATGCGTCATTCGTTTCTGGTCGCCGGTGTGGCGGCCGTTGGATTGCTGTCGTCTACCTTGGCTCTGGCCGAAGTGACCAATGCTTCCACCGCTTTCTTGCAGAATAGTTCCTTCGAGGCTCCCGCTGTTGTCGCCGATCAGGATGCGACGCCCGTAACGGTCGAGTCTGATACCGAGATTTCCCCCGTCACTGCCCAGCTTGATGCCGATGATGCCGGCCCGACGGCCGCCACGCTCAATGAACTGGTGCGCGCATGGGATGTCGACGCCGATGCCGATATGGATGCCGAGACGCGCTGTCTTGCTACTGCCGTCTTCTATGAGGCACGTAGCGAGAGTCTCGCTGGCCAGCTCGCCGTAGCGAATGTCGTGATCGAGCGCGCGCGCTCCGGTCGCTTCCCGAGCAGTCTTTGCGGCGTGGTGTTGCAGCCCCGTCAGTTCAGCTTCGTGCGTTCGGGCCGTATGCCGCAGGCGCCGACCAGCGGTCAGCAATGGCGCACTGCCGCAGCCATCGCTGAGATCGCACTGGAGGATAGCTGGGAGAACCCTGTTGAGGGTGCTCTGTTCTTCCACGCGACGCATGTTTCCCCGAACTGGAATCGGCCACGCGTGACGCGGATTGGCGGGCATATTTTCTACCGTTGATCGATCCGATGCTGACGAGGATGTCCGGTACCGCCCCGCTTGCCGTTGTTCATGGCTTGTTCTAGATGTGAATGATGGACTCGCCGCTTTTCGCGCCTGATGAGGATCTCACCTGCGATGCTGTCGCGGGGGTAGTGGATGGTACCGCCTCGGCGGTGACCCGCGGCGTGTTGCGGCTATTTGCGCGGCACGATATTTTTGGTGTGTCGGAAGTGCCACTGCCCAATGGCCGCCGGTTGGACATCATGGCAGTCGATGCGCGCGGCGCGATCATCGCCGTGGAGATCAAATGCAGCCGGGCCGACCTTCTCGGTGATGGCAAGTGGCCGGATTATTTCGATTATTGCGATCGCTATTTCTGGGCTGTGCCGAGCGGTTTTGATCTCGGCCTGTTCGAGGAGGAGGCGCTGTGGCCGGCACGCACCGGATTGATCGTGGCTGACCAATATGATGCCGAGATTGTTCGGCCAGCACCGAGCGAACCCCTGCCCGCCGCCCGGCGCAAGGCCGAGGTGCAGCGTCTTGCCCGCCGCGCGGCAAGGCGGCTGGCGCAGATCAGCGATCCCGATGGCCGGCTGCTATGGAACGGTGAGGCCTAGGCCGCATCGGTTGTCCGCTTACCGGCTTACCGTCGCTCCTGTCGACCGGAAAAGCTGGAATCGATCCGTCTTTTCCCTACCATCCGCTTGGCATCGCCGCGTCTCTAACGCTAAGGTTCGGTCGATCATATTTTGGGGAGAGGGCCGTGAGCCAGACAGTCTATCCGGTGCCCGACGCGTGGCGTGAAGGCGCCTATGTGGATGCGCAGGGCTATGCCGACATGTATCGCCAGTCGATCGAGGATCCGGATCGCTTCTGGCGCGAACAGGCTGCGCGTATCGACTGGATGACACCTTTTACCCGTGTTAAGGAAACCAGCTTCAACGAGGCTGATTTCGGCATTAAATGGTTTGCGGATGGCGAGCTCAATATTGCCGCCAATTGTCTGGACCGTCATCTTGCAGAGCGCGGCGACGTGCCGGCGATTCTCTGGGCCGGCGATGATCCATCCGAGAGCCGCACGATCACCTATCGTGAACTGCATGAGGAAGTCTGCCGCTTCGCCAATCTGCTAAAGGAACAAGGTGTTCGTAAGGGGCACCGCGTGACCCTCTATATGCCGATGATCCCCGAGGCAGCGATGGCGATGCTCGCTTGCGCCCGCATCGGCGCGGTCCATTCGGTGGTGTTTGGCGGCTTCTCGCCGGAAAGCCTGGCCGGACGGATCACCGATTGTGATTCATCCATCGTCATCACTGCGGATGAAGGATTGCGGGGTGGTAAGACCATCCCGCTCAAGGCAAATGTGGACGAGGCGCTCAGCCATTGCTCGGGCGTGACGTCCGTCATCGTCGTAAGGCGCACGGGCGGCAAGGTCGCCATGATGGCTGGACGCGATCATTGGTATCATGATCTGCGCGACGCTGCCTCGCCGGATTGTTCAGCCGAGCCGATCGGTGCGGAGGACCCGCTGTTCATCCTCTATACGTCCGGCTCCACCGGCAAACCCAAGGGTGTGCTGCATACCACGGGCGGCTATTTCCTCTGGTGCGCGCTCACCCACCATTATGTGTTCGATTATCGGCCCGGCGATATTTACTGGTGCGCCGCGGATATCGGCTGGGTAACCGGGCATAGTTATATCGTTTATGGCCCACTCGCCAATGGCGCGACCACGGTGATGTTCGAAGGTGTGCCAAACTATCCGGATTTCAGCCGCTTCTGGCAGGTGGTCGATCAGTTCAAGGTCAGCACCTTCTACGGCGCGCCCACAGCGATCCGCGCGCTGATGCGTGAGGGCGATCACTGGGTAAAGAAGACCAGCCGAGCCTCGTTGCGCTTGCTGGGGTCAGTCGGCGAGCCGATCAACCCGGAGGCGTGGGAATGGTATCATGATGTCGTGGGCGACAGTCGCTGCCCCATTGTCGACACATGGTGGCAGACTGAAACCGGCGGTCATATGATTACTCCGCTGCCCGGTGCGATGGACCTCAAGCCCGGCAGTGCGACGCGGCCCTTCTTCGGCGTGGTGCCGCAGATTGTCGATGCGGACGGCAAGGTGCTGGAGGGTGTGTGCGAGGGCAATCTCGTCATTGCCGATAGCTGGCCGGGGCAGATGCGCACTGTCTGGGGGGACGACGAGCGCTTCTTCCAGACCTATTTCAACACCTATCCGGGTAAATATTTCACCGGCGATGGCTGCCGGCGTGATGAGGATGGCGATTACTGGATTACCGGTCGCGTTGATGACGTTATCAACGTCTCGGGCCACCGGATGGGCACGGCCGAGGTGGAAAGCGCCCTCGTCGCTCACCCCAAGGTTGCCGAAGCTGCCGTGGTCGGCACACCGCACGACATCAAGGGGCAAGGCATCTATGCCTATGTGACGCTGAACGTCGGCGAAGAGGGTGACGAGGCGCTACGCAAGGCGCTGGTGCAATGGGTGCGTCATGAGATCGGCCCGATCGCGACTCCGGACTTCATCCAGTTTGCGCCGGCTCTGCCCAAGACGCGCTCGGGTAAGATCATGCGCCGTATCCTTCGCAAGATCGCCGAAAATCAGATCGATCAACTGGGTGATATTTCGACGCTGGCGGACCCCGGCGTGGTCGATAATCTGGTGGCGCATCGGCAGAAGATCCCGGTCTGACGGCATAGAGCGGCGCATCGGGCAGCTATGATCTGCTGACTATGCGGGCGGGGTATGATGCTTGCGGGTAGAGACGCGCAGTGTTCCAACTGCAATAACGGCTTTCTACGAAAGCAGGGGCCGATTGCCTGGCGGCTATCTATGGTTTGTCGGGACCATCCGTTTTCAACAATCGCCCTGCACACTTGAGCGTGAAGGCAGATGTCCCTAGCCTGCGTCGCATCCCGATCAGCTGATACTGCCGAGTCATGACCCTGACTATCTGCCGTTTCCTTGCCTTCCTCGTCCTGCTGCTGCCCTTCACCGCCGTGACGGCGCAATCGGCGACAAAACCGACGCCGGGCTATGTGCGAGTGAAGCTGGAGACGAGCATGGGTGATATCGTTCTCGCGCTGGACGCGAAGCGGGCACCCAAAACCACGGCCAATTTCCTCATCTATGTGGATGATGGTCGTCTCGACGAGACCAGCTTCTATCGCGCTTATCGTAGCAAGCATGATTCCAAGCTTGGTTTCATTCAGGGCGGGATAGACACCGAGGCGCGGCGCATCCATTTCCCCACCGTGGAACTGGAGTCGACCGACCAGACTGGCCTTAAGCATCTCGATGGCACGATTTCCATGGCCCGGCATAAGGAACCCGATTCGGGCACAGGCAATTTCTCTATCCAGATCGGCCCAAATCCTTCGTTGGATGCGCGACCGGGTTATCCAGGCTATGCCGCCTTTGGGCAGGTGGTTGCCGGCATGGACGTGATCAAGCGCATTCTTGCTATGGAAACCTGCTGCGGGCGCGGTGTCATGTTCGGGCAAATGATCCAGAAGCCGGTGACGATCATTCGCGCTGTGCGACTGGACGGCACTCCCAGACCGACGGGTGAGGTAAAACCCTGGCTGATGGGCAAGCGCACATCAGCGAAGAAGTAGACCGACTTTTTCACAGGTGATGATGCATTCCATCATGGCCGGTAGCCCACGCCACCGGCTCTATGTCACTGATGGCTGCGCGGACGACTTCCACCGTTCATGTTCATCATCGCTCGTGGCGCTTTCGACCCGATCGCCAACGTTGCAGAGACTAGGGTCGATCGACATTCAGCTCTGTCGGCCTGCAAATGGCGCCTTTCCGCGCTTCCGGTGCTCACGTGCCGTCAGCACGCTGCGCGCCGGGGTCGCGAAAATCGACCATTTTCAGCACGGCATCTTCTGAATGTCGATCGGCCCTAGTAGCCAGACTGGCTGGATTTGGGCGCGGCCAGCTTGCGCACACGTAAAAGACGCCATGCCTGTCGCGGTGGTTCTTACCGGCTAAGCAGCGCTCGGGCCTGACCGCATAGTTCTGCGATCATAGCCGCAGTTGGGTTTGTGACCGCCTGCGCACGCCCGATGCGTCCACGGAATTTGGTGACGGCGCCGCCATTCTCATTCAGCCATGCGGTGACATGATCGCCGCAGGATCGTTTACCTGCACCAGCAAGGAAAGTGAGGCGCATCTGCTGGAGATCGCGCGCGCTGCCGGAGACGAGCAGGCGTTCCCACGGGTCGCTGGGGTGCGCCCGCGCTGCGAGGCCTTGCAACCAGTCTATTCCGAGCGCCTCGCCGAGGCGGGTGAAAGCCCGCACGACGGCGACCTCCGCTTGACCCAGATTGCGGGCGAGCAGCGCAAGGCCGATTGCGCCATCCATCTTGACCAGAAGCGCCACGCGCGCTGCCAGTTCCTCACCGACCCCTAGCGCCATGAGATCGTCCACCAGCATGGTCGCGCGACGTGCCGGCTCGGGTTGAAGCAGGCTATCGACATTCTGGCCTAGCATGATGATGGCGGGAGTGAGGATCGTGACGGCTTCGCCTGGCATCTTGCTGGCGGGCAGGGAACGATGGGCGTCGCCGATATGGCTGGCCAGCGCATTGGCGACCTGTCGATAAAGCACCAACCGTGCGGTTTCGCCAAGGCAGGCCGCATCGATGTCCGCCCATAGCGTCTTCACGTCGAACAGATGCTCGACAATGGCGAAAGCGCGAGCGATCTCGTCCAGCGTGCAACTGGCTTCCTCCGCAAGCGTAAAGGGTAGAAGGATGCCCAGTCGATTGACGATATGATTGGCCAGACCGGTCGCGATAATCTCATCACGCAACTGATGGCGAGCGATGGCATCGCTGTGCGCCGCACGCATCTGTGGTGGAAAGGCGGCCATGAGATCGGCGGTGAAGAGTGGATCATGCGTCAGCTCGCTGGTCTCGATCGCCGCCTGTAGTGCCAGTTTGGCAGTGGAGAGGAGGATAGCGAGTTCTGGCCTGGTGAGCCCCTGCCCGTCACCCGCGCGGCGCAGCAGCGCCTGGTCGCTTGCTAACCCTTCCACCTGCCGGTCGAGATGGCTGCCCGTCTCCAATGTGGCGATCAGGCGGACATAGGAAGCCAGATCATCCACCCTGCCTAGTTGCGCGATGGACAGACAAAGCGCTTGCAGGCGATTATCTTCCAGCACGATATCTGCGACATCGTCTGTCATTGTGGCGAGTAATATGTTGCGATCCGTTTCGGCAAGCCGCCCCTCCGCCACCTCCTTGTTGAGGGCGATCTTGATGTTCACCTCATTGTCCGAGCAATCGACGCCAGCTGAGTTGTCGATGAAATCGGCGTTGATTCGGCCTCCCTTGAGCGCGAACGCAATGCGACCGGCCTGTGTGACGCCGAGATTGGCGCCCTCGCCGATCACGCTCGCGCGCACATCTTCGCCATTCACGCGCAGTTTGTCGTTGGCGGCGTCGCGCACATCGGCATGGCTCTGCGCGGCGGCCTTGATGTAGGTGCCGATGCCGCCGAACCAGAGTAGATCGGTGGGCGCGCGCAGCAGCGCGGCGATGAGTGCGTTGGGTTCCAGTGTACCCTCGGTTGTGCCGACGAGTGCCTGCATGGCCGGACTGAGCGGAACATTCTTGAGGCTGCGCGAGAAGACGCCGCCGCCTTCCGAAATGAGGGCTTTGTCATAATCGTCCCAACTCGATCGCTTCAGCCGAAAGAGGCGCTCGCGTTCGTTCCAGCTCGTGGCTGGATCGGGATCGGGGTCGATGAAGATATGGCGATGATCGAAAGCCGCGATGAGGCGGATTGTCTTGCTCAGCAACATGCCGTTGCCGAATACGTCGCCGGACATGTCGCCCACACCGATGACGCGTACATTGTCCCTTTGCATGTCGATGCCCATTTCGGCAAAATGGCGGCGCACGCTGAGCCATGCGCCGCGCGCGGTAATGCCCATCGCCTTATGGTCATAGCCGTGCGTGCCGCCACTGGCGAAAGCGTCGCCCAGCCAGAAATTTCGTTCAACGGCGAGGCTGTTGGCGATGTCCGAAAAGCTGGCCGTGCCTTTGTCTGCCGCGACGACGAAATAGGGATCATCATCATCCCGCACGATCACGCCATCCGGGTGAACCACCTTGTCCGAAATAATATTGTCGGTGACGGAGAGCAGAGCGCGGATGAAGATACGGTAGCTTTCAGTTCCTTCCGCCAGCCACGCGTCGCGATCCGCGGGATCAGGGAGCTGCTTGGCGTAGAAGCCGCCCTTTGCCCCTGTCGGTACGATAACGGCATTTTTGACGCGCTGAGCTTTCATCAAACCGAGCGTCTCGGTGCGGAAGTCATCCCGCCGGTCGGACCAGCGCAGGCCGCCGCGCGCAATGCGGCCGGCGCGCATATGAATGCCCTCAATGCGGGGTGAATAGACCCAGATTTCCCGCCATGGCAACGGCGCAGGCAGGCCGGGGACGACGGCGCTGTCCAGCTTGAAAGCGAGGGCTTCCTTACCGGCGGCTGAAAAGGCGTTGGTGCGCAGCGTGGCTTGGATGACGGCCCGGTAGAGACGCAGGATATGGTCGTCATCAACGCCATTCACCTGCTCCAGCGCAGCGTCTATTTCGGTGTTCAGCATGGCTACGGCACTGGCGGCATGAGTCTGCGCCGGATCGTGCAGGGCGCGAAATAGTGAGGTCAGCATGCCGGTGATGGCTGCCTCCCGCCGCAATGCGTCTACGACCGTATCGATGCCGTAAGATGCGCCCGCTTGGCGCATATAGCGGAAGATAGCGCGCAGAAAGACGGTGTCGCGTTCGCTGATATCGGCCGTGACGATCAGCATGGCGAACCGGTCATTTTCTGCCCGGCCTTCCAGTACAGCATCGATTGCCTCGCCGATAGTCGCAGCGCGTGCCACTACGGGCGCAGCGAGCCCGCCATCCTGTCGCGTGAGTGTGAAGCGCTGGATATGACCAAGCGACGTCGCTTCGCCGCAGATGGTTGTGCTGCGCTCCTCAATGGCGCGGAAGCCGAAATTTTCGAGTGCCGGCACGGCTTCGGAGAGAGTGAGCGGGTCAAGGCTGTAGACTTTGACGTGCAGCCGATGCGCGTCCTCGCCTCCGTCCGGATAAAGGCGCACGCAGCGCCCGGCAGGGCCAGCCAGACCATGCAGAGCGATGATATCTTGCGCTGCTTCTTCCGGCCCATTGTTCTCGCGATAGGAAAGGGGAAAGCCCGGTGCATATCGGCCAGCCAATATGGCGGCGCGGGGGCCTTCGCCGTGATCGATCAGTGCCTGCTCGACGGCAGGAACCCATCCACGCAGCAGATGCGCAAGTCGCCGGTCGAGCTCAGCAGTATCCGGTACGATGCCTCGTTTGCCCAGATCGAAAGTGAAACGCACCAGGGCGAGGCTGCTATCATCCAAAGCGACGGACCAGCCGAGCAGCGCCGCGCCACTGGCATTTGCAATCATCGCGGCGAGCGATTGGCGCTGACCGGACGAGAGATCGTCTCGCATCATCCATGCGAAGACGAACAGATGGCGGCTGAGCACATCGCACACCAGCTCCAGCTTGGGGCGCGGCCGGTCGGCGAGCGACATGGCGGTGAGCGTGATCCGCATGCGGTCTTCCGGACGGATGATCAGCAGAAGATCATGAGGCAGGGTGGTGAGCGCGTGGACCATCGTCTTGGCGGCGTGCCCGTCCGGATCATAACTGAAGCGCGCCATGAGGCCAGCGAGCGTATCGCGTAGAATAGGGATGTCTTCCGCGGGAGTTGCGAGCGCTGCGCTGGTCCACAGCCCGGCATGAATGGAGAGAGCGACGATCCGCTCCCCGTCCCGTACGGGCACGATGAAAAGGTCGATCAGTACGCGGCGATGGACATGGGAGAAGCGGTTCGACTTCAGAATGAGTGGCGCATTGTGGCCGGCCTCGAACCAGTCGAACGCACCAGCAAGGGTACCGGCGCTGAGCAATGGCTCATCGGGCAAGGTGCAGATGCCCAGCGCACGGCTGATGCTGCCATCGCGCGCGCGTTGCTCGTGGCCGAGCTGGGTGAGATTACGCTTGAGCAACCAGCGCAACAGATCGCCGCCTTCACCCGGGTCGAGCCGGTTTGCGTCCGCATGCATCGCCTCGATCATCATGTGCCAGTCCCGCACGGCTGCACGAACGTGGGCGAGCGTGATATCGAGCGTTTTGGCGAGTGCATGCCGTCGGCGCGCATCGAGCCGGTCCGTCTCGATATAGATGAGGGATTCGCGCCGGGCATCGTCGGCGTCGCCAATGCCAATCATTTGTCCCGCCGCATCGCGCCGGACGGCAATGACCGGATGGGCGAGGAGATGGATGACCAGCCCGGCGTCGCTCAGGCAATGGGCGATGCTGTCTACCAGAAACGGCATATCGAGATTTGCAATGGCAAGTCGTTGTCGTCTGACGCCGCCATCGCCCGTCCTTGGCTCGCCGAGGCTATCGATCAATATGGTCGATTCGCTCTCCTTGCGGCACGCCGCGCCTTGCGCGAGAAAGGCGGCGGCGGCTTCTACGTCGGCGCTGGTCAGCACTGCCTTGTCGCTGTCATGGAGGCTATCGGCCAGTGCTCTGGAGATAGTGGCAATGGCGGATTTGCCCAACCGGGCGGTTTCGACTGAGCGGGCGACAGGGTGCATGTGATCCTCTCCTGACGGACAGTTCCGTCTCAGGACCGACAGCATGCGATGGCCACCATCGGCCACAGGTCGATGGATAGCCCTCCGCTGGCGCCGCGGCAACTCGGCTGGGCTCGCTATTCGGCCGAGCTACACTGCCCGCGGGAGATCAGAGCTGTTTGGCAGCGGCTGAATAGACTTGTCCAATCAGTCGTTCCTGCCCGTCAAGTGTGGCGATAACAGCGTGGCTGCCGTCCACTTCCTGACGCAGGACAACGATAGCGAGGCCGGCCTCGTCAAATGCGACATTGTCCTCGCTCAGCGGGTGTGCATTGCCGAGTTTGCTGCGTGCGCGATTGAGGGCATTGCCGGGCTTTCGAGCGATGGTGCCGCGCCGAGCGGCGCGTACGATGGCGACAAGACCCTTGAGTCCGCCCTGCACCTCATGGAGATGATCGATGAGCGCGCCAGGCTCCATGTCATGATCGAGCGCATAATCAATGGCGCAGACAAATTCGGCGAGGCGGGTCTTGTCGTAGGTTTCACCGAAGACGAGCTTGACGAGTGCGGTGCGAGGGCTGCGGGTCTGAGCAACCAGCCCGCTATCCTCCAATAATTCGGCATAATCATCCGGCCGGGCGATGGCAGCGCGGGCGAAGGCATGGGCAAGGCCGATGGCGCGGTAAAGCGCGTGACGGGTGCGGCCTTCGCTCGCTGCTGCCGCTGCCGCTGCATCCCGAGCGCGCGCAAGACTATCAGCCAACGTGTCATCCGCATGGTGGGACGAGGGGCCGCCGCCATTGGCGGCGGTGCACATGGCGTCGTTCAATTCAAGGGCGTCGCCATCATCCAGTTCGAACGCCATCGGTGCATCGGCCCATACCGGCGCGTCCGCTACGAGAGCGAGGCCGGGGCGAGGGGCAGCCTGCACCTCGGCCGCGATGCTGTCAGAAAGGGCGTCTGTTGCGACTTCCCGCCAGTTGATGACGCCATAGACGAAGTCGATTCTGTCGTTGTCCGTAGAGAAGGGCATCATGATGCCGCGATACATGATCTCGTCGCCGCGCTGGTTGGTGAACTCCGCTTCGAAGCCGATCGGCGCGGCATTGGCGACGATCTGGAGATAATGGTCCGTGAGCCGGGAGAGCAAGGTGCGTGGCGGGATCTGACTGGCACGCTCGATCGGTGTGTTAATGCCGCATTGATCGGCCAGTGCGCTCCCCAGAAAGGCAACGGCAGGATTCTCGACGCCGCCGGTGAAATCGAGCAGCACGCTGTGAGAGCCGAAATCATTCAGCTCGGCGGGGTTGAGATCCTCGATGCTGGGCAGCCTGCGCTCCCCGAGCAGCGATGCCCAATAATTATAAGCTCGGATGTGCATCCGCCGCTCGTCGAAACGGACGATGGGGGGGGCTTCTACCGCCTCGTCGAGTATCTCCGCCGCATCGGCGCGGCCTTGCTGCCTTAAGTTCATCGTCTGACTGCCAATCCGCCGGGTTACCGCGTGACTGTGCCGGACAAGGGTAAATGCCCGGTAAAGGCCTGTCGAGGGAGCGGGCAGGCCGATGAATGGCGTGGTGAGATGCTGCTATGGACTTGCCATACCCACCCGCTGCTGTTAAGCGCCGCGGCTCCATCACAGGACCCCGTCACGGGCGTCCCCGGAGCCGCTTTAGCTCAGTTGGTAGAGCATCGCATTCGTAATGCGAGGGTCAGGTGTTCGAGTCACCTAAGCGGCACCATTTTCATTCTCTTTTAACAGATTCGGATTTCGAAACGAGCCGGCTTGCGCCGTGCATTCGGATTGATCCCGTTGGCATCACATTGGGATCACAGAGGCCTGGCGTGCCGCGTTACATTAGCCCGAGCGGCTTTGCTCTTATGCGGACGTATCTCCGCACAGCTCGATCGCAGATGGTGTTTGTAACGCTTCTTGCCGGGATCGCGGACTAGCCTGCATCGGTCGGGACTTGGGCAGTGTTCTGCTGCGCCATGTTCATCACGGGCGTGTCTGTTGCGGTTGCGGTGCGCGTGCTGGAGGCGGTGCCTGTTCCGGCTGCTGCGGGCGGCCCAGCACTTCGTCGATCCAGCGCTGGTCGATCCGTTGCGGCGCTTCGATGCTGCTATCCTCCGGCAACGGCGGTGGCGGCGGTCCGGCCTCATCTGCCGGCAGCTGATCGAGCGGCATGCCGTCCTCATCGACCATCATGCCGTTGTCGGGCTGACCATAGGCTTCCTCGTCCGGCTCCAGTTGCCATTCGGGAAGCGTCACCTCAGTCTCGAAATTCTCGACCGGACGGCCGGAGGTGGCTACTTTCATATAGGCCGCGAAAGCCCGCGCGGGTGCGCGACCACCGGCGAGGCCGGGGATCGCGCGTCCATCGTCCCGGCCCATCCACACGCCGGTGGTGAGACCACTGGAGAAACCGACGAACCAGCCATCCTTGTTGCTGCTCGTCGTGCCGGTCTTGCCCGCGACCGGCCGGCCGATCTGTGCCGCGCGGCCGGTGCCGGTGTTGACGGCGGTCTGCATGAGGTCGGTCATGCCGGCCGCCACCCATGGTGCGACAAGCACGCGGCTGGTATCGTCCTGATGTTCATACAGCACTTCACCATCCGCCGTGGCGACCTTGAGAATGCCATAGGGCGCCACCGCCACGCCCTTGCGTGCCACCGAGGCGAAAGCGCGGGTCATGTCGATCAGATGCACTTCGGATGTGCCGAGCACCATGGAAGGATGGGTGTTGACCGCGGTCGAGATGCCGAAACGGCGTGCCATATCCGCCACGGCGGGGAAGCCCACTTCCATGCCCAGTTTGGCGGCGATCGTATTGATCGAATAGGCAAAGGCGGTGCGCACGTCGATCTCACCCACATTGCGGCGATTATCGTTGCGCGGACTCCAGCCGTTGATGGTGACCGGGCTGTCGATCACCGGCGTCTGCGGTGTGTAACCGGCTTCCAGCGCGGTCAAATAGACGAACAGCTTGAACGCCGAGCCGGGCTGACGCTCCGCCGTGGTCGCGCGATTATAGTTGGAGCTGATGTAATCCAGTCCGCCGATCATGGCGCGCACGGCGCCATCGCGATCAAGGCTGACGAGCGCGCCTTGCGCCCCGCCCGGTACATTGGCCTTGATTGCCGCCACCGCCGCGCGCTGCAGTTTCAGGTCGATCGTGGTGTAAACATCGAGCGGCTGCTCGCGCTCGTCGATCAGATTGTCGAGTTGCGGAAGAACCCAGTCGGTAAAATAGCGCACGCTGTCCTGCGCCTTGTCCGGCGTCATATGGACATTGGCCAGATCGACCTGCGCACGCTCGGCGCTGGTGATGTCGCCATTGGCCAGCATCACATCGAGCACCACGCCGGCGCGGCCTACCGCTGCCTCCGCGTCCGCAGTGGGCGAATAATGGGAAGGCGCCTTGACCAGCCCGGCAATCACAGCCGCTTCAGCAAGGCTGAGCGTGGTTGCGCTGTGACCGAAGAATTTGCGGCTCGCCGCGTCCACGCCATAAGCGCCGCCGCCGAAATAGACTTTGTTGAGATAGAGTTCGAGGATCTGCTGTTTGCTGAACTTGCGCTCCAGCGCCATCGCGAGGATCATCTCGCGCAGCTTGCGACCGGCGGTATAGCTGTTGTTCAGGAAGATATTGCGCGCCAGCTGCTGGGTGATGGTGGAAGCGCCCTGCAGCCGGCGCCCCTCGCCCCGCCGGACATAGCCGACCCAGGCGGCGCGGACGAGGCCGATCGGGTCCACGCCGGGATGCATGTAAAAGCGCTTGTCCTCAACGGAGACCAGCGCGCGCGTCATCACCTCGGGTATCTGATCGGCCGCGAGCCAACGGCCATAGCTCGGGCCGAGAGAGACGATCACCGTGCCATCGGCCGAATGAACGCGGATCATCTGTCCGTTGGGTGAACTGCGCAGCGAATCGAAGCCGGGCAGCGACTGCATGGCGATCATCACCGCCACCACGATCGCAATGAGCGCCGCGACGGTTACGCCGATGCCGATCTTGAGAAGCCGGAAGAGCCAGCGCCGCGCGTTGCTCGTCGACCTTATTCTGGCCATTGCCTGCCCTGTTCCGCCTTCATGTTACGACGCTACAAGCGTTCTTCGCCTTTACAAGGGCTGAATGATGCGGAGCAGCGGCGGGAAATGCCTCAATCCTCGTCCGGCTCGAATGCGAGCGAGGCGCTGTTCATGCAGTAGCGCAGACCGGCAGGACCAGGGCCGTCCGGAAAGACATGGCCCAGATGCCCCTCGCACCGCGCGCAGCGTATCTCGACCCGGCGCATGCCATGGCTGGTGTCGACAATCTCGCTGACGACATCCTCCTCGATCGGCGCGGTGAAGCTGGGCCAGCCCGAGCCACTCTCATATTTCCGGTCCGCTTCGAACAATGGCAGGCCGCAGCCGGCGCAATGATAGATGCCCGCTGCCTTGTTCGCATTATAGGCGCCGGAAAAGCGCGGCTCCGTGCCATGCTCGCGCAGCACATGATATTGTTCGGGCGTGAGGCGCTCGCGCCATTGCGCATCGGTGAGGTTGAGCTTCTCCATGGCCTGCATATTGGGCGCGCGCCCGGCCGCGTCAACGGCCGACGCATGCAATTGCACGGCATCATGACGAATATGACAAGAAGTCGGGCACTTTTGGCCAACTCCGTGCATAGAAGCTCCATGAGCGCCGAGACTCCTGCACCCTCCCCGCTGGCCCTGCCCATTTTCCGCGCCGTGTGGATCGCCAGCATGGCCTCGAATTTCGGCGGGCTCATTCAGGCGGTGGGTGCCTCGTGGATGATGACCGGCCTTGGCGCATCGCCGCAGATGATCGCGCTGGTGCAAACCTCGACCAGCCTGCCGATCATGCTGCTCTCGCTGTGGGCCGGCGCGGTCGCGGACAATGTCGACCGGCGCAAGGTGATGCTCGCCGCGCAAGGTTTCATGCTGGTCGTCTCGCTCATCCTCGCCGGGGCCGCATGGGCCGGGCTGCTGACACCATGGCTGCTGCTCTCGCTCACTTTCCTCATCGGCTGCGGCACGGCGATGAACTCGCCGGCCTGGCAGGCCTCGGTCGGCGACATGGTGCCGCGCGCGACGCTGCCGAGCGCGGTCGCCATGAACAGCATGGGCTTCAACATCGCGCGCAGCGCGGGGCCGGCGATCGGCGGCGCGATCGTCGCCTTTGCCGGCGCGGCGGCGGCCTTCTTCATCAATGCGGTGAGCTATGTCGGGCTGATCGTGGTGCTGCTGCGCTGGCGGCGCGAGGTGCCCGAGCGCATGCTGCCCCGCGAGCGGCTGGGCATGGCGATGGGCGCGGGCCTGCGTTATGTCGCCATGTCTCCGCCGATCCGCCGGGTGATGGCGCGCGCGGCCGTTTTCGGGCTGGCGGCCAGCGCCATCCCCGCGATGATGCCGCTGGTGGCGCGCGATGTGGTGCAGGGCGGCGCGCTCACCTATGGCCTGCTGCTCGGCTGCTTCGGCCTTGGCGCCGTCGGTGGCGCTTTCTCCAGCGGCTGGCTACGCCGGCACTTTTCGACCGAAGGTGTCGTGCAGATCGCCGCGCTGGCCGTCGCCATCGGCGCGAGCGCGACGGGGGTGAGCGTCTATCTGGTCTTCTCGCTGCTGGCGCTGGTG
>Ga0182736_1000687_pt1 | contig 44769 bp, 42 predicted proteins | sample eDN5th30CKraftBY_FD_128882 | JGI IMG/M metagenome (GOLD analysis project Ga0182736, IMG submission 128882) | Enriched backyard soil microbial communities from Emeryville, California, USA - eDNA 5th pass 30_C Kraft BY (version 2) (version 2) | ecosystem: Environmental > Terrestrial > Soil >... | reverse complement strand
TCACCAGCGCCGAGGTCGGCAACAACGCCGCAAACGACGCCGGAACGGGCGCCAACCAGGACGGCGGCCTCGCCGTCCGGATGCAGATCGAGAACGGCTCCGACGTCGTGACCGGCGACGTCAGCCGGTTCGACGACGAGGGGATCACCTTCACCGCCGCGACGGCGGGCCTGACCTTCGACGTGCGGGACCTCGTGTCCGGCGCGGCGCGGGGGGATCAGTTCCGCACCGTCAGCCTCGGCACCAACCTCGCCGACACCCTCACCGGCACGGCGGAAGCCGACTACATCAACGCCGGCGCGGGTAACGACAGCGTCAGCGGCGGCGCAGGCTCCGACTTCCTGGTCGGCGGCGGCGGAGACGACACCCTGGATGGGGGCGACGGCAACGACTCCTTCATCGGCGGCGGCGGCAACGATCGGATCATCGGCGGCGCGGGCGACGATGTGGTGATCTACACCGGTGCGCGCACCGACTACCGCATCGACCGGCTGGCGGACGGCTCCACCCGGGTCACCGACATCCGTGCGGTGGTGGCCGATGGGGTGGACATCGTCTCCGGCGTGGAGCGGTTCCAATTCTCCGGCGGCGTGGTGACGGAAGCTGCGCTTTACAACGGCACCACCTCGGTGGCGACGCTCAGCTACCAGTTCTTCACCGGCAAGACGCCGACGGCGGCGGGCTATGACTATCTGACCAACAGCGCAGCCAACGCCAACGACCTGAACGACCCCTACTACACCCAGTTCAACGTGGAGAATCGCTACATCAACTTCGCGGTGAACCTCGGCGCGGTGGGCGAGGGACGGGCGGCCTTCCAGGCGGCCTATGGGGGGCTGTCGCTGGCCGACTCCACCGCCAAAGCCTATGCGGCGATCTTCGGGTCGGCGCCCGCCGCCGGCAAGGTCAGCGATATCCTGAACGCTCAGGTGACGCCGAATCTGACCCGGGCCGACTATTTCGCCACCTTCAGCCCGGACGGCGCGAGTGGACTGGGGGTCAAGGCGGCCACGATCGGCTTCCTGCTGGCCGAAGCGCAGAAGGCCGGTCTCGGACCCTACGCCGCGGCCAACGCCAACTTCCTGGCCGACGTGTCGGACGGCGGCGCGCTTTACAATGTCGATCTGCTCTCCGCCTACGCCACCCCGGTGCAGACGGCGGGCGCCTCCAGCAGCATGATGGAGATGCACTTCGCCTAGGCCGGGCTTGGGGGCGTCGGGCCGGCTGGTCCGACGCGCTCCAGCTTAATCCGCCGAGAGAACCCCGAGCAGTTGCAGCCTGAACACCAGGGCGCTGCCCGGGGGGATCGGCCCCGCGCCACGGGCGCCATAGCCCAGTTCCGGCGGCAGATAGAGCATCCACTCGTCGCCGGTCTTCATCAGCGGCAGGGCCAGCATCCAGCCCGGCACCAGCCGGTCCAGCATCATCAGCGCCGCCTTGCCCCGCTGGAACGAGGAATCGAACACCTCGCCGTTGGCCAGGGCGCCCTCGTAGTTGACCTTGATCGCGTCGCCCGGCTTGGGGCTGGCGCCGCCGGCCGGGCCCGCCTTCACCACCTTGTAGAGCAGGCCGGACGGGCCGCTGACCACCCCCGGCTGCTTGGCCGTGTCCATCATGAACTGGGCCGCCGAGACCTGCGGTGCGGCAGGCGCCGCTTCCTGGGCCAGGGCCGAGCCGCTGCACGCGATCACCGCAGCCGCCGTCAAAATCGCCAAGCTCCGCACGAGGAGGTCTCCTACTGTTTCCACCGCTTTGCGGGCTCGCCGTGGCGAAAGCAAGTGCGGCGAGGCTGGCTTGACGCCATCGCGCATCCCTCGTCATTCTCGGGGGGCAGGAGGCTGGGCGTCCGGGGTCCGCGAAGGTGCGGCGCCAGGTTCCGGCCCCGTCCGGCGCCGGCGACGACGACTGAACCATTAAGCGGCCGTCAGCGCCGCGAGGAAGCGACCCATGACAGAGAAGACCGCGCTGGTGATCGGCGCGTCGCGGGGCCTCGGCCTCGGCTATGTGAAGGAATTGGCGCGCCGCGGCTGGACGGTGATCGCCACCGCCCGCGACCCGGCCGCCGCCACCGATCTGGCCGCGCTCGCCAACGGTTCCCAGGGCGCAGTGAGCGTCCGGCAGCTCGATTCCACCGACAGGGCGGGCCTCGACCGTCTGGCCGCCGGGCTGCAGGGAACCACCCTCGACCTCCTGATGGTGGTGGCGGGGATCTCCGGCCCGACGGGGGATGAACTCGCGGCGCCGGACGACCGGATCGCCGAGGTCTTCCTCACCAACGCCGTGGCGCCCGTGCGCATCGCCGAAACCCTGAAGGGCAGGGTGCGGGACGGCTCCGGCGTGATCGCCATGATCACCTCGGGGCTGGGCAGCGTCGGGTCGCCGCCGCCGATGCCGGGGGTGGTGCTCTACAAGGCAAGCAAGGCGGCGCTGAACTCCATGACCCGGTCCTTCATCATGACCCTGGGGGACCGCAAGCTGACCGTGCTGTCGGTTAGCCCGGGCTGGGTGCGCACCGACATGGGCGGCCCGGCGGCCCCCCTGTCGGTGGAGCAGAGCGCCCAGGGCGTGATCGATCTGGTGGAGGCCAAGGCCGGCACCCGCGCCCACGGCTTCTACGGGGTGCAGGGCGAGACCATCCCGTGGTGAGCGAGACTGCGCCCGGCGCCGCGGCGGCGTCCGCCGCGCCGGCCCGCGAGGGGCGTGGCTATCGCGCCTGGCTGCTGTTCGTCCTCTTCCTGGTCTGTCTGTTCAACTATGCGGACCGGTCGGTGGTCGCCTCCATCGCCGGGCCCCTGCGGGCCGACCTCGGCCTCACCGACTTCCAGCTTGGGCTGCTGCAGGGACTGAGCTTCGCGCTGCTCTACTGCCTGCTCGGCATCCCCTTCGCCCGGTTCGCCGAGCGCTACAGCCGGGTGAAGATCCTGGCCGGGGCCACAGCGGCCTGGTCGCTGATGACCATGGTGTGCGGCTCGGCCACCAGCTTCGCCTATCTGCTGCTCGCCCGCCTCGGCGTCGGCGTGGGGGAGGCGGGGTTCATGGGGCCGGCCTCGTCCCTGATCGGCGACCACTTCCCGCGCAACAAGCGGGCCATGGCCACCTCCTTCATGATGATGGGGGTGCCGTTCGGGGCCTTCATCGGCGCGGTGGCGGGGGGCGCCATCGCCCAGGCCTACGGCTGGCGCTGGGCCTTCATCGCCATGGGCGCCCCCGGGCTGATCGTCGCCCTGCTGGTGCTGACCCTGCGCGATCCCGAGCGCGGGGTGATCGACCAGGAGCAGAACGCGGAGGTCCCTAGCCTGCGGGCGGTGGCCGCCGGCCTGTTCCGCAACAAGACCTTCCTGCATGTGACCGCGGGGGGCGCTCTGGCCGGCTTCGGCATGCAGGGGCTTTCGGCCTTCCTCGCCCTCTACTACGCGCGGGTGCACGGCATGGCCCCGGCGGCGGCTGGGCTTTCTTTCGGCATCGTCAGCTTTCTCAATGTCGCCGGCGGCCTGATGCTGTCCGGCTGGCTGGCGAGCTGGGGCGCCAAGCGGGACCTGCGCTGGTACGCCTGGATCCCGGCGATGGGCACCCTGCTGTCGTCGGGCATCTATCTGGCGGCCTTCAACACCACGGCGCTGATGCCGTCCCTGATCCTGCTGGTGATCGCCGGCATCGCCCTGATGAGCTACTACGGCCCGGCCATCGCCATGGTGCAGAATGTGGCGGGCTCGCGCAGCCGCGCCTCGGCCATCGCCATCTACCAGCTCATCGTCAACCTGATCGCCCTCGGGGTCGGCCCCATGGCCATCGGCTACGCCAGCGACCGGTTCTCGGCCATGGCCTACGGCGGCCCGCTGCCCGAAAGCTGCAAAGCGCTGGTCACCGACCTCGCCTGCCGCACCGCCCTCGGGACGGGTCTTCGGCAGGCTTTCATGCTGACCACCGTCCTCTTCGTCTGGGCCAGCCTGCACTATTTCCTGGCTGGACGATCACAACCAAAAGGCGCGAAGTGACGAGGATCTGATTTGTCCTGAAGTCCGGGCTCAAAAGAACCGGCCCGCTTGCATTGCATGGAGGAATACATGCCGATGAGTAAGCGTCTGACCGCTGAGTTCCTGGGGACGTTGTGGCTGGTGTTGGGGGGCTGCGGCAGCGCCGTGCTCGCCGCCGCCATCCCCGACCTAGGCATCGGTTTCGCCGGCGTGGCGCTGGCCTTCGGCCTGACGGTGCTGACCATGGCCTACGCCATCGGCCATGTGTCGGGCTGCCACCTCAACCCGGCCGTGTCCATCGGCCTGTGGGCGGGCGGCCGCTTCCCGGCCGCCGACCTCGCGCCCTATATCGTCGCCCAGGTGCTGGGGGCGGTGGCGGGGGCGGCCATCCTCTATGTCATCGCCAGCGGCCAGGCCGGGTTCGACGTCACCGCGGGCTTCGCCTCCAACGGCTATGGGGTGCATTCGCCGGGGGGCTATTCGCTGCTGGCCTGCCTGGTGTGCGAGGTGGTGCTGACCTTCGGCTTCCTGTTCGTGATCCTGGGGTCCACCCATGGCGACGCGCCCAAGGGCTTCGCGCCCCTCGCCATCGGCCTTTGCCTGACCCTGATCCACCTGATCAGCATCCCGGTCACCAACACTTCGGTGAACCCGGCCCGCAGCACGGGGCCGGCCATCTTCGCCGGCGGCTGGGCCATCGCCCAGCTCTGGATGTTCTGGGTCGCCCCCATTGTCGGGGCGCTGGCGGCCGGCTTCGGCTACCGCTGGCTCAGCGCGGCCAAGCCCGCGCCGGTGGCGGTGACGGGCGACAACGCTTAGGGGCCTATCACGGGGGCGCGCTCAGACAACGGGCGCGCCGCCCGACGGCGTCCGCACGGCGCTCGGCCGCCGGTCGAGCAGCCGCATCAGCGGGGTCGCCGTCATGCCGTGGATCAGGATGGACATCAGCACCACCAGCCCCGTCAGCGCCCACACCCGTGCGCTGACGCCGAAGTGCCCATGGTTGATGCCATAGGCGAGATAGTAGAACGACCCCAGCCCGCGGATGCCGAGGAAGCCCATCAGCGCCCGGTCCCGCCGCGGCAGGCCTGAGCCGAGGAAGCCGATCCAGGCCGCCACCGGGCGCACCACGAACAGGATGGCGAGGGCCGCCAGCCAGTCCTTCCAGGTCAGGGGGGTGAACAGGCCGGTGACGATGGCTCCGCCGAACAGCACCAGCACCAGCATCATCAAAAGCCGCTCGATCTGCTCGGCGAAGTCGTGCAGCTCGGTGTGATAGTCGTGGTCCCGCTCCCGCGCCCGGAGGGCCAGGGCGGCGATGAAGACGGCCAGGAAGCCATAGCCCTGGGCCAGCTCGGTGGTGGCGTAGGCCACCAGGGTCGCCCCCAGCGCGACCAGGCCGTCGCCGGTGCCGGACAGGCGCGTACGCAGGGCGCCGAAGGTGAGCCAGCCCAGCGCCCGTCCGACCAGCCAGCCGACCCCTACGCCTGCCAGGATCTTCCACCCCACGTCCCAGGTCAGCCAGTCGATCAGCTCCTTGCTCCCCGGCCTCGCGGTGGCCGCATAGACCAGGGCGAGGTTGACGAAGGGGAAGGCGAGGCCGTCGTTCAGCCCTGCCTCGGAGGTCAGGGCGAAGCGCACCTCCCCCTCGTCCCCCGATCCCGGCGGGCCCACCTGCACGTCCGACGCCAGCACCGGGTCGGTGGGGGCCAGCGCCGCCCCGAACAGCAGCGCCATGGGCAGGGCGTAGCCGAGGCCGAAATAGGCCACCGCCGCGGCCCCGGCGATGGTCAGGGGCATGCCGATGGCGAGCAGCCGCCAGGTGCTCATCCAGCTCTTCCAGCCCAGCTTGCGGTCGAGTTTCAGGCCGGCGCCGGTCAGGGCGACGATCACCACCAGTTCGGTGAGCTTCTCGGTGATGGTGTCCCAGGTGCGCGGGTCGGGCTTGAAGTGAAGGGCGCCGCTGGCGAACACCGCCATGCCGATGGCGACGCAGATGATGGCCAGCGACAGGGGCAGCCTGCGCAGGGCCAACGGCAGCCACGAGACCAACAGCACGATCACGCCGAACCCCAGCAGGAACAGGATGTAGGGGCTGGCCCACATGGAAGGCTCCGGAAGGCGATGCGGCCGGGACGGCGAGGGGTGTATGGCCTATCCCATAACCGAATTCAGGCCGGGATTGGCGTGCGATGCGAACGTCGCCCCCTGCGTTAATGTGAAGCTGGCTGAACCCGCCCCGGAGGATCGATGGACGTCGTGACGCTCAACACCCTGCTGGCTGTCGCCGCCAGCCTCGCCGCGGGGGCCGCCATCGGCCTGGAGCGGGAGCTGAACGGCCATCCGGCCGGCCTGCGCACCCATACCATCGTCTGCCTGACCGCCACGGTGCTCATGCTGGCGGCCGCCCGCCAGGGCGACTGGCCGTTGAGCTTCGTGCTGGGCGGGCGGGCGGTCACCGACCCGACGCGGATGGCCCACGGGGTGCTGACGGGGGTCGGCTTCCTGTGCGCCGGGGTGATTTTCCGGGAGGGCTTTTCGGTCCAGGGGCTGACCACGGCGGCCTCCCTGTGGATGACCTCCGCCCTGGGCATCCTGTTCGGGGTCGGCCTGTGGCCCCTGGGGGTGGGCGCGACCGTCGTCACCCTGCTGGTGCTGTCGATGTTCCGCATGGTCGATCGCTTCCTGCCGCGCAAGGCGCGCGCGGACATCGTGATCCGCTCCCTGCGCAGCGCCGATCTCGAAAGCCACGATCTGATGCGGGCGCTGGGCGGGCTCGGCCTGTCGATGACCTGCCTGTCGCACCGGCTGCTCGCGGAGGGCGGCCTGCTGGAGCACCGGCTGAAGGCCTACCGCCGCGGCGGGGTGCCCGCGGAAGCCATCGCCAGGACCCTGCTCGCCCTTCCGGGGGTGGTGGAGTTCGAGGTCCTGCCGCACAGCGACTGAGGCCCTCAGGAGACCGTCAGCCCCCCGTCCACCAGCAGGGTTTGGCCGGTCACATAACCGGCGTCGTCCGAGCACAGCCACATCATCGCCCGCGCGATCTCGTCCGGGCTGGAGATGCGGCCCAGGGGCGTGCCCTCGGCGATGGCTGAGACCGGGATGTGGCCCGCCACCATCCGCTCCAGCAGCCCCGTGTCCACCGGCCCGGGGGCGATGGCGTTGATGCGGACGCCCCCCCGCGCGACCTCCAGGGCCGCGGCCTTGGTCAGGCCGACGATGGCGTGTTTGCTGGCGCTGTAGATCCCCACGTTGGGAATGGATTTCACCCCCGCCGTCGAGGAGGTGTTGACGATGGCCCCGCCGCCGTTCTCGAGCATGTGCGGGATCTGCTGTTTCATCCCTAGCCACATGCCCTTGAGGTTGGCGCTGATGATGCGGTCGAAGTCGTCGGACGATATCTCGTGCACCGGGGCGAAGGGGCCTTCCACCCCGGCGTTGTTCAGGGCGATGTCCACCCGGCCGAGCCGCCGCACCGCCGTCTCGAACAGGCGGACCATCTGGTCCTCCTGGCGGACGTCGGTCTCGACGAACAGGACGTCGCCACCGGCCGCGGCGATCTCCACCTCCAGGCTATGGCCGTCGGCGGCGCCGAGGCCGGCCACCACCACCTTGGCCCCTGACCCCGCGAAGGCCTTGGCGGCGGCGCGGCCGATGCCGGTGGTGCCGCCGATGATCAGGGCTCCCTTGCCGGAAAAATCGTAGGCGGCGTGCACGGGCATGGGGTCTCTCTCCTTGGTTTTCTTTCACGCTAGCAGGCTCGGCCCTGTGTGTGCGAGCGTGAGCTGGGGGAGACCACGCCATGAAGTGCATCACCGTCCTCTATCCGGCCAAGGACAACGAGGCCTTCGACTACGCGTTCTACCGCACCCGCCACGCGCCGCTGATCAAGGACATCCTCGGCCCGGCCCTGCACCGGCTGGAGGCCCGCAGGGGCGGTCACGGGCCGAACGGGGAGCCGGCCACCTATGCGGCGGTGATCAGCATCTATATCGCCGACTGGGCGGCCTATGAGGCGGCGATGGCGGCGCGGACGCAGGAGCTGCTCGACGAGCTGCCCTTCTTCACCAAGGCCCTGCCCCTGGTGCAGATCGACGACGTGCTGATCGAGATCTGAGCCCAGGCGACGGACGCGGCTCCAGACCATATGTTGATAATCAACTATATGTTGACATCCGGCCGATCACGCGCCATCAGGCCGTGGCGTCCGCATCCCCCTGTCGTTCCCATCCCTTTGCCAATGAGATGATGGTTCACATGCAGCCGAACACGGTGGTTGACGCGGTGCGGGCGCTGGCGCCCGAGATCAAGGCGCGCGGCTCGGAGATCGAGGCGGGGCGGCGCACGCCCCCCGACCTCCTCGACAAGCTGAAGGCCACGGGGGTGTTCCGCATGTTGGCGCCCCGGAGCCATGGCGGGCTGGAGGTCGAGTTCCCCCGGGCCCTCGACGCCATCGCCGCGGCGGCGCGCATCGACGGTTCCGTCGGCTGGACGGTGATGATCGGCTCGGCCTCCGGCATCCTGCTGTCGCGCCTGCCGAAAGCGACCTTCGACGAAGTCTATGCGTCTGGTCCGGACCAGATCCAGGCGGGGCAGGCGGGGGCGCCCAGCGGCAAGGCCGAACGGGTGGAGGGCGGCTATCGCGTCACTGGCCGCTGGCCCTTCTCCTCGGGCTGCGAACATGCCGACTGGATCATCGGCCTCGCCGTGGTCACCGAGAACGGCGAGCCAGTCCCGGGCGCCCATCAGGGTATCCCGGCCATGAAGATCCTGGCCCGGCCGGCGTCCGAGTGGCGGATCGAGGACACCTGGAAGGTGGCGGGGCTGAAGGGCACCGGCAGCCACCATACAGCCCTGGACGACCACTTCGTCCCCGACAGCCACGCCTTCGAGCTGTCCGGCGAGAGCAGCCTGCCGGGGGCGATGTATGGCGCGACCGTCCCCTGGCTGCCGCTGATGCACGCCGCCTTCGCCGTCGGCATGGCGGAGGGCGCCCTGGAAGAACTGGTGGAGATGGCGGGCGCGGGGCGCCAACTGCAGTTCGCGGCGACGCCCCTGAAACTGTCGCCGGTGTTCCACTACGAACTCGGCCGGCTGGAGGCCGACGTGCAGGCGGTGCGGGCCATGCTGCAGTCCGCCGCTGACCGCCAGTGGAAGCGGGCCCTGGACGGCAAGCTGCGCGAACCTGCCTCTCTGCCCGACTCGCTGCAGACCGCGGTCTGGGTGACGGACATGGCGGTGAAAATCGTCGACGCCTGCTTCAACTTCGGCGGCGGCTCGGCCCTTTACGACGCCTCGCCCCTGCAGCGGCGGCTGCGCGACATGCACGCCGGGGCGCAGCATGCGGTGGTCCATCGCAAGAATTACGAGCTTCTGGGGGCTGGCCGGATGGGGATCGAGGGGCCGCCGCTCGCCTGACGGCTGTCCCCATTCGGATGAAATACTTTTCCGCCATTCTGTGGCATAACTGCCGCAGACCGGTCGGGTTCGGGCTTTCATCAGTGGCATATACGACCAACATGAGCGCGCCACCGCGGCGGGATCGACGCCCGCGTTGGCCCCTCTCGGCCCAGATCATCGCCCTGCTGTTCGGCAGCCTGATCGTCGCCCAGGCGGCGACCCTCTGCCTGACCCTGGTGCTGCCGCCCGCGCCCGCCCCGCAATACAGCGTCAGCGACATCGCCGAGGCCATCCGGGGCGATGTGAAGAAGGGCGGCCCCCGGCCCCTGACGCGCTCGATCAGCGCCGAGCCGCCCAGTTCCCAGACCCCCGGCTGGCTGGTCTCCGACCGCGCCCGTAAGGACCTCGCCCGCATGCTGGGCGCTGATGAGGCGGACGTGCGGCTGCTGTTCTACACGCCGCTGCCGTTCGCCGGCGCCGCCGCCCCGGCGCGCCCGCACGAGGAGCTGGAGCCCGAGGCCGAGCCCGCCCGGGTCGAGCCGGCCGCCTGGGACTGGCAGACCAGCGGCGACATGCAGGCCGGCTTCATCAAGACCGCCTATGACGGCGGGCCGCCGGCGGGCGGGGCCATGGGGCCGCCGGGCGTCGGCGGCGGGCTCCGGCAGCGCGGGTTCGGCGACGGCCAGGGGCCGCGCGTCTTCAACGGCGATGACCCCGCCGCGCCGCGGTTCGATCGTTCCGCTGCCGCCCCGACCGGCCTTCAGCCCTCTCCGGGGACCCTGCTGCGCGGCGGCCCGATGGGTCGGGGCGCGGGCGTCGGCGACCGGGGGACAGGGGGCTTCCGGCCGCTGCCGGGCGCCATGCCGGGGGGCATGATCCGCCGCGACGGCGCCGCCCCCACGGGCGCGTCGCCCGCCGACCGGGTCCAGCGCTGGGTGGCGCCCAGCAGCGACCGCTTCGCCTCGCCCGAGCGCACCTTCGGGCCGCTGCCGTCCTCGGCCGCCCAGGGGGCCCGCACCGCCAACTGGCCACGGGCCGCGGGCCAGGCGACGCCCTCCGCCTCGCCCTCCGTCGCCGCGTCGGCCGGACCGGGGGAGGGGGCGCAGGGCGCCGCTTTCCGCGGCCTCGCCGCCCAGACCGAGGGGCCGGCCGCCGGCGCCTTGGCTCCCCAGGCCGTCGGGCCGCGCATCGCCAGTCAGCAGACCGCCGCGCCGGGGCCGGCTCAGGCCGCGGTCCCCGCAGCGGGCCAGGGTGCGACCCAGGCCGTGACCTCCGGCGCCGCGCCGGCCCCTGCGCCCGCCGCTATCCGCGGTCGCTGGATCGGCGCGACCCGGGTGCAGAGCCCGCTTGACCGCGACACCCTTGTCGCCCGTTTCCCGCAGCAGGATCGTCCGGCGCCCCGCACGGCCCCGCCGCCCCGCCCGGCGGTGTCCCCCGCGGCCGAGACCACCACCGCCGCGGTCACGGCGCCCCCTGCCGAAGCGCCCCTGCGGCTGGATGCGCAGGCGCCGCCGGCCGCCCTCGACCGCGCCCTGCCGGGGCTGTCCCGTGGTCCGTCCGCTACCGCCGCGGCGGCGCCTGCGGCGGCGGTGGGCGGCTTCGCGCCCTCCAAGCCCGTCGCCCGCGGCCTGTTCGGTCTCGCGCCGGCGCCCTTCATCGAGGGGGATTTCGTCGCCGCCTACCGCGAGGCGCCGGGGCGCTGGATCGTGGTGCGCCCGACGCCGGAACCCTTCCCCAATAGCTGGCAGCGCCGGGTGCTGCTGTGGTTCGCCCTGTCGCTGGCGGTGGTGGCGCCCCTCGGCTACCTGTTCGCCCGCAGCCTGACCACGCCGTTGACCGACTTCGTCAAGGCCGCCGAGCACATCGGTCGCGATCCGTCGGCTTCGGTGCTGGTCATGGAAGGCCCCGCCGAGGTCGGACGTGCGGGCCGCGCCTTCAACCAGATGCAGCGCCGGCTGAAACGGTTCGTGGACGACCGCGCGGCGGTGGTCAGCGCCCTGTCGCACGACCTGCGCGCGCCCCTTTTGCGCATGCGCTTCCGCGCCGAGAAGGCCCCGCCGGAGATCAAGGCCGGGATGCTGCACGAAGTGGCGCAGATGGAGGACATGATCAGCTCCGTCCTCGCCTTCATGCGCGACGTCTCGGAATCGGGCCCCCGCGAGAGCGTGGACCTGCGCTCGGTGCTGGAGTGCGTGATCGACGACGTGGCCATGACTGGCGGCGACGCCGTGCTCGACCCGGGCGACGACGTGCTGGTGGAAGCCGATGTGCAGGGGGTGCGCCGGGCCCTGACCAACCTCGTCGAGAACGCGGTCAAGTATGGGGAGCGCGCCCATGCCCGGCTCTATGTCGACGAGGGCGAAGCGGTGGTGGAGATCGTCGACCGGGGCCCGGGCGTGCCGGAGACCGAGCTCGAGCGGGTGTTCCAGCCCTTCTACCGCACCGACGACGCCCGCTCGTCCAACAAGTCCGGGGTCGGCCTCGGGCTGGTGTCGGCCCGCTCCATGGTGCGGGCGCACGGCGGGGACGTGCAGCTACGCAACTCCGACACGGGCCTGATCGCCCAGGTCCGCCTGCCGCTCCCCCGCGAGGCCGCCTGATCCAGGCGGGGGTGGCGGGCGTGGAGGCGGGAGCCTAGAAAAGGCCCGCGCCCGCTCCTTAGGAGGCCACCTTGACCCTACCTTCTCCACGCACCCTGGGCGCCGCCCGGCTGGCGTCGTCGCAGCTTGCGGATCGCACGACCCCGTTCGTGTTCAACGCCTGGTATGTGGCGGCCTTCGGCGACGAGGTGAAGCGGGCGCTGCTGGGGCGGGTGCTGCTGGGCAAGCGGGTGCTGCTGTACCGCACCGAGGCGGGGGAGGCGGTGGCCATGGAGGACCGCTGCGCTCACCGCTCCTTCCCCCTGTCGGCGGGGATGCTGGAGGGGGACACGGTGGTCTGCGGCTACCACGGCTTCCGCTACGACCAGAAGGGCGACTGCATCGAGGTGCCGTCCCAGGCCAAATGCCCCAAGGATATTGGGGTGCGCACCTATCCCCTGATCGAGATGGGGCCGCTGGTGTGGATCTGGCTCGGCGACGCCGGGGCCGCCGACCCGGCGCTGCTCCCCGAACAGGCCTGGATCGGTTCGGACGCCTGGGCGACGTCCAAGGGGTATTTCAACCTGCCGGGCAACTACGTCAGCCTACACGAGAACCTGCTCGATCTCACCCACCTCAGCTACATCCACGCCAAGAGCTTCGGCACGCCGGACTACGCCAAGGCGCCGTTCGAGACGGTGGTGGAGGACGGCCACTACGTCCTGACCCGCACCGTGTCGCCGACCCTGCTGCCGCCGGTGTGGGGGCGGCCGACGGGCCTCTACGGCGTCGCCACCGCCGCCCGGGTTGCGATGTCGGAGTTCAAGTCACCGGCCTTCCACGAGGTCGACGTGAACTTCTACGACGCGGCGCTGCCCGAGACGCAGAGGGTGGTGTCGGGGGTCCGCACCGCCCACCTGATCACCCCCGAGCGTAACGGCTCCTGCCACTATTTCCTGGTGCACGGCCGCGACTTCGCCCTCGACGACGAATCCGTCACCGAGTTCATGCACCGTCATCTGTTCATCGCCTTCCAGGAGGACGTGGACGCCCTGTCCCTGCTGGAGACGGTGCTCGAGGACGCCGACGAGACCGCCTACGAGATCTCGGTCCAGAGCGACGCGCCCTCGCTGGCCATGCGCCGCCACCTCAAGGCCCGCGCCGAGGCGGAGGCCGCCGAGCGGGCTGGGCGGGCGGAGCTGACGCGGGCGCAATAAGGGGAACAGGGCCTGCGCTCGCGGGTTTTCCAGGTGGAAAAGGAGATGACCATGCCCCTGGATACCGAGATTTCCGAGCACGACCTGATCACCGGCTCCCGTGTGACCGACACCCCCGTGTTCAACCCCGCAGGCGACCGCATCGGCCGGGTGGAAGACCTCTCGATCGAAAAGGTCTCCGGCCGCGTGCGCTATGCGCTGCTGTCGTTCGGGGGCTTCCTGGGTTTCGGAGAGCGCATCTTTCCGCTGCCCTGGGCGGTCCTCACCTACGACACCGAGCGCGGCGGCTACATCGTGCCCCTGGTCAAGGAGGCGATCGAAAAGGCGCCGTCCTACACCAAGGACGAGCTCGAAGCCTTCGGGGGCGGCGACCAAGCTATCCGCACCGACATCTACGGCTACTACGGCCACTACGGCGCGGTTCCCTACTGGTAGGCTAGTGGGACGGCGGGGGCGTTGTCTGCTGCAGGTCGTGCAGGGTCGCCTGCATCGCGTCGGCGACCCGGGCGGCCTGATCCTCCGCGAACAGCAACCGCTCGCGGTAGGTCTCGCCGTCCGTGTACAGGCGGAAGGCCGCCTGCCAGCCGGCGAAGCCGATCTCGGCGATGCGTCCGAGCGCGTCGGCCTGGAGACTGGCCAGCCGCATCATGCTGTCGCGCCAGTCCGCGGACGCCTCCGCCCAGGCCTTGAAGCCTTGCCCGGCCAGTTCGGTCCAATCGGTTTGAGGGGCTGACGGTGACATCTCGGGCCTCCGAACGACGCTTCTAGCCCGTCGACCATATCACGCCGAACCCGGGGTTGGGGCGGAACGTCTGGCTACGCTGGACGGTTATTGTCGTATCGGGGGCGCCTGTGACGGCCGACACGATCCTGGGCGCTTCCCGCGAGGAGGCGCGTCCATGCCCGACATGACCCATGCCCGCGAAATCATGGTGAGGCGGCACATCGCCGGTCGAGGGGTGCGCGACCCCTGGGTGCTGGGCGCTATGGGCGAGGTCCCCCGCGAACTGTTCGTGGGCGAGCACCAGGCGGAACGGGCCTATGAGGACGCCCCCCTGCCCATCGGCGCCGGCCAGACCATTTCCCAGCCCTATATCGTCGGCCTGATGATCGAGGCGGCGCAGATCCGCCCCGGCGATCGGGTGCTGGAGGTGGGAGCCGGCTCGGGCTACGCCGCCGCGGTGATGGCCAGGATCGCCGGCGAGGTGTTCGCCATCGAGCGCCATGTCGAGTTGGCCCAGTTGGCGAGTTTGCGCTTCGCCGAACTCTTCTACGACAACATCACCCTGCGGACGGGCGACGGCACCCTGGGCTGGCCGGAAGCTGCGCCTTTCGACGCCATCATCGCCGCGGCGGGCGGCCCCTCCGTGCCCAAGGCCCTGAAACGGCAGCTCGCCATCGGCGGCCGGCTCGTCATGCCGGTCGGCGAGCAGTCCCGCCGGCAGCGGCTGATCAAGCTGACCCGCACCGCCGCAGATGTGTTCGAGGAGGAGGACCTCGGCGAGGTGGTGTTCGTGCCCCTGATCGGCGATCAGGGCTGGGCGCCTGACGAGCATTCCCTGGGCGCCGGCGCCATCGCCGCCGAAGCCCCCAGCTTCCGCACCCATCCGGCCGAGACTCCTCTGCCGGAGCTGATCCGCCGCGCCGCCGAGCGGCTGCCCGCCCTCGACGATCCAAGCGCTTTCGGCCGGCTGTTCGAGCGGTTCGGCGACGCCCGGGTGGTGCTGCTGGGCGAGGCGACCCATGGCACCTCCGAGTTCTATCGGGCGCGGGGCGCCATCACCCGCTGGCTGATCGAGGAGCGCGGCTTCGAGATCGTCGCCCTGGAAGCCGACTGGCCGGACGCCGCCAGTCTCGACCGCTTCGCCCGCCATCGCCCGCCGGCCCCGGTGGAGATGGAGCCGCCCTTCAGCCGCTTCCCGAGCTGGATGTGGCGCAATGCCGAGATGAAGGTCTTCACCGAATGGCTGCGCGACCACAATCGCTTCCGGGCGCCGGAGGCGCGGGCGGGGATCTACGGCCTCGATCTCTATGGGCTCGGCGGCTCGATCCGCGCGGTGATCGCCTATCTCGACCGGGTCGATCCCGAGGCGGCGGCGGTGGCGCGGGAGCGCTACGCCTGCCTCACCCCCTGGACCGAGGCGCCGCAGGACTATGGCCGCGAGGGGGATGCGGGCGGCCAGGGCAGGTGCGAGGCGGGGGCGGTGAAGATGCTGCTCGACCTCCTGGACCGGCGCATGGCCTATGCCGCCGCCGACGGGGACGACTTCCTCGACGCCAGCGAGAACGCCCGGCTCGTGCGCGACGCGGAGGCCTACTACCGGGCCATGTACCGCGGCGCCGCGGAATCCTGGAACCTGCGCGACCGGCACATGTTCGAGGCGCTGGAGGCGGTGATGAAGGCCAGGGGGCCGGATGCGAAAGCGGTCGTCTGGGCCCACAACGCCCACATCGGCGACGCCCGCTTCACCGAGATGGGTACGGCGCGGGGGGAACTGAATCTCGGCCAGCTCTGCCGCGAGCGGTTCGGCAAGGAGGCCGCCCTGATCGGCTTCGGCGCGGGCGGCGGCACGGTGGCGGCGGCCTCGGACTGGGACGGGCCGATGGAGGTCAAGCGCATCAACCCGCCCCTCGACGGCTCCTACGAGCGGCTGATGGAGCTGGGGGAGCGACCGCACTGCCTGATCGACCTGCGCAACGAGGACAATGAGGAGCTGCGCTACCGGCTGCTCCGCCCTCGGCTGGAGCGGTTCATCGGGGTGATCTACCGGCCCGAGACCGAGCGTTGGAGCCACTATTCGGAATGCTCCCTGCCGCAGCAGTTCGACGCCTATGTCTGGTTCAGCAAGACCTCGGCGGTGACGCCGCTGTCCGGCCGCCAGCGGGCGGGGCCTGACGAGACCTATCCCTTCGGCCTGTAGGGCCGACCCAAGACGAGGCATGGATCGCCGCCCCCGGACGGCGCATCATCGCGCCCGCGAACCGTTCGCGCGGGCGGGAGTTGAGTCCGCAAGATAATTGGATCTGGAGCCCTCCGTGACCCACGCCCCCCTGCGCGCCGTCCTCCTGTCGGGTTGTGTCGCCCTGCTTTCGGCCTGCGGGCAGGCGGCGGGGCCGTCGCCGGCGTCGAGCTTCGGGGCCAATCCGCAACTGCCCGACCCGCACAAGCAGTTCATCCCCACGGTGAAGATCGCCAAGGCGGTCGGCTGGCCGGCGGGGGCGACGCCGCGGGCGGCGGCCGGCTTCCGGGTGGCGAGCTTTGCCGACGGCCTGGACCATCCCCGCTGGATCTACGTCCTGCCCAACGGGGACGTGCTGGTGGCTGAGACCAACGCCCCACCCCGCCAGAAGGAGCCCTCGGGGGGCGGCATCCGCGGCTTCGTGACGGGCCTCGTGATGAAACAGGCGGGCGCCGCCACCCCCAGCCCCAACCGCATCGTCCTGCTGCGCGACGCCGATGGGGACGGCAAGCCGGAGGTGCGCACCACCTTCCTGAAGGGCCTCAATTCGCCGTTCGGCATGGCCCTGGTGGGCGACAAATTCTACGTGGCCAACGCCGACGCGGTGGTGAGCTTCCCCTACACCACGGGCCAGACCGAGATCACCGCCCCCGCCACCCGGGTCACGCCCCTGCCGGCCGGCATCAACCACCACTGGACCAAGAACCTGATCGCCAGCCCGGACGGCCACCGGCTCTATGTCACCGTCGGCTCCAACAGCAATGTCGGCGAGAACGGCCTCGCCATGGAGAAGAACCGGGCGGCGATCCTGGAGCTCGACCTCAACACCTCCGGGCTGAAGCTGTTCGCCGACGGCCTGCGCAATCCCAACGGCATGGCCTGGGAGCCCCTCAGCGGCGCCCTGTGGACGGTGGTCAACGAGCGCGACGAGATCGGCGACAACCTCGTGCCCGACTATCTGACCTCGGTGCAGGGGGGCGGCTTCTACGGCTGGCCCTATAGCTATTTCGGCCAGCATGTGGACACGCGGGTGAAGCCGCAGGATCCGGCCAAGGTGGCCAAGGCCATCGTGCCCGACTACGCCCTCGGGGCGCACACCGCCTCTCTGGGCCTCGCCTTCTACGACGCCCAGCGGTTCCCCGCCCACTACCAGGGCGGCGCCTTCATCGGCCAGCACGGCTCTTGGAACCGGTCCACCCCCGCTGGCTACAAGGTGATCTTCGTGCCGTTCGCCAACAGCCGTCCGGTCGGCCCGCCGGAGGACATCCTGACCGGCTTCCTCGACGACAAGGGTCAGGCGCTGGGCCGCCCCGTCGGCGTGGCGGTGGACCGGGCCGGCGGCCTGCTGGTGGCCGACGACGTGGGGAACAAGATCTGGCGCGTGACCTCCACCAATCCGCCTGCGCCCGCCACGGCGGCGCAGTAGGGCCGCGCTTTACCTCCCCCGCAGCGTGGGGAGAGGTTCCGCGTTGCGGCGCGTCGCGCGATGTGGCCCCCTGGTTGCAAAACAGACGGGGGAAACCAAAAGATGCGCGCCGACCTCTTCGCCCTAGCCGCCTTGGCGACGGCCTTCGCTCCTCAGGCCGACGCCGCGGCCCCGCCTTGCGACCGGGCCTGCCTGCAAGGGGTGGTGGACCAGACCCTCGCCGCCATGGTGGCGCACGACCCGAAACAGGCGCCGCTGGCCGCCAACGTCCGCTACACCGAGAACGGCCAGACCCTTCCCATCGGCGAGGGGCTGTGGGCCACGGCGAGCGGGCCGGGGAGCTACAGGTTCTATATCGCCGACCCGGAGGCCGGGCAGGTGGGCCTGCTCGGCACGTTGCGCGAGACCGGCGATCCCATCCATGTGGCTCTGCGCCTCAAGGTGGTGAACCGGCGCATCACCGAGGCGGAGGCCATCCTGTCCCGCGAGGGCCTGGGCGGCGACGCCGGGCCGGGGGTGAAGGCGATGGAGGCGCTGCCCGACCCTGACCCGGTGTTCCTGGAGACCGTCCCGCCGGCCCAGCGCCTGTCCCGCCAGCGGCTCAAGGTGATCGCCGACCTCTATTTCGAGGCGATGGAGCGCGGCCACGCCCGCGACACCCCCTTCGACGACGCCTGCCACCGGATCGAGAACGGCGGCGCCGCCACCAACGTCAAGACCGCCCCGCCGCGGCCGGATGGAAGCCCCGGCATCCAGTCCCTGGGCTGCGCGGCCCAGTTCAACACCGGTTTCTCCAAGGACTGGTCCTATGTGCCCATGCGCCGCTATCCGGTGGTGGATGTGGAGCGGGGGCTGGTGTTCTCCGTGGTCGCCCTGCAGCACGATGGCCGCCGCGCCCTGAAGGCCTTCCAGGCGGGCAAGCCGGAGACCGGCCGCTACGCCAAGCCGTTCCAGTGGACCATCGCCGAGGTGTTCAAGATCAAGGACGGCAAGATCCGTCGCATCGAGGCCATCCTGTTCAGCGCGCCCTACGGCATGCCGTCCGGGTGGGAGACCGGGACGTTCAAGCGGGTCGGAACGGCCAAGGCCCTGGCGGGGGATGACTGACATTTCCCGTCTTGCTCGGGCCCCGTCTTGCTCGGGCCTGACCCGAGCATCCAGACGCGGCGATGGCAGGACTAGCCCGGCGTCGTCGGCGCGTCTGGATCCTCGGCTCGAGGCCGAGGAAAACGGGAATGAGGCTGATCCCTACCTCATCAAGCTGTCCACATACCCTGCGCCGACGCCGATCTTCTCGTAGTGGGCCTTGCACAGGGCGATGTAGTCGTGGACGTCGAAGTGACCGGCGGAGGCGCCGTTCTCGTCGAGCCAGATCAGCGGGCCCTGCACTACGAAGAACACCTTCATCGGGTCCGGATGGTCGTAGGCGACCAGGGTGTGGCTCTCCCCCGGGGTCTCGTAGATGAAGTCCCCGGCGGTGGCGATCCAGTCGTGCTCCAGGTATCCCCACTTGCCGGAGATGGTGTAGGCGAACACCTCGTGCGGGTGATAGTGCCGGTTGACCAGCCCCGCCGCGTCGGCCCGCAGGATGTCGCACCACTTGTTCTGGTTGGGCGAAATCCAGATCGGCTTGGACGACACCGTCTCGCTGAAGGGCACGAAGTAGCTGTCGTCGCCCCCCGCCACGTCCTTCATATAGACCTCGGGCAGGGCGTTCGGCTTGAACACCTTCTCGATCGGCTTGATGCCCCGCCAGAATTCGGTGGTTCCCGTGTCGGCCATATCGCTCTCCCGTACGCGCCCGTTCTGATGGGGCCTTCGCAGCATTTCTAGGCGGCCGGGGCGGTGCGAGCCAGGGCTAGAAATTGCTGTCTTGACAACAATCTGATCGGGGGATGATCTACCGCACAACGAAATAAGGAGGACGCCCATGTCGGAATTCCTGCTGAACCGATGGTACATGGCGGCCTGGAGCAACGAGGTGGGGGAGGGGCTGTTCGCCCGCCGCCTGCTGGACCTGCCGGTAGTTATGTTCCGCAAGTCCGACGGGACCGTCGCCGCCCTGCACGACCGCTGCCCCCACCGCTTCGCCTACCTCAGCGTCGGCCTGAAGAAGGGCGACACGGTGGAGTGCGGCTATCACGGGCTGCAGTTCGACGCCGCGGGGGAATGTGTGAAGAGCCCCTATTCGGACGCCCCGCCCAAGGGGGCGCGGGTGCGCAGCTTCCCGGTGGCCGAGCGCGACGGGCTGATCTGGTTCTGGCCGGGCGACCCGGCCCTGGCCGACCCTGCCGACGCCCCGGACTTCTCCCGCGTGCAGCCCCTGCCGGGGCGCGGCTTCATCCAGCAGTCCTTCCACGTGAACGCCAACTACCAGCTCGTGGTCGACAACCTGCTGGACATCAGCCACGCGGGCTTCCTGCACAAGAACACCCTGGGCCGCGGCAGCGACGCCCTGCGCGATGGCTTCCTGGGCGGCCAGCTCCAGCCGGCGCGAGAGGGGGAGTCGATCTGGATGCGGTGGTGGATGCCGGGGTGGACCGGCTACGTGAACGACCCCGCCCATGAGGGCCAGGCGGTGGACCGCTGGCTCGACATCCGCTGGGACGCGCCGGGGAGCATCCGCTTCTACATCGGCCAAACCCTCTCGGGCGCCCCGCGGGAGGCCGGTAACGAGATCTGCCAGCTCCATATCCAGACCCCGGAGACGGCGACCAGCACCCACTATTTCGCCGGCGAGAGCCGCCCCATTCTGCGCCCCGGCGACGAGGACGACGGGGCGCGCGAGAAGTTCCTGCGCACCGTGGGCGAAGTGGAGGACTTCCCCATGCTGGAGGGCATCCAGCGGCAGATGGGGGAGGCCGACCTGTGGTCGCTGCAGCCGGCCCTGCTAGCGGTGGACGCGGGGGCGGTGATGGCCCGCCGCTTCCTCGGCAAACTGATCGCCGCCGAGCGCGAGGGGGTGGCGCAGCCGGAGCCGGCGCAAGCCTGACTTCCACGCCCGCACATTCCCGGCGAATGCCGGGATGGGCGGTACGTTATTACCGCTGGGACAAAGTCCGGTTGCGCATGTGCGGCGGCATCAGCAGGTCCGACCAGCGCCAGCTCCCCGTGCCGAAGGCCACCCGCGGCGCCCCGGGCGCGTCGCTGAACGAGATCAGCACCAGGCCGCGCATGGTCTGGTTGCGGCAGGTGGCGGGGGCGAACAGGATCTCCGCCATCAGCGCCTCGCGCACGCCGGCCAGACCGTTGCCGTCTTGGTCCGAGCGTTTGATCCAGTCCCCGTTCCACAGAAGGATAGCCTTGCCGGTGGCGCCCGGCGCCCGGTGGGCGTTGTGGGCGGCGGCCTGCACGTCGCTGTCGCGCCGCAGGGCGTCCTGGAGGAACTGCACCATGTTGCAGTTGCGCCCGCCGCCACCATCGCCGCCGCCGCCGCCGGTCCCGCTGTTGGCGGCGGTGGCGGCGCCCACGAGTTCGCCGTCGCTGATCTCGGACAGCACATTGATCTTGGCGGCGTCGCCGTCCTCTTCCGGCGGCTCCTGGGAGGCGGCCAGGGGGGCGGGGCGGGTGCTGGCCCGGCGGGGAATGGGCTTGGCCGGAGTGGGGATGGGCGGGGCCACCGATTGCGCCGCCGCCGCCGCAGGCGGACCGGGCGCGGGGGACAACAGGGCGCCGTCCACCATCGAGATGACCATCGGCTCCGGCGAGATCAGCTTGGGAGGGTGGGTCAGCGGCATGACCAGCATGAACAGCAGCAGGGCGTGCGCCGAGGCGCTGAGCACCACAGCCCCGGGCCGCCACGGCTTGCGCCGGCGCGTCGCCGGTTCGGCCTTGTCCTCGGTCTGGACTGTCGCCAGCGCCTCAAGGCGCCTGCGCGCCCGAGCCCCTCGCCACTTCCCGTCCTCGTCCAATAACCGGTTGTCCATCCGAACCCTGAACGCCGCTCTCGCGCCTTGGCGCCGACTCAAGAACCACACATCCGGGTCAGGATCGTGGCGCCGGCGGGGTGAACGGGGGGTTAGGGGAATGGCCCGGTGCTTTGAGCGCACCGGGCCTTTGCAGGTCAGCAGCCGCAGGTGCAGCCGGCGCCGCACTTCTTCGTGGTGGTGCAGGCGCACTGGCCCTGGCAGCGGCAGTCGGCGCCGCAGCCGCAGGTCTTGGCGGGCAGGACGGGAATGTTGTGGTCGGTCATGGCTTGATCTCCAGGTTGTGACGTCCCGTTGGACATCCCCTTCCTAGAAGGGGGCGTGAAACCGCGCTTGAATGAAACGGCTACGTCAGTTCGAGCGCCGCCGCCGTCACGCCGAACATCCTGCGGAAGGTCCGGCTGAGGTGAGCGGAATCCGAAAAGCCCGCCTCGTACGCCGCCGCCGTCAGGGATTCCCCGGCTGCGAAGGCCTCGACGCTCTTCATCAGGCGCAGCCACAACACATAGGTGCGGAACGGCAGACCGGTCTGCTCCACGAAAAGGTGGCTCATGCGCCCCGGGGAAAGGCCGACAAGATCTGCGGCTTCCGCAATGCTCAAAGCGTGGTCCAACTCCGCCGAAGCCCAGGCGATAACCCTGGCGACACGAGGGTCGGCGGCCATCGGCTCGCTCTCTCCAGCCAGGCAGGCGATCAATTCACGGCCTGTCGCGGTGAGCTCGCTGGCCGGCGCCGAGGAACGGAAGCCTTGCGCAAGGCGTCGGGGAAGGTCCCCAAGCACGCCGTCGGAGAGTTGAGTCAGCGGCCTGCCCGCAAGGGTGGCCCTAAGGGCCCGGCCCTGCACGCTCTCGGGCTCGATGAAGAGCAACGCGACGAGGCCTTCGGCAGTGAACGCGTGGTTCTGGTCGGCGGAGACGACCGCGGCAGGCCCGTGGGCCAGATGGCCGCCTGCCTCCAGGCCGAATTCCCCGCCGAGCGCCATCGTTACTTGCAGGGCATGGTGGGCGTGAAAGTCCGTCGCGTGTGGTCTGTCGCCTCGCGGCGGCACGTCGAAGACCCAGAGGCTTCCACCTTCCCAAAGCACGATGCGGCCACTTGCGATCGCTTCCATGGGCGCGTTCTAGCCAAGCTGGAGTCGGCTCGGAAGCGCCGTTCGAATGTGGCGCGAGCCGCCGCCTGTTCACCCGCTCAAACTTGGGCGAACTTGCCCCTGGCGCCCCCGCCCCATATATCGCCGCGCATGCAGCTGTCGTTCAACGCCAACGGGCAGGACTTCACCATCGAGGTGAAGCCCAACATGCCGTTGGTGTGGGTGCTCAAGGATGTGTTGGGCAAGCAGTCGGTGGCGATCGGCTGTGGCCGCAATACGAGTTGCGGCGGCTGCACGGTGCGGATCGACGGGGAGCGGCGCAACTCCTGCAGCGTGCCGGCCGAGGCGGTGCAGGGCTGCACCATCGTCACCCCGGGCTGGCGGCCGCCGGAAGAGGCTGCGCCGGAGGCCTGACGCGCGCTACCGCAGGCGGAACACCGGGTCGCCTTCCATCAGCACCCGCGCCGGGGCGCCGCGTTCGTTGGAAGCCCGCGCCCGGCGACAGGCGGAGGCCATTACTTCCTCGCGGGTGAGGGCGGCGTCGAACACCTCCCCGTCGTGCTTCACGGCCCAGCCCAGCTCGTGGCGGCCGACCATGAAGACGGCTCGTTCGACGTTCATCGCCATTGTGGTTCTCCTGGTGGGTGGAACTGCCGGCAGACGCGTTCTGCGCGGGCGGCTTAGGCGTGGGCGGATTCTGTAGGGGCGGCCTCGGCGGGGGCGGCGGCTTCGGCGGCGGCCGGGGCGCGGCGCACGGCGCGGCGTTTGGGCGGGGTGCGGGCGATCCGCTCAGCCTGTTCGGCCTCGATCAACGGGATCAACACGGCGGCTTCGTCGCGTCGCTTGCCGGCGCCGGCCTGCAGCCTGAGGGCGTTGGCGTGAAGGTTCGCCAGCTCCTTGTCGTCGAGGGTGGGGATCAGGTCCGAGACGGTCATGACGACCTCCAGAGCCGGCCGCGGCGGGGGCGCCGCAAAAAAATCAGGGCTGGCGTGCGAGACGCCAGCCCTTCATCTCGATGCCTTACATCACCTCGCTGGCCGTTCGCCGTGTGGCCCGCGGCGTCGCCGGTGAAGGCGATGCGGCTCGGGTCGCGCAGCGACGGTGGGAGGTGAAGGGCGGCGCCATTTAGGCGCTCTTGAGGTTCATCGCGCTGTCTTTGCCGGTGCGGCGGTCGCGCTCGATTTCGTACTCGATCGTCTGACCTTCGACCAGTTGGCGCAGTTCCGAGCGCTCGACGGCCGAGGCGTGGACGAAAACGTCCTTGCCGCCGTCGGACGGTTGGATGAAGCCGTAGCCTTTGGAAGAATTATACCACTTGATAACGCCGGTAGCCATTTTCAGCCTCCGAATAGGTTAGCGGCCGGAAGAGCCCGGCTCGCGTATCGAGTCTGAAATGGTCGGCAGTCGTAAATGCCGGCCGAAGCCGACAGGTAGTCGCGTCACGTCGCAGAAGTCGACAGCGCTCAACATAGGCTTATCGTGGCAATAAGCCACCCCAGCCGCTGGTGTATTTTTCCAGCCCCGCTTTTTTCTTATGCGTTCGCCTACGAAATCCAGCGAATTTTTTGCGAAATTACAGCGGGTGGAAGCTGGGAGGGCGGCCGCCATATCCCGCTCCCCGGCGTTCGCCGGGAGGAGCGGTTGGGTGGACGGGGCCTCACCCCCGGTCGGCGTCGCTCTGGCGGCTGGGGTGGGCGTCGGCGAAGGCGTCGAGGGCGCCGGCTCTGGCGTGGGCGGCCATGAGGCGGGGGTAGGGGGCGAGGTCCACCTTGAAGCGTTTGGCGGCGTAGACCTGAGGGGCGAGGCAGCAGTCGGCCAGGGTGGGCGCGTCGCCGAAGGCGAAGCCGCCGCCGTGCCGCTCGATCAGCCGCTCCAGGGCGGCGAATCCGTCGCCGATCCAGCGGGCGATCCAGGCCTGGACGTCTGCGTCATCGGCGCCGTGCCCTTGGCGCAGGGCGTTGAGAACCCGCAGGTTTCCCAGGGGATGGATGTCCGCGGCCACCAGCAGGGCCATGGCGCGCACTATCGCCCGTTCCACCGGCTCGCGGGGCAGCAGACGCGGCTTGGGATAGGTCTCTTCCAGCCACTCCAGGATGGCGAGGCTCTGGGTCAGCACCTGCTCGCCGCGGATCAGGGCCGGCAGCAGCCCCTGCGGCGCCAGCGCCTGATAGGCCGGGTCGCGCTGGGCGCCCGTGCGCAGGTCGATGGCCCGCCGCTCATAGGCGAGGCCCTTCAGGTTCAGCCCGATGCGCACCCGATAGCCGGCGCCGGAGCGCCAGTAGTCGTAGAGGACGAGTTCGGCCCTCATCGCGCCGGGGCGACCCGGCCGCGGCATTCCCCGAAGCCGATGGGGGCGGCGCCTTCGCGGCGGCACTGGGCGGTCATCACCACCTCGTCCCCGTCCTCCAGGAAGCTGCGGGTCTCGCCGGTGGCGAGGGGGATCGGCGCGCGGCCCCCGACGCTCAGCTCCATCATACTGCCCACTGCGCCGGGGTCGGCGGTGGAGATGGTGCCGGTGCCCAGCAGGTCCCCCGGATTGAGGTTGCAGCCATTGCTGGCGTGGTGGGCGATCAGTTGGGCCGGGGTCCAGTAGAGGTCCAGCGCCTGCACCCGGCTGAGGCGTTCGGGGGGCAGGCCGCGGCGGCGGGCCTCGGCGGTGTGGATCGCCACCTCGATGGCGATGTCGAAGGCGCCGCTTGCCTGGTCCGCCGCGCTGGTGAGGTAGGGGAGGGGGGCAGGATCGCCCTCGGGCCGCGCGAGCGGGGCTCTGCGGAACGGCCCGAGGGCCTCCAACGTCACCAGCCATGGGGAGATGGTGGTGACGAAGCTCTTGGCGAGGAAGGGGCCCAGGGGCTGGTATTCCCAGGCCTGCAGGTCGCGGGCGGACCAGTCGTTGAGCAGGCTGATCCCCGCCAGATGGTCGATGGCCTCGCCGATGGGGATGCCGGCGCCAAGGTCGCAGCCGGGGCCGATCCACAGGCCAAGCTCCACCTCGTAGTCGAGGCGGCGGCTGGGGCCGAAGTCGGGGGCCTCATCCTCGGGGCGTTTGCGCTGCCCGCTGGGGCGCAGCACCTCGGCGCCGGAGGGGCGCACCGAGGAGGCGCGGCCGTGGTAGCCGATGGGCACGTACTTGTAGTTGGGCAGCAGCGGATTGTCGGGCCGGAACTGGCGGCCGATGTTCACCGCGTGATGGATGCCGGCGTAGAAGTCGGTGTAGTCGCCGATGGCGGCGGGCAGGTGCAGCTCGCAGTCGGCGGCATGGTGAAGCAGGCGTTTGGCCAGGGGCTGCAGCCGGGCGCGGCTGGGGCCGTCCGCGTCCAGCAGGGCCGACAGTCTGCGGCGCAGGGCTGTGCGCGGCCCCTTGCCCAGGGCCAGCAGGGCGTTGAGCGACGGCGCCCGCACGGCCTGCGCGGCGCTCTGGGCGTCGCCGTCCAGCAGCCCCGCGTCGGCGACCGCTGCGAGATCGAGGATCTGGTCGCCGATGGCCACGCCGATGCGCGGCCGCCCGCCGGGGGGGCTGAACACCCCGAGCGGCAGGTTCTGGATCGGAAACTCAAGGTGGTCCTCGGCCGAGGCGACCCAGCTACGGCGTTTGAGGTCGTGGGTTTCGTCGATCACGGCAGGGGTCCGGCCTTGGGGAAGTCGTTCCAGCAGGCGTCGTAGTCCCCCTGCAGAGCGTCGGTTTCGAGGGCGAAGCGGGTGGGGCGGATCACCAGCCGGGTCTCGAACATGAAGGCGAGCCCCTCGTCGAACTTCACCGGCTTCAGCTCCGCAGCGGTGGCCTTGGCCCAGCTCTGGGCGTCCGGCCCGTGCGAGGTCATGGCGTTGTGCAGGCTGGCCCCGCCGGGGCTGAATCCCCCGGCCTTGGCGTCATAGGCGCCGTGGATCAGGCCCATGAATTCGCTCATCACATTGCGGTGGAACCAGGGGGGCCGGAAGGTGTCCTCCGCCACCATCCAGCGGGGCGGGAAGATGACGAAATCGACGTTGGCCGCGCTCGATCCGCTGGGGGAGGTCAGCACCGTGAACAGGGACGGGTCGGGGTGGTCGAAGCTGACCGTGCCGATCACGTTGAAGCGCGACAGCTCGTATTTGCAGGGGGCGAGGTTCCCATGCCAGGCCACCACGTCGAAAGGGGAGTGGCCGAGGGTGGTGGTCCACAGGCGGCCCTGGAACTTCTGCACCAGCTCGGTGGGGGTGTCGTCGTCCTCGTAGGCGGCCACGGGGGACAGGAAGTCCCGTGGGTTGGCGAGGCCGTTAGAGCCGATGGGGCCAAGCTCCGGCAGGCGGAAATGGGCGCCGTAGTTCTCGCAGATATAGCCTCGCGCGGCGCCCGCCGTCGGGTCGGCGCGAAAGCGCACGCCGCGGGGGATCAGGGCGATCTCGCCGGGGCCGACCTCCAGCACGCCGAACTCGGTGACGAGGCGGAGCGTCCCCGCCTGCGGCGCCAGCAGCAACTCTCCGTCCGCATCGAAGAAGGCCCGGCCGGTCATCGGCTTGGACGCGAAATAGAGGTGGATGCCCACGCCGGAGGTCGTGTCCGCGCCGCCATTGCCGCCCAGGGTGACGAGCCCGTCGATGAAGTCGGTCGGCTCGGCCGGGGGCGCCAGCGGGCTCCAACGCAAGCGGTTGGGGGAGGGCCCGGCCTCGTCGAACGGGGCGGAGCGGAGCAGGCCCTGCGGATAGGGCCGATAGGCCGGATGCGCCGCCGATGGGCGCAGCCGGTAGAGCCAGGAGCGGCGGTTCTCCGTCCGCGGGGCGGTGAAGGAGGTGCCCGACACCTGTTCCGCATAGAGGCCGAAGGAGGGCCGCTGCGGGGAGTTGCGCCCCACCGGCAGGGCGCCCGGGACCGCCTCGCTCTCGAAGCTGTTGCCGAAGCCCGACTGGTAATCCAGCCGCAGCGCCGTCGCCGTCTTCAACCCTGTCGCCAGAGGCTGCGTCGCGTCATCCGCCATGAGGCCCTCCCTGATGTTGTCGCTACAGGACGCCGCGGCGGATCTGGTCGAGCTCCAGGCTCTCGAACAGGGCCTTGAAGTTGCCTTCGCCGAAGCCTTCGTTGCCCTTGCGCTGGATCAGCTCGAAGAAGATCGGCCCGACCGCGTTCTCGGTGAAGATCTGCAGGAGCAGACCCTGGCCCTCGGTCGGGGCGCCGTCGAGGAGGATCTTGTCCGCCTGCAGCCGCTGCACATTCTCGCCGTGGCCGGGGACGCGGGCGTCGAGGCCCTCGTAGTAGGTGTCGAGGGTGTCCTGGAACTTCACCCCGCGCTCGCGCATCGCCTCGACGGTGTCGAAGATGTCCTCCGCGCCGAGGGCGATGTGCTGGATGCCCTCGCCCTTGTAGATGGCCAGGAACTCTTCGATCTGGGACTTGTCGTCCTGGCTCTCGTTCAGCGGGATGCGGATCTTGCCGTCCGGGCTGGTCATGGCCTTGGAGATCAGGCCGGTCTGTTGCCCCTCGATGTCGAAGTAGCGGATCTCCCGGAAGTTGAAGATGTCCTCATAGAAGCCGGCCCACTTGTTCATGTTGCCGCGGTGGACGTTGTGGGTCAGGTGGTCGATGTAGGTCAGGCCCACGTCGTTGCGCTTGGCGGCCTCCTCCGCGCCGGGGATGGCGACGAAGTCGACGTCGTAGATCTCCTGCGCGCCGTAGCGGTCGACCAGATACAGGTGGGTGCCGCCGATCCCCTCGATGGCGGGGATGTTCAGCTCCATCACCCCGATCGGTCCCTGCACCGGCTTGGCGCCGCGCTCGACGGCGAGCTTCAGGGCCTTGGCGGCGTCCTTGACCCGGAAGGCCATGGCGTTGGCGGACGGGCCGCGGAAGTCGCGGAACTCGGCGGGCTGGCCGGTCGGCTCCATGTTCAGGATGAAGTTGATGTCGCCCTGGCGATAGCGCAGCACATTCTTCGACCGGTGCCGGGACACCGCGGTGAAGCCCATGCGCTCGAAATGGGCGCCCAGGGCCTGCGGGTCCGGGCTGGTGAACTCGACGAACTCGAAGCCGTCGGTGCCAAGGGGATTGTCGAACAGGTCTGCCATAGACGCCTCCATCTGGACGCGAAGGCTATGGGGGATCGCCGGGCAGTTGCTTGCGGATTTGCTGCGTGGGGGCCGCTGCAAGGTCATGAAATGACGGTTCTGCCAAGGATAGGCGCAAGGATGTGACGCCCCTCCAGCCCCTTCCGGCCCGTCGCCCCGTCGGAATCCGCGAAAGCAGATAAGACTGCCCCTGTTGGGCATGGCGTGCGTGCGTGCCCTCAATTCCAGCCAGCATTGGCATATCGTGACCCGAATGGCCGGTTTTGACGGGGAATAGGCAATCGCCAACCGGGCGGTTTCTGACATGTTCCGGGCTTTAGAAGAGGGGACCTGTGCGATGTTGGAGCCGAAGTGGAGCGTCATGACCATCAGCCCCTACGTGGCTGGCAAGCGTCAGGCGGAAGGGTTCGCCAATCCGGCCAAGATGTCGGCGAACGAAAATCCCCTGGGGTCCAGCGACGCGGCCCGCGCGGTGTTCGCGGCGGCCAGCCAGCGCCTGCACCTCTATCCCGATCCCCGCGCCACCGTGCTGCGCACCGCCATCGCCGAGAAGTTCGCCCTCGAGCCGGAGCGCCTGATCTTCGGCTGCGGTTCGGACGAACTGTTCTTCCTGCTGTCCCTGGCCTTCGTGCGGCCGGGGGACAATGTGGTTCAGCCCCGCTACGGCTTCACGTCCTACCGCATCGCCGCCGCGGCCTGCGCCGCCGAGATGCGCTATGCTGACGAACTCAATCTGACGGTGGACGTGGACGCCCTGCTGCGGTCGGTGGACTACAAGACCCGCATCGTCTTCGTGGCCAACCCCGGGAACCCCACCGGCACCTGGATCGGCGGCAAGGATATCCGGCGCCTGCAGGCCGGCCTGCCCGAGGACACGGTGCTGGTGCTCGACAGCGCCTATGCCGAATTCGCCGGCGATCCGGCCTATGAGGACGGCCTCGCCCTGGCCCGCGAGAGCGGCAATGTGCTGGTGACCCGCACCTTCTCCAAGCTGCATGGCCTTGCGGCCCTGCGCATCGGCTGGGGCTATGGCGCGCCGGCGATCATCGACGGGATGGACCGCATCCGCTCGCCCTTCAACGCCAGCGTGCCCGCCCAGGAGGCGGCGGTGGCGGCCCTCGCGGACGAGGCCTTCCAGCAGCGCTCCATCGCGTTCGTAGAGGGCTGGCGGCCCCGGCTGGCCAAGGGGCTGGAGGCGCTGGGCTGCCAGGTGTTCCCCTCCGCCACCAACTTCGTGCTCGCCCGCTTCCCGACCGCGCCGGGCCGCACCGCGGCGGAGGCGGAAGCCTATCTGACCCGCCACGGCATCCTGGTGCGGGGCCTCGCCAACTATGGCCTCGACGACTGCCTGCGCATCAGCATCGGCACGGACGCTGAGAACGCGGCGGTGCTGGAAGCCCTGGGCGCCTTCTTCAAGGCCGCCGAGGCGCCGGTTCCCGCCTAAATCACTCCAGGTGAGCCAGGGGAAGGGCGGTGGAATCCTTGACGATGTCCAGCACCAGGGATGACCGCACGTCCTTCACCCCCGGCATCCGCAGCAGCCGCTGCATGGTGAAGGCCGCATAGGCGTCGAGGTCGGCGGCCACCACCTTTAAGAGATAGTCGAACTGGCCGGTGGTGACGTAACAGCCCACCACTTCCGGCTCGCGCAGGATGGCGGTGCGGAAGGCCCCGTCGGTGGCCTCGTTATGGCTGTCGACCTGCACCTCCACGAAGGCGACCACGTCGAGTCCCAGGGTCCGGCGGTCCAGCAGCGCCACATAGCCGGTGATGATGCCGTCCTGCTTGAGCTGGTTGACCCGCCGCAGACAAGGGCTGGGGGACAGGCCGATGCGGTCCGCCAGTTCGATGTTGGAGAGGTCGGCCTCCTGCTGGAGGATTTTCAGAATCCGGTGATCCGAGCGGGAAAGCCGCCCAGCGATGTTGGCCGATTTTGCCGATCTACGCACCGGTAGAGCCATAATCATTCCGCCCCATTTATTCCTTTGATGATTTATGACAGCGGCTTTCGATTTGGCGCAATATGTAACTGGCGAAAGCGGCAGCTTGTCCCGTCCTTGCCCTTTCCAGGGCGCCGGGTGACCTTGGCTGATCAAAAAGCAGGAGCCGGACATGGTTCGGGCAAGCATCCTGGCGGCCCTGGTCTTGACGGTCGCGGCGGCGGCGCCCGCTTCGGCGCACCACGGCACGGGCCAGTACGACTTCACCAGGGAGATCCCGCTGACCGGGCGGGTGAAGGCCTATGAGTTCGGCAATCCGCACATCTGGCTGACCCTGGAGGTCGCCGGTCCGGGCGGGCGGATGCAGGACTGGTCGCTGGAGGGGCCGCCCCCCGCCTATGCGGCCCCCCGCGGCTGGGCGCCGGACAGCCTGATGGCCGGGCAGACGGTGCAGGTCGCCATGTCCCCCCTGCGCGATGGGTCGATGGGCGGGATCATCATCACCGTGCGGGACGCGGGCGGCAAAGTGCTGCTGGAGCGCGGTCGCCGGTACTGACTATTCCACGTCGGGCGCCATCTCCGCCTTGCCCGCATAGTCCTTGAGCTGCCAGGCCGCCGCGAGGCCCACCACCCCGAACACCGCCAGGAAGGCGGCGATAGCGTAGCCGCCCCCGTACTGGGCCGCCAGCCACGCGGCGATGATGGGGGCCGCGCCGCCGGGGATCACCGCCCCGAGCTGGGTGCTGACCGAGGCGCCGCTGTAGCGCAGCCGGGCGGGGAAGTTTTCGCTGACGAAGGCCCCGAAGGCGCCCCACATCAGGTCGTGGGGGATCAGGGACAAGACGATGGCGGCGATCACCATCGCCTCGTTGCGGGTGTCCAGCATCCAGAAATAGACGAAGCCGTAGAGGACGATCCAGACTCCGCCGATCATGAAGATGCGCTTGCGCCCATAGCGGTCCGACAGCCAGCCGGCGAAGGGAATGGTGAACCAGGACAGGACCGAGGCCGCCATCACCCCCATCAGCAGCAGCTCCCGCGACAGGCCGAGGGTGGTGGTGCCATAGCTGAAGATGAAGGAGGTGAAGATGTAGTAGGGGGTCAGCTCCACCATCCGCGACAGGAACACCCACAGCATCGGCTTGCCGTGGCTGCGGATGGCCTCGCGCACGGGGGCCTTCTCCAGCCGCTTCTGTTCCAAGAGTTCGGTGAAAGCCGGGGTCTCCTGCACCCCGATGCGGATGTAGAGGCCGACCAGGATCAAGAGGGCGCTGATCAGGAAGGGGATGCGCCAGCCCCAGTCGAAGAAGGCCTCCCCCGACCACAGGCTGCAGCCCCACACCACCGCATTGGCCAGGAACAGCCCCGCCGGCGAGCCGAACTGCGGCCAAGAGGAGATGAGGCCCCGGTTGTGCGACTTGGCCCACTCCATCGCCAGCAGCACCCCGCCGGACCACTCCCCGCCGACCCCGACCCCCTGGATGAAGCGCAGGACCGTCAGGATCACCGCCCCCCAGATGCCGATCTTGTCGTAGGTGGGCACGAAGGCCACCGCCACAGTGGCGAAGCCCATCAGGGTCAGGGTGGCGATCAGGGTCGCCTTGCGCCCGATACGGTCGCCGTAGTGGCCGAACACGAAGGCCCCCACGGGCCGGGCCACGAAGCCCACCCCATAGATGCCGAAGGCCTGCAGGGTGCCGGTCAGCGGGTCCGACTGGGGGAAGTAGAGCTTGGCGAAGACGAGGCCGGTGACCACGCTGTAGAGGAAGAAGTCGTACCATTCGATCACCGCGCCCACGGTCCCGGCGATCACCGCGCGGTTGAGCTGCGAGGCGCGCTGACGCTCGTCCAGGGGCAAGGCGCCCCCGCCGACGCTGGTTGCGGCGTCCATCCCGTCCCCCTGTCTCTAGAGCACGTTGGTTGAAAGTGAGGGCGGCTTCGCCCGCAAAACGCGCTCTAACCTTATGATTCTAGAGCACGATTCAGCGATCAGGCGATTCCGCCTGATCCCATCCTGCTCTAGGCGCTTCTGGCGGCGCCGATGGGGGAGCCTAGCATGCAAGGGAGGGCTGGCAATGCCGGGGGTGGGGAGGCGGGCGGCCCGGCGGGCAGGGGCCGGGCTCGCGGAGGTCGCGCCCTAGCGACCTGCTGCTGCGGGCTTGTTGGTGTTGAGGGATTCAGGGGGCCGCATTGCCCGGTCCAGCCCCATCAGGGCGGCGAGCAGCAGGGCCACGACGATCCCCGCGCGGATCAGGAACACCCGGCGTCGGCTCGGCTTGGGGGCGGGGTCGGCGGTCATGGCGGTTTCCGTCTGGTTCTCGCCCCTCGATAGGCCGCCGCGGCCGTCGCGTAAATGTGGGCGCGTGACGCGGTCCTGCCGACTGACAACAAACTGAAGGAAATCCGTCACGCCGCTGCGTTGGAACCTACACGAACGCGTCGCGCGCACGCCTTAAGCGCGGACCTCGCAAGTGGACGAACTTGTCGAGGGGAAGTTTATAATGTCGTTATCCGTAAAGCGGGCGCACGGCGCCGCGCTGCCGTTGCGTATTGGCCTCTGCTCGGGGATCGCCCTCGGCGCCCTGATGGCCACTCAGGCCTGGGCCCAGGAAGCGGACGCCGCCGCGGCGACCGCCGCCGCTGCCGCCGTGGAAGAGGTGGTGATCACCGCCGCCCGCCCGATCGCCGAATCCGAAGCCGCGGCCCTGGAGGTGCAGCGCCGGTCGGACTCGCTGGTGGCTGTGGCCGCCTCCGACGCGGTGGGGCGCCTGCCGGACCAGAACATCGCCCAGGCCGCCGGCCGCCTGCCCGGCGTCGCCGTCCAGCGCGACCAGGGCCAGGCCCGCTACATCAACCTGCGCGGGGCGCCCATCGCCTGGACCACCCTGTCCATCGACGGCATCTCCATCGTCAGCCCGGAAGGGCGCGACACCCGCTATGACAGCATCCCGTCGGCCATCGCCTCGCAGATCGTCGTGCGCAAGGCGGTGACCCCGGACATGACCGGCGAGACCGTCGCCGGCAACGTGGACATCAAGACCCGCTCCGCCTTCGACTATGACGGCCGCCATGTGGCCGGAAAGCTGGGCGGCGGCTATGTCGAGCTTGGCGAGCGGCAGGAATACGAGGGCCAGCTCGTCCTCTCCGACCGCTTCATGACCCAGATGGGCGAGTTCGGGGTGCTGCTGTCGGGCTCCTACTATCAGCGCGACATGGTCACCGACAATTTCGAGACCGACTGGGAAGTGGTCGACCAGGACCTGCAGCCCGGCGGCGCGAACCGCATCTGGGCGCGGGAGACCGAGAACAAGCTCTATCGCCTGACCCGCAAGAACTACTCCTATTCGGGCCGTTTCGACTGGAAGCCGGACGCCAACAACCAGTTCTTCCTGCAGTCGATCTTCACCACCTTCACCGACGACGAGGCGCGGGACAACTACATCTACGACCTCGACGACCGGCAGTCGGACAACCGCCGCGGCGCCGCGCCCTGCGTGATCAGCGTCAACGCCACCCCGGCCAACAGCGGCTATGCCGACGTCTGCATCGGCAACACCCCGTTCAAGGGCGCGGTCTACGGCATTGACATCAACCAGCGCGCAACCCTGCGCGCCTTCCGCCAGTCGATCTTCACCAACACCCTGGCGGGGGAGCACGACTTCAGCGGCGGGCGCTCGCACCTGTCCTGGCGGCTGAACTACACCCGCTCCAAGGACGACCGCTCGGTGGTGGGGGAGGCGCGCTACGACAGCCCGTCGACCCGCAACCTGCGCCCGACGGTGGTCTATGACCTCAGCGATCCGCAGCTCGCGCGGGTGCAACTGTTCCGCACCATCGCCAACGCCGACGGGACCTTCCAGGCCGGCGCGCCGGTGACCAACATCGACGACTTCCAGCGGCCGATCACCTCGCTGACCTCCCTCGACGCGGTGGACGTCACCGAGGCCTACACCGCCAAGCTGGACTACAAGCACGACCTCGACCTGTTCGGCGGGGAGGGGACGGTCACCATCGGCGGCCAGTTCAACCAGCGCCACAAGAAGTCCACCGAGAACCAACTGCAGATCAACACCGCGGCCCAGTTCACCGCCGCCGGCATCGCCCAGACCTTCGCGCCGGTGTCCCTGAACACGGGCTTCAAGGGCAAGATCCCGCTGGGCTATAACTTCCGCTACTTCGACACCGACGCCATGCGTTCGAACGTCAACAAGGCGGACGCCATCGCCGACTACCTGCCCCTGGCGGCCAACTACTACAATGTGGGCGAGCAGGTGTTCGCCGGCTACGCCATGGCCACCACCCGTTACGACTGGGGCAGCCTCCTCGGCGGCGTGCGGGTGGAGCACATCAAGAACGACGGCAAGGCCCTGGTCGCCTTCGGCAGCGCCCTGCGCCCGGTGGAAGTGAAGAACGACCTGACCATGGTCTTCCCCAGCCTGCACCTCAACTACAACATCGCCGACGACAAGAAGCTGCGGCTGTCCTTCACCTCCGGCGCCGCGCGGCCGGACTATGACCAGCTGCGGCCGAACTTCACCTATAACGACAGCAACCTCACCGTGAACGGCGGCAACCCGGAGGCCAAGCCCGAGCGGGCCTATGGCGTCGACGCCTATCTCGAATGGTATGTCCGGCCGCAGGGCTATGTGATGGCCGGGGTCTTCTACAAGAAGGTCAAGGACGTCCTGTTCGACGACACCCGCACCTTCGGCCTCAATGTGCTGAACAGCGGCGGGGTGGACCGGTCGCAATACATCTTCTCCACCATCACCAACGGCGGCAGCGGCTACATCTACGGCCTGGAGCTGGCGGTGCAGCAGCAGCTCGAGCCCTTCACCGGCAAGTTCGGCATGCCGGACTGGATGGGCGGCTTCGGCGTCTCGGCCAACCTGACCCTGAACCGCAGCGAGGCCACCAAGCCGGACGGCGGCAAGGTGAAGCTGCCGGGCACCTCGGACGTGGTGATGAACATCGGCGGCTATTACGAGAAGTACGGCCTGTCGATGCGGCTGAACTACCAGCGCCGTTCGGCCTGGCTCGACACCCTGGGCGCCGTGGCCGATGGCGGCGAGCAGTACTGGGCCATGGACGACGAGCTCGACTTCTCCGCTCGCTATGCGGTGAACCAGAACCTCGAAATCTACGTGGACGCCTCCAACCTGCTGAACGGCCCCGGCCGCCGGTATGTGCGCGACTCCGCCTACTCCATCGAGTGGGAACGCTTCGGCCGCCGCTTCACCGGCGGGGTGCGGTTCACGTTCTAGGTATTTTCTGACCGCTCACCCCGGTGAACACCGGGGTCCAGATCAAAGGGCGCCGCCCGCCGCCCGGGTGTGGCGGTGGTCCTGCGGGCCCAGAGCTTTACGATCTGGGTCCCGGCATTCGCCGGGATGAGCGGGGTAAAACGGTAGTGAGGGGGCGGGCCCCCGTGCCGAGGCCTGTCACCCCTCCGCTCACCCCGGTGAATACCGGGGGCCAGATCAAGGGGCGCCGCGCGCCGGCCGGGCGTGGCGGTGGTCCTTTGATCTCAGAGCTTTACGATCTGGGTCCCGGCATTCGCCGGGATGAGCGGGGGAGAGGGGGACCCTCACGCCTCGCGGGCGGAGGCCTTCCAGATCTCCACCGTCCCCGCGTCGCCATCCACCCGCACCCGGTCGCCGGTCTCGATGATCTCCAGGGGATCGCGGTCGAGGTCGGTCACGGCGGGGACGCGCATCACCACCGCCCCCAGGGCCACCTTGGTGGTCATGGTGGTGAAGACCAGCGCCAGGGGGGAGGTCCCCGCCAGCCGGGTCATGTGGAACACCCCGGACCAGCCGGACGAGCCCTTGGCCCCCGGGAACACCAGCACCTTGCCGGCGAAGCTCTGGTCCTTCAGCTCGTGGCGGCTCTCGATCACCGTGCCGCTCATGGCGTGGACGCCGCCCCAGCCGGAGATGGTCTGGCGTGTGACCAGCGCCTCCCCTTCGGCGACGCCGCCCACCACCTTGCGGCCGTGCAGTAGGATGGGGCGGACCAGGGTCGAGAGGCTCATGGCAGGCGCCCTTCCCAGCGGCCGGTGCAGGCCGCGTCGATGCAGTCGGCGGTGGTTCCGTACCAGCCCTCGATCCCCATCATGGCCGGCAGGTAGTGGACCTGTTTGGCGCTGTCGAGGGCGGCCACCTTGGTCCCCTTGGGCACGGCGGAGCTGATCGCCGAGCAGGTGTCGGTCATCAGCAGGGCGCCCGCGTCGCGCAACGTCTTGGTGTATCCGGCGGCGTCGGCCTTGGCCTTCACCACCCGCGAGGTGAAGACCCACAGGGCGCTGTTGGCCGACACCTTGCGCCCCTCGATCAGGGCGGCGGCGCTGGCGATCTGGTCCAGCGAATAGTGGGGGCAGCCCAGCATCACGTAGTCCACGTCCCGCGACTGGCCCACCGAATTGAGCGACTCGTAGATGCGCCGCCGTTCCGCCGCGTCATAGACGAAGGTCCCCTGCGGCCGCGCCCCGCCGAAGGCCGCGTCCTCGCTGGGCGCCTCGGGGGTGACGCCGACGATGTGGTACATCTCCACCCCGCCGGAGGAGGCGGCCGCGGCGCCGAAATGCTTGTGGCGGATCAGGTCGGCCGCGCCCAGGCGGCCCTGCAGCACCGGGATCTCGTCCTGCACCTGCTCGCCCACGAAATAGCCCAGCATCCCCCAGTCGAACACCGTCTCCACCGGGACCGCCACGTCCACCCTGTGCCGGCCGCGCCGATACTCGGGCCGGTGGAAGCCCCAGTCGGGGATGCGTTTTGTCAGCATGGCGGAACTGGTGGACTCGCGCCCCTCGGTATTGGTGCGCGCGCCGATCACCGAGTTGCAGAACACCACCGCCGAGCTTTCCATCCAGGCGCAGTGCTCGCCCTTCACCGGGGTGTTGCCGGCCAGATAGGGGGTGCAGGTCTTCAGCACCTCGATGCCGTGGGCGACGGTCTCGCGCTCGTCGCCGGCGAAGTTGTCGAAGGCCGCCTGGGTCATGCCCTGCTCGGGCCACAGCTCCGGGTCCATGCCCCCCTGCAGGTGACAGCTGCGGGCGTTCATCACCGGCACGTCCACCGCCTCGTCGGCGTCGAGATCGTAGCGGGAGAAGATGGCGCGGTAGTCGCCCCCGTCGGCGGCGTAATACTGCTTCAGCCAGGGGGTGGAGGAGCCGGGCACCCCGGCCACGTTGTTGGTCTCCACGAAGGCCTCGGCGCCCAGGGCCTCGGCATAGCGGACCAGAAGCTCCATCGCCTTCTGCACCGCGGCCCCGCGCTCGCCCCCCAGCATCGCCTGCTCTTCATGGGTCAACCGGGGCATGGGCTCAGCTCACTTCGTCCAGACGCTGCAGGATTTCGGACAGGACATCGACGCAGATCTTCAGCCGCTCCGGGTCGATGTCGGCCAGCACCTCGGCGCGCAGGGCGTTGGTCACGCCCATGATCTCCCCCACCACCCGCTTGCCCTCGGGGGTGATGCGGTTGGTGGTGACCCGGCGGTCGGTGGGGCTCTGCTGGCGCTCGATCAGCCCGTCCTGGGCCAGCAGGTCCAGCATGCGGACCATGGTGGGCCCCTCCACGCTGATCAGCCGGGCGAGTTCGCTCTGCGTCAGGGTCTCGCCGGAGAAGGCCACCAGGAACAGGGTCTCCCACCGGGCCATGGTCTGGCCCACCGCCTTGACCCGGTCGTTGGCCACCTTGCGCCAGCGGCGGGCGGCCACCACCACCGCGCGGGTGGTGCGGAAATAGAGGTCGTCCTCCGTCCCCAGGATGAAATGGCGGTGATAGTTGACGAGGTGCCGCTCGGATTCCGGCACGGCCTCCCCCAGGACCCGGCGGGTCTGCCGGGCCATCAGCTCGTCCTTGGGCGCCGCGCGCGGGCCACGCTTGTGGCTGGCGCGGGACCGGGCCGGCGGCGGATCTGGGTCGCTCATCACCGGGCCTTTCGGCGCGCCGGGGCGCAGATGGGATGGATCGGCGTCACAGCCGCAGCATAGCTCCCAGATTGGGGGAGGGAACCCCTTCGGCGGCTTAGCCTTAGGCAGACGGTTGCATACTCGAGTTTGCCGTAAATGCTAAGAGAAGCTATTCAAGCTGCAGATGAAATTTGGTTGCTTTCAGCTTCGCGTAGTGATGGAGTGATGAGGGCTCCAAGCTGAACTTCGAATTCGAGGTTGGCTCGGATCGCTGCAAAAAACCTACTTGCCAATAGCCATTTTCTAGACATAGATTCGATTGTTCGTCTTAGAGCTGCTCTATACTCGCGGACGGAATTTATCGTAAGCTCCAAATCTCCATCGAGCCACGCAGATATCGTACTTTCGAGAGCGCTTACTACATTCCCGAAGTCGTGTTGGTACTCTTCGTTCGAAACGAAGTACGCGCAGATTGCTGCCATGAGGCTTCTCACCTGCTGACGCTCTCCTTGACTCAAAGCCCGTCCGCGACCCGCCGGAAGTACGATGCTTGAGGCGACGACCTGACAATGAGCCACCAATTCATGTCGATCGGGCTGTCCCTTGTGTCGGGCCCCATTGAGCTCGGTCACTATTTTCGAGAGTTTGCCGAGATGAGTCCAAACTGCGTCGTCGCTTCTAATCAAATCCCGCTCAATTACGTCGAGGCATTGATCAAGCGGCAGTAGGAGATCGTGAAACGCACGATGAACCTCGCCCAGCTTTTTGTACTGCTTCTCCACCATTCCTTCGAAGAAGGATAATCGACTCGTGCGACGAGCATGCAAGACGCCGGCAAACGCTCGGATAAGGGTCTGCGCGATTTTTACTGCGCTCTCGGGAGGCACGCTGGGGATCGGGACCGCCATGGTCTAAGAGCTCCGTGCGCCAGAGTGGATCAATGCGCACGGGCAAACGGTCGATTCATTCAGTTAACAACTTCTGAGTCTTCGATTCAATGAAGCGCGAGGGCTAGCGGCACCTTTTCAGGTGCTCCTGAAGCTGAGGCTTGGGGCGCTAAACGCTTTGGTCGGGCGCTCATTAAGGGGAGTCGACGGGTTTTTCTTTCCATCTTAGCGTGTGTTTCAGCGTTTGGGGGTGAGGCGATGACAGTCGTGCGCAATCTTGATCGATTTAAAACTGATCTAAGTACGCTAATTGAGCAAGCTGGGAAGCTTGAGCTTGCCTTGCTGGTGAGTGTTCATGGGGAATCTGAAGTTGTTAAGGCCGCAAAAATGGAGAAGGGCGACTCAATAAAAAAATTGCCGAACTTTAACGAGGTGTATGAGGCGTGGTATTCAGAATCGTTGGCCGTTATACGTCAAATTTTGCCTGATAGACTTCAGGATTTCAAAGATCATTTTGAGGTTTCAAAGAATAGGAAGGTGGCGGACATAACATACTCTTCGTACAGAATTCAGGATGCGCTAAAGGGCTTGCGAGTGACGCGACCTCCCTACGGCGAAGTGATTGTGGATCATAAAGCGGCTGTGCCGCATTTTAAGCAACAAGTGGCGATTCTAAAGGCCGCTGAGCGGCGCTTTGAGAGTTCTCTTTTTGAAATTAGGCAGCTTGTCCAAGCTGATTTATTTGATAGCGAAATTGCCACGGCAAGAGAGCTTTTCAAGAATAAGTTTCTGAGGGCTGCCGGTGCTATTTCTGGCGTTGTGCTTGAAAAGCACCTGACTCAAGTATGCTTAGATCACGATATAAAGCTCGCTAAGCTTAATCCTGGAATTGGAGATTTAAACGAAGCATTAAAGTCGAAATCGATCATTGATGTTCCGCAGTGGAGGTTCATTTCAATGCTCGCTGATATCAGGAACATTTGTGATCATGTTAGGGGAAGGGAGCCGAGCGATCAGCAAATTGATGATCTTATCGGAGGTGTCGACAGAATACTAAAAACGGTATTTTAGTTGATTGGTCAGCGATTCCCAATTTTTGTTTGACTGTTTTTTCGGGTTCAAAGACAAAAACGGCCCCGTTTCCGGGGCCGTTTCCAGGTTAGCGCTAATCCCAATCCCTAGAAGTTGAACCGCGCGCCCACCTTCACGCTGCGCCCAATCGGGTTGAACAGCACGTTGTTGCCGGTGCCGTTGGCGCCCGGGACGCGGGGCGGGTCGACGTTGAAGATGTTGTCGCCGCCGGCGTAGAGGGTCAGGTTGTGGCCCTCGCCGTAGTCGAACCGGTATTGCGCCATCAGGTCGACGTAGAACTTCGACGGCACCGAGTTGGTGTTGGAGCTGAGCGGCGAGGCGATGGAATAGCCGGGCTGGTCCGGGCCGATGAAGGCCGGGTTGTAGAAGCCCTTGTTCACATAGCGCACGTGGCCGGTGAGGCTGAAGTTCCGATAGTCCCAGGTGGCGAGGCCGTCGACGGTCCAGTCCGGGATGCCCGGGGGGGTGCCGGCGCGCAGGCCCGTCTGGCCGGCCCGCTCGGTGGCGCCCGCGGTGTCGATGGTGATCAGGTCTTTCACATAGGTGGCGAGCACCCGCAGGTTCAAATTCCCCAGGTCGCCCAGGGGCTGGGCGTAGGACACCTCGAAGTCGATCCCGCGGTTGATCAGCCGGGCGACGTTCTGCTGGGTGTCGATGATGCTGAGGATGTTGTTGGTGGCGTCGCGGGTGACCAGCGAGCAGCTCTTGGGATCGCCCTGGAAGCAGCGGGTGACCAGGTTCTGCGCGCCCAGGGTGCCGATGGCGTCCTTGATGTCGATGTCGAAGTAGTCGACCGACACCCGGACCCGGCCGAGGGGACCGTCCATCTTGGGGGTGACGATCACCCCGACAGTGAGGGTGTCGGCCTTTTCCGGCAGCAGGTTGGCGTTGGCGCCGCCGGTCAGCGGGGCCACCGTCTGCAGGCCGCCGCGCACCGGGTCGGTCAGGATGCTGTTGCCCTGGGTGATGGGGCCGAACAGCTCCGCCACGTTCGGGGAGCGGATGTCGCGGGACTTGGTGGCGCGGAAGCGCAGGAAGTCCGTCACCTGCCACACGCCGCCGATCTTCCAGGTGGTGGCGTTGACGGTGGTGGCCGCCTTGCCGCCGCCTTCGCGCTTGTAGTGGGTCGGGCGGATGGCGCCGTTGAGCGACAGCTGCTGGAAGAAGGGCACGTCGGACAGGATCGGCGCTTCGGCTTCGCCATAGCCTTCCACGACGGTGATCTTGCCGTCGATCAGCGAGCCGCCGCCGGTGAAGAAGCCGTTGACGCGGGAGACCGCGTCGGTGTCGCCCTTCACGTCGTCGCTACGATATTCGCCGCCGAAGGCCACCTGCAGGGGGCCGGCCGGCAGCTTGAACAGGTTGCCGCGGACGTTGGCCGACAGTACGTGCTCGGTGGTGTGGTTGGTCTGGAAGGTGGTGGCGGTGACGTACTGCCGCGCCGCGTCGAAGGCCGGGCCGGAGCCGAAGCCGAAGGGGTTCAGCGGCACGCAGTTGCGGTCGTCGTTGGCGGGGTTGGTGTCGACGTTGATGCGGCAGACGATCTGGCCGTTCACCGCCACCGCGTCGATGGCGTTGAGCAGGCGGTTGGTGACCGCGTTGTTGCGCGTGTTGCTCTTGAAGCGGTTCTGTCCGTACTCGTAGTAGGCGTCGTATTTCCAGTTGGAGCCGAGGTCGCCTTCCACCGACAGGACGGTGCGGAACATGTCGTTGCGGACGTCCGTGCGGCCCTGGCCGATGTCCTGGAAGCCCTTGCCGAAGCCGAAGTCGGCGATGCCGGGGTTGGCCGCGAGGATGGTGGGGATGTCCAGCGTCGGGTCGGCCGAGCGCGGGATGAAGGGGTTGTCGCGCTTGATGCGGATGTTGGTGTTGCGATAGGCGACCGCCACCGCCTGGCCCGCGTGGTGGCCGTAGTTGATGTCGACGTTGAACTTCAGCGCCGGGGAGACTTCGTAGTCCGCGTGCAGGGCGCTGTTCCAGCGGGTGGTCGGCGCCAGGATGTAGATGCCGCCGAAGTAGATGTTCTCTTTCTCTCCCTCGCCGCCGATCTGATACAGCGAATTGACCTGGCTGCCGAAGATGAAGCGGCGCGGGGTGCCGTCGTTGGCGAAGGTGATGCCGCCGAGCGGGCCCAGCGTCGGGCCGGAGGGCAGGAAGGCCGTCGGCACGGTCATGCCGTTGAACGGCACGGTCGAGGGGTGGATGTTCGGCAGGATGTTGTTGGCCGGCTGGCTGGTGTCGCCGGGATTGCGGCCCCAGTTCAGGTATTCGTCGGCGCACCAGTCGCGCTGGACGCAGTCGCCGATGCCGTCGTTGCGCTCGTATTCGCCGCCGAGCACGACGTGCAGCTTGTCGCCGAACTTGTGGCCCATGGCGAGGCCGAAGGTATAGTTGCGGCCGTCCCCGTACTGGGTGCCGCCGGCCTGCACCATGCCCTTGACGCCTTCGAGCCGCTTGTTGGTGATCATATTGACCACCCCGGCGACCGCGTCCGAGCCGTAGGCGGCGGAGGCGCCGCCGGTGACCACGTCCACCCGCTGCAGCATGACCGAGGGGATCATGTTGGTGTCGACGGTGGCCTGGGTGGTGGAGGGCACGAAGCGCTTGCCGTCCACCAGGGTCAGGGTGCGCACCGAGCCGAGGCCTCTGAGGTCGAGCACCCGCCCGCCGACATAGCCGCCGGCCGCGCCGCCGCCGTTGGCGGCCGGGCCGTTGGTGGCGCGGAACGAGGGCAGTTCGTTCAGGGCGTCGCCGATGCTGGTGACCGCGCGCTGCTGCAGCCGCTCGGCGGACACCACGGAAACCGGGGTCGGGGCGGAGAAGCCGCTGGCGAGGCGGGTGCCGGTGACGACCACTTCCTCGACGTTGCTGTCCTGCGCGCTGGCGACGGTCGCTGACGCTAGGAAGATGGCGGCTGCGGAAACGCCGACATACAGGCGCGCAGCGGCGGGCCGCCCGCGAACGGATCTGATCATTGGTATCCTCCCTCGTGGAGCGCGCTCTGTGTCGCTGCTCCGTAGGATTCTACCTACGCAGAAACATTGTAGATTGCTATTGAAAAAAATCGCCTTTGGAGCGAGGGCCGCCGACCGTGTCCCTGCGGTCAGTCCGCTTTCTTGCGGGCCTGCAACGCGGCGTTCAATTCCTGAGCCTTGGCGATCACCAGCTCCACCGACTCCAGCAAAACCTCCCGCTGGCCCTTGGTCAAGCCGGACAGCAACTGACGATTGCGCTCGGCCGCATATTCCAGGTAGCGCCGGTTCATCTCCCGTCCTGCGGCCGTGGCCACCAGATCGAAGGAGCGCATGTCCTTGGGGGTCGGCGCCCGTTCGGCATAGCCCAGCTCGATCAGGCGGGAGGCGGTGCGGCTGGCCTGGGCCTTGTCCAGCCCCGCCTCGACGCAGAATCGCTTGAAGGGCTTGGACTCGGCGCTGGCGATCAGGCTGAGGCAGAAGCACTCGCGCAGGGTCATGCCGAACTGGTCGCCATACGACAGGTCGGCGTTGCGGCGGCTGACCCGCGTCAGCATGTCGAACCGGGCCATGGGCAGGGTGTGCGCCAGGGTCTCGGCCGGGGGCAGGGGGATCTTGGGCCCCATGTCCAGGGTCGGATTGACGTAGCCCTCGTCCCGCGGGGCCTTGGATTTGCGGGCGGTCACGCGGCGGCCCCTTCGGCCTGCTGCAGCTTCGGCCGGGTCGCCAGGGACACGGCGATGGCGGCGACGAAGGCCAGCGGGGCGGTGATCAGGGCCGGATAGTCCGACGGGAACAGGGGCGCGGAGTGGTGCAGCACCTTCACCCACACCGACGGGCCGACGGTGATCAGGCCGACCGAGGTGATCAGGCCGGTGAGGCCCCCCGCCAGAGCCCCGGCGGTGGTCAGCCGCTTCCAGTAGAGGATCAGCATCAGCACCGGGAAGTTGGCGCTGGCGGCCACCCCGAAGGCCAGGGCGGTCAGAAAGGCCACGTTCTCGTGCTGGAAGGCGAAGGCGAGGCTGACCGACACCACCGCCATGGCCACGGTGGCGAGGCGGAACACCAGCAGCTCCTCCTTCTCCGACCGCTTCTCCTTCTTGCGGGCCACCGCATAGATGTCGTGCGAGGCGGCCGAAGCGGTGGCCATCACGAGCCCCGCCACCACCGCCAGGATGGTGGCGAAGGCCACGGCGGAGGTGATTCCCATCAGCACCTCGCCGCCGAGGGCCTTGGACAGGTGGATCGAGGCCATGTTGACCCCGCCGATCGGAGCGCCGGTGGGGGTGGTGTAGAGCGGATTGCCGTAGACGAAGGCCACGGCCGCCGGGCCGACCACCAGGAACACCAGC
>Ga0182736_1000686_pt1 | contig 44861 bp, 45 predicted proteins | sample eDN5th30CKraftBY_FD_128882 | JGI IMG/M metagenome (GOLD analysis project Ga0182736, IMG submission 128882) | Enriched backyard soil microbial communities from Emeryville, California, USA - eDNA 5th pass 30_C Kraft BY (version 2) (version 2) | ecosystem: Environmental > Terrestrial > Soil >... | reverse complement strand
GAAACCGATCCATCGGTAGATCCGAAATTCATATTACAGATGAATATGTAATCACTTAGGGCAACCCATGGCGGTCCAAATGCGACCCATCCATCCTTATACAATATAACCCTTCCGGGCGTGTAGAGCCGCAATGTGTTTGTGCAAGAGCGGGAGATGTGCATAAAAATATCAAAGATAAAACGGACGGAAATATAAAGGGGGATAGTGTTTTCATATATATTCTCCTAGTAAGAACTATTGCCGTCAATTTTTCTTATCAAATATCAATTAAAATTATACTAGATTGATTTACGGTATTTTTGATTTTTTCATCGTAAAGTCTATATATTCGGCGGGATGCCAGATTTCGTGGCGCGCGAGGTTAATAAGCTGGTGCATCCGGTGAATCTCCGGACGCTGGGCTATCGCTATTATGCGGACGGCACACGGTCGCAGTTGATCCACCCGGATGCGGTGACGGTGGTGTACGGCCGGGACGGGCTGAGCCGGGTCAATGCGATCACGGTGGGCGCCGGATCATCGGCGATACAGGTCACCTACAACGCGCAGGGGTTGATCGCCCAGCTGCAGCGGCGGCTGACGGGCGGCGGGCTGGGAGCGCCGAGTACCTATGGGTTCGACGGGCTGGGGCGGCTGACCGCGCTGGCGCATGATGCGACCGGCAGCGCGCAGGATGCCGCGTTCACGTTCGCCTACAACCCCGCCAGCCAGATGGTGACGCGCACGCTCGACAACGACGGCTATGCCTATGGCGGGTACAGCGCGCAGAGCCAGGCCTACACGCGCAACGGGCTCAACCAGTATACGGCGGTGGGTGCCGCGGCGCTGGGCTATGACGCCAACGGCAACCTGACGTCGGAAGGGGCGAAGGGCTATGGCTATGACATCGAGAACCGGCTGACGGCGGCGCCGGCGGGGTGGACGATGACCTATGACCCGCTGGGCCGGCTGTGGCGGGTGAGCGACGGGACCGGCGGATCGCAGTTGCTGTGGGACGGCGATGCGATGGTCGAGGAATATAGTGCGGCTGGGGTGTATCGTGCGCGCTATGTCCATGGCGACGGCGACGACGATCCGCTGCTGAGCTACGCCGGCACCCAGACGACGACGCCGACTTATCTGGCGGCGGACCATCAGGGCTCGATCATCGCGCTGATCGACGCGGCCGGAGCGGTGAGCCGGATCAACCGCTACGATCCCTATGGCAACGGCGGCGCGGGCAATCAGGGGCTGTTCCAGTACACCGGGCAGATCTGGCTGCCGTGGGGCGCCTACTACTACAAGGCGCGCATCTACTCGCCCACGCTCGGCCGGTTCATGCAGACCGACCCCATCGGCTATGACGACCAGATCAACCTCTATGCCTATGTAGGTAATGATCCGGTTAATCGGACCGATCCGAGTGGAGAAGAATCCGTCTACGGCTGGGTCGTAAAACGAGTTATTGGCGGCATTAAGAAAATCAAGCCAATTTATGATAAGAAAGAAGCAACGCGTGCCGTTCGTAGAGGTGAAGATGTTCAATTAAAGAGAAAGCAAGAGGTGAAATCCGTTGCTAGAGCGGCATCAGAAGATAGAAATATAATCATAGATAATGAGCATACCTTAAAAGACGGATCGGGAAATACTGGCCTTCCTCATAGGCATACATCACCAAAAAATGGTTAACATGTTTTTTGGGGGGCTTTGATTAGTGTACTAGAGGGGGTTGATATGGTGCTTGATGTCCTTGATGAGCTTACAAACCCGTTTCATATTAACGAAGCAGGAGGAGGAGATTGCCCTTCTAACGGTTGCGGAAATTCTCGCAGCAACGAATCGGGTAAAGACCCATCAAGCTCATCGTCAGGTGCGGGGAATTTTAATATAAAAATAAATGACCCCTTAAAAGAAAGGGAGAAAAGTAAATTTTTCAATTGGTAATATTGGGGGGAGTTTTTGAAATTTTGGCATAAGATTATATTAGATGTAAATCTGAGGGCATGTGCTGAATGTGAACATGATCCAGAAAGGGCTGGATTTATGTCAGTAAAATTCGAATATGCAGAATCTTACGAAGAATCGATATATTGTGCTATAATTTCACTAAGAAAACAAATGATTGATAAAGGGTATAGTGCGAGATGCGTAAATAATGCTAGAGTAAATATCGATAGTTGTGAGATAGTAAACGGTGATAATATTAATTTTTTACTATCATGTTCGTTTATATATTATGAAGATATATGAAAATTTCGATTCCGATGACAGTCAATTAAATTTATTCTTGCTTTTTATGCTGTCGGATATCAGGAGAAAGCGGACGCCGGTCCGACTACGGCACGCGCGCGGTTGATCCACACGGTGGAGATCACGTCCAACGCGCAGGGGCTGATCGCCCAGCTGCAGCGGCGGCTGACCGCGCTGGCGCATGATACGACCGGCAGCGCACAGGATGCGACGTTCACCTTCGCCTACAACCCGCCAGCCAGATGGTGACGCGCACGCTCGACAACGACGGCTATGCCTATGAAGGCTACAGCGCGCAGAACCGGGCCGACACGCGCAACGAGTCAGCCACGCGGATGCCGGGCGCTGCTACTATACGGACGGTAGTTGGCACGCAGACGGCCATCCGAGCGCACCGGACGCCCGTGCAAAAAGAGAGCATAGCATCCGGTGCACCTGTACCTGTGCGGTTCCTCGACCGGCATGGCTTACCGGCCGGATCGGGTGGGTTTAGCTAACCCGGCGACCAGCTTCACCCGGTTGGTTCTGTGGGGAATGGAGATGGTATCTGTTATCGTCACCACGCCACCACGCATGCCGTGCCGGGTCACGGCCAGTCCCCGCTTTGAGCATGATCCCGATATGCTGCGCATGGAACCCGTGGCGCTTGAGATGTGCGATGATGGCCGGCCCGGTGTCGATGCCCTCAAGAATGCAGGCCTGGATCAGGACCGTAACGGCGTCGTGCTTGTTGGGCCCGGCCTGATGTTTCAGCATCTCAAACGCGTCGAACAGTAGCTTGTCCTGCTCGACGGTCGCGTCGGCAGGGGCCAGCGGCGGGATGAGGATGTGGGCGGTCGATCCTTGGGAGATGCCGCTGTCGATGGCTGTGGTCATGATGGTCTTTCGTGATGCAAAAAATAAGGGTGAGGGGTGCCCACACCCGGCGCGAAGCCGGATGTGGGCGGTGGGTCAGGCAGCGGCCTTGAGCCAGTCGGTCTGCAGCTTGGCGGCGCCGGCTTCGACCGCGGCCAGCAGGGTCTCGTTGGCGAGATGGGCGTAACGCAGCGTCGAGGCATGGTTGGCATGCCCCAGCACCTTGCCCACCGCGTACAGGTCGATCCCGGCGTTGATCATGAACGATGCCGCCGAATGCCGCAGGTCGTGGATCCTGAGGTCCGGCAGGCCCGCCAGATCGCGCGCGGTCTGCCAGGGATGCTTGATGTCGCTGTACGGCTTCTTCGTCTCCGGATTGGGCAGAAGATACGGGCAGCGATCGAACCGTGGCAGGCTTTCGATCAGCGCGATCGCGGCCTGCGATAACGGCACGTGCCGGGATTTGCCGGTCTTGGAGGTCGGGATGAACCACGCCCGCCGCGCAAGGTCGACGTGACGCCATTCGGCAGACAGCAGCTCCGATACCCGGGCACCGGTCAACAGCAGCAGCCCGACGATGTTGCGAAGCTGCTTGTTGCGGGAACAGCCCGCCGCCACCAGCAACCGCTCCGCTTCCTCGCTGGTCAGGAACCGGTCCCGCGCGTTGTTGATCGGCTTGCGCGGGATACCCCGGACCGGGTTGCGATCGACCCCGGCCACGTTCCATTGCAGCGCCAGTTCGAACGACCGGCCGAAGATCACCCGGATCTTCTCGATCGTGGCCGGGGCGAGCCCTTCGATTGCCTTGTCCGCCAGCCATTTCGCGATATCGGGCTGGTGGACGTCGTTGAGGCGATGTTTGCCCCACCGGGGAAGGATGTGCTTGCGCACGTACATCTCGGTGGTGTCGTAACTTCGCTGATAGGTCTTGGCATGGGCGAGGTGCTGCTTGGCGAAGTCGGCGTAGGTCGGGATCGCCTTGATCCGCTCCTTCCTGGTCGCAGGATCGCCGCCCAGCACGACCTCCGATCGCAGCCGCTTTGCCTGTTTGCGGGCCTGGTCGAAGCTGAGGTCGCCGACCCGGCCGATCTTGTGCGCGCGCTGGCGCCCGCTCTGGTCGAAATAGCGCAGATAATAGGTCCTCCCGCCGGTGTGGCGGACTTCGAGCATGAACCCGCTGGTGATCGTATCCCAATAGTCGGTCTTGCGCTTGCCGGGCTCGCAGGGCGCGGTCAGCACGAACACGGCATCGAGTTTTGCCTTGGGCATGATGATGGTTCCTTGTGATGGGGGTGAGTGCCGCCGGGCACCGTGGACGGGCGCCGGCAGGCTTGATGGTGGAGGGGGCAGCTTTTCAGGTCGGCAGGCTGGCAGGACCGCCAAACTGAAATCCTGCGACGGTTGGGGGCGGCAGTGTCGCAGTTCGGCAGTTCGGCAGCCGCCGCGGGGCATGCTGCGACGCTGCCAAGCTGACATCCTGCCATGCCCGGAGCGGGCCGCGGCGCCGCAACGCTGCCAACCCGCCCCGTGCCGACCTTGCCGCTAGGCCGCTTGCGCCGCTGGTTCCGCTGCCTCGACAGGCAGCAGGGTGTAGATCATCGCGCCGCGTTCCTTGCGCTCGAAAGTCCATTTTGCGGTCGCGGGATCGGTGCCGGTGTACTTCTCGATGATACCGATGGCTGCCTTCTGGCCGACCCCGGTTCTGGCAGCCGTGGCCCTGGCAAGCGCCATCTTGGCATAGTCGCCCTCGCCGATCAGGGCCGAGACCGCGTCGATGATCTCGGCATCCGCTCTCTGTTGTTCGATACGGCGGCCTTCGTTGAGTTCCTCATGCGACAGCAGGCGCACCGAGCCGAGGCGTTCGGCATAGGAGACATCGTCGCCGTCGTCATAGGCATAGGCGGCAGACTTGAGGTTGGTGCCGCGGCTCTTGATGCAGTCGAACGACACCACCTTCTCGCCCGGGAACCCTTCCGCTTCGATCGGCCCCATGATGTAGGTGGCATCGAAATCGTCGCGCAGGTCGCTGGTGCCGCCATATTGCAGCTTGCCGTCTGCGGCCGGGTTCTTGTTGGTGTGGGCGAACCCGACGATCGTTGCGCCGGCCATCACCATCGCGCGACACGCCTGAGTGAAGCTGCTCGCCTTGCCCTTGTCCATCAGCGACGCGACCTTCTTGATCGTATCGATGATGATCAAGGCACCTCTGGCTTGCTGGCTGTCCGCCATTTCCCGGAACAACTCCGGCAAGCGCGCCGTGTCGAAGCCCTGATAGCCGGGGGCAAGCGTATGGACGCCCAGATCGTCCATCAGGGCGATCTTCGTAGCGAACCCCTCGCTGCTGTCGTCGGCGTTGATGTAGTAGACGTTGGCGGGATTGATGCGGTTTTCCGTGACCGCGTCGGTGAGCAGCTTGAGGGCGATCAGCGTCTTGCCGGCATTGGGAGGGGCGTACCACACGGTCGCCTGACCCGCGAGGCAGAGTTCTCCAAGGAGCGGCGTCGCCTTGACTGCCCGTTCGGCAAACTCCGCCGACTTGCCCAGCAGCGAGAAGGCCAACAGCGGATTGTCGGTGATCTCCGGATCGACCGAAGCTTCTGCGAGCTTGGCCATAAGTCCGCTGGTCAGGACGGGAATGCCGGCGACCTCGGGCGGGGCCGGCGGCAGCAGCGTATAATCGCCGGGACGAAGCATCTGGGCACCGGCGGGCAATGTCATGACCGGGGAAGTTCTACGCCGTCTGCCAAACGGTAGGCGTAGCAGGTGCGATCGCCTGCGCGGAACATGAAGGGTGCAGAGGTGGTAAGCGGCTGGCAGAGTTCACGAAGGAGACCGCTCTCTTCAGCGGTAAAGACGATCGTTCTGCCCGGTACCCTGCCGCAAAGATCTCCGTCAGGGGTGGGTGAGGGGTAGAATCCGAGCGTGCCCCAATCAGGTGTTGGAAGCGGGATGACATTGTCGCCGGATGGTTGGTATTCTGGGATCTCGCTGTCATTGTTTTGGGTGTTGGTAGTCATATCAGTCTCGGTAGAACTTTGAATCATTGAATGTATTGGCGGCGGGCGCTTGCGCGGGGCGTTTTTCTCCTTCGATGTCAGATAGTTTTTGCATGTGTTCGATCAGGCGCTGCCACGGGTCGGCAACGCGAGACTCGAACGCCTCGTGTTTTGGCATTTTGATTTTTTCCAAAGCCGGCGCGCCAACCGGCATGTCAAAGAACGACCTCCCGCTAGCGCTGCGGAAGGCCGAACCGGGCCGATCGAAATGCGTGAGGCAAAGCTCTACTGACGACGCAAGTGCGAAGGACCGAGTTCGGACCGTGTCCTCAATGCACTTGCGGAGGACGTCCCAGAGGCTTTTCCCCTCTGAGCGGATAGCCAATTTAGGCGCCGGCAGGCACCGTTCAAGGAGAGCCGGATAATTTTACGGCGTGGATGATGACTGCCCCGGCAAACACCGCGCCGATGGTACCGAACACGATACCGGGATGGCGATCGATCAGGTCACCGGCGAGCAGAAGCGCCATGAAGGAAAACGTCTGGCGGGGGCGGGTGATCACCCCCACGACCAGCGTGATGAACGCCAGCACCAGCAATACCGGCAGGGCGGCTTTCAGGGCCGACAACACCACCCCGGCGACAAGCATGACCGCGATTAACGGCATGACACCGATCCGGCATAGCTACGGCATAGCGCCAGCAGATAGGGATCGACCCCCGGCGCATCCTCGATCAGCAGGACGAACGCAAACCCGCTGTTGCTGATGGTGACGATCATCTCGAACCAGCCGCCATGATCGCGCAGCCAGTCCCACCATGGATGGAAGGTGTCTGCCGGAAAGCGATTGCCATCGATCGGGTCGGTGAGCGGGGAGAACCCCACTTCCTCGATTATGTCCTGTTCGTCGTCACCCGGCTGGATGACAAGAAAATGGGTCAGCTCGGTAAGGTCGCCAGCCGGAGACGCCAAGGCGTTCACCCGTTCGGACAGCAACTTATGGAGGCGGTGGTCGAGATCGCGTTCCAGCGCGTGCTGGATCGACGCACGGTCATAGAGTGACAACATGGGAAGGTGCTCCTTCAGGCAAAGAAAAAGCCCCCGGCGGTGAGGCCGAGGGCTGGGAGGGGGATTGCTGTTTGGGTCAGTACGTTCGGGGATCTTCGCCGAACCGATTATCGCCTTCGGTGCCGGGCACGAGCATGAACGCGAACACGATGATCGGGCCGACATAGGGAAGCAGGTTCATCAGAGCGAGCCAGCCCGATCGGTCCTGATCGTGGAAGCGCCTTACCTCGACCGCGAGCAACGGCAGGAACATGCCGAGGAAACCAAGGATCAGGAGGGCGGCTCCGAGAGGGGGGAGAACCGCAGCGATCACTACAGCGCCCACAAGAAGAACGAGATAGGCGAGCTGGTACATCCAGAACTCTTTTCTGGATGAGCGTCCTTCAAACTCGAGGTAGCGCTTGATCGGCAGGATCATCCAGCCGACGTGATCGTCTGCGGCTGGGAGGGGGATCGGTGCCTTTGGGGCAGTAATCGGAACGCTGGCCTTCTTCTTTGGGCTATCGAACAGAAGCCGGGCCTTGGACTTTTCGAACTCCTCCTCGGTGATGACTCCCTGGCTTTTGAGGCGGTGCAGATTCTCGATGCTGCTGACCGTATCCTGATCGATCATGGATGGGTTCCTTGGATCAACGCGCCCACCGGGCTTCGGTGAAAGCGCGGCAGGATGTGCGTCCCGACAGTATGTTGCGGCCGGTGGAGACACGGATCGCCTGTTCGGCGACGGGGTCGATCTCACGTTTTGCCCGTGCCGCTTCTTCGTTGGCGCGGGCGATGACGATCGAGCGACAGGCGGTGATCAGCGCGTTGCTCTCGGGCACGAACTGATAGCGGGAATAGCGGACATCGACGGTGAAGCCGCTGGCGGTGGGTTTGATGGCGACCTTGGCGTTCTTGTCGCTTGCGGTGACCGGCCCGGATACGTCTGCCGGGCGGGTGCAAGCCGCAATGGCAAGCGACGCGGCAAGGACGAGCGCCGTCCTGTTGGAAAGCATCTCTGGTTCTCCTGTTGGTGATGGAAGATGGACGCACGCAATCGCATCAGGACGCGGGCGCACTGACGATCGATCTGGATGCTGTCATGAATGTCGCCCCCTGCTGGGACGACCGTCGGCTCAACCTCGTGCCGCCCCTATGTACCTCTCGGGGCAGCGGCCGAAGCCGGATGTTGGAAACCTGTCCGTAAGAGCAGGCGCATGCGCCTTTACCGGCGAACCGGCTGGACATACGCGCATGCCACCCGGCCTCCGATATTGTCGGCGACCGAGTTGCTTACAGAAGAGGTTTCCACGCCCCACCTTCCGGCTTTCACGGAAGGCAGAGCGACTTTGGGCTGTTCACCAGCCGTTCGCAATAGGGGTTTGCGATGCCGGCCGGGTGAGGGTTGTTCCCTCATATAAGATGGCTGGTTTTGCGCGGCTGGTTTGCGCCCCAATAATAGTCGTTCGTTAGTGCGATTTGGATTCCTGTAAGCAGCCGTTCCCAGAGATGGCCGACCAACCGCCCCCGGTCTTGGAGTGTGTCCCATCCGTGGTTGAGGCTTACTGCGCGACGGAGAAACATCGGGTACGGCTCATGCGCCATTCGATCGCACACAAGGAGCGCGCCTACTCCTTGCAGAGCCATGCCTAGGCAATCATTCATATCAACTTGAGTAGGACTCTCTCTCTGCTCGTCATAAGGTGCGATCATGTCACACTTTGCAGTCTTGACGAACGAAGACGGCACCATTGCGCAAATCCTGCGTGATGGCCATCCGTATGGTGAGGGCGTCAAGCTTGAACCCCCGCATCAGATCGTCAGCACCTATTTCAAGATCGCCGCCCGTAACCTCGTCGCGATGCAGCGCACTCAGGAAAGCGAACCGCTTCGCTCGTATGGCTTGCAAGCGTTTCTGATGAGCCTGACCGGCGTCGAAGCGTTCACAAATGTGTTTTTCCAATTGGTTGCAAAGGAGCTAAACAAGCCCGACCTATCGGCGAAGGTGAACAAGGCCTCAGGGCCTTTGATCGAACGACTTCGTGTTTGTCTGACGCTTGCGTTCGACCAACCACCGCCAGCCCAAGACGCGTTGCTCGAACGCATCGGGCAGCTTTATCGCTTACGAAATCAGATCGTGCATCCACGATGGAAGCCAGTATCTGCAATCGTATCGGGAATTACGCTCCTCGAAATGGCGCAGAATTTTCAGGCAGCATTCGAAGAGTGGACGTTTGCGAAGAGGCCTATTGGTGGTGCGTCAAGCTCGTGGCCGAGATCGGCCGTGCCCGCGGCAATGCTGTCATCGAGGGCCACTGCTTTTTCTGGGCGGGCATTTATGGGCTGACCGATGAGACGCTCGCGAACAAACTCGGCTCTTCCTCACCGACAGAGGGCGAACAGGACTGAGGCACTCGCTTGCACGTCCACGCCTAATATTAGACGCTTGAGCAATGGCAAAATCACTACCTAGCATCGCGGGACGAGACGACGCCTCGAACGAGGTTCGGGCAGTTGCGCTACGCAGCGCTCGATTTGCGGCAAGCATTCGAAGCGCTCGCTTATGAGAATGCTCTGGGCTACTCGGACGAACTTGTCGGCGAAGATTATCTCGTGTGGCAGCCCACTCGGCTTCTCGAAAAAATCTTGGAGATTGATCCATTTTCCAATGGTCCGCTCGACTTGAGCATTCAAGACCCGAAAACAAAAGAATGGCATAAGCTAGGCACGCAAGATCGGATTGGCCTTGGCACACTCAAGAAGCTCTATTTTGCGCTCGGCAATCGACTTCATACGCCGTCACTAGCGGAGACGATCCGAAACGAGCCGCCCAAGTGCGGAGCATTCCGCAAGCTCTGCGAGAAGTGTGTGGCGCTCATCGAGCGCGACTTGAATGCTACCATGCGCATGGATGGTTCGATCTTCGGAAGCACTAGCCTCGCCTGCGTGGGTTGTGGCACCATGATTAGACGGAGGCTAGATGCACTTCGTACATCGCAGAACGAAAATAAAACCAAGGACGCGATCACCGCGAACTGTTCGGGCTGCGCAGCGAGCTACACGATCAGATGGGAGGGAGATGGTTACTATTGGGAAACGCAGAAATGGCAGGCAAAATGCCCGTTCACCGACTGCGATAGAATCCATGAAAAATGGACTCGCGAAGTGAAGGTCGGAATGGTGTCGAAATGTCCGACATGCGGAAAACGGTCCAAGGTCATCGACAGCTACACGTTTCTGCCGGAAACCGCGGCGAAACAGATCGGCAAATAATCCAACTCGCATCATGTACCCATCGGAACGGCGATGAAGTTCGGAGCCTGGAAGATCTGGGTTGCGGCGGCAAAGCATGTAAAAAAGTGAGCCGTCACATACCCACCAAATACGCTCTAGGGAAGCAGCAGCGACGCGTCCCCGTAAGAGTAGAAACGGTAGCCATTTTCTATGGCATAGGCGTAAACGTCTTTCATGCGTTCCAGCCCCATCAGTGCCGATACCAGCATGAACAGCGTCGATCGCGGCAGGTGGAAGTTGGTGATGAGCCCGTCGATCGCGCGGAAGCGATAGCCGGGGGTGATGAAGATCGCTGTGTCGCCCTCGAACGGGCGGATCACGCAGTCCTCGCCCGTTGCGCTTTCCATCAGGCGCAGGCTGGTGGTGCCGACCGAGATGATCCGGCCGCCGGCGGCGCGCGTGGCGTTGAGGCGGTCGGCGGTCGCGGAGTCGATTCGGCCCCATTCGGCGTGCATCGCGTGGTCGCTGGTGTCCGCCACCTTGACCGGCAGGAAGGTGCCGGCGCCGACGTGAAGGGTGAGGGTGGCGTGGCCTATCCCCGCCGCCGTCAGCGCGTCGATCAGCGCCGGCGTAAAGTGGAGAGCGGCGGTCGGCGCGGCGACGGCGCCGGGCTCGTTGGCGAACATCGTCTGGTAATCGTCGGCGTCGTGCGCGTCGGCGGTGCGGCGCGAGGCGATATAGGGCGGCAACGGCATCCGCCCGGCGCGTTCCAGCAGCAGTTCGACCGGTTCATCGCCGAGGAAATCGAGCGCGAAGCTGCCGCGATCCTGCCGGTCGCTGGCGATCGCCGCGACGCCGTGGCCGAAATCGATCAGGTCGCCGTCGCGCAGCCGCTTGGCGTTACGGATGAACGCGCGCCAGCGCCGTGGCCCCTCGCGTTTGTGCAGCGTCGCGCCGATCTGGGCGTTGCCGCGCTTCCCCTCGAACTGGGCGGGGATGACCCGGGTGTCGTTGAACACCAGCAGGTCGCCACGCCGCAGCAATCCGGGCAGGTCGCCGACGTGGCGATCGGACCGTGCGTCGCCGTCGATCACCAGCAGGCGCGCCGAATCGCGCGGGGCCGCGGGGCGGAGCGCGATGCGTTCGGCCGGCAGTTCGAAATCGAAGAGATCGACGTTCATGAGCGACCCCCCTTCGCCGCAGGAAGTTACCGTTTCCTTGGCGCGGGGGTCGAGGGCGCGGGTTTTTTCGTCGCGGGCAGGGTCAATTCGCTCGCGGGCAGCGTCGGCGGCGCGGGCGGCGGGGGCGCGCTGTACTCGGGCGGGTTGTCCGACCCGATCCAGGCATGGAGGATCCGGGTCGGATTGGCCGGCGGCTCGCCGCGCTCGATCCGGTCTACCCACTGCATCCCCTCGATCACACGGCCGAACACGCTGTACTTCTGGTCGAGCGACAGGCGCGGCACGAACATGATGAAGAACTGGCTGTTGGCGCTGCCCTCCGCCTTGTCCTTCTGTTCCTGCGTCGCGCCTTCGGGCGCGCCCTCACGCGCGGCGGAGACCGCGCCGCGCACGTGGGGCAGGTAATTGAATTCCTTGGGCACGTCGGGCAGGTCCGAGCCGCCGGTGCCGTCGCCCTTGGGATCGCCGCTCTGGGCCATGAAGCCCTCGATCACGCGGTGAAACACGACGCCGTCGTAGAAGTGCTTGCGGGTCAGCGTCTTGATCCGCTCGACCATCTGCGGCGCGACGTCGGGCCGCAGCAGGATGGTGACGCGCCCGCCGTCGGACAGGTCGAGCAGCCACAGATTTTCCTTGTCCGTCGTCTGCGGCGCCGGGGTTCGTCCCGGCACCTCGATCAACTGGCCCTGGGCCGAAGCGGGCACAGCGACGAACAACGCGAGAAACGCAATCAGGAAACGCATCGATGAAACCCCAACCCGGTGTCGCAGCGGCTTAGACCAACTCCGCGGCGCGGCAAAGCGTCCGTGTCGGTCCGGAAAAGCGGACCGGTTTCCGACCGCCGTTCAGCGTTCGCCCTTGCGACCGACCTGGTCGACGCGCGCGTCGACCTCGACCTTGACCGTCGGCGGCACGAACTTGGCGATGTCGCCGCCATAGATCGCGATCTCCTTGACCAGCCGGCTGGCGATCGGCTGGAGCGAGACGTCGGCCATCAGGAACACCGTCTCGATCCGGCTGTTGAGCTGCTGGTTCATCCCCGCCATCTGATATTCATATTCGAAATCGGCGACGGCGCGCAGCCCGCGCACGATCACGCTGGCGCCCTCACGCTCGGCGAAGTCCATCAGCAGCGAATCGAAGCTGACGACATGGATCTCGCCGCCGATCGGCTCGACCTCGCGCCGCACCATCGCCATCCGCTCCTCGATCGAGAACATCGGCGACTTGGACGGATTGGTGGTGACGCCGACGACCAGCCGGTCGACCAGCTTGGCGCCGCGCCGGATGATGTCCATGTGGCCCAGCGTGATCGGATCGAAGGTCCCGGGATAAACGCCGATTCTGGTCATGGAAGCAAACCCTGTCTTGCGGTGCGCGTCACCGGTCCCGCTCCAGTACATAGCGCGCGACCGCGCGCAGTGGATCGGCTTCGGGACCATAGCTGTGGAGATGCTCGATCGCCTGGTCGACCAGCAGCGCGGCCTGGGCGCGGGCGCGGTCGAGGCCAAGCAGGCTGAGAAAGGTTTCCTTGCCGGCGTCGCCGTCCTTGCGCAGCTTCTTGCCCGCCGCTGCTTCGTCGCCCTCGACGTCGAGGATGTCGTCGGCGATCTGGAACGCCAGACCTACGTCGCGGGCATAGCCGCGCAGTCCGGTGCGGCCGTCCGACGGCACCCGGCCGAGGATCGCCCCCGCCTCGACCGCGCAGGCGATCAGCGCGCCGGTCTTCAGCGCCTGCAGCCGGGTGACGGTGGCCAGGTCGAAACTCGCCTTTTCCGCCTCGATATCCATCATCTGCCCGCCGGCCATGCCTGACGGCCCGGCCGCGCGAGCGATTTCGCCGATCAGTTCGGCGCGGACGAACGGGTCGGGGTGGGTGGCTGGATCGGCCGCGACCTCGAACGCCAGCGCGTGCAGGCTGTCCCCGGCCAGGATCGCGACGGCTTCGTCGAACGCGCGATGCACGGTCGGCTTGCCGCGGCGCAGGTCGTCATCGTCCATCGCCGGCAGATCGTCGTGGATCAGACTGTAGACGTGGATGCATTCGATGGCGGTGGCGGCGCGCGCGGCGCATTCGCGGTCGACGCCGAACAGCCCGGCGGTGGCCATCGTCAGGAACGGGCGCAGCCGCTTGCCCCCGCCGATCGCGGCGTGGCGCATGGCGCGATAGAGGTTGGCGCGCGCATCGTCTGGCACGGCCAGCAGCCGGTCGAACTGGCGGTCGATCTCCGCCGCCACATCGCGCAGTTCGGCATCAAGCGCGGGGGAAAGGCCGCTCACGCCCAGAGTCTCCGGCACGTCATCCGGCGGCAAACGGGGTGGTGCCGGCCGGGCGCCCATCGGCGTCGAGCCGGACCGCCTCGATCCGTGCCTGCGCCGCATCCAACCGTGCCGCGCATTGCCGCCGCAGCCGGTCGCCGCGCTCATAGAGCCCGATCGCCTCGTCCAGCGCGGCGTCGCCGCTCTCCAGCCGGGCGACGATCGTCTCCAGCTCCTTCAAGGCTTCCTCGAACGAAAGCGCCTCGACCGCACTGTCTTCTGCCATGATGTTGCTATGCAGCAGGCGCGGGCGGGTTGGCAATGGCGGCTTCGGCCAGCACCTCGGCGATCAGGTCCTTGCGGCTGAGCTTGCCGATCATCGTCTTGGGCAGCGACAGCCGCACCACCACCTGATCGACGCGTTCGTGCTTGCCGAGCCGGGGGTTGAGCCAGTCGCGCAATTCGTCGCCGGTGACCGCGGCGTCGGGGTTGAGCGTGACATAGGCGCGCGGATGCTCGCCGCGATACGGATCGGTCAGGCCGATCACCAGCGCCTCCTTCACCGCCGGATGCTGGTAGAGCAGCGCCTCGAGCTGGCTGGGGAACACCTTGAACCCGCTGACCGCGATCATGTCCTTCAGCCGGTCGACGATGCGGATATAGCCGTCGGCGTCGATCGTGCCGACGTCGCCCGTGCGCAGCCAGTGATCGTCGATGAACACCTCGGCATCGGCGTCGGGGCGCTGCCAATAGCCTTTCATGATCTGCGGCCCGGCGACGACGATCTCGCCGGGCCCGCCATCGGCAGGCGGGCGCGTCGGATCGTCCTTGTCGACCAGCCGCACGCGGGTGCCGGCGATCGGCTGGCCGATCGTGCCGGTCTTCATCGGCCCGTCATAGGGATTGGTCGAGACCACGCCCGAACTTTCGGACAGGCCATATCCCTCGATCAGCGTCGATCCGGTCGCCGCCTCGAACCGCGCCTTCAGCTCGGCCGCCAGCGGCGCGCCGCCGGAGATGCAATATTTGAGCGACGAGAAATCGGTCTTGGCGAAGCGCGGATGGTCGAGCAGCGCCTGGTACATCGTCGGCACGCCGGGCAGCGCGCGCGGCCGGGTGCGCTGGATCGCGGCGAGCACCTGCCCGACCTCGAAGCGCGGCAGCATCACGATCTCCCCGCCCTTCACCACGGTGCGGTTGAGCACACAGGTGTTGGCGAAGACGTGGAAGAACGGCAGCACCCCCAGCACGGTATCGGCCTGTTCGGGGTGCGGATCGAGCAACGCGACCTGCCGGGCGTTGGCTGACAGGTTCTGATGCGTGAGCATCGCGCCCTTGGGCGTCCCGGTGGTGCCGCCGGTATATTGGATCAGCGCAAGGTCCCGCTCCGGGTCGATCGCTGGGGTGGGGGCGGCACCGTCGTTGGCGATCAGGCGGGAAAAGGCGATAACACGCGGATCGTCCGGGCGCTCGGCGACCTCCCTGCCGCGAAACAGGCGGTAGAACACCGACTTGGCCGGCGGCAGCGCGCCGGCGATCGACCCGACCACCAGCCGCTCCAGGCCGCTTGCCTCCAGCACCTTGAGCGCGGTCGGCAGCAGCGCGGTGGCGGACAGGGTGAACAGCAGCTGCGTGCCCGAATCGGCCACCTGATGCGCCAGTTCGTCGACGGTGTAGAGCGGGGAGAAATTGACGACGGTCGCGCCCAGCTTGAGGATGCCGTAATAGGCGGCGACATAGTGCGGCACGTTGGGCAGGAACAGGCCGATGCGGTCGCCGGGGCCGTAGCCCAGCGCGGCGAGCCCGCAGGCGACCCGGTTCGCGCCGTCGCGGGTTTCGGCATAGCTGTAGCGGCGCCCCAGAAAGTCGAGCAGCGGCGCGTCGGGAACGCGCGCGGCGCTGTCCTCGAACAGCGTCACCATCGATTCGGGGACGAAAGTGCGATCCCACAGGCCGGGATGGCGATAGGCGGTGCGCCAGGCGGTCTCGGCGTCGATCATGTCGGAGGTGTAGGCAGGCCCGAACGCGAAAGCTAGGGCAGGCGGCGCGGGAATCAGGCGGCGGTGGCGAGCGGCTGGGCGGTGCGGGCGCGATCGCGGCCGGCGGATTTGGCGTCGAACAAGGCGCGATCGGCGCGGTGGTACAGCTTCTTCCAGTCGATCTCGTTGGCCAGCGGCCCGACGCAGCTGCCCATGCTCGACGTCACGGTCAGGTCGAACGGCATCTGCGCGGTGCGCAGGCGGGCCAGGACTCGCTCGACGTCGATCGGCGTGTCGGCGGAGCACAGGACGGCGAATTCCTCTCCGCCGATCCGCGCGACCAGCGTGCCGGCGGGCGCCAGCCTCCGCAGCACGCGGGCATAGACGCGCAGCACGTCGTCGCCGCCGTCGTGACCCAGCGTTTCGTTGATCTGCTTGAAGTGGTCGATGTCGATCACCACCAGCTGTTGGGGGCCAGCACGGCCGATCGCCTGTGCCAGGAACGCGCGGCGGTTGAACAGGCCGGTCAGCGGATCGGTGTCGGCCAGCCGCCGCGCGATCGTCTCCCCGGCGCGGGCCTCGTCGCGCTCGCGGGTCAGCATCCAGATCCGATAGGCGATCGCCAGGCTGGAAAACAACGCCTCCACCGTCATCGCCAGCACCGTCGAATTGTCCAGCCAGAAGCTGGTTGGCAACAGGTGCAGCGCGGCCAGCACCCGCGCGAGCGCGAACACGATCGGTGCGGCCCAGGCGATGGCGAACAACCACAGATAATCGCTGCGCCCTCGCCACGCGGCGATCAGGATCGGCACGATCGTCGCCAGCCCGAACAACAGCGCGCAGGAATAGAGCCAGTCGGCCAGCGGCATCGCGATCAGCGACAGCGGCCAGAACGACACACTGATGCCGATCATCGTGACGATCGCGGCGCGGACCAGGAGGTTGAGGCGCCGCCCGAACATCTGCGGTTCGAAAAAGGCACGCGCAAAGCCGAGCGCTGTCGCCCCGGCGATGCCCAGCGAGATATAGTTGAGCCGCAGCCGATCGTTGTTGTCGAGGCCCGGCCATAACCAGGCCAGCGCGCCGGAGGACGACACGGTATAGACCAGCAGCGCCGTGACCATCGCGCAATAGACAATCAGGAAGCGGTGGCGCAGCGCCCCCCACATGGCGAGATTGTAGACCAGCAGTGCCAGTGCGAGGCCGACGAAGCCGCTGTACACCGCCGCCATCGCGACATTGGCGCGCTCCGCCGCGTGGGGATCGGCGATATGCTGGCCCAGCAGGATGCCGCGCGCGTTGGCCGACCCGTCGATCCGCCACAGCAATCGGGTCAGCGGAACGCCGCGACCGGGCAGATCGAACTCGACGATCGCTCCGAGTTGGATATAGCGGGGCAGGGTGGCGCTGGTGGTGCGGATCGTCACGATCCGGCCATCGGCATACAGCGCGTGCAGCGTCAGCGCATCCTGCCACAGGCTGAGCAGGCGAACGCGGACATCGCCATTGCCGGCGGCGGCGGGGATCGGCGCCGACAGCGCCCAATAGTCGCCCGGCCCGCGATCAGACTGGGCGCCGCCGCAATCGAACGCGGCGCCGGCGGACAGCGCCTGCGCGACGTTCGTCGCGGCGGCGGCGGGTGCGATGCAGACCGGCAGGTCGAGCCCGTCGCCGATCAGCGGGCGCGCGTTCGCCGTCCCCGCGCAGCACACGACGGACAGGGCCAGCAACACGGCACGGATCAACCAGGGAAAAGGAACAACCGGCATGGGCGCGGTGGTAAACCGGCCTTCACGAACAATGGGTTAAGCCGCTGCCGTTCCCCGGAGGGTCAGCAACCCGTCGGCACGCCCAACGCGCCGCCCAGCATTCCGCCCAGGCCGCCGGGTTTCTTGCACTTCTTCTTGGACGGGGCGTCGCGCGCGGTATCGTCGTCGTTCGCGTTCGCCGAACTCATCGCGGCGTTCATGTCGAATCCGGGCAGGATCGAGGTCGACGAGCGGAAGCGCACCTTTGCGGTCCATTCGGGATTCCACGGTGTCTTCGGATTGGCAGGGCGCGGCGGATAGACGAAATCGGCCTCCGGGCCGTAGGCGGTGAGCATCGTCATCAGCATCTGGCCCGCCGCCGTCTTTACCTCGGCGGGGATCATGCAACTCGTCTGCGTCGGCGGCATCACCACCTTTTGCCCGATCAGCCGGGCGACCGTGGCGGGGGAGAGCCAGCCGGACAGCCCGCCGCCGAACTGCTGCGTCGCCGACGACGCCCACCACACGACATCGGCGCCGCCGCGCTCGCTGCCGGCGCCGCCGACGGCCATCGCGTAATAGCCGGTCGCGCTCGGCAGCCCATCCCAGCTCAGCGCCACCGCGCCGCCCGGCGCGTCGCCGCCGCGCGCGCGCAGCGGCGGCATGAAATCCTGATTGAGCGTGAAACTGATTTCCGGGCTGTAGTTCGCCGCGATCCGGTGCGCGCCGAGCAGCGACGACGATGCACTGATCGTCTTGGTCTTCTGCGTGTTGGGCCAGGTACCAAAGGTGCGGCTGTTGCCTTTGGTCGGGCCCTGTTCCACCGGCACGCTGGTGGTGAACAGATTGGGCGGGAACTGGCCGGCGGCGACCTTGGCGAAATCGATCACGATCGGCTGGCCGGGGCCGGCGTGGGCGCCGCAGCCCCAATAGATGCGCAGCCGACCCTTCGGGCGCTGGAACTCGCGCGGGGTCTCCTCATAGGTGGAAACCGGCGTTTCCAGCGGCACCGACGGCCCCAGCTTCGCGGCCGGGGGCATGAAGTGATCGCCCTTCGGCGCGCCGGTGGCGGGCAGGGTCGATCCCAGGCGCAGCACCAGCGAATGCTGCGCGCCGCCGCCGCGGCCCATCATCATCGCCATCGGATTGGCGCCGGCGGCGGCGATGCCGCCCGTGGTTTCCGCATCCATCCAATAGCGCGCCTTGGGAGCGGCCGGGGCCTGGGCGACGGTGTCGTCGATCGTCAGCATTCCCATGCCGCCGATGGCCGCACCCGCGCCCGCCAGCATCGCCACAGTCGGTTTCCGCATCATCTTCCTGCCCCCAAGAGCGCCGGTCCTTCGCCGGCCGTGCGCGCCTTTACCGCGATTCCAAGCAGGCGGAAAGCATTCGTCGTGGTTTTGCCGGAATGAACCACGTTGTCGGCAAGTCGAATGGCCGGTTTGGCAGAATCGTCTACGATTCATCGTGCCTATAGGGGTAAGGATAACTGTCGCTGAACTGCGCTACAGGGAAGTAGATGACGAGGGTGAAAACAGTCTCGAAATAAGGGGTTGGCGGTAAGCGCGGGGTGCACTTGCACGTGACGGCATAACGAGTGCTAGCTATCGATTTTCGGTGAACCGACCTGAAGCGGCAACGGCCCGAGGTTCGTCGCCGAACCTCGGGCCGCCCTGTTTCCGCCGTCGCGGCGGGGTGGTTACTTGGCCTTGACCTTGGCCGGCGCCTTGCCGCCCTTGCGCGGCTTGCCGGGCGCGGCGCCGACGATCTCGAACGCCAGCGCGCCGTCCTTGAGCTTGACCGTCACCTCGCCGCCATGGACCAGCTTGCCGAACAGCAGCTCCTCGGCCAGCGGCTGCTTGACCTTCTCCTGGATCAGGCGGCCCATCGGCCGCGCGCCATAGAGCTTGTCATAGCCGCGCTCGGTCAGCCACGCCTTCGCCTCGTCGTCCAGGCTGATGTGGACGCCGCGATCGGCCAGTTGCAGTTCGAGCTGGAGGATGAACTTCTCCACCACCCGGCCGACCACCGCGGTCGGCAGATAGTCGAACGGCACGATCGCATCGAGCCGGTTGCGGAATTCGGGGGTGAACAGCTTCTTCACCGCCTCTTCCTGCACGTCCTCGCGAGTCGATTCGCCGAAGCCGATCGATTCCTTGGCCATGTCCGATGCGCCGGCATTGGTGGTCATGATCAGGATGATGTTCCTGAAATCGACCGTCTTGCCGTGGTGATCGGTCAGCTTGCCGTTGTCCATCACCTGCAACAGGATGTTGAACAGGTCAGGGTGCGCCTTCTCGATCTCGTCGAGCAGCAGCACCGAATGCGGCTGCTGATCGACCGCGTCGGTGAGCAACCCACCCTGGTCATAGCCGACATAGCCGGGAGGGGCACCGATCAGCCGGCTGACCGAATGGCGCTCCATATATTCGGACATGTCGAACCGCTGGAGCGGGATGCCCATGATCTCCGCCAGCTGGCGCGCGACCTCGGTCTTGCCCACGCCGGTGGGGCCGCTGAACAGATAGTTGCCGATCGGCTTGTCGGGATCGCGCAGCCCCGCGCGGCTCAGCTTGATCGCCGACGCCAGCACCGCAATCGCCTTGTCCTGCCCGAACACCACCCGCTTCAGGTCGGTCTCCAGATTGGCCAGCGTCCGCGTATCGTCGGTCGACACGCTCTTCGGCGGGATGCGCGCCATCGTCGCGATCACCGCCTCGATCTCACGCGTGGTGATCGTCTTCTTGCGCTTCGACGGCGCCACCAGCATCTGCATCGCGCCGACCTCGTCGATCACGTCGATCGCCTTGTCGGGCAGCTTGCGGTCGTTGATGTAGCGCGCGCTGAGTTCCACCGCCGACTTGATCGCGTCGGGTGTGTATTTGACGCTGTGATGCGCCTCGAAAGCGGTGCGCAGCCCGGCCAGGATCTTGATCGTATCCTCGATCGTCGGCTCGTTGACGTCGATCTTCTGGAACCGGCGCAGCAGCGCGCGGTCCTTTTCGAAGTGGTTGCGGAATTCCTTGTAGGTGGTCGAACCGATGCAGCGGATCGCGCCGCCCGACAGCGCGGGCTTCAGCAGGTTCGACGCATCCATCGCCCCGCCCGACGTCGCACCCGCGCCGATCACGGTATGGATCTCGTCGATGAACAACACCGCGTGCGGCAGCTTCTCCAGCTCCGACACCACCTGCTTCAGCCGCTCCTCGAAATCGCCGCGATAGCGCGTGCCGGCGAGCAGCGCGCCCATGTCGAGCGAATAGATCACGGCTTCCTTCAGAACGTCGGGCACCTGGCCCTCGACGATCTTGCGCGCCAGCCCTTCGGCGATCGCGGTCTTGCCGACGCCGGGATCACCCACATAGAGCGGGTTGTTCTTGCTGCGGCGGCACAGGATCTGGATCGTGCGATCCACCTCCGGCCCACGCCCGATCAGCGGGTCGACCTTGCCGGCCTTCGCCTTTTCGTTGAGGTCGACGGTGAACTGCTTGAGCGCGCTTTCGCCCTTGGCCTTGCCGTCCTTGGTCGGCTTCTCGTCGTCGGCGCCCTTGACCTCGCGCGCCTCCGTCGGTGCGCCGCCCTTGCCGACACCGTGGCTGATGAAGCTGACCGCATCCAGGCGGCTCATGTCCTGCTGCTGCAGGAAATAGACGGCATAGCTCTCGCGCTCGCTGAACAGCGCGACCAGCACGTTGGCGCCGGTCACCTCGTCGCGGCCGGAGGACTGGACGTGCAGGATCGCGCGCTGGACGACTCGCTGGAAACCGCTGGTCGGCGACGGATCGGTCGACGCGGCGACCTTCAGCGCCTCCAGCTCGGTATCCAGATAATGGGCGACGGCGGTCTTGAGGTCGCCCAGGTCGACCCCGCAGGCGCTCATCACCTTCGACGCGTGCTCGTCATCGACCAGCGCGAGCAGCAGGTGCTCCAGCGTGGCATATTCATGGCGCCGCGACGATGCGGCCTCGAGCGCCTTGTGCAGGGTGGTTTCGAGCGCGGAAGCGAAAGACGGCATTACGATACTCCAGTCGGGCCGGTGCAACTGCCCGGCCCCTTTATCGATATGTCGGAACTCGGTGCCCGCGCATCAAGCGGGGCGATGCGGCGCGGGTCGCTGGCGGGCGCCGCCGCGGTCATGACTTGAACAGCGCGTCGGCGCTGGCGCGGTGATCGACCGCGCGTTCCATCCGCCGGCGCGTCCGCGCGATCTCCGCCTCCAGCAGAGTGACGCGCTCGCGCAGTTCCTCGACCGAAAACGGGTCCAGGTCCTGCCGGCCCAGCTCCGCGACCAGGTCGCGGGCCTTGCGGGGGAGGCTGTCGTCGACGTCCATTGCGATGCAGCGTTGACCGGGCGGCGGCACCTGTCAATAAGCGCCTCGCGGGCATGCGGTGAATTGGGGGCGGGCGGTGGATATTCCAGCGACGATGTGGGCGATCGATCCGGCCGAGCCGGGCGGTCCGGACGTGCTTGTGCCGGTCGAACGGCCGGTGCCGCGACCGGGGCCGGACGAGGTGCTGATCCGCGTCGCCGCCGCCGGGGTCAACCGCCCCGAGGTGCTCCAGCGCAAGGGCATGTACCCCCCGCCGCCGGGCGCGCCGTCGATTCTCGGCATGGAAGTGTCGGGCGAGATCGTGGCGATGGGCAGCGACGGCCAGCAGGAACTGATCGGCCAGCCGGTCTGCGCGCTGGTCGCCGGGGGCGCCTATGCCCAATATGTCGTCGCGCCCGCCGGCCAGTGTCTGCCGGTGCCCGCCGCGTTGACGATGATCGAGGCGGCGGCGATGCCCGAGACGCTGTTCACCGTGTGGACCAATTTGTTCGAGCGCGGCTTCGCGGCGGAGGGCGATACGGTGCTGGTCCACGGCGGCACCAGCGGCATCGGTACGATGGCGATCGCGCTGTGCAACCTGTTCGGCGTCACCGTGATCGTCACCGCGGGCTCGGCCGAAAAGGTGGCCGCTGCTAAAGCGTTGGGCGCCGATCATGCGATCGATTACAAGACCGAGGATTTCGTCGAGCGTGTGAAGGCGATCACTGGCGGGCAGGGGGTGCAGGTCGTCCTCGACATGGTCGGCGGCGATTATGTCGCGCGCAACCTGAAGTGCCTGGCCGACGACGGCCGCCACGTCTCGATCGCGGTGCAGGGCGGCGCGATGGCGACCATCCCGGTGTTCGAGGTGATGCGCCGCCGGCTGACGCTGACCGGATCGACGCTGCGTCCGCGCGACACCCAGTTCAAGTCGATGGTCGCCGACGAGCTTCACCGCACCGTCTGGCCGCATGTCGAGGCGGGCCGGCTGAAGCCGGTGATCGATTCGACTTTCCCCTTCGCCAAAGCCCCCGCCGCCCACGCGCGGATGGAAGCGGGCGAGCACGTCGGCAAAATCGTGCTGGTGATGGAGGCGTGAGCCCGGCTTTGTGACACGGCGATGACTCGCAAGCCGTTCGAATTGTAACATTTCATCGACAGGAAGGCGCGGAAACGGGATCAGAGCGGGGACTGATCACATGGACGCGATCACCAGCCTGCCGATCGGTGGCGATATCACCGACCTTGCCGATTTCGCGGCGTCGAAGCCGGTCTACCCGGAAAAGGACGTCGCCGAACGGCGGTGCTACCGCACCATCTGGATTTCGGACGTCCACCTCGGCACGCGCGGCTGCAATGCCGAGATGCTGATCGACTTCCTCGATCATGTCGACAGCGAGACGATGTACCTGGTCGGCGACATGATCGACGGCTGGCGGCTGAAGAAGAAATTCTACTGGCCCGCCGCGCACAACGACATCGTCTGGCGCATCCTGAAACGCGCCAAGCGCGGCACGCGGATCGTCTATATCCCCGGCAACCACGATGAGATCTTTCGCCAGTTCACCGGACTCAACTTCGGCGGGGTCAGGATCGTGCGCCAGTGCATCCACGAAACCGCCGACGGCCGGCGGCTGCTGGTGCTGCACGGCGACGAATTCGACGCGATCACCATGTCGCACCGCTGGCTCGCCTATCTGGGCGACCATGCCTATAATTTCATGATGGCGCTCAACCGGTTCGTCAACGCGTGGCGCCGGTTCTTCAACATGCCCTATTGGTCGCTGTCGAAGCACGCCAAGGCCAAGGTCAAGAAATCGGTCGAGTTCATCTCGAATTTCGAGGAGGTCGTCGCCCATGCCGCGGCGCAGCGCGGGGTCGACGGTGTCGTCGCGGGACATATTCATACCGCCGAGACTCGCCAAATCGATGGAATCGCTTATTATAATGATGGAGACTGGGTCGAAGGCTGTACCGCTTTGGTCGAGCATTTCGACGGACGGATGGAGATCCTGCATTGGGCCGACGAGATGGCGGCGCGCGAGGATATGAAGATCCAGACCCTGGCGGCGGCCTGACCGGGGTGCGCATCGCCATTGTCACCGATGCGTGGGAGCCGCAGGTCAACGGGGTGGTCCGCACGTTGCAGGCGGTGCGCGCCGAACTCGAGCGGCTGGGCCACACCGTGCTGGTGATCTCGCCCGAGCGTTTCTATTCGCTGCCGTGCCCCACCTATCCCGAGATTCGTCTCGCCTTTGCCCGGACGGCGGCGGTGGGCGGGCTGATCGAAGATTTCGCCCCCGACGCGATCCACCTGGCGACCGAGGGACCGGTGTGCGTCGCCGCGCGGCGCTGGTGCCTGCGCCACCGCTTTCCCTTCACCACCGCCTATCACACCCAGTTCCCCGACTATGTCGAGGCGCGGTCGGGCGTGCCGGCGGAATGGGTGTGGCGCTATATCCAGTGGTTCCACTGGCCGAGCCGGGCGATCCTGGCGTCGACTCCCTCGATCCGCCAGACATTGGCCGATCACGGCCTCGATCGGGTCCGCCATTGGGGGCGCGGCGTCGACCTCGCCGAATTCCATCCCGGCGTGGCCCCGCACCCCGATCTCGCCACGATGGCGGGGCCAATCCAGCTCTACGTCGGCCGGGTCGCGATCGAGAAGAATGTCGAGGCGTTCCTCGACAGCCGCCATCCGGGGACCAAGGTGATCGTCGGCGACGGCCCGGCGCGCGCCGCGCTGGAGGCGCGCTATCCCGACGCACGGTTTCTCGGCCCCAAATTCGGGGGTGAACTGGCGCAATGCTATGCCGGCGCCGACGTGTTCGTGTTCCCCAGCAAGACCGACACGTTCGGGCTGGTGATGATCGAGGCGCTGGCGTGCGGCACGCCGGTGGCGGCCTATCCGGTCACCGGCCCGGTCGATGTGCTGACGCCGGCCACCGGCGCGATGGCGGCGGATCTCGACGATGCGATCGCGCGGGCGCTGACCCGCGAGCGCGCCGATTGTGCCGCCTATGGCGCCGATTTCACCTGGGAAGCGAGCGCGCGCCAGTTCCTCGACGCGCTGGTGCCGGCGGGCGCGCAACTGCGCCGCGCCGCCTGACGCTTGCGCCTTTTGGCATCCGCGACTAAGTCCCAGATGTGAACGGCCGCCCCGAAGAGGGGCGGCCCTTATTGTTTTACGGAGAATCTTCGTGGCCCAGCCGCTGATGCCGCATGCGACCGCTTCCTGGCTGGTCGACAACACCGCGCTCTCTTTCGAGCAGATCGCCGATTTCTGTGGCCTCCACATCCTGGAAGTGCAGGCGATCGCCGACGACACCGCCTCCGCCAAGCTGACCGGCCGCGATCCGGTGCGCGCGCACGAGCTGACGCTGGACGAGATCGAGAAGGGGCAGGCCGATCCCGACTATCGGCTGGTGATGTCGAAGGGGCCGGAACAGGTCCGCCGCACCAAGGGACCGCGCTATACACCGGTCAGCAAGCGGCAGGACAAGCCCGACGGCATCGCCTGGATCATCCGCAACCATCCCGAGATTTCGGACGGCGCGATCGGCAAGCTGATCGGCACCACCCGCAACACCATCTCCGCGATCCGCGACCGCAGCCACTGGAACATCGCCAACATCGTGCCGAAGGACCCGGTGACCTTGGGCCTGACCTCCCAGCGCGAACTGGACGCGCTGGTCGCCAAGGCGGCGAAGGCGGCGGGGCTGGAGGCGCCGACCGATGAGCGGCTGGCCGGCGACCGCGAGGCGCTGATCGAACAGCTCCGCGCCGAGCGCGATCAGGCCACGCGTGACGCCGAGGCGGCGGAATCGGGCGAGGCGACTGGCCCGGTCGAGCATACCGCGGACACGCTGTTCAAGTCGTAGGGTTCAGGCCGTAAGGCGTTTTGCGTCCGTCGACATCCCCGCATCCCCGCCTTGGTCATTTCCGCGCAGGCGGGAATGTCCGGGAGGGATCGATACCGGCCGCCATCCCGACGAGTCCCGCTTTCACCTGTCCACCATGATGCGATAAGCTCCCCGCGATTCGATCGCGGAGAGGACGGCGGCATGTGCGATGAACTGACGAACGCGGACAATGATCGGCTGCTGGCGGCCGACGCGGTCACGCGGCGCCGCTTTGGCGTGATGACCGGCGCGGCGGGACTGTCGCTGCTGCTGCCGATGCCGGCCAACGCCATGGAGGTGGCCGGCCGCAACGTCGCCATCACCACCCCTGACGGCACCGCCGACGCCTATTTCGTCGCGCCGGGCGCGGGCAAGCATCCCGGCGTGCTGATCTGGCCCGACATCAATGGACTACGGCCGGCATTCGAGCAGATGGCGACGCGGCTGGCGCAGTCGGGCTATGCGGTGCTGGTGGTCAACCAGTTCTATCGCTCGACCAAGGCGCCGTTCGAATCGCCCGGCGACAAGATGCCGGCATGGCGCGCTCTGCTGACCCCCGACGCCGTCGTCAGCGACGGCAAGGCGTTCACCGCGTTCCTCGACAGGCAGCCGCAGGTCGATACGAAGCGCGGGCTGGCGACCACCGGCTATTGCATGGGCGGGCCGATGGTGGTGCGCACCGCCGCCGCGGTCGCCGATCGGGTGCGCGCCGGCGCGTCATTCCACGGCGCCGCGCTGGTCGGTAGCGGGTCGGACAGCCCGCATCTGCTCGCGCCGAAACTGAAGGGCGGCTATCTCTTCGCTATCGCAGAGAACGACGACCAGCGCGCGCCGACGGACAAGGATGTGCTGCGCAAGGCGTTCGCCGACGCGCATGTCCCGGCGGAGATCGAGGTCTATCAGGGTGCGATGCACGGCTGGTGCCCGCCCGACAGCCGGGTCTACAACCCCGCGCAGGCCGAAAAGGCATGGGCGCGGATGCTGGTGCTGTTCGAAAAGAATCTGTGAGACCCACGACGGGAGAGGCGGCATGGCCAAAGATCTGACCCTCTACACCAACCCGCAGTCGCGCGGCCGCATCGCGCGGTGGATGCTCGAGGAGGTCGGCGCCGACTACGAGACGGTGGTGATCGACTATGCCGGCGCGATGAGCGGGGAGGCGTATCGCGCGGTCAATCCGATGGCCAAGGTGCCGGCGATCGTCCATCGCGGGCGGACCATCACCGAATGCGCCGCGATCTGCGCCTATCTGGCGGATGCCTTTCCAGACGCCGGCATGGCGCCCGCGCTCGACGATCGCGCCGACTATTACCGCTGGCTGTTCTTCGCCGCCGGGCCGGTCGAGCAGGCGGTGACCAACCACGCCGTCGGCTGGGATCCCGAGGCGGAACGCCAGCGCATGTTCGGCTATGGCAGCTACGATCGCGCGATCGACGCTTTGGAAGGTGCGGTGGACGGGCTGGGCGAGGGCTGGCTGACCGGCGCGCGGTTCAGTGCGGCGGACGTCTATGTCGGCGCGCAGCTCTCCTGGGGCACGATGTTCGGGACGATCCCGAAGCGGCCGGCGTTCGTCGCCTTCGCCGAGCGGGTGCAGGCGCGCCCGGCGGCGATCCGCGCCGCGCAACTGGACGACGCGCTGGCGAGCGAGCAGGCATGATGCTGATCGGCCTGCGATCGAGGCATGGCCACGGCTGACGCGGACGTCTGCATCGTCGGCGGCGGGCCGGCGGGGATGGTGGCGGGGCTGCTGTTCGCCCGCGCCGGGCTGCGCACCGTGGTGCTGGAGAAGCACGCCGATTTCCTGCGCGATTTTCGCGGCGACACCGTCCACCCGTCGACATTGCGGATCTTCGCCGAACTGGGGCTGCTCGACGGGTTGCTGCGCCGCCCGCATCAGCAGGTGCGCTCGCTGGGCGCGCGCATCGCCGGACGCGACATACTGATCGCCGATTTCACCCACTTGAACGTGCCTGCGCCGTTCCTCGCGCTGATGCCGCAATGGGAGTTCCTCGATTTCGTCGCCGACGCGGCGGGCCGTTACCCCAGCTTCACCCTGCGGCAGCGCTGCGCCGGGCTAGATCTGCTCGAGGAGGGCGGCCGCGTCGTCGGCATTCGCACCGGCGACGGCGACACGGTCCGCGCGCGGCTGGTGATCGCCTGCGACGGCCGCGATTCGCAGCACCGCGCGGGCCTTCCCGCCACGGTGATCGGCGCGCCAATGGACGTGTTCTGGTTCCGCATCCCCAAGGCAGCGCGCGCCGAAAACGACACGATGGGCGTGTTCGACGCCGGCCGCATCCTCGTGCTGATCGATCGCGGCGACTATTGGCAGTGCGCTTTCGTCTTCGCGAAGGGATCGTCCGATGCCATCCGGGCGGAGGGGCTGGCGGCGTTCAAGGCGCGGGTCCGCGCGGTCGGCCCGGAAACCGCGACGGTCGATCAGGGCGTGACGAGCTGGGACGACGTCAAACTGCTCACCGTCACCGTCGATCGGCTGGAGAGCTGGCACCGTCCGGGCCTGCTGGTGATCGGCGACGCGGCGCACGCGATGTCGCCGATCGGCGGAGTGGGGATCAATCTGGCGATCCAGGACGCGGTCGCCGCCGCCAACATCCTGGCCGCACCGATGCGGGCTGGAGTGGATCCCGATCCGCTGCTCCACCGCGTCCGCGATCGCCGGGCCGGCGCGGTCCGGCTGACCCAGACGATGCAGCGGCTGATCCAGGACAATGTCATCGCGCCGGTGCTCGACGCCAGCCGCCCGCTGGAGGCGCCGCCGCTGGTCGCGCGGCTGGCCGATCGCTTCGCGTTGCTGCGCCGCATCCCGGCGCGGCTGGTCGGCATGGGCTTCCGGCCCGAGCATGTACGTTCCCCGGACGCCGACGGAATCGCTTGACGGCGGCGCCGCCAACGGCTGACTGCGCGGACGATGTGGGGACGGGGCCGATGATCAAGCGACTGGAATATTGGTTTGAAACCGCACTGTTCGGATCGCGCTGGTTGCTGGCGCCGTTCTACGTCGGGCTGGTGATTTCGGTGGGGTTGCTGCTCGCGGTGTTCCTGCGCGAACTGGTCGGCGCGGTGCCGGCGGTGCTGACGATGTCGGTCGAGACCGCGATCCTCAAGGTGCTGACGCTGCTCGATCTCGCGCTCGCGGCCAATCTGATCATGGTCGTGATCCTGGCCGGCTACGAAAGCTTCGTGTCGAAGATCGATACCGAGGGGCATGAGGATCGGCCGGAATGGATGGGCACCACCAGTTTCGCCGGATTGAAGCTGAAACTCTACGCCTCGATCGTCGCGATCTCGGGCATCCAGTTGCTCAAGAATTTCATGGGGATCGGGCAGAAGCCGCTGACCGGCGACGAATTGTTCTGGATGACCGTGATCCACTTCGCCTTCGTCGTCACGGCGGTGCTGTCGGCGCTGACCGACTATCTCTCGTCGCGGACCAAGGGCGCGCACTGAGCGGCGATCAGCGCGCGCGCAGCTCCGTCATGCGCGCGGGCAGCGTATCGAGGATCGCCTGACGCCGCGCGTCGTCGACCGCGCTCCATTCGGCGATCTCGCCCTCGCTGCGGCCGCAGCCCAGGCACCAGCCCGTCACGAGGTCCAGCGTGCATACCAGGATGCACGGGCTCATCACTGCGGCCGATGGGCCATATTCGAACAGGTCGTCGTCTTCCATCGCCAACCTTCCGGACGAACGCGGCAGGGCCGGTCAGAAGCCGAGCTTGACGTCCAGGAACGCCGGGAACGGGCCGTTCCAACCATCGTCGGGACCATCGTCCGGGGCGTTGCGGCGGCGATCGTCACGGCGCGGGCGCGACGTATCGCGATCGACGCGCGGCGCGGCCTCCGCACGGACAGCGTCGGCGCGTTCCGGACGGGGCGCGCGTTCCGGCCGCGGCGCGCGGTCGGCCCTCTCGCGGCGCGGCGCACGTTCCGCGCGTGCTTCCGGTTCGCGTGTCGCGGGTTCACGACGGGCGGGTTCGCGCGGCTCCGCGTCACGCCGCGCACCGCCACGACCGCCCCGGCCGGGACGATCGTCGCCGCCGTCCGCGGAGACCGTCTCGCGCTCGATCGTCTGGCCGGTCAGCTTCTCGATGTTCTCGATATTCTCCGCGTCCTCGCTGGTGATCAGCGTGTAGGCGGTGCCGGTCGCGCCCGCGCGGCCGGTGCGGCCGATGCGGTGGACGTAATCGTCGGGGTGCCACGGCGCGTCGAAGTTGAACACATGGCTGACGCCCTTGATGTCCAGCCCGCGCGCGGCGACGTCGGAGGCGACCAGGATGGTGATCTCGCCGCGCTTGAACAGCTCCAGCTCGGCCAGCCGCTGCGGCTGCTCCATGTCGCCGTGGATCTCGCCCGAGCGATAGCCGAGGCGCTTGAGGCTCTTGTTGAGCTCACGCACCGTCGTCTTGCGGTTGCAGAAGACGATCGCGTTGGTGACCGCGTCACGGTTCAGCAGCGTGCGCAGCGTGTCGGCCTTGGCCCTGGCGGTGGTCGGCACCAGCCGCTGGGTAATGTTGAGGTTGGTCGACGCCGGGCGCGACACCTCGATCTGCTTGGGATTGTCGAGGAACTTGTCCGCCAGCTTCTTGATCGGCGGCGGCATCGTCGCGGAGAACAGCAAAGTCTGGCGCTGCTTGGGCAGCTTGGTGCAGATTTCCTCGATATCGGGGATGAACCCCATATCGAGCATCCGGTCGGCCTCGTCGATCACCAGCAGGTTGCATCCGGTCAGCAGGATGTTGCCGCGCCCAAACAGGTCCATCAGCCGGCCCGGCGTGGCGATCAGCACGTCGACGCCCTTTTCCAGCGCCTTGATCTGATCGCCCATCGACACGCCGCCGATCAGCAGGGCCATCGAGAGCTTGTGATATTTGCCGTACTTTTCGAAATTCTCGGCGACCTGCGCTGCGAGCTCACGGGTCGGCTCGAGGATCAGGCTGCGCGGCATCCGCGCGCGGCTGCGGCCCTGGGCGAGGATGTCGATCATCGGCAGCACGAAGCTGGCGGTCTTGCCGGTCCCGGTCTGGGCGATGCCGATCAGATCGCGCATCATCAGCACGCTGGGGATGGCGCTGGCCTGGATCGGCGTCGGCTCGGAATAGCCTGCCTCTTCGACGGCGCGCAGCAATTCGGTGGAAAGGCCGAGATCGGCAAAGTTCATTAGCGATGTCCGGAAGGGCGGGCGAAGGCCACACCTCGAAATCAGGCCCGCGCGCTCGCGGATTTGGCGCGATTTGTCAAGTTATCGGGTGGGAATAAGCGTGGAAAAGGATTGAATCCGGCATTCTCCACCCGCGCGGGAACGGATGGCGTCGCGATTGGAACAGAGTTTCCCGTCGCTGTTCATGCGCAGGTACAGGCCCGAATAGAAGTCGAGCGCCGGGCATTCGCTGTTGAAGCGCGCGCGCAGCCGCTTGCCGTTGAGCAGCAGCAGGTCGACCGTATCGACCCCGGCGATGGTCGCCCCGGCCAGCGCCTGCACCTCCACGCATTTCTCCGCCTTGCGCTCGACCCAGCGGATCGGCGGGGGCGGGGCGGCGGGCGCGGGCGCCGCCATCGGCGCCCCGCCGGTCGGCACGCGGGGGATGCGGATGATCAGCCGCTGCTGGATGGTCACTTCGGTGATCGTCCCGCGCGCGGTCGGTACCGCGCGGCGCTGCTGGCCATCGACCGCGGCGGCGGGGATGGCGAGCGTGGCGATCAGGATGATGGGGAGGCGAACGTCTGGCATGATCAGGGTGATGCAATGACCCGGCGTGATTGAACGATGCATGAATTGGCGCATGAATTGGCCGCATCCGGGGACCATGCTAGCGTTCGCCTGGTCATGACGCCAGCACAGTCCCATCTGGTCGATTCCATGCGGTCCCGCTTCGGCCCAAGGATCGCGGTTACCGACCCCGACGATATCGCCCCGTGGCTGACCGACTGGCGCGGCCGATACCATGGCCGCGCGCCCGCCATCCTTGCCCCGGCATCAACGGGGGAGGTGCAGGCGATCGTGGCGGCGGCGCGGCACGGCGGAGTGGCGCTGGTGCCGCAGGGCGGCAACACCTCGATGGTGGGCGGGGCGACACCGCCGGCGGACGGATCGGCGCTGATCCTGTCGCTGCGGCGGATGAACCGGGTGCGCGCGATCGACCCCGTCGCCAACCTCGCCGTTGCCGATGCCGGGGTGATCCTGGCCGACCTCCACGCCGCAGCCGACGCGGTGGGGCGGCGCTTTCCGCTTACGCTCGGCGCGCGCGGCTCGGCGACGATCGGCGGCCTCGCCTCGACCAACGCCGGCGGCACCCAGGTGCTGCGCTGGGGCACGATGCGCGGGCTGGTCGCGGGGGTGGAGGCGGTGCTGCCCGACGGATCGCTCCATGACGGGCTGGTGGCGCTCAAGAAGGACAATCGCGGATACGACCTCAACCAGCTGCTGATCGGGGCGGAGGGTACGCTGGGCGTAATCACCGCCGCGACGCTGCGGCTGGCCCCGGCGATCGCGGCGCGCGCGGTGGCGTGGGCCGGGGTCGCCTCGCCCCACGCCGCGCTGCGCTTGCTGCGGCTGATCGAGGCGGACAGCGACGCGATCGAGAGCTTCGAGATCCTGCCCGACGAAACGCTGGCGCTGGTGCTGGGCCATATCCCCGATACCCGCGCGCCGTTGACCGGCCCGCACGCCTGGCACGTGCTGATCGAGGCGGTGGCGGGCGATTTCGACCGCGAGCCGCCGGCGATGCTGCTCGAACGGCTGCTGGCCAGGGCGCTGGCCGAGGGGGTGATCGAGGACGCGACGCTGGCCGCCAGCGAGGCGCAGGCGGAGGCGTTCTGGCGCATCCGCCATTCGATCTCCGAATCGGCGCGCGCACAGGGGCCGCAGACCCAGCACGACATTTCGGTCCCGGTCGACCGGATGCCCGATTTCCTGACGCTCGATGCCCGCGCGATCGAGGCGGCGCTGCCCGGCACATCGGCGAGCGGTTTTGGCCACCTGGGCGACGGCAACGTCCATTTCCACGTCCGCGCGCCGGCCGACAGCGATCCCGCGCGCTGGTATGCCGAGCAGGCGCCGCTGGTCACGCGGGTCGTCCATGACCATGTCGTCGTGGCGGGCGGATCGATTTCGGCCGAACACGGCATCGGCCAGATGAAGCTGGCGGAGCTCGAACGGCTGGGGCCGCCGGCGCGGCTGGCGGCGTTGCGCGCGATCAAGGCGGCGTTCGACCCCGCCAACCTGTTCAATCCCGGCAAGCTGGTGCGCCCCGAGCCGGTGACCGATCTGTGTGGGAATGGCTGATTCAGCCCGATGACGGCCACCGAACGCTATTCGAGCGTCGATCCCGCGTCACCGGGTCACCGTCGCGCGGATGATGCGGGGGGAGGTGCGGGCCGGGCACCGGACCGCGCGGTACAGAAAGTTACAAATCTGAGTCTTGAAGGGCGCCGACCACCGGACTATATTGGTCTTGTACGGCTTCGTGTCCCCCCTTTCGCGGGGTCGTACGGCACGCCTTCGGGCGTGTCTCCTCCCTGAACCTTGGCCGCCTCGGGTTTGTCCCGGGGCGGTTTTTTTATGGGACGTCCGCCTTACTCGGCGGCGATGGCGTGGGGGGCCAGTTCGTCCGCCAGAGCGTCGATGATTCGCCTGAGCAGCGCGGCCGTCGCGGCAAAGCCCGGCCCCGGTTCACGTAGCGCCGCATCGAGATAGGCGGTGCGATCGATCTCGATCTGGATCGCGTGCAGCCCGCGCGCGGGCGCGCCGTGGCGATCGAGCACATGGCCGCCCGGATAGGGCGCGTTCAGCGCCACCGGCACGCCGGCATCGCGCACCACCGACTCCACCCGGCTGACGAATCGCGCCGCCGCCGATTTGCCGAACCGGTCGCCGATCACCACCCGCGCGGCGTCCGGCCCCGGAATCGGCGGCATCGAATGGATATCGAGCAGCACCGCGACGCCGAACCGCGCGTGCGCCGATCGCAGCGCCGCCGCCACCGCCGCGTGATAGGGGCGGTGATCCGCCGCGATCCGTGCCGCGACCTCCTCCCCCGACAGCCGCCGCCGCCACAGCTCGCCGGCGCCGCTGACCCGGCGGGGGACCAGCCCCAGCCCGCTGCGCACCTTCGCCGACACGAACGGCATCGTCATCGTCGATACGCCATCGTCGATCCGGGGATCGCGATCGCCCTCGCCGCGATTGAGGTCGATCCACGCGCGGGCGCGGCGGGCGATCAGCGCGGTCTCGTCGCCGATCGCCGCCAGCGCCAGCCGGTCGATGTGGCGGTCCTCCAGCGGGATCAGCGCCGCCAGCGGCACGCGCAACGCATCCTGCAGCGCGGCGGGATAGTCGCGCCCGGCGTGCGGCACCGACAGCACGATCGGGCTGACCGGCTCGACGGGGCCGATGCGATCGAACGACGGATTGGCGGGGAAATTCACGGCGGAAGGATAGCTGTCCCGATCCGGTGCCGCAACGCCGCGCGACGGTCTGGAAAATGTTAAGTCCTGGGCGCATAGAAGCGGCGATCGCGAGCGGGGTACAGATGATCAGGATTCTCTTGGCCGAGGACGATGCGGTGATGCGCGAATATCTTGCGCGCGCGCTGGAACGGTCTGGCTATCAGGTGGCTGCGGTCGATCGCGGCACGGCGGCGATCCCGCTGCTGGAGGCTGAACGCTTCGACCTGCTGCTGACCGACATCGTGATGCCGGAGATGGACGGGATCGAGCTGGCGCAGCGCGCGGCGGAGATGGCGCCGGACATGCGGGTGATGTTCATCACCGGTTTCGCCGCGGTGACGCTGAAGGCGGGCAAGTCGATGCCGCAGGCGCGGGTGCTGTCGAAGCCGTTCCACCTGCGCGAGCTGGTCGGGGAGGTCGACCGCATGTTCGAGCTGGGCAGCGCCTCCGGTCTCAATTAATTCGGACGCGGCGCCGTTTTCGGGCTTTGTGCGCTTGCGCGGGCGAAAACGGTCGGCTAATGGCCGCGCCTCGTTGGGCGTGTAGCTCAGTGGTAGAGCACTGTGTTGACATCGCAGGGGTCGCAAGTTCAATCCTTGCCACGCCCACCATAAAACCCCGTCAACCCTTTGGGTTGGCGGGGTTTTCAAGTTCTGGGACACAGGCGGATACAGTGTCCGCCAGGCCAGCCGCAGCGGGTCGAACGCCTCGTCGTTCGACTTGGCGAGCAGCAGCCATGTCACCGGGGCGGGGATCGCCGGCCGGGTGCGATGGCCGAGCGCGCGCTTCCCTGAAATGGTCTCCTGGCGCGCCGGTCAGCGCGTCGGTTCCGGCCTTCCCGGCGGGGTTTGCGGTCCGCCAGTGACACCAAATGGAACCGCCGCTCGCCGCTTACAGTTGCGGGGGCAGCGCCGGAATCGGCCCTGACGGACCTCACCGGCTTCCCGTCTTAGCCCTGCCTCCGGCCGCAGTCGTGGAACCTCGATGCGACGACCATCGCGTGCCGGGTCGCGCCTGCCACCTATGGTAGAGGTAATATCTCGGCTTCGCGCAGGCCGTGCAGGCTGTTGCCGATCCACAGGCGGCGCGCCTCCATCAGTGTGTCGCGGGGGATGCCGGCGACGGTCGCGGCGTCCGCTTCGATCAATTCGGCGCGCAGGATGCCGGGCAGCGCGCCGTCGGTGACCGGCGGCGTGATCATCCGGCCGTCGATCTCCACGAACAGCGTGTTGCGCGATCCGTCGGCGACACGGCCATGGCGGTTGAGCAGAATCGCCTCGTCACAGCCCGAGCGCTGTGCCTCCGCGAACGCCGCCTCGTGCGCTGCGCGGTGCGTCGTCTTGTGGCGCAGGAACGGGTCCGCCGCATCGACCGGGCGGCCGGCGAAGGCGAGCCGCGCGCGCGCGGGCGGTGGCGCCACCGGCGCGGCGGTCACATCGGGCGTGCCGTCGCGTGCCAGCGTTAGGCGGACCCGCATGTCCTCCGCCCCCCACTGCCGCGCGGCATCGGTGAGGTGCCGTTCGACGCGCGCCCGATCGAGCGCGAAACCCAGTCGCGCCGACGATGCCGCCAGCCGCGCGAGATGCGCCTCCAGCCGCACGAAGCCGCGCGCCGCGCTCCAGCGGAACGTCTCGATCAGCGCATAGGGCTCCGCCAACCCGGTCAGGATGCGTGCCTTCAGCAGCGCCTCATCATACTCCGCGTCGGGATCGGAATCGGCGACGATGCCCCCGCCGACGCCATAGCGCCCTTCGCCAGATGCGGTGACCACGGCCGTGCGGATCGCGACGTTGAAGTGGAGGTCGCCACCTGGCGCAATCGTCCCGATCGACCCGGTATAGACGCCGCGCGGCGCGTCCTCGATCTCCGCCAATATCTCGGCGGCGCGGATCTTCGGCGCCCCCACCACCGATCCGCACGGAAACAGCGCCGCGATCCGTTCGCGCAGCGACGTGCCCGGCCGCAGCCGCGCGGTGACGGTCGAAGTCAGCGTGTGGAGGCTGGGGTAGGTTTCCGGCGTGAACAATGCCGGGACGGCGACGCTGCCCGGTTCGCCGATCCGGGCGAGATCGTTGCGCAACAGATCGACGATCATCAGATTCTCGGCGCGCTGCTTGGGGTCGGCGACCAGTTCTGTCAGCCTGCGCGCGTCGTCGGCGGGATCGTCGCCGCGCGGCGCGGTGCCCTTCATCGGGCGCGTCGCGATCCGGTCGTCGGCGATGCGGACGAACAGTTCGGGAGACACCGAGATCACGCTCGCCTCGCCCGTCCAGACGAGTCCGCCGTGCGCGACCGGCTGCTCCGCGCGCAACGCGGCGTAGAGTGCCAGCGGGTCGCCGCGATAGCCGAACCGGATCGGGAAGGTCAGGTTGGCCTGGTAGATATCGCCGGCGGCGATGCGGGCGAGCACCTCGCGCACCTTGGCCACGTGCGTCGGACGGTCATGACCGGGCGCGAGGCCGGACAGCGGCGGCGGCGGCCCGCGATCGGCCAGCCAGGCGTCGGCGACGGCGCCCTCCACCGCCAGCACCTCGCGGAACAGGCCGAACCACAGCAGCGGCGTATCGCGTTCCAACCGTAGCAACGGCGTCAGCCGCGGCTCGAGCGCGGCGCCCAGTTCATAGGCGAGGAAGCCAGCCGCGTGCCGGCCTTCCGCCAGCGCCGCCTCGATCCGCGCCAGCGCGGCATCGACATTGCGCGGATCGTCGCACCGGACGATCGCCACCGGATCGCGAAACAGGCGGGCATGGCCGGCGCCGTCCAGCCGATCCTCGACCAGCACATAGGGCGCGCCGGCGGGGGCGAGGTCCATCGCCTCATGCCGGTGGTCCGCGCCCATCACCTCGTGCATCACCGTTCGATATTGCGTGGCCGGTGCGATGGCAACCGGGGGGGGTATTGTACGGCGCGCGCCCAAAGAGCCCCGGCCGAACGGCTCGGCCGGGGCCAGGTCCGTGGAGGGAAGCTGCGGAAAAGCGGGCCAGATCACAGGACGACGTCGATCTGGACGACGGCGGCTTTGAGCTGGATCTGGAAGTCGGCGACACCGTCGCCGACGCTGGCGCCGTCGAGCGTGTCGTTGCCGCTGTCGCCGGTCAGCGGGTCGTTGCCCGCCAAGCCAGGCCCGGCACGTTCCATTATGAGGTCCCCGTCGGACGCAACTCGTCGCCGCCCGTTCGGCCGCACGGCGAAAAGGCGCCGATGCAGACTCAGTGAGCGGGAGGAACAGAACCCGCAATCGGAGGCAGGCGACGGCCTTGTGTTCCGGCGCGGGCCGGCGGTGCGGGGTCGGGCTCGATCCCCATGCCCCGGCCGGCGCCGGGGGCACGGCGTGGTCAGCCGAAGCGATAGGGCACGATCGCGCGCGCGTCCGGGTCGATGTCGAGCGTCGCGCCGGCGGGGGGAAAGGCGCGCTGGTCACAGTCGCCGCGCGGACAGATGCGGCACGATATGCCGATCGGCGTCGGTGGCTGCCCCTGCATCCCGTCGGCGTAGATGAAATCGCCGGCGTCGCCTTCCTCGCACCCCAGCGCCACCGCATAGCGGCGCGGAGCGCGGGCGTAGCTGCCCGACGGCTTGACCAGTCCCTTGGCCATCGAGACATAGCGGGTGCCGTCGGGCATCTCGGCGCGCTGGACCAGGATGCGGTCGGGGATCGCCACCGCTTCGTGCACCACCCACAGCGGACAGGCGCCGCCGAAACGCGCGAATTGCAGCCGTGTCGCCGAATGGCGCTTGGTGATGTTGCCGGCCATGTCGACGCGCAGGAAGAACATCGGGATGCCCGCCGCGCCGGGCCGCTGGAGCGTCGACAGCCGGTGGCACGCCTGCTCGAAGCTGACCCCGAACGCCTGCCGCAGCCGGTCGATATCGTGGCGCAGCGCCTGCGCGGTATCGCGGAACGCCGCATAGGGCATCAGCAGCGCCCCCGCGGCGTAATTGGCCAGCCCGATCGCCAGCAATTTCCGCGAAGCGTCGAAGCGCAGGCCCGATCCGGCGACGGTGGCGGCGATCGTCTCCGCCATCTCCAACCGGGCGAGCTGGTGCGCGAGCAGAAAGGCGGCGCTTTCGGGCGGGATCGCGCGATCGATCGCCAGCCGGCGGCGTGCGGCGTCATAGCGGCGCAGCTCGGTGCCGCCCGAATCCATCCATTCAACGGTGACGCCGTGCGCGCTTTCCAGCCGCATCGACAGCCCCTCGGCGCTCGCGCCACCGACAGTCGCGGCCAGCGTTTCCGCCTGGCGATCGAGCGGGTCGATGTAATTGCCCTGGGTGTGGAACCAGTCGCGCACTTCCTCCCACGGTGGGCGGCTGGCATCGGCCGACCCCGCCTCGACGGTGTCGTTGAGCAGCCGCACCTGCTCCTGTGACCGGCGATAGGCGTCGTGGATCGCCACCATCCGCCGCGCCAGTTCGGGCTGCTGTTCGGCGGCGCGGCGCAGCAGGTCCTCGCCCAGCCGCGCCTCGGCGATGCCGGCGTCGTCCGCAGCGGCGGCGGAGGCGACCAGCAATGCCTCGTCCACCCCGGTCAGCGCCCCCCAGCGATCGGGGTAGGCGCGGGCGAGCGCGAGCATCACCGGCGGGGTCAGCGGCCGGTCGTTGGATTCGATCTGCGACAGATAGGGGACGGAGATACCGAGTTCGCTGGCCATCGCCGCCTGCGACACGCCGATCCGCGCGCGCAGGCGCCGCACCTCATGTCCGGCGAACAGGCGGCGGCGGGGTGGTGGCAACGGGAACTCCGCTAGATTTGCAAATATCACCTCTATAACTTTGCAACATTGCATTTGCCAGCCGGCGGGCGCCTTGAAAGAGGGAGGGTTCGTCCGCCACGGAGAGACCATGTCGTCCACGATCGAGGAACTGGAACGCCGCCGCACAGCCGCACGGCTCGGCGGAGGCGAAAAGCGGATCGCCGCGCAGCACGCCAAGGGAAAGCTGACCGCGCGTGAGCGGCTCGACGTGCTGCTCGACGAGGGATCGTTCGAGGAACTCGACATGTATGTCGAGCACAATGCCGTCGATTTCGGCATGGCGGAACAGGTCATCCCCGGCGACGGCGTCGTCACCGGCAGCGGCACGATCAACGGCCGGCTGGTGTTCGTGTTTTCGCAGGACTTCACCGTGTTCGGCGGATCGCTGTCCGAACGCCACGCGCAAAAGATCTGCAAGATCATGGACATGGCGCTGAAGGTCGGCGCGCCGGTGATCGGCCTGAACGACAGCGGCGGCGCGCGCATCCAGGAGGGCGTCGCATCGCTTGGCGGCTATGCCGAGGTGTTCCAGCGCAACGTGCTGGCGTCGGGCGTCGTGCCGCAACTCAGCCTGATCATGGGGCCGTGCGCGGGCGGAGCGGTCTATTCGCCGGCGATGACCGACTTCATCTTCATGGTGAAGGATTCATCGTACATGTTCGTCACCGGCCCCGACGTGGTCAAGACGGTGACCAATGAGGTGGTCAGCCAGGAAGGGCTGGGCGGCGCGTCGACCCACACCGTCAAGTCTGGTGTCGCCGACAACGCGTTCGACAACGATATCGAGGCGCTACTGGCGGCGCGCGATTTCATCGATTTCCTGCCCGCGTCGAACCGTGAGGAGGTGCCGCAGCGGCCGTGCGACGATCCGTGGGACCGGGTGGACGAGAGCCTCGACACGCTGGTGCCGGCCAGCGCCAACCAGCCCTATGACATGCACGAGCTGATCCGGAAGGTGGTGGACGAGGGCGATTTCTTCGAGGTCCAGCCCGGCCACGCCGGCAACATCATCATCGGCTTCGGCCGGATCGAGGGACGCACGGTCGGCATCGTCGCCAACCAGCCGATGGTGCTGGCCGGCGTGCTCGACATCAATTCGTCGAAGAAGGCGGCGCGGTTCGTGCGCTTCTGCGATGCGTTCGACATCCCGATCGTGACGTTCGTCGACGTCCCCGGATTCCTGCCCGGCGTGGCGCAGGAGCATAACGGCATCATCAAGCACGGCGCCAAGCTGCTGTTCGCCTATGCCGAGGCGACGGTGCCGAAGCTGACCGTGATCACGCGCAAGGCCTATGGCGGCGCCTATGACGTGATGGCGTCAAAGCACCTGCGCGGCGATCTCAACTACGCCTGGCCGACCGCCGAGATCGCGGTGATGGGCGCGAAGGGCGCGGTCGAGATCATCTTCCGCGGGCGCACGCCCGAGGAGATCGCCGAGCGCACGGCGGAATATGAGGCACGTTTCGCCAACCCGTTCGTCGCGGCGAGCAAGGGGTTCGTGGATGAGGTGATCATGCCGCACTCCACCCGCCGCCGGATCGCGCTGGGCCTGCGGAAGCTCCGGGGCAAGGCGCTGGAGAATCCGTGGAAGAAGCATGACAATATTCCGCTGTGAGTGATTGTGACTGCCCGCGTCCTAACCTCGTCATTGCGAGCGTAGCGAAGCAATCCAGCGTTGCGTGCAATCGGCACTTCGTAGTGGATTGCTTCGTCGCCTGCGGCTCCTCGCAATGACGGCTCGGTTCAGGCAGCCGGCGACGTACATCATGGCGAACCGTCGCAACGGCACCTTGTATACCGGTGTCACGTCGAACCTGCCGCAGCGGGCGTGGCAACATCGCGAGGGGACGGTGGAAGGGTTCACGCAACGCTACGACTGCAAAATGCTCGTCTGGTTTGAGATGGCGGAAACGATGGAAAGTGCGATTACCCGTGAGAAGCAGATCAAGGGCGGTTCGCGGGCCAAAAAGCTGGCTTTGATCGAGGGGACGAATCCTGACTGGACCGACCTTTATGGGACGATCGCTCATGGCTGACCGCCGGACGCTGGATTGCTTCGCTGCGCTCGCAATGACGGAGGACGGGAAATGATCCTCGGCCGTCTCAACCATGTTGGCGTCGCGACGCCGTCGATCGCGGACAGCGTGGTTTTCTATCGCGACGTGATGGGCGCGACGTCGATCGGCGAACCGTTCGACCTGCCCGCGCAGGGCGTGAAGGTGTGCTTCGTCGACACGCCCAACACGCAGATCGAACTGATCGAGCCCTATGACGAAAGCTCGCCGATCGCCGGGTTCCTCAAGGCCAATCCCAAAGGGGGCCAACACCACCTGTGCTATGAGGTGCCCGACATCCACGAGGCGAAAGCGTGGTTCGAGGCCAAGGGCGCGCGCGTGCTGGGCGAGCCGCGCATCGGTGCGCATGGCACCCCCATTTTCTTCGTCCATCCCAAGGACATGGGCGGGGTGCTGACCGAGATCATGGAGACGCCGAAGGGGGACTCGCATTGAACGCCGTATCGATTGCCATCCCGGCGCGGGGAGTGAAATGACCGACAGTAAACCCACCCCCGCCGACTGGCAGGCGCTCGCCGACAAGGAAGTGAAGGGCCGCGACCTCACCTGGCACACGCCGGAGGGGATCGACGTCAAGCCGCTCTATACCGCCGCCGACGTCGCGGACGGCGACCCCGGCCTGCCCGGCTTCGCGCCGTTCACCCGCGGGGTGCGCGCGTCGATGTACGCTGGCCGGCCGTGGACGATCCGCCAGTACGCCGGTTTCTCCACCGCCGAGGAATCGAACGCCTTCTACCGCCGCAACCTCGCCGCCGGGCAGAAGGGGCTGAGCGTCGCGTTCGATCTCGCCACCCACCGCGGCTACGACAGCGATCACCCGCGCGTGGTCGGCGACGTCGGCAAGGCGGGCGTGGCGATCGACAGCGTCGAGGACATGAAGATCCTGTTCGACGGCATTCCGCTGGGCGAAATGTCGGTCAGCATGACGATGAACGGCGCGGTGATCCCGATCCTCGCCTTCTTCATCGTCGCTGGCGAGGAGCAGGGGGTGCCGCAGGCGGCGCTCGACGGGACCATCCAGAACGACATCCTCAAGGAGTTCATGGTCCGCAACACCTATATCTACCCGCCCGAGCCAAGTATGCGGATCATCTCGGACATCTTCGCATACACCTCGTCCAACATGCCGAAATTCAACAGTATTTCGATTTCCGGCTATCACATTCAGGAAGCCGGGGCGACGCAGGTTCAGGAACTGGCCTTCACCATCGCCGACGGGGCGGAGTACGTCCGCTATGGCGTCGCCTCGGGCCTCGACATCGACAAGTTCGCAGGGCGACTGAGCTTCTTCTTCGCAATCGGTATGAACTTCTTCATGGAAGTCGCGAAATTGCGGGCGGCACGGGTGTTGTGGCACCGGGTGATGACCAATCTCGGCGCCAAGGACGAACGCAGCAAAATGCTGCGGACGCACTGCCAGACCAGCGGCGTGTCGCTGACCGAGCAGGACCCGTACAACAACGTCATCCGTACCACGATCGAGGCGATGGCGGCGATGCTGGGCGGCACGCAAAGCCTGCACACCAACGCGCTCGACGAAGCGATCGCGCTGCCGACCGATTTCTCCGCCCGGATCGCGCGCAACACCCAGATCGTGATCCAGGAAGAAACGGGGATGACCAAGGTGGTCGACCCGTTGGGCGGTTCATATTACGTCGAAGCATTGACCGCCGAACTGGTTGAAAAAGCGTGGGAGATCATCGAGCGCGTCGAGCGCGAGGGCGGCATGGCCAAGGCGGTGGCGGCCGGCTGGCCCAAGGCGATGATCGAGGAGGCGGCCGCGGCGCGTCAGGCGCGGGTCGATCGCGGCGACGACGTCATCGTCGGGGTCAACAAATACCGGCTGGCGAACGAGGATCTGCTCGAGACTCTCGACGTCGACAACCACGCGGTGCGCGAGGCGCAGATCGCGCGGATCAACCGGGTCAAGGCGACGCGTGACGACGCCGCGTGTCGCGCCGCGCTGGAAGCGTTGCGCGCCGGGGCCGCCGCGCCGCAATCTCCGGACAACAACCTGCTCGCGCTCGCGGTCGACGCGGCGCGTGCCCGCGCCACGCTGGGCGAGATTTCCGCGGCGATGGAGGTCAGCTTCGATCGTTACGCGACGGTGCCGACGCCGGTGAAGGGCGTCTATGCCGCGCCCTATGAGGGCGACAACCGCTGGTTGCAGGTGCTCGACGGCGTCCGCGCGGTCGAGCGGCGGATGGGACGCAAACCGAAACTGCTGATCGCCAAGATGGGGCAGGACGGCCACGATCGCGGGGCCAACGTCATCGCCAGCGCGTTCAGCGACATGGGGTTCGACGTCGTCTCCGGCCCGCTGTTCCAGACGCCGGAGGAGACGGTGGTGCTGGCGCTCGACAGCGGCGTCGACGTGGTCGGCGCGTCTAGCCTGGCTGCGGGGCACAAGACGCTGATCCCCGAACTGATCGCCCGCCTGCGTGAGCGCGGGCGCGGCGACATCAAGGTGATCGCCGGCGGCGTCATCCCGCCGCAGGACTATGATTATCTGCGTGAAGCCGGTGTGCAGGGCATCTATGGCCCCGGTTCCAACGTGGTCGAATGCGCGGCCGACGTGCTGCGCCTGCTTGGCCACAACATGCCGCCGCTGGAGGATGCCGCGTGACCCTGAAGCCTGAAAGCCTGACCATCCATGCCGGCGGTGAGGCCGATCCGACCACCAAGGCGCGGATCACCCCGATCTACCAGACCAACAGCTATGTGTTCGACAACGTCGACCATGCCGCCGCGCTGTTCAATCTCGACGCGGTCGGCAACATCTACACCCGGCTGATGAACCCGACCAACGGCGCGCTGGAGACCAAGGTCGCCGCGCTGGAGGGCGGCGTCGCGGCGCTGGCGACGGCATCGGGTCACGCCGCGCAGTTCCTGGCGTTCCACACGTTGATGGAGGCCGGCAGCCATATCGTCGCCGCCGACAAACTCTACGGCGGATCGCTCAACCAGATCGGCCACAGTTTCCGCAAGATGAGCTGGGGCGCGACCTTCGTCGATGCCGACGATCCCGCCAATGTCGCCGCCGCGATCACTCCGCAGACGCGCGCGGTGTTCGTCGAGAGCCTCGCGAATCCGGGCGGCGTCGTCACCGATATCGCCGCGATCGCCGATGCGGCGCACGCGGCGGGCGTGCCGCTGATCGTCGACAACACCATGGCGACCCCGGCGCTGTGCCGTCCGATCGAGCACGGCGCCGACATCGTCGTCCATTCGACCAGCAAGTTCCTGAACGGGCACGGCAATTCGATCGGCGGCGTGATCGTCGATTCCGGCCGGTTCGACTGGGCCGCATCGGGCAACTACCCCTATCTGAGCGCGCCGAACCCGTCCTATCACGGCAAGGTGTTTACGGAGGCGTTCGGCAACCTGGCCTTCATCCTTGCCGCGCGGGCGCTGGGGATGCGTGATCTTGGCCCGACGATGGCGCCGATGAACGCGTTCCTGACGCTCACCGGGATGGAGACGCTGTTCCTGCGCATGGAGCGGCATTGCAGCAATGCGCTGGCGCTCGCCCAATGGCTGTCCGCGCATCCGAAGGTGGCGTGGGTGTCTTACGCGTGCCTGCCGGACGACCGCTATCATGCGCTGGCCGAACGTTATCTGGGCGGGCGCGGCGGCGCGGTGTTCACCTTTGGCCTGAAGGGCGGGTACGACGCGGGCGTCAAGCTGGTCTCGGCGGTCAAGTTGTTCAGTCACCTCGCCAATCTGGGCGACACCCGCTCGCTGATCATCCACCCCAGCTCGACCACTCACCGTCAGCTCGATGCCGAGGGGCAGGCCAGCGCCGGCGCCGGGCCGGATGTGGTG
>Ga0182736_1000685_pt1 | contig 44880 bp, 36 predicted proteins | sample eDN5th30CKraftBY_FD_128882 | JGI IMG/M metagenome (GOLD analysis project Ga0182736, IMG submission 128882) | Enriched backyard soil microbial communities from Emeryville, California, USA - eDNA 5th pass 30_C Kraft BY (version 2) (version 2) | ecosystem: Environmental > Terrestrial > Soil >... | reverse complement strand
GCAGAAATCGACGATCATTTCGCCGCGGCGCGGAGCCATCAGCGAGCAGAGCAACTGGCTACCCTCGTCCTGCACTTCGATCCAGCCTTCCTGGAACGGCGCGAGACGCGTGAGCGCCGGCTTGCCGTCCACGCGGATGCCGAACGGCGCGAACGGCATTTCGCCGGCGTCGATGCCCGCTTCGGTCAGCGCCTTCAGCACGACCTTGCGATCCGCCTTGATCGGATTCGAGCGCAGATCGAGCGGCGCGGGATAGTTCAGCGCGGCGGCGAGCTGCGCGAGTTCCTCCGGCTCGAAGCGCTTGCCCATCGCGTCGTAGATCCACTGCGGCAGGTTGGTCCGCACGCGCACCGGCAAGCTCGCCGGATCGATCTTCGAGACTTGCGAGAGCCATTGATACTCATCGGCCGAGACGAACGGCTTCAGCGCGGAGAGCCCGGCCGTCTGCATCAGCCCGAGCAGCGCCAGACGGCGCGCCTGGTTGCCGCTGCCGCTTTCCGCGAGATGCGAAAACTCCATCTTCCTGCGCAGCACCGCGAAAACCGCCTCGGCGATCACGCCGCGCTCGCCGTGCCCGAGCTTCGGATGCGCGCGGAAAAAGCGGCTCGTCGCGGCATCGGCGGGGCCGGAAAAGCGGAGCACGTCCGCAAGCAGCGTTTCGGTTTGTCCAATCAGAAATCCATGCAGCCTCATACGCCCTCCCCGGCAATGTCGGCAAAGAGCCATTGCGGCTCAGACGGCGTGAGCGCGACGCGCTCCCCTTCGATAGAAAGACGCCCTTCGATAAACCAGCGCACCGCGCGCGGATAGATGTCGTGCTCGACCTTGAGCACGCGCGCGGCGAGCGCGGCGGCATCGTCGCCGGCGACGACCGGCACCGCGCCTTGCGCGACGATCGGCCCGTGATCGAGCGTCGGCGTCACGAAATGCACGCTTGCGCCGTGCACGCGCACGCCGGCGTCGAGCGCCTGCTGATGCGTACGCAAGCCCGGAAAACACGGCAGCAGCGACGGATGAATGTTGAGCATGCGCCCGGCATATTTCCCGACGAAGGCGTCGGTCAGCACGCGCATGAAGCCGGCCAATACGATGAGATCGGGCTCGAAGCGATCGATTTCACGCGCGAGTGCGGCATCGAACGATTCGCGACCGTCGAACTGACGATGATCCACCACCTTCGTTTCGATGCCGTTCGCGGCCGCGAAGCCTAGCCCGGCGGCATCGGGCCGGTTGGAAATGACCGCGCAGACGCGAGCCGGCCAGCCTTCGCGCGCGCATGCACGCACGACGGCCTCCATGTTGCTCCCGCGTCCGGAGATCAGAATGACGATTTTTTTCATCCGCGGATTTTATCATTCGAAGGGTGCGAAAATCGTGCCAAACGGGTTCGGTCAGGCATCGCGCCAAGGCGCTCGCGCCCGTCCCTCCTTGCGAGCGTTTATAATCTAACGCTTTGCAGCATCAGCCCCTCCCACCGACCATCGCCTATCGTGAGAGTCTTTCGCGGCCTCCCCAATGCCGAAAGCCGGGCGCCCTGCGCACTGACCATCGGCAATTTCGACGGTGTCCATCGCGGCCACCAGGCGCTGCTCGCGCACGTGCGGGCAGCCGCCGACGCGCGCGGCCTGCCGGTCTGCGTGATGACTTTCGAGCCGCATCCGCGCGAGTTCTTCAATCCGGCGGGCGCGCCGCCGCGCATCGCGATGCTGCGCGACAAGCTCGAAGCGCTGCGCACCAACGGCGTCGATCGCGTGGTGGTCGAGCATTTCAACAAGACGTTCGCGGGACAATCGCCGGATACGTTCGTGAAGAACGTCATCGTCGATGGCCTGCACGCGCGCTGGGTCATGGTCGGCGACGACTTCTGCTACGGCGCGAAACGCGCGGGCAATTTCGAGTCGTTGAAAGCCGCCGGCGAGAAATACGGCTTCGAAGTCGAGCAGATGGCAACGGTCGCGCATCCGAACGGCACGCGTATCTCGTCGTCGTCGGTGCGGGCGTCGCTCGTCGCGGGCGATCTCGACGCGGCGCAAGTCGCGCTCGGGCGCCCGTATGTCATCAGCGGTCACGTCGTGCACGGCGCGAAGCTCGGACGCGATCTCGGCTTTCCCACGCTGAATCTGCCGATCGCGCACAAGCGGCCGGCGCTCGCGGGCATCTTCGTCGTGCGCGTGCACGGCCTCGCCGATGAACCGCTGCCCGCCGTCGCGAGCCTCGGCCTGCGCCCGACCGTCGACGATTCCGGCCGCGTGCTGCTCGAAGTGTTCGTGCTCGACTGGCACGGCGACGCCTACGGCAAGCTCGTGCGCGTCGAATTCCTGAAGAAGCTGCGCGACGAGGAAAAGTACGTCGACCTCGAAACGCTCGGCCGCGCCATCGCGAAAGACGTCGACAACGCGCGCGCGTACTTCGGCCTGCCGCCCGCGAGCAACGCCGGCAGCCGCGCGACGGGCTTCGCCATCTCGGCGACCGACCGAATTAGGTGAGCGTGCGGCGCGTTCTTGTGCCGTCCGCTGCCCCGCTTCCGAATCACCGCGCGCTAAAAGACGAGCGCCGTCTCACCGAATTCACTGAGTCACCCATGAGCGACAAGAAAGAAAAAGCCTCCTCGAAGTATCCCGTCAACCTGCTCGACACCCCCTTCCCGATGCGCGGCGACCTGCCCAAGCGCGAACCCGCGTGGGTCAAGGAGTGGCAGAACAACAAGATCTACGAGAAGATCCGCGCGGCGTCGAAGGGCCGCAAGAAGTTCATCCTGCACGACGGCCCGCCGTATGCGAACGGCGACATCCACCTCGGTCACGCCGTCAACAAGATCCTGAAGGACATGATCGTCAAGGCGCGCAATCTCGCGGGCTTCGACGCGGTCTACGTGCCGGGCTGGGACTGCCACGGCATGCCGATCGAAATCCAGATCGAAAAGCAGTTCGGCAAGACGCTGCCCGCCATCGAAGTGATGCGGAAGGCGCGCGCGTATGCGGGCGAGCAGATCGAAAAACAGAAGGTCGGCTTCCGGCGCCTGGGCGTGCTCGGCGACTGGGACAATCCGTACAAGACGATGAACTTCGCCAACGAAGCGGGCGAGATCCGCGCGCTCGGCAAGATCATGGAGAAGGGCTTCGTGTTCCGCGGCCTGAAGCCGGTAAACTGGTGCTTCGACTGCGGCTCGGCGCTGGCCGAAGCGGAAGTCGAATACAAGGACAAGACCGATCCGACCATCGACGTCATGTTCGCGTTCGCCGAACCGGAGAAGACCGCGCAGGCGTTCGGCCTGCCCGTGCTGCCGAAGACGGAAGGCGGCATCGTCATCTGGACGACGACGCCCTGGACCATTCCCGCGAACCAGGCGCTGAACGTGCATCCGGAGATCGTCTACGCGCTCGTCGATACGCCGCGCGGTCTCCTGATCCTCGCGCAGGAGCGCGTCGAAGCGTGCCTGCAGAACTACGGCCTGACGGGCGAAGTCATCGCGACGACGACCGGCGAAAAGCTCGCGAACCTGCGCTTCCACCATCCGCTCGCGGCAGCGCATCCGGGCTACGAGCGCACGGCGCCGGTCTATCTCGGCGATTACGTGACGACGGAAAGCGGCACGGGCATCGTGCATTCGTCGCCGGCGTATGGCGTGGAAGACTTCGTGTCGTGCAAGGCGCACGGCATGCCGGACTCGGACATCATCAACCCGGTGATGGGCGATGGCCGCTATATCGAATCGTTGCCGCTGTTCGGCGGGCTGTCGATCTGGAAGGCGAATCCGCAGATCGTCGAAGCGCTCGAAGGCGCGGGATCGCTGCTCAAGAGCGAAAAGTACACGCACAGCTACATGCACTGCTGGCGCCACAAGACGCCGATCATCTATCGCGCGACCTCGCAATGGTTCGCCGGCATGGACGTGAAGCCGAAGGACGGCGGCCGCACGCTGCGCGAGATCGCGCTGGAAGGCGTCGAGAACACGGCGTTTTATCCGTCATGGGGCAAGCAGCGTCTTTACAGCATGATCGCGAATCGCCCGGACTGGACGCTTTCGCGTCAGCGTCAGTGGGGCGTGCCGATGGCGTTCTTCGTGCACAAGGAAACCGGCGAGCTGCATCCGCGCACACTGGAGTTGCTGGAAGAAGTGGCGAAGCGTGTGGAGGAAGGCGGCATCGAAACGTGGCAATCGCTCGATCCGCGCGAGCTGATCGGCGACGAAGCCAACATGTACGAGAAGAACCGCGACACGCTCGACGTGTGGTTCGATTCCGGCACGACGCACTGGCACGTGCTGCGCGGCTCGCACAAGGATTCGCTGCAGTTTCCGGCCGATCTCTATCTCGAAGGCTCGGACCAGCATCGCGGCTGGTTCCATTCGTCGCTGCTCACTGCGTCGATGCTCGACGGCCGCGCGCCCTACGACGCGCTGCTCACGCACGGCTTCACCGTCGATGGCGAAGGCCGCAAGATGTCGAAGTCGCTCGGCAACGGCATCGATCCGCACGAAGTGTCCAATCGCCTTGGCGCGGAAATCATCCGTTTGTGGATCGCATCGACGGACTATTCGGGCGAGCTCGCGATCTCCGAGGAAATCCTGAAGCGCGTGACGGAGACGTATCGCCGTATCCGCAACACGCTGCGCTTCCTGCTCGCGAATCTGTCGGACTTCGATTTCGACAAGAACGCGCTGCCGGTTCAGGACTGGCTCGAAATCGATCGATACGCCATCGCGCTCACGCGCAATCTGCAGGACGACGCCCTCGCGCACTACGAGAAGTACGAATTCCATCCGGTCGTCGCGAAGATCGCGACATTCTGCTCGGAAGACCTCGGCGGCTTCTATCTCGACGTGCTGAAGGATCGCCTCTACACCACGAAGCCCGATTCGCGCGAGCGCCGCAGCGCGCAAACCGCGCTGTTCCATATCGCGCACGGCTTGTTGCGTCTCGTCGCGCCGTATCTGTCGTTCACGGCCGAAGAAGCGTACAAGGTGCTCAAGCCCGGTCAGGAAACGATCTTCACGGAAGTCTTCGCGACGTATCCGGAGATCGCGAACGGCGGCGATCTGCTCGACAAGTGGACGCTCATCCGCAGCGCGCGCGGCGACGTCACCAAGGCGCTCGAAGAAGCGCGCACGGCCAATCAGATCGGTTCGTCGCTGCAGGCGGAAGTCGTGGTTCGTGCGAGCGGCGCGCGTTACGACGCACTCGCGAGTCTCGGCGATGCATTGCGCTTCGTGCTGATCACGTCGTCGGCGCAAGTCGAAAAGGTGGCGAGCGAAGCAGAAGAAGGCGTCGATGTCGCCGCGTCGAGCTACATGAAGTGCGAGCGCTGCTGGCACTATTGCGCCGATGTCGGCTCGCACCCGGAACATCCGGGCCTCTGCGGCCGCTGCTTCTCCAATCTCTTCGGCGCAGGCGAAACGCGAGGCGCGGCATAAATGGCTCGAACGATGGCAAAGCAAACTTCCGTTAGAACCGCGAGCAGCGGTTCGCTCGCGCCGTGGCTCGGCGTCGCGCTGATCGTCATTCTGTTCGACCAGTTGACGAAGATCGCCGTGCAGCGCGTGTTCGCCTATGGCGATCCGCATGCGCTCACGCCCTTTTTCAATCTGCTGCTCGTCTACAACCGCGGCGCGGCGTTCAGCTTCCTCGCGATGGCGGGCGGCTGGCAGCGCTGGGCGTTCACGGCGTTGGGCGTCGTCGCGGCGATCGTGATTTGCTATCTGCTCAAGCGCCATTCGGGGCAGCGCATGTTCTGCACGGCGTTGTCGCTCATCATGGGCGGTGCGATCGGCAATGTCATCGACCGGATTGCGTACGGGCACGTCATCGACTTTCTGGATTTTCATGTGAACGCGTGGCACTGGCCGGCGTTCAACCTCGCCGATAGCGCGATCACCGTCGGCGCGGTCCTGCTGATTTTCGACGAACTGCGGCGCGTGCGCGGTTCACGTTGATATTCACGACGCGGCTCCTCTCACGGAGCCGTGTTCTTTTGCGATGGAGGCAAGTTGGAACTCGCGGGCAAACATCTCGTTTTAGGACTGACCGGCGGCATCGCCTGCTACAAGATCGCCGAACTGACGCGCCTGCTCGTCAAGGCCGGCGCAACCGTGCAGATCGTGATGACCGAAGCGGCCACGCAGTTCATCACGCCCGTCACGATGCAGGCGCTGTCGGGCCGTCCCGTGTACACGTCGCAGTGGGATGCGCGCATGCCGAACAACATGCCGCACATCGATCTTTCGCGCGAAGCGGATGCGATCGTCATCGCGCCCGCCTCGACCGACTTCATGGCGAAGCTCGCGCATGGCATGTGCGACGACCTGCTTTCGACGCTGTGCATCGCGCGCGATTGCCCGCTGCTCGTCGTGCCCGCGATGAACCGCCAGATGTGGCAAAGCCCGCCGACGCAGCGCAATGTCAGTCAGCTTCGCGCCGATGGCGTCGAAGTGCTCGGTCCGGATTCGGGCTCGCAGGCGTGCGGCGAAGTCGGCGACGGCCGCATGATCGAGCCCGAAGCCGCGTTCGAAGCGATCTGCGCGTTCTTTCAGCCGAAGATTCTGCGCGGCCAGCGCGTGCTGATTACCGCCGGTCCGACCTTCGAGCCGCTCGATCCGGTCCGCGGCATCACCAATCGTTCGTCGGGCAAGATGGGCTTCGCGCTCGCACGCGCGGCGGCGCAGGCGGGCGCGGACGTGCATCTCGTCGCCGGTCCGGTTTCCCTGCCGACGCCGTGGGGCGTGTATCGCGAAGACGTGCAGACCGCGCAGGAAATGCACGATGCGGTGATGGCCGCGACCCCTGACACCGACATCTTCATCGCGGTCGCCGCGGTGGCGGACTGGCGCGTCGATCACGTCAGCGAGCAGAAGATCAAAAAGACCGCCGACGCGTTGCCGACGTTCAACTTCATCGAGAATCCGGACATTCTCGCGTCGGTGGCGAAGCTGCCGAATCCGCCTTTTTGCGTCGGCTTTGCGGCGGAAAGCGGCAATCTCGAGGTTCATGGCGATGAGAAACGCAAGCGCAAGAACGTGCCGCTGCTGATCGGCAATATCGGACAGCTCACGTTCGGACGCGACGACAACGAAGTCGTGCTGTTCGAAGAAAGCGGCACGACACCGCTGCCGCGCGCCGGCAAGCAGGAACTCGCGCGCACGCTGATCGCGGAGATCGCAAAACGCGCGCCGAAGACCGGCGGCACGCTGTTGTCGTGACCGAACTCGACGCCGCGCGCACGCGCTCCTATCGACTTCCCGCCGATGCTTTCGGGCTCGGTCATTCCATTCAATAACGCCTCGATCCATGAAACTCGACGTCAAGATTCTCGATGCGCGCATGCGCGACTTCATGCCCGCCTACGCCACGCCCGGCAGCGCGGGCCTCGATCTGCGCGCGTGCCTCGATGCGCCGCTCGTCATCGAGCCGCATCAGACCGTGCTCGTGCCGACCGGCCTCGCCATTCATCTCGCCGATCCCGGCTATGCCGCGATGATCCTTCCGCGCTCGGGTCTGGGTCACAAGCATGGCATCGTTCTCGGCAATCTCGTTGGGCTGATCGATTCGGATTATCAAGGCCAACTGATGGTTTCGACGTGGAATCGCGGCGACACCGCGTTCACGCTGAACCCGATGGAGCGTCTCGCACAGATGGTGATCGTGCCGGTCGTGCAGGCGCAGTTCAATATCGTCGATGATTTCGAAGCGAGCGAGCGCGGGCTTGGTGGATTTGGAAGTACCGGGAAACACTGAAAGCGAATACACTCGCGCTGGGACGAGACATAGATCGTCCCACTGATCAGTTCCATTACCGATGAAACGCGGATTATCTTTTAGATAATCCGCGTTTTTGTTTAACGATCCAAAATATCGAACTTTCAGATAGGAAAATTCTCGCAATCAAATCGCTTTCGCGTATTACAAACCTTCACAGTTATTTTGACATTACAAACCTAAACTCCCTACAGCAAAAGAACGCGCGGACTATCTCCATCAACATAACTGCAGCTATCTCGGCGCGTTGCTCGAGACAGCATCGAGTTCATCGCTTGACGATGAGCCCAATGTTTTCACGCACGTTTCCGCTGCGAAATTCCGATTCAAATGTTTGTTGTCGACTCTGACTTAATAAACCCGTGGAGGTAGCCATGTAGACCGCTTCAATACTCGATCCAACTGGATTAATCCGCGCTGCTTTATTTAGGATTCACAGTCATATTTCTAGGAGTGCATCATGGCCCAAGAATGTATGTTTTCAGACAACTACCAGCTCGCACTGGAATTTCCCACCGTCTCGCTGTCCGGCCTTGCACCGCCTGCCAGCGGATTCAAATTCTATGACCACTGGTTTTACTCCAATGACGCTGGCGTCCAATCAGTCTGCAACCCCGGCCGTGATGGGCAGGCGCTTCTGGGCGAAACAACTTCTACCGTAGTAAGTAAGCTCGATGTGGCTCAAGTGAGTTTCTACTCCAACACCTACACCGCGCAAATGTTTCCGACGTCGTATAACGGCCTGTTCTACCTTGTCGCCATTCAAGTAGATGCAGACATACACGGCAATGACTGCGAGGAAATCATCCTTGGCCCGCTTCCGCCCCCGCCTCTGGAAACCGTACTGGCGAGCCCCGACGATCACCACGATTCGTCATGCATGCAAGGAATCGGCTGGAGATTTTTCACCATATTCGGAGTGTCGCCGGACTTCGTAAAACCCTCATCGGCAGTCTCGTTTCACAGCAATAACGGGGAACACGGCAAGTTTCGGCTCTCAGGTACAACTGGAGATAAAGACTTGCGCATCGTAACCATCAGCTCGATCAACATCATGGTCGGAACGCTCAACCCGTGAGGACGCAAACAGAAAACGCGCTTGCTCGTTTCCGCGCATCATCTGGACTTCGTCATGGGATGGGACACGGATACATTAAACATGCTTGAGCATGGAACGGCTTGTTGTGAAACGCGCAAAAAAAAAGCGTGGGCTCTTTCGAGTCCACGCTTATCGTCCCGCCTTAAACGCGTTAATCCACTTCGATCGCTTCCGGATTCGGATTGCGCGGCGGCGCCGAGTTTTCGTCGAACGTCAGCTGCACCTTGTCGTCCGCATCGACATCGACCGTCACGCGGCCGCCGTTGACCAGCTTGCCGAACAGGAGCTCGTCGGCCAAGGCGCGACGGATCGTGTCCTGAATCAGACGCTGCATCGGACGAGCGCCCATCAGCGGATCGAAACCGTGCTTCGCCAGGTGCTTGCGCAGCGAATCGGTGAAGACCGCATCGACCTTCTTCTCGTGCAACTGATCTTCCAGTTGCATGAGGAACTTGTCGACCACGCGCAGGATGATTTCCTCGTCCAGCGAACGGAAGCTGATGATCTGGTCCAGACGGTTGCGGAACTCCGGCGTGAACATGCGCTTGATGTCGGCCATTTCGTCGCCCGACTCGCGTCGCGACGTGAAGCCGATCACCGCCTTGCCCATTGCCTCGGCCCCCGCGTTCGTCGTCATGATGATGATGACGTTGCGGAAATCCGCCTTGCGTCCGTTGTTGTCCGTCAGCGTGCCGTGGTCCATCACCTGCAAGAGCACGTTGTAGATGTCCGGATGCGCCTTCTCGATTTCGTCGAGGAGCAGCACGCAATGCGGCTTCTTCGTGACGGCTTCGGTCAGCAAACCGCCCTGATCGAAACCGACATAGCCCGGCGGCGCGCCGATCAGACGGCTGACCGCATGGCGTTCCATGTACTCCGACATGTCGAAGCGCAGCAGTTCGATGCCCAGCGTGAACGCCAACTGCTTCGCGACCTCCGTCTTGCCGACGCCCGTCGGGCCGGAGAACAGGAACGCGCCGATCGGCTTGTCCAGCTTGCCGAGACCCGCGCGCGCCATCTTGATCGACGCCGACAGCGCGTCGATCGCCGGATCCTGACCGAACACGACGGCTTTCAGGTCGCGATCGAGCGTCTGGAGCTTGCTGCGGTCATCCTGCGACACGCTCTGCGCCGGCACGCGCGCGATCTTCGAGATGATCTCTTCGATCTCGCTCTTGCCGATGGTCTTCTTCTGCTTCGACTTCGGCAGGATGCGTTGCGCCGCGCCCGCTTCATCGATCACGTCGATGGCCTTGTCCGGCAGATGACGGTCCGTGATGAATCGTGCCGACAGTTCCGCCGCCGCCGACAGCGCACCCGACGAATACTTCACGCCGTGATGCTCTTCGAAGCGCGTCTTGAGGCCGCGCAGAATCGCCACCGTCTGTTCGACGGACGGCTCGGTGACATCGACCTTCTGGAAACGCCGCGACAACGCCGCGTCCTTCTCGAAGATGCCGCGATATTCCGTGAACGTGGTCGCGCCGATGCACTTCAACTGACCCGACGACAACGCCGGCTTCAGCAGGTTCGATGCGTCGAGCGTGCCGCCCGATGCCGCGCCCGCGCCGATCAGCGTATGAATTTCGTCGATGAACAGAATCGCGTGCGGACGCTCTTTCAGTTCCTTCAACACCGTCTTCAGACGTTGCTCGAAATCGCCGCGATACTTCGTGCCGGCGAGCAGCGCGCCCATGTCGAGCGAGTAGACCTGTGCATCGGCGAGGATGTCCGGCACTTCGCCGCGCGTGATGCGCCATGCGAGGCCCTCGGCGATCGCCGTCTTGCCGACGCCGGCTTCGCCGACGAGCAGCGGATTATTCTTGCGACGGCGGCACAGCACCTGCACCACACGCTCGACTTCGAGTTCACGGCCGATCAGCGGATCGATCTTGCCGTCCTTCGCGAGCTGGTTGAGGTTCTGCGTGAACTGCGCGAGCGGCGTTTCCTTCTGCGCAGCGGCGTCTTCCGATTCCGGATTCGCTTCGCTGCTCGCCTTGGCGGCGTCGCCGCTATTCGTCTTCGCAATGCCGTGCGAAATGAAATTCACGACATCGAGACGCGTGACGCCCTGCTGCTGCAGGTAGTACACCGCGTGCGAGTCCTTCTCGCCGAAGATCGCGACCAGCACGTTCGCGCCGGTCACTTCCTTCTTGCCATTCGAAGTCGATTGCACGTGCATGATCGCGCGCTGGATCACGCGCTGGAAACCAAGCGTCGGCTGAGTATCGACGTCGTCCGTGCCGGGCACGGTCGGCGTGTTGTCATGAATGAAATTGCGCAGGTTCTGACGCAAATCTTCAATGTTGGCTGCGCAGGCGCGCAACACTTCAGCCGCGGTCGGATTGTCCAACAGGGCGAGCAACAGGTGCTCGACCGTTATGAACTCATGCCGCGCCTGACGTGCTTCCATAAACGCCATGTGCAGACTGACTTCCAGTTCCTGGGCAATCATGCTTCCTCCATCACGCACTGCAGCGGATGCCCCGCTTGCCGTGCATGGCTAACGACTTGCTCAACTTTGGTCGACGCAATGTCTCGCGTGTAGACCCCACAAACTCCCCTGCCTTCGCGATGAACCTTGAGCATGATCTGCGTCGCGGTCTCACGATCCTTATTGAAGTATTCCTGCACGATCATCACGACGAATTCCATCGGCGTGAAGTCGTCATTCAGCAGCACCACCTTGTACATGGCCGGCTTCTTGAGCTTCTGCTCCTGCCGCTCCAGTACCGTGCCATCCTGCTTGTTGGGATTGATCGCCATACACCCATTCTAAACATCACGGACGTCCTCGCAATCGCCGCTCCAGCACCGACCGCCCGGTCGGAATGTGTCGCTGAAAACCGCACTCGCACAGGTGTCGCCCATCGAATCCTGCCGCTGCCCAACATTTCGGCGCGGCCCGCTTGCACCTCGTCGAAACCAGTATCGCACAGCTTCAAAAAAAACAAACCGAGCACCAAGCGCTGCGGGCCGCCGGGTATCACACAAGTGAGTCGATTATGCGACTTTTCAAGATGACTTGCTTGGACGGCAGCACACACGCAAAGCAGGAATTACCCTACGAATGCGCTCTTTGCAACGAGCTTAACGGCTATCCCAAAAATTCCTTGACACCCGATTTAAGAGATTTAACAATCAAACTGGCACTTTTTTCCGGGGGCCAACCACGGACGAAAAAAGAGGCCGAGGTGAGCTTGTGAGGAGGGGGCGGTTCACATTGTGGGGTGTGCCGTCGAGCTTTTCGAGCGTGCTCTGGGTGCGACAAGAGTTAGAGGGGAAGTACGAATGTCTACTGGTACGGTCAAATGGTTCAACGACGCGAAAGGCTACGGATTCATCACGCCCGATGAAGGCGGCGAGGATCTGTTCGCACATTTCTCGGCGATTCAAATGAACGGTTTCAAGACGCTCAAGGAAGGCCAGAAGGTCAGCTTCGAGATCGTCCAGGGACCGAAAGGCAAACAAGCTTCGAACATTCAGGACGCTGCCTGACCGTTCGATCGACTTAGCCTCGTGAAACCCGGCCTTCGCGCCGGGTTTTTTCATGCCTCGCGCGTTGCACGCATATGAGGCATGTGCGCGAAATGAAAACCCCGGAAGGCGTAGGCCTTCCGGGGTTTTTATTTACCACATCGAATCGAGGTGAGTCCTCACATATTCTCGATCATCACCTCTCCGAAACCCGAACACGATACTTGCGTCGCGCCTTCCATCAAACGCGCGAAGTCGTACGTGACGCGCTTCGAAAGAATCGACTGCTCCATCGACGAAATGATGCGGTCCGCGGCCTCGAACCAGCCGAGATGGCGCAGCATCATTTCGGCGGACAAAATTTCCGAACCGGGATTCACGTAGTCCTTGCCCGCGTATTTCGGCGCCGTGCCGTGCGTCGCCTCGAACATCGCGACGGAATCCGACATGTTCGCGCCCGGCGCGATGCCGATGCCGCCCACCTGCGCCGCGAGCGCGTCCGAGATGTAGTCGCCGTTCAGGTTGAGCGTGGCGATCACGTCGTATTCGGCGGGACGCAGCAGGATTTGCTGAAGGAACGCATCCGCGATCACATCCTTCACGACGATATCGCTGCCCGACTTCGGATTCTTCACCTTCATCCACGGGCCGCCGTCGATCAGTTCCGCGCCGAACTCTTTCTGTGCGAGCGCGTAGCCGTAATCGCGGAACGCGCCTTCGGTGAACTTCATGATGTTGCCCTTGTGCACGAGCGTCACCGAGCGGCGATCGTTGTCGATCGCGTACTGGATCGCCTTGCGCACGAGCCGCTCCGTGCCCTCCCGCGAAACGGGCTTGATGCCGAGTCCCGACGAATCAGGGAAGCGGATCTTCTTCACGCCCATTTCTTCGCGCAGGAACTTGATGACCTTCTTCGCTTCGGGCGAATCCGCCGGCCATTCGACGCCCGCGTAGATGTCTTCCGAATTCTCGCGGAAGATCACCATGTCGATCTTCTCCGGTTCGCGCACCGGCGACGGCACGCCCTTGAAGTAGCGCACCGGACGCAGACACACGTAGAGATCGAGTTGCTGACGTAGCGCCACGTTCAGCGAGCGGATGCCGCCGCCGACGGGCGTCGTGAGCGGCCCTTTGATCGACACGATGAAATCCTTCACCACTTCGAGCGTTTCGTCCGGCAGCCACACGTCGGGGCCGTAGACGCGCGTCGCCTTTTCGCCCGCGAAGATTTCCATCCATTGAATCTTGCGCTTGCCGCCGTAGGCCTTCTCGACCGCCGCATCGACGACCTTGATCATCACCGGCGTGATGTCGACGCCCGTGCCGTCGCCCTCGATATACGGGATGATCGGCTGATCCGAGACGTTGAGCGAGAAGTCCGCGTTGACGGTGATCTTGTCACCGCCTTCCGGAACCTTGATGTGCTGATACGGCATGGTCGACTCCAAATAAGGCCGGGCTTGAATGGAAGCAAGCAAACTGGATAGAGAGCGATGCGATGCAGCATGCGCGAGCGATGAACCCGCGCGATGAAGTTCACTTCATCATTCTAACCATGCTGGCTTGTCCCGGCGCGCCCGAAAGCCGCCGCACGCATGCTTTAAGATGCCGCATCCGACCACGCCGCGCGCCTCGCATGTCACTTATCGCCCTGAACAAGCCCTTCGGCACCATCTGCCAGTTTTCGGCGCACGAGACGCGCGCGTCGCTCGGCGACTGGGTGAAGACGCCGAATGTGTATCCGGCCGGCCGGCTCGACGCCGACAGCGAGGGCCTGCTCCTCCTCACCGACGACGGCGCGCTCCAGGCCCGCATCGCGGAGCCGCGTCACAAGCTGGTAAAGCGCTATTGGGCGCAAGTCGAAGGCGCGCCCGACGAAGCCGCGCTCGCGCGTCTTTCGAAAGGCGTCGATCTCGGCGATTACGTGACGCAGCCGTGCCGCACCGCATTCGTCGACGAACGCGACATCGAAGCGCTCTGGCCACGCAATCCGCCGATCCGCTATCGCGCCGCCATCCCGACGACGTGGATCGAGCTCGCCATCACCGAAGGCAAGAATCGGCAGGTGCGGCGCATGACGGCTGCAGTCGGCTTTCCGACCTTGCGGCTCGTACGCGCCGCGATCGGCGCGCTCGATATCTTCACGCTCGGCCTCGCGCCGGGCGAGACCGTCGAGGTCGCCCCGCGCGCGCCGTGGCAGCGCGTTCGTTGAATCGCATTCAACTATCCTGAATATCGGCCGTGTGCATCGTTTAGTGCGATGTGTTTAAACGTGCTGTCATCGAGATCGAGTAGCGCATATCGCGCCGCCGATATTTTTTTTGTCGCCGCGCAATTTTCTCTGTAAATCGCGTCAACCGACTCTTCACGCGACGCGTTAAGGGCGTCAGATGCCGCATAAAGCTATCCGGCATGAGCGAATAACTGATTACAACTACCTGTGTGCTCCAGGGAGTTTGAAAGGTTCAAGCGTTCACAGTCGCATCGAATTTGAATTATCGATGTCGAGTGTCAACCGAAAGGTAGGTGGCTCGTTTACCGACATGACTCAATGACCGGGTCGTTTGGTTAATTAACTCAAGCTGAGGATTCACAGATGAACAAACTGATCGCTGCTCTCGTCGCTGGCCTGTTCGCAACCGCTGCTTTCGCACAAGAAGCTTCGGCACCGGCCGCTGCTGCTCCGGCAGCTGCTTCGTCGGCTCACAAGTCGGCTCACAAGAAGACGTCGCACAAGTCGTCGAAGTCGCACAAGAAGGCAGCCGCTGCGTCGGCTCCGGCAGCCGCTTCGGCAGCTCAGTAAGTTTTTTGTAAGAGGCGGTATAGCGAAGTCAAGAACGAGCATTACCGCCGTCCTTACGGCGTTCAAAGGGCAGATGGCCGCAAGGCGTCTGCCCTTTTGTTTTGTGCCTGCGCATCGAGTAACATGCGCGGGGTTTGTCCGGCTCAGGCGCAAGCCATCGATCAGAAAGGGAGCTTTGCCGTGAATCTCGTCTCGCGCTTCTTCAATCAACAAATCAACCTCGGCAAGCTCGCGCGCGCATGCGTGATCGCGCTTGCCCTACCCTTCGCCGCATTGCCGCTCGCACAGGCGCAGACAATGCCGCCCGGCGCCAAGCAGCCGTCCGACTTTCCGCGTGCAAAGCTGACCGCGGGCATGTATGTGATCGACGCCGCCGTCGCCGCGAACGATGCCGATCGCGAGCAAGGTCTCATGTATCGCACGCAGCTCGCACCGAACGAAGGCATGCTCTTCGTGTTCAATGAAAACGCCGTGCATTGCTTCTGGATGAAGAACACGCTGATCCCGCTGTCGATCGCGTTCATCCGCGCGGACGGCACGATCACCGACATCGACGAGATGCAGGCCGAAACCGAGAACAACTACTGCCCGCGCAACAACGGCGTGTATGCGCTCGAAATGCCGAAGGGATGGTTTGGCGCGAAAGGCATCAAGCCGGGCACGCAGATCAAAGGCTTGCCGCGCGCGCAGTAACGCGCTTCTTGCCCGCCCGAACAACCGGCGTCGTCGCACGACACGCCGGTTTTTTTGCGTCCGGGAAGTCGCTTGCGCCGGGCTGGCAGGATTCCTGCAAAGAGCCTGCCGACGCGCTATCCTAAAAAGATTCGGCGCGACGCATTCGCGTTGGCTTCACACGCCGCGCCGACTCAAACCACAGGAGGTTCACGTGCCCCGCAAGACTCCCATCGAGCGCTATCGGAATATCGGAATCAGCGCTCACATCGATGCCGGCAAAACTACGACTACCGAGCGCATCCTTTTCTACACCGGCGTGACGCACAAGATCGGCGAAGTGCACGACGGCGCGGCCACGATGGACTGGATGGAGCAGGAGCAGGAACGCGGCATCACGATTACCTCCGCGGCAACGACGGCCTTCTGGAAAGGCATGGCCGGCAATTATCCGGAACATCGCATCAACATCATCGATACGCCGGGGCACGTCGACTTCACGATCGAAGTCGAGCGCTCGATGCGCGTGCTCGATGGCGCGTGCATGGTCTACGACTCGGTCGGCGGCGTGCAGCCGCAATCGGAAACCGTGTGGCGTCAGGCGAACAAGTACAAGGTGCCGCGCATCGCGTTCGTCAACAAGATGGACCGCGTCGGCGCGGACTTCTTTCGCGTGCAGCGGCAGATCGGCGACCGGCTGAAGGGCGTCGCGGTGCCGATCCAGATTCCGATCGGCGCGGAAGATCACTTTCAGGGCGTCGTCGACCTCGTGAAGATGAAGGCGATCGTCTGGGACGACGAGAGCCAGGGCATCAAGTTCACCTACGAGGAAATTCCCGACAACCTCAAGGATCTCGCGCACGAGTGGCGCGAGAAGATGGTCGAGGCCGCCGCCGAAGCGAGCGAAGAGCTGCTCGAGAAGTATCTGGAAGACCACAACAGCCTGACCGAGGACGAGATCAAGGGCGCGCTGCGCAAACGCACGATCGCCAACGAAATCGTACCGATGCTCTGCGGCAGCGCGTTCAAGAACAAGGGCGTCCAGGCGATGCTCGACGCAGTGATCGACTACCTGCCCTCGCCCGTCGACGTGCCCGCGATTCTCGGCCACACGGAAGACGACGAGGAAGCGGAGCGTCATCCGAGCGACGACGAGCCGTTCTCCGCGCTCGCGTTCAAGATCATGACCGACCCGTTCGTCGGGCAGTTGATCTTCTTCCGCGTGTATTCGGGCGTCGTGAATTCAGGCGACACGGTCTTCAATCCGGTGAAGGACAAGAAGGAGCGCCTCGGCCGGATTCTGCAAATGCACGCGAACGAGCGCAAGGAAATCAAGGAGGTGCGCGCGGGCGACATCGCGGCGGCCGTCGGTCTCAAGGAAGCGACGACCGGCGACACGCTTTGCGATCCGCAGAACGTCATCATCCTCGAACGGATGATCTTCCCTGAACCGGTGATCTCGCAGGCCGTCGAACCGAAGACGAAGGCCGATCAGGAAAAGATGGGCATCGCGCTGAACCGTCTCGCGCAGGAAGATCCGTCGTTCCGCGTGACGACCGATGAGGAATCGGGCCAGACGATCATCTCCGGCATGGGCGAGCTGCACCTCGAGATTCTCGTCGACCGGATGAAGCGCGAGTTCGGCGTCGAGGCGACGGTCGGCAAGCCGCAGGTCGCGTATCGCGAGACCGTGCGCAACAAGGTCGAGGATGTCGAAGGCAAATTCGTCAAGCAGTCGGGCGGACGCGGGCAGTACGGTCACGCCGTGATCGCGCTGGAGCCGGACCCCGGCAAGGGCTACGAGTTCGTCGACCAGATCAAGGGCGGCGTGATTCCGCGCGAGTTCATCCCCGCCGTCGACAAGGGCATTCAGGAAACGCTGAAGGCCGGCGTGCTCGCGGGCTATCCGGTCGTCGACGTGAAAGTGCGGCTCACCTTCGGCTCGTATCACGATGTCGATTCGAACGAAAACGCGTTCCGCATGGCGGGCTCGATGGCCTTCAAGGAAGCGATGCGCAAGGCGAAGCCCGTGCTGCTCGAACCGATGATGGCCGTCGAAGTCGAGACGCCCGAGGACTTCATGGGCAACGTGATGGGCGATCTCTCGGGCCGGCGCGGCATCGTGCAGGGCATGGAGGACATCGCGGGCGGCGGCGGCAAGCTCGTGCGCGCGGAAGTGCCGCTTGCCGAGATGTTCGGCTACTCGACGTCGCTGCGCTCGCTGACGCAAGGCCGCGCGACCTACACGATGGAGTTCAAGCATTACGCGGAGACGCCGTCGAACGTGTCGGAAGCGATCATCAATTCGAAAGCGAAATAATCGCGATCGAACCGTGTAGTATCGGAAGTCCGTTGCTCGCTTCCTTGATGGCGGCAACGGACTTTTTCATATCCGCAGACGATACACGGGCATGAGCGACATGAGCGATCCACATCAGCACATCGATTGGCGCGAACACGGCGTCAAGGTCATCAAGGGCGATCAGCTCGACACCAACACGCCGCAGACGCCCGGCATGAACCGCGCGGCTGCCATCAACGCGGCGCGCGTCGGCGCCCAGAAAATCTGGGCCGGCACGGTCACGATCCATCCGAATGCGAAAACCGGCGCGCATCATCACGGCGCGCTCGAAAGCGTCATCTATGTCGTGCGCGGCCAGGCGCGCATGCGCTGGGGCGAGCATCTCGAGTTCACGGCCGAGGCCGGTCCCGGCGACTTCATTTTCGTGCCGCCTTATGTGCCGCACCAGGAAATCAACGCGAGCACCGCCGATCCGCTCGAATGCGTGCTCGTGCGCAGCGACAACGAAGCGGTGGTGGTGAATCTGAACATCGATGCCGTCGAGAAGCCCGAGGAAGTCTATTGGGTCGATCCGATTCACAAGCATCCACACGATCACTGAAAAGCGCACGGGCGCGTCATGGAGCGGCGCGTTCCTTGCTAGCGATGCCCGAATGCACCTCGACGGCGCGGTCGAGCCGATCGCGCGTGGGCGACGGCCAGCAAACAACGACAACGGAAAAGCACACGATGAAGAAACCTTCGACCGACGCGCATCTTCTGGAACTGGCCCGCCCTCGCGCGGGCGAACTGGGCAATCACGCGATCGACGAGTTCATGGCCGGACGCCTTACGCGCCGCGAGTTGCTGCGCCATGCGAGCGTGCTCGGCATCGCGCTCACGGCGGGCGGCATCTTCGGTATGCCGGGCGCGCGGGCGCAAGGCGCGGGCAAGCCGGGCGGCACGATCCGCGTCGCGCATCTGATGCCCGCGGGCGCCGTCGATCCGCTCACCGTGACGGATGCGTCGGGGCTTGCGCTCATCAATCAGACCGGCGAATTTCTCGTCGACGACGACAGCGAGCATCTGACGCTCAAGCCGGCGCTCGCGCTGTCGTGGTCGTCGAATGCCAAGGGCGACGTGTGGACGTTCAAGCTGCGCCCGAACGTGAAGTTCCACGACGGCCAGCCGATGACCGCGAAGGACGTCGTCGCGACCTTCAACCGCCTGTCCGATCCGGCGACCGGCTCGGCTGCGCTTTCGGTGCTGAAGGGCGTGCTGTCGAAGGATTCGGCGAAGGCCGTCGACGATCACACCGTCGAGTTTCATCTCGACGCGCCCAATGGCAATTTCCCGTATTACGTTTCCTCGGATACGTATAACGCCGTGATCCTCCCGGCGAATTTCAGCGGCCCTTACGAGAAGACGTTCATGGGCACGGGCGCGCTGAAGCTGGAGAAATACACGCCGAAAGTGGGCGCATCGTTCGTGCGCAATCCCGACTACTGGGGCGAGAAAGCGCTGCCCGATCGCGTGCAGTTTTCCTTCTACGCGGATCAACAGGCGCAGCTTCTCGCGATGCAAGGCCGCCAGGCCGACGTGATGGGCGACTTCACGGTGCAAGGCGGGGTCGCGATGCTGACGAATCCGCAATTCAAGGTGCTCGGCACGAAGTCGAGTTCGCATCGGCAACTGCATATGCGCTGCGACATGGCGCCGTTCAAGGACAAGCGCGTGCGTCAGGCGCTCGCGCTCGCGATCGATCGCGAAGTCATCGTGAAGGGCCTGTTCCGCGGCCGCGCGCAAGTCGGCAACGACAGCCCGTTCGCGCCGGTTTTTCCGTCGAGCGATCTCAGCGTGCCGCAACGCAAGATCGACATCGCGCAGGCGAAGAAGCTGATGAGCGATGCCGGCGTCGCGAACGGCTTCGACGTCACGCTCACGACCGAAAAGTACATGGAGATTCCCGATCTCGCGGTCGTCGTGCAAAACGCGGCGAAGGCGATCGGCATACGCATCCAGTTGAAGGTCGAGAGTCAGGACCTCTATTACGGCTCGGGCACGTTCGGCAAGTCGGACTGGCTCGATTCGCCGCTCGGCATCACCGATTACGGGCATCGCGGCGTGCCGAACGTGTTCCTCAACGCGCCGCTGACGAGCGGCGGCACCTGGAACGCGGCGCACTTCAAGAATCCCGAATACGACAAGCTCGTCGCGCAGTTCGTCGCGGCGCTCGACGTCGCGTCGCAGAAGAAGCTGTCCGGGCAGATTCAGCATTTGCTGCTCGACGAAACGCCGGTCGTCATCCCCTACTTCTACGACCAGCTGATCGTCACGCGCGCCAATGTCTCCGGCGTGCGCTTCAACGCGATTTCGCAGATGTGGTTCGACCGCGCGACGATCTCGGCGTAAGCGAATGAGCACGATCACGCCCACGGCGCACGTCGCCGACTTCGCCCGAATGAAGCGCATCGCGCGCTTCGTCGGCGTGCGGCTCTTGCTCGCGCTCGTCACGCTGTGGCTTCTGTCGATGATCGTGTTCGCGGGCGGCCAGTTGCTGCCCGGCGACGTCGGCCGCGCGATTCTCGGCCCGCTCGCCGACGCGCGCGCGGTCGCCGCGCTCAACCATCAGCTTGGCGTCGACCGGCCGCTTCTCACGCAGTATTCGAGCTGGATCGGCCATTTCCTGCGCGGCGACATGGGCGAGTCCTACGCGTTTCGCGCGCCCGTGGCGCCGTTCATCGGCAACGCGCTGTGGAATTCGGCGAAGCTCGGCGCGCTCGCGTTCGTCGTCGTGGTGCCGCTCGGCATCGCGGGCGGCGTGTACGCGGCGCTGCATTCGGGACGATGGATCGATCGCGTCATCAGCATCGGCGGATTGACGGCGACGGTGGTGCCGGAATTCGTCTCGTCGATCGTGCTGATCCTGATCTTCGGCGTCTGGCTGCAATGGCTGCCGATCGAAGCGACCGCGCCTGCCGACGCGGGCTTCTTCACGCAACTCGAACATCTGATCCTGCCAGTGCTGCCGCTCGTCTTCGTGTTCTTCGGCTACATCGCGCGGATGGCGCGCGCGGGCACCGTCGAAGCGCTCGACGCCGATTACACGCGCACCGCGATCCTGAAGGGCTTGCCGCAGCGCGTCGTGATCGTGCGCCATGTGCTGCGCAACGCGCTTTTGCCGACCGTCACCGTCGCCGCGACGCAGCTCGGCTACATGATCGGCGGACTCGTCGTCGTGGAAACGCTGTTTCACTACCAGGGCATCGGCTCGCTGATCTACAACGCCGCAAAAGCGAAGGACTTTCCGATGCTCGAAGCGGGCGTGTTGACCATCGGCGTGATCTATACGGCGGCGAATCTGATCGCCGATGCGCTCTACGTCGTGCTCAATCCGCGCCTGCGCACCGGGGAAGCGAAATGAGCACGGCGGCCGCTATCGCACCGAAGTCGCGCCGCTTCGAAGCGTTGAGCGCGCTCGTGCGTTCCGCGACCTTCGATATCGGCGTGCTGATCCTGCTCTTCTGGGTGCTGTGCGCGCTCTTCGGCCACTGGCTCGTGCCGCACGATCCCTACGCGTCCGATCCGCTCAACTCGCTCGTCGCGCCTTCGGGCGATCACTGGTTCGGCACCGACCAGCTCGGTCGCGACGTGTTCGCGCGCGTGATCGTCGGCTCGCGCGACATTCTGACGATCGCGCCGCTCGCGACCTTGCTCGGCACGGCGGCGGGCACGGCGCTCGGGCTCGTCGTCGGCTATTTCGACGGCTGGGTCGACGCCGCCATCGGCCGCGTGATCGATGCGCTGCTCGCGCTGCCGCTCGTGATCGTCGCGCTGCTCGCGCTCGCCGCCGTCGGCGCGAGCAACACGACGGTAATCCTCGTCATCGGCCTCACCTTCGCGCCGATCACCGCGCGCACCGTGCGTGCCGCCGTGCTGAGCGAGCGCCATCTCGACTACGTGCTCGCGGCGCAATTGCGCGGCGAGAACGCGCTCTACATCATGTTCGCGGAGATTCTGCCGAACGTGCTGCCGCCGATCATCGTCGAGGCGACCGTTCGTCTCGGCTACGCGATCTTCGCCGTCGCGACGCTGTCGTTTCTCGGCTTCGGCATTCAGCCGCCGTCTGCCGACTGGGGTCTCGCCTTGTCCGAAAGCTATACGCTGATGGCGGGCGGCGCGTGGTGGACCGTCGTCTTCGACGCCGCCGCGATCGCGTCGCTGGTCGTCGCGGTGAATCTCGTCGCGGATGCCGTGCAAGGAGTGCTCGACCGATGAACGGACCGCCGCCATCGGCTTTTCCCACGTTCGGCGCCGCGAAAGGCGATCAGGCCGACGCGCTCACGGTCGTCGGCCTCACGGTCGCGTACCGTTCGCGCGGACGCGAACGTGACGTGCTGCAGGACGTCACGTTGCGCGTCAAGCGCGGCGAGGCCTACGGGCTGGTCGGTGAATCGGGCTGTGGCAAGTCGACCGCCGCGCTCGCGGTGCTGCGCTACTTGCCGCGCAACGGGCGCGTGAAGGCTGGCCGCATTTCGATCGCCGGGCGCGACGTCGCCGCGCTCGACGCCGACGCGCTGCGCGGCATGCGCGCGACCGCCGTGTCGATGGTCTATCAGGATCCCGGACGCGCGCTGAATCCGTCGCTGACGATCGCGCGGCAAGTCTCCGAAGCGTTCGAAGTCACGGGCGCATCCGCCGACGAAGCGCTGTCGCGCACGGCCGACATGCTGAGACGCGTGCGCATCGCATCGCCCGAACGCGTGATGGAGAGTTATCCGCATCAGCTTTCGGGCGGGATGCAGCAACGCGTGGTCATCGCGATGGCGCTCGCGTGCAATCCCGAACTGCTGATTCTCGACGAACCGACCACGGGCCTCGACGCCACCGTCGAAGCCGAAGTGCTCGACCTCATCGCGCAATTGCGTGCGGAGTTGGGCACGGCCGTGCTCTTCATCAGCCACAATCTCGCGGTGATCGGGCGCATGTGCGATCGCGTCGGCGTGCTGTACGCGGGCAAGCTCGTCGAGGAAGGCACGACCGCCGACGTGTTCGCCAAGCCGCGTCATCCGTACACGGTCGGCCTGCTGCGCTGTCTGCCGCGTGCGGGGCGCGCCAAGGAAACGGGCCGGCTCGACACGATTCCAGGCTCCCTCCCGCTGCCCGGATCGATCACGCAGGGCTGCATTTTCGCGCCGCGCTGCAAGCTCGCCGACGAGCGTTGTCTGAAGGACGCGCCGCCGCCGTATCGCGTGGCGTCGGCGCACGGCGATCAGATGGCGCGCTGTCACTATCACGAACGCGCGGAAACGCTGCCGCGCTCGGCCGACGAAGCGCCGGTGCCCGTCGCCGATGCCGACGGTGTCGATCAGCCGCTCGCGCTATCCGCGCGCAATCTCTCGAAGACATTCCGCGTCGGCGATGAAGACGTGCGCGCCGTCCACGATGTCTCGCTCGATCTCGTGCAGGGCGAAACGCTCGGGCTCGTCGGCGAATCGGGCAGCGGCAAGACGACGCTCGCGAAGCTGCTGCTCGGCCTCGTATTGCCCGACAAAGGGGCGTCGCTCGAGCTCGACGGCGCCGCGCTGCCCGAGCGCGTGACCCGGCGCAGCGAAGAACAGGTGAAGTCGCTGCAGATCGTCTTTCAGAACCCGGATTCCGCGCTGAATCGCGCGCATTCCGTGCGGCAACTGATCGCGCGTTCGCTGTCGAAGCTCGCCGCGTTGCACGGCGAAGCGAAGGAACAGCGCCTGCACACGCTGACCGAAGCGGTGCGTCTGCCGGAGCGCTATCTGAGCTCGCGCACGCGGCAACTGTCGGGCGGATTGAAGCAGCGCGTCGCGATCGCGCGCGCGTTCGCGGGCGATCCGCGCGTCGTCGTGTGCGACGAACCGACTTCCGCGCTCGATGTCTCCGTGCAGGCCGCGATCCTCAATCTGCTTGCCGATCTGCAGCGCGAGCGCCGCGTCTCCTACGTGTTCATCTCGCACGATTTGCATGTCGTGCGCTATCTGTCGGACCGCATCGCCGTGCTGTATCTCGGGCGCATCATGGAGATCGGGCGCGCGGCCGCCGTATTCGACGGACCGCAGCATCCGTACACCGAAGCATTGCTGTCGTCGGTGCCGTCGATCGACGGGACGCACGCGAAGCGCATCCGGCTGTCGGGCGAGTTGCCGAGCGCGGCGAATCCGCCTTCGGGCTGCGTGTTCCATACGCGCTGTCCGCGCAAGATCGGCGAAATCTGCGAAACCGAAACGCCGCCGTGCCGCGACGCCGGCGACGGTCACGCGATTCATTGCCACATTCCCGTCGACGAATTGCGTACGCTGCAGCGTCAGGCGCGCTGAGGCTTTCGTCGGAACCAAAGCGGCGTTGCGCGCCTCTCATCGGTTCAACCTTCAAAACAACGAGGATTCAACCGATGAAACCCGCCCTCTCCGCCGCGCTTTGCGCACTGACTTTCGGCGTCGCGACGGCCGCGCAGGCGCAGACCGCACCACAGGCTCCGGCGCCCGGCGCGTCCGATCCGACTTTCTCGGCCTACGCGCTCGCGCAGCAATGCGCCGCGAAGTCCGACAACACGGCGCAAGGACAATGCGTGGGCGCGGTACGCGGAATCGTGCGCGGTTATCAGTACGGCGTGCTGTTTCTGTCGCAGCGCACGTCGCTGCCCGATGGCGAGACGAAGCGCGTATCGCTGTGTCTCGCGGACACGACCGTGTCGTCGATCGTCGACGACTTCCTCGCCGATGCGAAGCAGGTCAACGAAGCCGATCTGAGGCGCACGCCCGCGGAAGTCGCGGTGCTCGGCTCGGTGCACGCGCATCACGCGTGCACGTGATCCGGCGCGTCGTCACAGCATTTCGAGCGGGCGCTTCGACTTCGGCGGCTTGAACTGCCGATCGATGTGCGCGAGCTCGTCGGCGGACAGGTGAAGATCGAGCGCCGCGCGATTCTCGCGAACGTGCGCGAGATCCGACGCTTTCGGAATCGCGAATACCTGCGGCTGCTGCAGCACCCACGCGAGCGCCACCTGAAACGCCGACACGCCGCGCGCCGCCGCGATCTGTTCCAGCGCGCCGCCGCGCGGCAGACGCGCGTGATCGACGGGGCTGTACGCCATCGCGGGCATGCGGTGCTCACGCAGCCACGGCAACAGATCGAACTCCGCCCCGCGCCGCGCGACGTTGAAGAGAATCTGATCGGTCGCGCAGGCGTCGCCGCCATCGAGCGATAAGAGCTCTTCCATGTCGTCCGTGTCGAAGTTGCTCACGCCCCAGTGGCGAATCTTGCCGTCGTCCTTCAGTTTTTCGAAACCCGCGATCACGCCTTCGAGATCCTCGCCGCCGCGCCAGTGCAGCAAATACAGATCGATGCGATCGGTCTTCAGGCGTTTCAGGCTGCGCTCGCATGCGCTCTGCACGCCGCGCTCGCTGCCGTTATGCGGATACACCTTGCTGACGATGAAAAGCTCGTCGCGCCTGTCGCCGAGCGCTTCGGCGATGAGCTTCTCGCTTTCGCCTTCGCCGTACATCTCGGCGGTATCGATGAGCGTCATGCCGAGATCGACGCCCTCGCGCAAAGCGGCGATCTCGCTCTTGCGCGCGTTCGGGCGCTCGCCCATTTCCCAGGTGCCCTGGCCGAGTTTCGGAATCGCTTCGCCGGACGGAAGCGTGACGGTTGCCGCATTGGATTGAGCCATGAAGAAGTCTCCTTGCAGGTCCGCCGATTATGGCGCAAGGAGCACGCCCGCCGCTTCAGACGAGCCCGACCACCAAAGGTCCGAGCAAGGTCAGCAGCACGTTCGCCAACGCATACGTGATCGCGAACGGCACCGTCGGCGCGGCGCTTTCGGCTTTGTCGAGCACGCCGCCGAACGCCGGATTCGCACTGCGCGAACCGGTGAGCGCGCCCGCGAGCAGCGCCGCGTTGTCGTAACGCAGGACGTAGCGGCCGAAGAGCATCGTCAGCACGAGCGGAAACAGCGTGACGAACACGCCGAGCAGGAAGATCGTCAGCCCGCTCTGTTTCACCGTGACGACCGCCTGCAAGCCGGAATTCAGCCCGACCACCGCGACGAACGCCGCCAGTCCGAAATCCTTCAGCAATTGCGATGCGGCCGGCGGCATCACGCCGTACATCGGATGCTTGCCGCGCATCCAGCCGAACAGCAAACCGGTGAGCAGGCAGCCGCCGCCCGAGCCGAGCGTGAGCGGCACGCCGCCTGCATCGACGACGCTCAGCCCGATCAGCAACCCGAGCACGATACCCACGCCCATGTAGATGAAATCGGTCTTGTCGGAATACGGCAGTTCGTAACCGGCGGCATCGACGGCGCGCTTCGTGTCCTGCGGCGCGCCGTAGAACGTGATGACATCGCCGTGATCGAGCGTCGTCTCGGGCAGCACCGGCAACGGATGCCCCGCACGCGTGATGCCGTGGATATACACGCCGTGCCGAATGTCGCGATCGACCGTCGCGCGCACGTCGGCGATGCTCACGTGGTTCATCCCGCGCTTCGTGAACACGCCCTGACGCTTCTGCATGACGACGCTGCTGCCATCGGCGTCCGCGATTTCCTCGCCGATGTGCGCCGTCGCGCCCGCCATCGCCTCGCGCCGCCCGACGACGAGCACGATATCGCCCGCTCGCAATACGAAGTCCGCGGCAGGCTCCAGCGCGCGCCCGCCGCGCCGGATGCGCTCGACGGTGATCATGTCCCGGTCGTCGACTTCGACGTGCGCGACCGTGCGCCCCGCCGCGCCATCGTGCGTCACGCGATACGTGCGTCCGACGAGCGCGGGCAACGCCGAAATCTGCCCTGGTCCGGGACCGGACGCCCCGCCCGCGAGCGCCTTCTCCGCTTCGATCGACGCATCCCTGAGACTCTGCCCCATGAACTTCGGCAGGATGTTCACGCATACGATGATCGCGCCGAGCGAGCCGAACACGTACGTTACCGCGTACGCGACCGCGACGTCGGCCTGCAACGCCTTGGTCTGATCGGCGGGCAATCCGAGCCGCGCGATCGCATCGCCCGCCGTGCCGATAATCGCCGATTGCGTCAGCGCCCCGCCCGCGAGTCCGGCCGCTAGGCCCTTGTTGAGCCCGAACAGCTTCGCGCAGACGATCACGCTCGCGAGCGCCGTCACCGCGAGGAACAGCGCCATCGCGATTTCGCGCAGCGTGCGGCGGTTGATCGAGCTGAAAAACTGCGGGCCGGAGTCGTAGCCGACCGCGTAGATGAACACGGCGAACATCACCGATTTCACGCCGTCGTCGATCTGCACGCCCGCCTGGCTCACGATCACCGCCGCGATCAGCGAGCCGCCCACGCCGCCCAGTTGGAACTTGCCGAAGCTGATCTGGCCGATCAGATAACCCGCCGCGAGCGAAAGAAAGAGCGCCGATTCCGGCGATTTCTGGAAGATGTCGTGGAGCCATTCCATACGGTCAGCCCAGTTTGCTCGCGAGCCCGACGATCACCGGGCCGAGCAGCGGCAACAGCACGTTCGAGAGCGCATACGTGATCGTGTAGCCGATCATCGGCGTCGCGTTGCCCGTCACGCCGACGAGCGCGCTGATCGCGGGCGTGCTGCATTGCTGCCCCGCGATCGCGCCGAGCAGCATCGGCACGTCGAGCTTGAGCAGCCATCGTCCGATGAAGAGCGACGCGAGCGCCGGCACGAGCGTGATGACGATGCCCGCGACCGGCAGCGCGATGCCGTATTCGCGAACGAGCCGCAACGCGTCCGGGCCCGCCGACAGCCCGACCGCCGCGATGAACGTGCACAGGCCGAAGTCCTTCAATATCTGCGCCGCCGCCGAGGGCAGCGAGCCGGTCAGCGGATAACGCGAGCGGATCCAGCCGAACAGCAGCCCCGCGAGCAGGCAGCCGCCGCCCGTCCCGAGCGTGAGATCGATGTCGCCGGCATGTACCGACAGCCGCCCGACCGCGATGCCGAGCAGCACGCCGAGCCCGAGGAACACGAAGTCGGTTTTCTGCGTCGCGCGGATGATGTAGCCGAGCCTGGCCGCGCCGCGCGCGACATCCTCCTTGTTGCCGATGAGCGTCAGCACGTCGCCGCGATGCACCTGCGTGCCGGCGAGCGCGGGAATCGTGCTGTCGAGACGCGTCACGGCCGCGACGAAGACGCCGTGGGCGTCGGCGGGCGCGGCGCGGGCGCGCACCTGGGCGAGCGTGAGGCCGTGCAGTTCGCGCCGCGTGAGCATCACATCCGTGCGTTCGACATAGACATCGGAGACGCCGTTGCCGAAAACTTCCTCGCCGATCGCGGGAATCGCCTCGACCAGCGCCTCGCGCCGCCCGCCGACCACGACGAGATCGCCCGCCTTCAGCATGACCGCCGCTTGCGGCTTGATGACCGAGCGGTCGCGCTGCACGCGCTGCACGCTGATGTTGTCGCGAAAGCGCTTCTCCAGGTCGCCGACGGTGAGGCCCGCGGCGGCCGTCACCCTTAGCTCGCGGCCCGCGAGCGGCGGCGTGGCGGGCGTCTGCCCGGTGCCGAGCGCGCCGTCGCCGCCCAGCTTGCGCCACACGCGCTCCGCTTCGTCGCGCAGATTCACGCGCAGGATGAGCGGCGCGAACTGGCTCGTGAACAGCACGATCGTGACGAGGCCGAACAGATAGCTCACGCTGTAAGCGGTGACGATGTTCGCCTGCAGCCGCGCGGTATCTGTCGTGGACAGGCCGAGCCGCCCGATGGCCTCCGACGCCGTGCCGATCACCGCGGATTCCGTCGCGCCGCCGGCAAGCAAGCCGGCCGCCGTTCCCGCGTCGAGTTTCAATATGACGGCGGCGCCGAGCACGAGCGCGACCACGACGACGATCTCGACGATCGACAACGCGCCGTAACGCCAGCCGCGCCCGATGTTCGCGAAGAACTGCGGGCCGCCGGTGAAACCCAGCGCGAAGATGAAGAGCGCGAATGCGATGTTCTTGAGATCGGGTGAAATGCGCGCGCCGCTTTGTCCAAGAATCAGCGCGACGACGAGTGTGCCGCAAACGCCGCCGAGCTGAATGGGGCCGAGCTTCACGGACCCGACGAGATAACCAATAGCGAGGCTCGAAAATAGGGCGATTTCAGGATGCGCCGCAAGCAGAGTCCAAATCATGACGTCAACCCGTGTTTTCGAATTTCGAACGTAATCGCGGCATCGATATATCCATCAATATCCGAAAAGAGAAACGGGTTTGCATCAAAAGTTTTAATCGGCATTTACCGGGCGATATATAAAATCTCTTTCGGCCTTGAGTGTTACTTCGATGCGTTGGCACGCGGAAAGCGCGCAGAAAATGCCGTTTTTTAAGCAAATTAACCATACAGTCCTAATCCGCGAAAGATTTACGAAATACTGCATTTCGTACATATTGCATTTCGAACAGCGCTAAATTAGTTTTCGAAACATGCGTCTTCGCTATTAACAGCGGCAATAACGATGCGGTAAATTTATCGCTCAATGGAAATTTGATATTGCAAATTTGGTTAGCTCTAAATATTATCGACTTAACGCGAGATTCAAGAACCGGACACAAAGTTGTCCTAGAACAACATGTCCGGCCCGTGTGGTAAAACCTGAGAGGGCTAAATGATGAATCAGATCCATGCAATGCGTGTGTTCGTGCGCGTGGCAGACACGGAGAGTTTTCGCCGCGCTGCTCAACAACTCGATGTCTCGAATGCGCTCGTGACTCGGGCAATCGCGATGCTCGAAGCGCATTTGCGAACACGTCTCATCAACCGCACTACCCGCAATCTGTCTCTCACGGAAGCGGGCACACGCTATCTCGAGGGCTGCCGCGCGTTGCTGGAGGAACTGGATCATCTGGAATCCACAGTCACGCACACCGAAGGCGAGCCGAGCGGCACTTTGCGCGTCGTTGCATCCAGCGCGCTTTCGCTGCTCACGCTGACGCCGCTCATCGACGGCTTCCGCAAGGTGTATCCGAAGGTCAACGTGCGGCTCACGCTCGCGGAGCGCCATGTCGATCTCGTCGAGGACGGCTATGACGTCGGCATCGTCACGGCGTTCATGGTGTCGAGCACCGCGCTCATCGAGCGGCCGGTCGGCACCAGCGCGCTCGTGACGGTCGCGACGCCCGCGTTCGTCGCCGAGCACGGCACGCCCGCCACGCCGACCGATCTGCAAACGTTGCCGTCCGTCGGGCTGCCGAACGAAATGCGCAGCCAGACCTGGCATTTCCGGCATCGTCACGGCGCCGCCGATCAGGTCACGCTCGCGCCGGTCTACACGGTCAACAACGCGCTGATGGTGCGTCTCGCCACGCTGAAAAGCATGGGCTTCTCGATTCTTCCCGAAGGCATCGTGCGGGCGGACATCGAAAGCGGCACGCTCGTCCGCCTGCTCGACGGCTATTCGATCGACGACCCCGACATGAAAGTGTCGATCGTATATCCGGGGCGGCAATATCTGCCCGCGAAGACGCGCTTTTTCATCGACTATGCGCTGGACTATCTCGGCCGGGAATTCACCGCGCAAGGCGGCACGCGTCCCGACGAAATCATCCGCCCGACCATGCCGGCGATGATGCCGATGCAGGCGTTGCGCAACGCGACCGCGACCGCCAACTGAAGCCATAGCAAGCACAAGGGCCAGCACGGCGTTTTACCGCCGTCTGACCCAATCTCCCGATCGCACCGCACAACTAAGCTTCGTCCAGCGCCGAATCGGGCGGCGCTCAACCCTCCCCGTACTCCGCATTCGACGCATCCGGCGCCGCGCACATCTCGCGCAGCAAGGACGCCTCGCGCTCGTGCACTTCAACCGGCATCAACAAGGCGCCGGCATAGGCCATGTAGCGCGCGCGATGCTGGCCGTTGCGAAACGCCACGACACCTTCCCGATGCACGCCCAGCAACCCGAGCAGCCCGGGCGAGCGGCGCACGCTGATCGTCACGTAGGGCATTTCGGGCACGCGCGGATTGTCCGGATCGAGAAACTCGCGGATGCCGCGCACCTTGCCCGCGTGCCAGTCGTCGACGGCCTTGAGCACGTAGTCGGTGTCGTCGCGATCGGCGCACGCGAGGAGCTTCCTCACTTCGACGAGCACGACCTGATGACGCGAGCCATGGTCGGTGAACACCCGCTTCAGCCGCACGAAGTCGTACTGCGGATGGCTCTGCAATCTGACGATCCAGACCGCTTCTGCGGCGGTCGGCGCAACCATCGTGTCCATGTTCGGCATAGGAGGAAGACTGCGGCGCGCGCCCCGTGCGCGCGTGTTTCGCTGACAAGCAGCCTGAACGACCGACGCTGAACAGGCGCTCGGGCTAAACAAACTTTTACACCCTAGACGCAATTCGTGAAAGCGCCATGACGGGCACGGCATGTGCTTTTGTTGCCAGAATCGAACACATGGACATAGCCTGCGAGATCGCTTGTCATGTGACTTTCATTCACGGCACCGATCAACGACTCGTGGACACTTCTTCCGATCTCATCGTCGCGCGGCCCGAGGGTCTTTTCTGTGTGCCGGGCAACTTCCATATCGACCCGTGGCGGCCTGTCGAACGTGCCGTCATCACGCACGCGCATGCCGATCACGCGCGCTTCGGGCACACGCATTACCTGGCGGCCGAGCCGGGCGTCGGCGTGTTGCTGTCGCGGCTGCCGGGCATCGATATTCAAGCGCTCGCTTACGGAGAAGCAATCGTCGTGAACGGTGTGCGCGTGTCGCTGCATCCTGCCGGGCACGTGCTCGGATCGGCGCAGGTGCGCGTTGAACACAAGGGCCGCGTGTGGGTCGCGTCCGGCGATTACAAGGTCGAGCCCGATCCGACCTGCGCGCCGTTCGAGCCGGTGCGCTGCGATACGTTCATCACCGAATCGACGTTCGGGCTGCCGATCTATCGATGGGACAGCTCGCGCGATGTCTTCGACGGCATCGACTCATGGTGGCGGCATAACGCGGCGCAAGGCCGCGCGTCGGTGCTGTTCTGCTATTCGTTCGGCAAGGCGCAGCGCGTGCTCGCGGGCGTCGATGCCGCCATCGGTCCGATCTTCTGTCACGGCGCGGTCGAGCCGCTCAATCGCGCGTATCGCGAATCGGGCGTCGCGTTGCCGCCGACGCGCCTCGTCAGCGAGATCGCCGCGAAAGACAAGGCCGCGTTCAAAGGCGCGCTGATCGTCGCGCCGCCGTCCGCGCAAGGCAGCACCTGGATGCGCCGCTTCGGCGAATACAGCGATGCCTTCGCGTCCGGCTGGATGCGTCTGCGCGGCACGCGGCGCCGCAAGGGCGTCGATCGCGGCTTCGTGCTCTCGGATCACGCGGACTGGCCCGGCCTGCAGCTCGCCATCGGTGCGAGCGGCGCCGAGCGCGTGATCGTCACGCATGGACAAATCGAGCCGATGGTGCGCTGGCTCAACGAGCAAGGCCTCGATGCGGGCGCGTTCACGACCGAATACGGCGACGACGCCATCGAAGCCGATATGGCGCAAACATCATGAAGCGCTTCGCGACGCTCTACGCCGCGCTCGACGCGACGACATCGACGAACGAAAAGCTCGAAGCGCTGATCGCGTATTTCTCGGGCGCGCAAGCCGAAGACGCCGCGTGGGCGTCGTACTTTCTCGCAGGCGGCAAGCCGCGCCAGTCGGTGCCGACGCGCCTGCTCACCGAGTTCGCCCGCGAACGCGCGGGCTTGCCGGAGTGGCTCTTCGAAGAGTCGTATCAGGCGGTCGGCGATCTCGCTGAAACCATCGCGCACGTTTTGCCGCCGGCGTCGGGAGAATCGTCGCTCGGACTCGCGCAATGGATCGAGGAACGCATCCTCACGCTGCGCGGCGCGGATCCGTCCGAATTGCGCGAGCGGCTTCTGAGTTACTGGGACGAACTCAACTGGAGCGAGCGTTTCCTGCTGACGAAGCTGATCGGCGGCGGCTTTCGCGTCGGCGTCGCGCGGCAGCTCGTCGTGCGCGCGCTCGCGCAGGTCGCGGGCGTCGATCATAAGCGCATCGCGCAACGCATGGTCGGCTGGACCGATTCGCGCGAGAAACCGAGCGCCGCGCGCTATCTTCGGCTGATCGCACCGGCAGCAGAAGGCGATGACGTCGACACGCCGCACGAAAGCGATATCGGCCTGCCGTACCCGTTCTTTCTCGCGCATCCGCTGCAGGCCGATCCGGCGACGCTCGGCTCGCCCGACGACTGGATCGTCGAATGGAAATGGGACGGCATACGCGCGCAGCTCGTGAAGCGCGCGGGCCGCGTATGGATCTGGTCGCGCGGCGAGGATCTCGTCACGGAGCGCTTTCCGGAGCTCGCGTCGCTCGGCGAAGCGTTGCCCGACGGCACCGTGATCGACGGCGAAATCCTCGCGTGGGAACCGGGCGCGGACGCGCCCTTGCCCTTCGCGCGACTGCAGCCGCGCATCACGCGCAAGTCGCTCACGAAGAAAGTGCTGGCCGATTCCCCCGCCGCGCTGCTTGCCTACGATCTGCTCGAAATCGATGGCCGCGATCTGCGCATGGAGCCGCTGCACGCGCGGCGCGCGCAACTCGACGCGCTCGCGTCGTCGCTTGCGGTGAATGTCCTGCGCGTGTCGCCGGTCGTGACGGCATCCGACTGGACTGCACTGGCGAAATTGCGCGACGAAAGCCGTGCGCGCGGCGTCGAAGGATTCATGCTGAAGGAACGCGCGTCGATGTACGGCGTCGGGCGCACGAAGGCGTCGGGAACGTGGTGGAAGTGGAAGATCGATCCGTATGCGATCGACGCCGTGCTGCTCTATGCGCAGCGCGGTCACGGCCGGCGCGCGAGCCTGTACACGGATTTCACCTTCGCCGTCTGGGACGAAGCCGACGGCATGCGCACGCTCGTGCCCTTCGCAAAAGCGTATTCAGGACTGACCGACGAAGAAATGCGCCAGGTCGATGCGATCGTGCGCAAGACGACCATCGAGAAATTCGGGCCGGTGAGAAGCGTCACGCCGACGCTCGTCTTCGAGATCGGCTTCGAAGGCATACAGGCGAGCCCGCGTCACAAATCGGGCATCGCCGTGCGCTTTCCGCGCATGCTGCGCTGGCGCACCGATAAAAAAATCGAAGACGCCGATACGCTCGACATCCTCAAGGGCTTTCTGAACGAGGCCACGGCATGAGCGAGTCCGAATCGGCCGGCGAGCGCAGGCGCCGCGCGCCGCGACCTCGACGCGTGCCGCGCACGCGTGCGGCGCAGGCAAAACTCGATGCCGCCCCCGAATCCTTCACGCCCGCGCCTTTCGCGTACGACGCGAACGAAGCTGCAAAGCCAATCGACGAACGCATCGCGCGCTGGTTCGACGAGCGCGGCTGGCAGCCGTTCGAGTTTCAGCGCGAAGCGTGGCGTGAGATCGAGCGTGGCGCGAGCGGCCTGCTGCACGCGACGACGGGCGCGGGCAAAACGTGGGCCGTGTGGCTCGGGGCGCTCGCGGCTTTCGCGCGGTCATCGAAAGCCGATAAAAATCCCGCGCCGCTCACCGTCCTCTGGATCACGCCAATGCGCGCGCTCGCCGCCGACAGCGCCCGCGCGCTGCAAAGCGCCGTCACTGCGCTGAACGTGCCGTGGACGGTCGGGCTGCGCACCGGCGACACGTCATCGACGGAACGCGCGCGTCAGAGTCGCCGGATGCCGTCCGCGCTCGTCACGACGCCCGAAAGCCTCACGCTGATGCTCACGCGCGCCAACGCGCAAGAAGAACTTAAGCATCTGCGCATGATCGTCGTCGATGAATGGCACGAACTGCTCGGCAACAAGCGCGGCACGCAGACGCAACTGGCGGTCGCGCGGCTCGCGCGCTGGCGTCCCGATCTGCAGATCTGGGGCTTGTCCGCGACGCTCGGCAATCTCGCGCTCGCGCACGATGCGTTGCTGCATCCGGTGAAGACGCCGCGCGTCGTGGTGCGTGGCGCGCAGCCGAAAACGCTCGTCGTCGATACGCTGATTCCCGAAACCATCGAGCGCTTCCCGTGGGGTGGCCATCTCGGCGTGCGGCAAGTCGGTCCCGTCGCCGACGAAATCGAGCGCGCGCAAAGCTCGCTCGTCTTCACCAACACGCGTTCGCAATCGGAAATCTGGTATCGCGCGCTGCTCGAATTGCGGCCCGACTGGGCCGGCTTGCTCGCGCTGCATCACGGATCGCTCGACAAGGCAGTGCGCGACTGGGTCGAACTCGGCTTGAAGAACGGGCAACTGAAGGCGGTCGTGTGCACGTCGAGTCTCGATCTGGGCGTCGATTTTCTGCCGGTCGATCGCGTGTTTCAGATCGGCTCGCCCAAAGGCGTCGCGCGTCTGATGCAGCGCGCGGGACGCTCGGGGCACGCGCCGGGGCGCGTATCGCGCGTGACGATCGTGCCGACGCATGCGCTCGAACTCGTCGAAGCGGCCGCGGCGCGCTGGGCGATCGAAGAGCGGCGCATCGAAGGACGCGACATGCCGTTGAAGCCGCTCGACGTGCTCGTCCAGCATCTCGTGACGGTGGCGATCGGCGGCGGCTTCACGCCCGCCGACATGCTCGACGAAGTGAAGAGCGCGTATGCGTATCGCGATCTGACGCAGCGGGAATTCGACTGGGCGCTCGCTTTCGTCGAGCGCGGCGGCGCATCGCTCGCGGCGTATCCGGATTTTCATCGCGTAGTGAAGGACGATGACGGCGTGTATCGCGTGCCGCGCGAAGACCTCGTGCGCAGGCATCGCAACAACGTCGGGACGATAGTTGCAAACGCAACCATCAACGTCGCCTATATGACGGGCGGGCGCATCGGCGCGATGGAGGAGTCGTTCATCTCGCGCTTGAAGCCCGGCGATGTCTTCACCTTCGGCGGACGCGCGCTCGAACTCGTGCGCGTGCGCGACATGACCGCGTATGTGAAACGCGCGACTTCATCGCGCGGGGCGATGCCGCAATGGGCGGGCAGCAAGATGCCGCTGTCGTCCGAACTGGCCGATGCCGCACTCGTGATGCTCGCGCGCGCCAACGACGGCATCTACGACGAGCCGGAAATGCGCGCCGTCAAACCGCTGCTCGATTTGCAGGCGAAGTGGTCCGCGCTGCCGGGGCCGGGCGTGCTCGTCGTCGAACGCGTGCGCTCGCGCGAAGGTCATCACTTCTTTTGCTATCCGTTTGCTGGGCGCATGGCGCATATTGGCCTGGGATCGCTGATCGGATGGCGCGTCGCACGCGATCAGCCGAGCACGTTTTCGATTTCGATGAACGATTACGGCTTCGAACTGCTGTCGGCAAAACCGTTCGACTGGGAGACGCTCATCGCGGAAGGGCTTTTTTCCCCGGAGAATCTGGAGCACGACATTCTCGCGAGCCTCAACGCATCCGAGTTGTCGGCGCGGCGTTTTCGCGAAATCGCGCGCGTGTCGGGGCTGATTTATCAGGGGCATCCGGGACAGCAGAAAAGCGCGAGGCAATTGCAGGCGTCGAGCGGATTGTTCTACGAAGTCTTTCGCAAGCACGACAGCAGCAATCTGCTGCTTGCGCAGGCCGATCAGGAAGTGATGCTGCAGGAACTCGAACTCGGCCGCATCCGCGCGGCGCTCGAACGCATGAGCGCGAGCCGCCTCGCGCTGCATGCGCCGAAGAAGCCGACGCCGTTCGCGTTTCCGCTGATCGTCGCGCGCTTGCGGGAAAAGGTGAGCACGGAGAAGCTCTCGGATCGCGTCGAGCGCATGCTCGCGGATCTGGAGAAGGCGGCGAAGACATAAATGGAAGCTTTGACCATCGATGTAAACGGCCACGCGCTCGTCCTATCCGCCGATCGCGCGGCGTTCGATCCGCACGCCCGTAGCCTTTTCATCGCCGATGCGCACTTCGGCAAGGACGCCGTGTTCCGCGCGCGCGGCATTCCGGTGCCCGTCGGCACGACCGGCGAGAGCCTCGCGCGGATCGATGCGCTCGTCGCGGCGCATCGGCCGGAATCGATCGTCTTTCTCGGCGACTTGCTGCACGCGCGCGAATCCCACGCCGACGAGACGCTCGACGCCCTCGCCGCGTGGCGCGCGAAGCATCGCGAACTCGCGCTCGTGCTCGTCGAAGGCAATCACGACAGGCACGCGGGCGCGCTGCCCGCGCTGTTCGGCGTCGATGTCGTGAAGGAACCGCACGCGCTCGGACCGTGGGCGCTTTGCCATCATCCGCAGACGGTCGATGGCGCTTACGCGCTCGCGGGACACGAGCATCCGGTGTACCGGCTCGCGACGCGCGTCGACAGCGCGCGTCTACCGTGCTTCCGCTTCGGCCCTCGCGCGGGCGTGCTGCCGGCGTTCGGCGCGTTCACCGGCGGCTTCGAAGTCAACGGCGGCGTGCGCGGCGAAGCGCTCTACGTGATCGCGGGCGAGCGCGTGTTCCCGCTCAGTGATAGACGTTCGTCGACGATTGCAGCTTCGTGAGCTTGCCGCGCTGCAAGCGGTACCAGCCGAGATTCGACTGCATCACCACCTCCTCGCCTTGCCAGAATACGCGCTTGACCGTCATGCGCTGGCCGGCGCGCTGCACGAGCGGCGGATGGCGGCGGAAATCGTAGAGGATCGGGCCTGAACCGGTCTGCACGAGCATGCGCGTGACGGTGTCGCTCGTGCCGGAAGTTTCATCGAAATGGACGACGCGCTTCGCGTCGAAGCGATCGAATACCTCTTTGTCGATGACCGCGGCCATGCCGGATTCATCGCGGAGAAAGTGCAGCGTTCCCGCCTGCGTTGCGATGGGCCCGGCGGCGTCGCTCTGGGCGAACGCAAGCGTAGCGATGAACAGCGTGCCGGCGGCTGCCGCGTGAATACAGAATTTTGTCAGTGACATCTTTCGTTCAAAAAGTTGCTGCGTTTTACCAACACTGCGACCAACACTGCGCGGCGCCCCCGACGCGCAAGGAATGCGAGGCCGCGAGCGTGTTACCGGAAACATCTGACGCATGGCGGCGCAGCGTTTGCAAGAGTCGTGCGCCGCTGCCGCGTCAGAAAGAATATCCGTTCGGGCCGGAGCATGGATCGGCCGATCGGAATAAGGGTTTATACCAGCGTCGAAAATGACGTTTCGGTACAATTCGAGCCTTCAACTCCGCCTCGGCGCCTGCATCGCTCAATCCGACGATGCGCCCAGACGTGACATCTCCTTCTCTTCCGCCATGCCTCTGCCTCTTTTCGCTCTCGCCATTGCCGCGTTCGGCATCGGCACGACGGAATTCGTCATCATGGGCCTGTTGCCCAACGTCGCGCGCGATCTCGCGGTGACGATTCCGGCGGCGGGCATGCTCGTGTCCGGCTATGCGCTCGGCGTGACGGTCGGCGCGCCGATTCTGGCCGTCGTCACCGCGAAGATGCCGCGCAAGAAGGCGCTGATGAGCCTGATCGGCGTGTTCATCGTCGGCAATCTGCTGTGCGCGCTCGCGCCGAACTACTGGGTGCTCATGGGCGCGCGCATCGTCACCGCGTTCTGTCACGGCGCGTTCTTCGGCATCGGCTCGGTGGTCGCGGCCGATCTCGTCGCGCCGAACCGCCGCGCGCAGGCCATCGCGCTGATGTTCACCGGCCTCACGCTCGCCAACGTGCTCGGCGTGCCGCTCGGCACCGCGCTCGGCCAAGCGGCCGGCTGGCGCTCGACGTTCTGGGTCGTCACGCTGATCGGCGTCGCGGCGGCGGGCGCGCTGCATGTGTGCCTGCCGAAGCACATCGAGATGCCGGAAACCAGCATCCTGCGCGAATTCGACGTGCTCAAGAACCCGCAAGTGCTGATGGTGCTCGGCATCAGCGTGCTCGCGTCGGCCAGTCTTTTCTCGGTGTTCACGTATATCACGCCGATTCTCGAAGACGTGACGGGCCTTTCGCCGCACGCGGTCACGTATGTGCTGCTGCTGTTCGGTCTCGGCCTGACGGTCGGCAGCACGCTCGGCGGCAAGCTCGCGGACTGGAAGCTGCTGCGTTCGCTGCTGTCCTTCCTGCTCGCGATCGTCGCCGTTCTGACGATCTTCGCCGGCACGATGCATCAGCCGGTCGCCGCGATGATCACGATCTTCTTCTGGGGCGTGCTCGCCTTCGCGATCGTGCCGCCGCTGCAAATGCTGATCGTGAACCGCGCGAGCGATGCGCCGAATCTCGCATCGACGTTGAACCAGGGCGCGTTCAATCTCGGCAACGCGACGGGCGCGTGGCTCGGCGGCTGCGTGATCGGCGCGGGCGCACCGCTCACGTCGCTGCCGTGGGTCGGCGTACTGATGGCGGTGAGCGCGTTCGGCCTGACGCTGCTCTCGGCGACGCTCGACAAGCGCGCGCGCCGTCTTTCGATCGGACAACCCGCCTGAGTTCCTTCGGGCGGTACGTTGCATGAAAGGCATTCTCTCGCGCGATTTTCTCGCGCTGATTCTGAGCGTCGCGGTTGTCGGCCTGGGGCTCGGCGCGACGCTGCCGCTGACGTCGCTCGCGCTGACGCAATCGGGTTTTGGCACGGACATCGTCGGCTGGATGACGGCGACGCAGGCGCTCGGCGGGCTCATGGTTGCGCCGGTGGCGAGCCGCTTCGCGGGGCATTTCGGGGCGCGCGAGACGATCGTCGGCACGGTGATCGTCGCGGCGTTCTCGACTATCGCGATGCAGTTCACCGTGAACCTGTGGCTGTGGGCCGTGCTGCGTTTTCTGTGCGGCGCGGCGCTGATGCTGCTTTTCACGATCGGCGAAGCATGGGTCACGCAACTCGCCGACGACTCCACGCGCGGCCGCGTCGTCGCGATCTACGCGACCAACTTCACGCTCTTCCAGATGACGGGCCCGGTGCTCGTCAGCGTGATCGGCGGCTTGCCGTCGATGCGCTTTGCCATCTGCGGGGCGATCTTTCTGCTGGCGTTGCCCGCGCTCGCATCGATACGCGGCGCGCCGCACGCGCTGGCATCGGAAGAAGGCGAGCACGGCGACTGGCGCAGCGTGTTGCCGCGCATGCCCGCGCTCGTGATCGGCACGGGCTTTTTCGCGCTCTTCGACACGCTCGCGCTCTCGCTGATGCCGCTTTTCGCGATGTCGCACGGCGTCGGCGAGGATATCGGCGTGCTGTTCGCATCGGCGATCCTGCTCGGCGATACGACGATGCAGTTCCCGATCGGCTGGCTCGCCGACCGCATCGGGCGCGCGAAGGTGCATGCGGGCGCGGGCGTGGTCGTCGCGCTGCTGCTGCCGCTTTTGCCTTGGGCGATCGCGTATCCGTGGATCTGCTGGCCGCTGCTCTTCGTGACCGGCGCGGCGGCGGGCAGCGTGTACACGCTGTCGCTCGTCGCGTGCGGCGAACGCTTTCGCGGACCGTCGCTGGTCTCGGCGACGGCGATTGTCGGGGCTTCGTGGAGCGTCGCGAGTTTCGGCGGACCGATCGTCGCGGGCACGCTGATGCAGCGCGTCGGCGCCGATGCGCTCATCGGCGTGCTGACGGCGGCCGCGTGCGCGTTTCTCGCTGCGGCGTGGTGGGAGCGGCGCGGTTAGGAGTTCGAGCGTGTCGTTCGGCGCGAGGTCGGCGGTATACTTTTCCGGCCTTCAATTCCGCTACGAGGCATCAAGGAAACGTATGAGCGCTTTACCTCCCTGTCCGCAATGCCAGTCGGCATTCACCTATGAAGATGCGGGCATGTACATCTGTCCCGAATGCGCGCACGAATGGTCCGCGCAGACGGATACCGCATCGGAGCCCGCCGCGAAGGTCTATCGCGATTCCGCGGGCAACGTTCTTCACGATGGCGACACCGTCACCGTCATCAAGGATCTGAAGCTGAAGGGCGGCGGTGGCGTCGTCAAGATGGGCACCAAGGTCAAGAACATCCGGCTCGTCGACGCCGATCACGACATCGACTGCAAAATCGAGGGCTTCGGCGCGATGAGCCTCAAGACCGAGTTCGTCAGGAAAGCCTGACCCGCAACGACCGGCCGCGGTGTTTCACCCGCGCGCCGGCAAAATCCGCCCCGCGCATTCGCCGAAGCCCACGCGATATCCCTCGCCCTGGCACCATCCGCGCAGGGTGATTTCATCGCCGTCCTGTAGAAACGCGCGCTCGCCGCCCTGTTCCAGCTTCACGGGCCGCTGGCCGTTCCAGGTGCTTTCGAGCAGGCTGCCGCACGAATCCGGCGTCGGCCCGCTTATCGTGCCCGATCCCATCAGATCGCCGACGCGCGTATTGCATCCGCCAACCGTGTGATGCGCGAGCTGCTGCGCCATCGACCAGTACATCAGCTTGAAGTTGGTGCGTGAAATGGTCGTCGGCGTGTGTGCGCCTTCCGGACGCAGCGTGACTTCCAGTTCGATATCGAACGCGTGATCGCCTTCGTGACGCAGATACGCGAGCGGCTGCGGATCCTGCGCGGGCGTCGCGGTGCGAAACGGTTCGAGCGCATCGAGCGTGACGATCCACGGCGAGATCGTCGTCGCGAAGCCCTTCGAGTTGAACGGGCCGAGCGGCACGTACTCCCATTGCTGGATATCGCGCGCGCTCCAGTCGTTGAGCAGCACCATGCCGAAGATATGCGCCTCCGCGTCCTCACACGCGATCGGCTCGCCGAGCGCATTGCCGCGCCCGATGATGAAGCCCGTCTCCAGTTCGATATCGAGCTTGCGGCACGCGCTGAAGATCGGGCGCTCTTCGTTCGGCAGCTTGATCTGACCGTTCGGGCGGCGCACGGGCGTGCCGCTCACGACCACCGACGACGCGCGCCCGTTATAGCCGACCGGCAATTCCGACCAGTTCGGCAGAAGCGCGTTCTTCGGATCGCGGAACATCGAGCCGACGTTCGTCGCGTGCTCCTTCGAGGAATAAAAATCCGTGTAGCCAGGAATCTCGACCGGCAGATGCATCGTCGCATCGGAGCGCGGCACGAGCGCGCGGCGGCGCAAGGCTTCGTCGTCGCGCAACGTCGCATTGCCGTGCGCGAGCAACGCGGACAGCGCGATACGCACGCCGCGCCACGTCTCGCGTCCGAGCGCGATGAAGTCGTTCAGGCGCGATGCGTGGAACGTGCCGCGCGCATCGATCAGACGCGCGTCTTCGAGCACGGCGAGATCGGCGATCCAGTCGCCTATCGCGACGCCCGCGCGCGGCTGCGCGTTCACCGCGTCGCTGAATATGCCGAACGGCAGGTTCTGAATCGGGAAGTCGCTCGCGGGATCGTTCGCGGACTCGATCCAGCTCTTCAAAGTGGGCGCGAGTGTGGCCTTCAGCGCGTCGATCATCGTTGCTCCGGGTTGAAGTGTTTCGTGAGACCTTGCCAGCACTCGTAATAATTCGCCTGCAACTGCGCGGTTTCGAGCGCGAACTGAGTCGGCTTGATGAGCGTGCGCGTCTCGAACATGAAGGCCATCGTGACGTCGACTTTCGCGGGCTTCGACGTATCGCTCTTCGATGCCTTCTCGAACGTTTCCGCATCCGGCCCGTGCCCCGACATGCAGTTGTGCAGGCTCGCGCCGCCGGGCACGAAGCCTTCGGCCTTCGCGTCGTAGACGCCGTGCACGAGTCCCATGAACTCGCTCGCGACATTGCGATGAAACCACGGCGGCCGGAACGTATCTTCCGCGGCGAGCCAGCGCGGCGGGAAGATCACGAAGTCGATGGAATCGACGCCCGGCGTGTCGCTCGGCGATTGAAGCACGAGAAAGATCGACGGATCCGGATGGTCGTAGCTGATCGAGCCGATGGTGTTGAAGTGGCGCAGATCGTACTTGTACGGCGCGTAATTGCCGTGCCACGCGACGACATCGAGCGGCGAATGACCGATGTCCGCGCGCCAAAGCACGCCGTTCATCTTCGTGACGAGTTCGAACCTGCCTTCGCGGTCTTCATACGCGGCGTTCGGCGTGAGGAAGTCGCGCGGATTCGCCAGCCCGTTCGAGCCGATCGGACCGAGATCGGGCAATTGCAGCAGCGCGCCGAAGTTTTCGCAGATGTAGCCGCGCGCTTCGCCATCGGGCAGCGTCACCGAAAAGCGCACGCCGCGCGGAATCACCGCGATTTCGTGCGGCTCGATATCGAGCTTGCCGAGTTCCGTGAAGATCGCGAGACGTCCCTGCTGCGGCACGATCAGCAATTCGCCGTCGGCGTTGTAGAAGAAGCGGTCCTGCATCGAGCGGTTCGCGGCGTAGAGATGGATCGCGCAACCGGACATCGATTCCGCGGCGCCGTTGCCGGCCATCGTCACCCAGCCGTCGATGAAATCGGTCGGCGCGGCGGGCATCGGCAGCGGATCCCAGCGCAACTGGTTCGGCGGCGTCGGCGGAACATCGGTGAAATTGGCCACGAGTTTCGCGCGCAGCATGTCGGCGGGAATGCGCGTGAACGGCTTGTGCACGGCCGCCGGACGTATCCGATAGAGCCACGAACGGCGATTGTGCGCGCGCGGCGCGGTGAACGCGGTGCCCGAAAGCTGCTCGGCGTACAGGCCGTAAGCGGCGCGTTGCGGCGAGTTGCGGCCGATCGGCAACGCGCCCGGCAGCGCCTCGGTGGCGAAGTCGTTGGCGAAACCCGATTGATAGTGCTGGTTCGCGTCCGTGTGCGTCTCGAACGTTGGCATGGTCGGAATCCTCGACGAAAAGTGCAACGGTTCAGGCGACGGCGCCGTGCGCGGCATGTCGTCGCTGCAATTTACGGATGGTAAAACCAATTACGATTAGTGAAATTCATCGTATACCCTTAATCGACGGGCCTCGCCGCGCATATCAATATGTGAATTTGGTGCTGGACGCGGCGTTGCGCGCTGATACCATCGACCATTCGAATGAAAATTGCCCGGTACGGCACGCCTCACGAACTCGACGCTCCATCCATGATCGCCCCGTCCTTGCCTGAACTCGTCGCCCGCGCCGCGGAACATCCGTTTCTCGGCGCGCATGTCGTGCTTGGCGAGAACGAGCACGCCGGTCAGGCGATCGCGCATTACCGCGATCTGTGCATTTCGAGCGCCTACGAGCCTATCTTCGATGTCGGCACGCACAGCTTTCCGCAGACTTTGAGCGCATCGCCGGAGAGCGCGGAGCGTTTCGGCGACGAACTCGGCGTGCAGGCGTTGACGCTCATTCAGGGCGATGCGCCGCGCGACCCGTTCGGACAACTGGAAGACGATCGCGAGCTGGTCGTGCTGGACCGGCTGTCGCGCGCGCTGCATGCGTTCAATTTCTTCGGGCCGCATCGGCCGGGGCTTTTGTTTCTGCGCGTGCATGAGCGGCTATTGAAGAGCGTGAAGTATGACCACGGACTGCACTTCTCTTCCGTGCTGATGGAGTTCGGGATGAACCCGTCGCGGGTGGTGATCGAATTGCCTGCGGCGGCGGTCGCGCACAAGACGTTTCTTGGGTATCTCACGAAGAGCTATCAGCATTACGGATTCAAGGTCGCGGGGAATCTGCCGAATGCCGGGCAGATCATGGCAGTGTCGGATATGGCGCGGCTCGATTTCATCAAGATGGATGCGGCGCAGGCTTTACGGGATTCGGTGGTGAAGCATCTCGTGGCGTATGCACATCGGTTGAGGATTCCGCTCATCTTTTCGAATGTCTGCGATGAGGCGCAGTTCAATGCGCTTCAGCAGTTCGATGTGCATTTCGTGCAAGGACCGGTGTTTGATGCGCATCCGAGTTTGCATGCGCGGTGACGTGTTTTTTTCGGGGTCTTGGTTGTCGTTGGATCCCGTTTTCGTGTCGGTCTATTAGCACTGCCCCTGTGCGGGGCGGCACTCACTTTCTTTGCTGCTGCAAAGAAAGTAAGCAAAGAAAGCAGCTTCCGATACGCCCGCGGTCACACGCAATTTGGGTAG
>Ga0182736_1000684_pt1 | contig 44890 bp, 33 predicted proteins | sample eDN5th30CKraftBY_FD_128882 | JGI IMG/M metagenome (GOLD analysis project Ga0182736, IMG submission 128882) | Enriched backyard soil microbial communities from Emeryville, California, USA - eDNA 5th pass 30_C Kraft BY (version 2) (version 2) | ecosystem: Environmental > Terrestrial > Soil >... | reverse complement strand
GAGCGGGATGTGGGTGTTGATCCACACGCAGCCGAAGTCGAGCCGCCGGGAGACCCGCAGCGCCCGGGCGTGGTCGGTGGTGAACACGCTCGAGGCCAGGCCGTACTCGACGCCGTTGGCGTGGCGGAGGGCCTCGTCCTCGTCGGCGAACGACTGGAGCGTGATGACCGGCCCGAAGATCTCGTTCTGGATCAGCTCGTCGTCCTGGCGGAGGCCGCTGATCACCGTGGGAGCGAAGAAGTAGCCGGCGTCGCCGACCTGCGAGCCGCCGGCCAGCACCGCGGCATGGTCGGGGGCGCGGGACACGATGCCGGCGACCCGTTCCAGCTGGTTGGCGTTGTTGAGCGGGCCGAAGTCGGCGTCGGGGTTCGACGGCGGGCCGGTGGTGTGGCCGTTGGCCTGGGCGGTGAGGGCGGCGGCCAGCTCGTCGTGGATGGCCGGGGCGGCGAGCACCCGGGTGGCCGCCGTGCAGTCCTGGCCGGCGTTGAAGTAGCCGGCGATGGCGATGGCCTCGGCCGCGGCCTCGATGTCGGCATCCTCGAACACCAGCACCGGCGCCTTGCCGCCCAGCTCCAGGTGGACGTTCTTCAGGTCGTCGGACGCGCTCCGCATGACCTCCATGCCGGCGCGCACCGACCCGGTGATCGACACCATCTGCGGGATCTTGTGCGACACGAGCGAAGCGCCGGTCTCGCGGTCGCCGCAGATCACGTTGAGCACGCCCTCGGGGAACGCCTCGGCGGCGAGCTCGGCCAGCTTCAGCGTGGACACCGGCGTGGTGTCCGACGGCTTGAGCACGACCGTGTTGCCGGCGGCGAGCGCCGGGGCGATCTTCCAGACCGCCATCATCATCGGGTAGTTCCAGGGGGTCACCTGGGCGCACACGCCGATGGGCTCGCGGCGGATCCACGAGGTGTGGCCGGCCATGTACTCGCCGGCCGACGTGCCCTCGAGGACCCGGGCGGCCCCGGCGAAGAAGCGGATCTGGTCGACCATCGGCGGGATCTCCTCCTCCGAGGTCAGGCCGATGGGCTTGCCGGTGTTCTCCGACTCCAGGGCGACGAGCTCGTCGGCGTGCTCCTCGACGAGGTCGGCCAGCTTCAGCAGCGCTCGCTGGCGGTCGCTCGGGGTCGTGTCCCGCCAGGTCTCGAACGCGGTGGCCGCCGCCTGGCAGGCCGCGTCGACGTCGGCTGCGCCCGATCGGGGCGACGTCGCGAAGACCTCGCCGGTGGACGGATCGACGAGGTCGATGGTGGCGCCGTCGGCCGCCGGGACCGGGGCACCTCCCACCAGGTTCTGCAGGGCTCGAGGGGACACAGCGACCTCCAAGTGGGGCGGGTGAGCGGAGGTTACCCCGGCGTCTGGAAGCACGGGTCGGGGGTCAGCGCGGTGGTACCGTCGGCGCCGGCAACTGCGAGGGGGGAACAGGAACACCATGAGCGAATCCACGGGCAACGCCGCGACTCGGGTCGCGGTCATCGGGCAGGGCTACGTCGGCCTTCCCCTGGCGGTCCGGGCGGTGGAGCAGGGCTACGACGTGGTCGGCTACGACCTCGACAAGGCCCGCATCGAGCAACTCGCCGCAGGCAGTTCGTTCATCGAGGACATCCCCGACGAGCGCCTCCAGGGCATCTTGTCGACGGGCCGGTTCCACCCGAGCTCGAACCCCGACGACCTGGCCGGGTTCGACATCGCCGTCATCTCGGTGCCCACCCCCCTGCGGGAGGGCATGCCGGACCTCACCTACATCGAGGCCTCGGCCGAGCAGCTGGGCGGCCACCTCAAGCCGGGCGCCTGCGTGATCCTGGAGTCGACCACCTACCCGGGGACCACCGAGGAGCTGATGCTCCCGATCCTCGAGCAGGCCAGCGGCCTCAAGGCCGGCGCCGACTTCCAGGCTGGCTACTCCCCCGAGCGCATCGACCCGGGGAACAAGACCTACACGCTCGAGACCACGCCGAAGGTCGTGTCCGGCATCGACGAGGCCAGCCTCGCCCGGGTCAAGGGCTTCTACGACGACATCGTCGTGCGGACCGTCCCCGTCCGCTCGCCGAAGGAGGCCGAGCTCACCAAGCTGCTCGAGAACACCTTCCGGCACGTCAACATCGCCCTGGTCAACGAGCTGGCGATGTTCGCCCGCGACCTCGGGATCGACATCTGGGAGGCGATCGACGCGGCCGAGAGCAAGCCGTTCGGCTTCATGCCGTTCCGGCCGGGCCCCGGCGTGGGCGGGCACTGCCTCCCGATCGACCCCTCGTACCTGTCGTGGCGGGTCAAGCAGTCGCTCGGCCTGACGTTCCGGTTCGTCGAGCTGGCCAACGACGTCAACGAGCACATGCCCGACTACGTCATCCGGCGCCTCGTCGCGGCCTTGAACGACCGTGAGCTCTCCGTCAAGGGCCGCCGGGTGCTCGTGCTCGGCCTCGCCTACAAGAAGAACACCGGTGACGACCGCGAGTCGCCGAGCACCCGGGTCATCGAGCTGCTCTCGGAGCTCCAGGCCGACCTCGCCGTGTGCGACCCACACGTCGATCCCAGCCGCAGCCACGCGCTCGGCTCGGCCGAGCACGTCGAGCTCAACGAGGAGGAGGTCGCCAAGGCCGACGCCATCGTCGTCCTCGTCGACCACGATGCGTTCGACCTCGACATGGTCGTCCGGTCCGGCTCGTACATCCTCGACACCCGTCGGTGCATCGAGGGTCCGACCGTCGAGCACCTCTAGGAGCTCGGCCCGCGTACCGGGCCGGGCACCCCGGCCCCTCTAGGCTGCGACGATGCCTCGGCCCCTCCCTCGCGCGCTCCTGGCCGAGGCCCGCCCGAAGCAGTGGGTCAAGAACCTGCTGGTCTTCGCCGCGCCGGCGGCCGCGGGCGTCATCGATCAGCGCACGGCGCTGCTCCAGACCATCGCCGCGTTCCTGTGCTTCTGCCTGGCCGCGTCGGGCACCTACTACCTGAACGACGCCGCCGACGTCGAGGCCGACCGCCTGCATCCGAAGAAGCGGTTCCGGCCCATCGCGGCCGGGGAGATCCCCCTGCCGATGGCCCGGGCCATCGGCGTCGGGGCCATCGTCGCCTCCGTGCTCGCCGCGCTGCTCGTGAACTGGCACCTGGCGGTCACGGTCGGCGCCTACGTCGCCCTCACCACCACGTACAGCCTCTGGATGAAGCACGTGGCGGTCCTCGACGTCGTCGGCGTGGCCGCCGGGTTCGTGCTGCGGGCCATCGGCGGCGCCGCCGCCGTCGACGTCCCGATCTCCGACTGGTTCTTCATCGTGGCGTCGTTCGGGTCGCTGCTGATGGTGGTCGGCAAGCGCCGGGCCGAGACCGACGAGATGGGCGAGGCCGCCGCCGAGTTCCGGCCCACCCTCGGCATGTACCCGAAGGACTACCTGGCCCAGCTCCAGACCGTCGCCACGGCCGTCGTCCTCGTCGGGTACTGCCTGTGGGCGTTCGAGAAGGCGGCGCTGTCGGGGTCGAGCATCCCGTGGTTCGAGATCTCGATCGTGCCCTTCGCCGTCGCCGTGCTCCGCTACGTCCTGCTCCTCGACACCGGCCACGGCGGGGCACCCGAGGACGTCGTGTTGGGCGACCGGGCCCTGCAGCTCATGGGCGGCGTCTGGGTCATCGTGTTCGCGATCGGGGTGTACGCCACGTGAGCCGCACCCGCCTCACCGGATGGGCCAACACCGCCCCCACCTCCGCCGACGTCGTCACCCCCGACGACGCCGAGGAGCTCGCCGCCGCACTGGACCAGGTGCCCGAGCGGGGCGTGATCGCCCGCGGCCTCGGCCGGTCCTACGGCGACCCGGCCCAGAACGCCGGCGGCCTCGTCGTCGACGCCACCCGCGTCTCGGGCATCCGCCACCTCGACATCGAGCGGGGCATCGTCACGGCCGAGGCGGGGACGAGCCTCGATGCCCTCATGCGCTGGCTCGTGCCGCTGGGCTGGTTCGTCCCGGTCACGCCAGGGACCCGCCAGGTCACGGTCGGCGGCGCCATCGCGTCGGACATCCACGGCAAGAACCACCACAAGGCCGGCTCGTGGTGCGACGCCGTCGAGGCCATCACCATCGTCACGCCGGCCGACGGACGCCGCGTGATCACGCCGAAGTCGGACCCGGACCTGTTCTGGGCCACCGCCGGCGGCATGGGCCTCACCGGCGTCATCATCGACGCCACCTTCCGCCTGAACCGGATCGAGACCAGCCGGCTGAGCGTCGACACCGACCGCACCCCGGACCTCGACACCACGCTCCAGCTGATGGAGTCCGGCGACCACGCGTACGACTACTCCGTGGCCTGGATCGACCTCATGGCCAAGGGCACCTCGATGGGCCGGTCGATCCTGGGCCGCGGCCGCTTCGCCACGGTCGACCAGCTGAGCCACCGCCAGCAGCGGGATCCGCTGCACTTCACGTCGTCCACGATCGCCACCGCGCCGGCGCTCGTGCCGCCGAAGCTGATCAACCCGCTCACCATCAAGGCCTTCAACGAGGCCTGGTACCGCAAGGCCCCGAAGCGCCGGCGCGACCAGGTGATGGGCATCACCGAGTTCTTCCACCCGCTCGACCTCGTCGACCGGTGGAACCGCCTCTACGGGCGCGACGGGCTGCTCCAGTGGCAGTTCGTGCTGCCGCTCTCGGCCACCGACGAGCTGCGCTCGATCATCGGCGAGCTCAGCCAGTCCGGCTGCCCGTCGTTCCTCGCCGTGCTCAAGCGCATGGGTCCGGGCAACGCCGGTCCCCTGTCGTTCCCGATCGAGGGCATGACCCTCGCCTTCGACGTGCCAGCCACGCCGGGGACCGCGCTGGGCCCGCTCCTCGACCGCCTCGACGAGCGGGTGGCCGCAGCCGGTGGGCGCCTCTACCTGGCGAAGGACAGCCGGATGCGGCCCGAGCTGCTCCCCGAGATGTACCCGCGCCTCGACGAGTGGCTCGCCGTGCGCCACGAGGTCGACCCCGGGCAGCGCATCGTCAGCGACCTCGCCCGCCGCCTCCGCCTGACCTGACCGCCGGGACCGCCGGATCCGGCAGGACCCGCGTCAGCTGGCGGTGCTGCGGATGTCCTGGGCGACGACCGCGTCGCGCAGGATCGCGATCGTCTCGGCATCGGTGGCGTCGGCACGCGGCACCGGGAGCTGGCGCATCGACAGCGGCGGGACGCCCACGTGGGCGATCCGCGGGTGGATCGGCGACGAACCGACCTCGTCGGCGCCGAAGAGCACCTCGTGCAGCTTCTCGCCCGGGCGCATGCCCGTGTAGACGATGTCGATCGGGCGGCCGGCCTCGCTGATGAGCCGGCGGGCGACGTCGTCGATCTTCACCGGCTCGCCCATGTCGAGCACGAGCGCTTCGCCGTCGCGGCCGACGGCGCCAGCCTGGATGACCAGCTGGACGGCTTCCTCGACGGTCATGAAGTACCGAGTGACCTCGGGGTCGGTGACGGTGACCGGGCCGCCGTCCTCGATCTGCTTGGCGAAGGCGGTGAGCACCGAACCCCGGCTGCCGAGCACGTTGCCGAAGCGGACGCTCAAGAAGATGCCGTCACTGCGGTCGGCCGCCGCAGCGGTGAGCCGCTCGGCGAGGCGCTTCGTGTAGCCGAGGACGCTGCTCGGATCGGCGGCCTTGTCGGTGGAGATGTTGACGAAGCGCTCGACCCCGGAGGAGATGGCGGCGTCGACGAGGACCTGGGTGCCCCACACGTTCGTCTTGAGCGCTTCGGCCGGGTGCATCTCGAGCAGCGGGAGGTGCTTCAGCGCCGCCGCGTGGAACACCACCTCCGGGCGGTGCTCCTCGAAGATCTGGTTGACCCGGTCCGTGTCGCGGATGTCGCAGACCACCAGGTTCCGGCTGTCGAGCAGGGCCCGGCCCTCGATCGAGAGCTGCACCGAGTGCAGCGCCGACTCATCGCGATCGAGCAGCACGAGGCTGGACGGAGCGAACCGGTACAGCTGGCGGGACAGCTCGGAGCCGATGGACCCGCCGGCGCCGGTGACGAGCACGCGCTTGCCGGTGACGTACCCGGCGATGGAGTCGACGTCGGTGTCGACCTCGTGGCGGCCGAGGAGGTCGGCGTGGGTGACGGGGCGGATGTCGCTGGTGCCGACCTCGGCGCCGTAGAGCTCGCTGGCGGACGGCAGCACCATCAGGCGCAGGCCGCTGTCGCGGGCGATGTCGGCGTAGACCCGGATCAGGGCGGAGTCGGCGGTGGGGATGGCCAGCAGGGCGATCTTGGCGTCGTGGCGGGCGGCGACGGCGGCGAGGTCGTCACGGGTGCCGCTCACCGGCACGTGGCGGATGCGCAGGTTGCGCTTCGAGGGGTCGTCGTCGATGAGGGCGACGGGCAGGTAGCGGCCGGCGGGGTTGCGGACCATGGCGGTGATGATCTGCTGACCGCCCTCGCCCGCACCGATGACCACGACCCGCTCGAGTTCGAGGCTCTGGGGCCGGAGGCGCTTCTCGTAGAAGAGGCGCCACACGTAGCGGACGCCGGCGCTCGAGCAGAGCATGATCGTGCTGGCGATCAGCGGCACCGAGAGCGGCACCGGTCGGACGGCACCGGCCTTGGGCAGCACGAGGGCGACGACCCAGGTGATGGCGGCGACGACGCCGATCACCGAGACGAGGGCCGAGACCTCCTCGAAGGAGCCGAAGCTCCAGCGGCCCTTGTACAGCCCGCGGGCCGTACCGCAGATGACGAAGACGGCGGCCGAGAAGATCGAGAACCACAGGATCTCGTCGACCTGCTTGCTCGGGATCGAGAAGTCGTAGCGGAGCGCTGCGGCCAACACGACCGACATCCCCATCGCAGTGGCATCGGCCAACACCTGCAGGCGTCGGCGAGCCGAGCTCCCGGCGGGCTGGAACAGCACGTTCAGCCCGAAGCCACGGGAACCTGTGTTCTTGGCGGTCAACGAATCCCTCCCCCCGAGGTACTGATCTGATTCCGCGCCGCACTGGACACTACCGTCATCGAATCACCTCGTCCATCATTCAACCGTCGATGGACCCCGTCGGCGGGGATCCAGGGGCCATGAGCGAACGGCGCAGCCGCAACACCCGGGGGGCGAACGCCATCCGGCCGGAGTGGATCAGCGCCCTCGCGGCGGCTGCTGCATTGTTCGCGCCCGCCAGCCTGACCGGCATCCCGGCGGTCGACGCCATCGAGCGGGCCCTCATCGCCGCCTTCGTGTCCTACGTCGGCGCCCACGGCCGACGCTGGTCGTGGCTCGTCGCCGGCGCCGTGGTCGTGGTGCCCACCCGAGGGGTGTCGCAGCTGCTGGCCCTCGCCGCGCTCGTGGTCGTCGCCGCGTCCACCGTTCCGAAGCGCCGCTCCCGCACGTGGGGCGCGCTCGGCCTGGGCCTCATGGTCAACGCGGTGTTCTGGTACCCGGAGAGTGCCGCCCCCTGGGGCGTCGTGGCGGCTGCCGTCGCCCTCCTGTTCGTGGTCGGGAACGGCTACCCGCACCTCCGCCGCCGCAAGCGCCGGGTGGCGCGCGACATCCTCATCGGCGTCTCGGTGCTGATCGTGCTCGCCGGCATCGGGGCGGCCGCCGCGATGGCGATGGCGTTCAGCGACGTCCGCACCGGTTCCGCGGCGGCACGCGATGCGCTGAACGGCGCCCGCGACGGGGACGCCGAGGCCGCCCGGGCCGACCTCGCCACCGCCAGCGCCTCGTTCGAGTCAGCGTCGTCGCAGGTGAACAGCCACCTCACCACCCCGGCCCAGCTGGTCCCCGGTCTCGCCCAGCAGGTCAACGCGGTGCGCACCACCGTCGACCAGGGCCTGCGGATCAGCGACGCCGGCGACGACCTCGTCGCCACGGCCGACTACGACCGGCTCCAGTACGAGGGCCGCCTCGACCTGGAGCAGGTGGCGGCGCTCGCCGATCCGGCCCGTCGGGCCGACCGGATCCTGGGTGAGGCCCGCTCGGAGCTCGACGGCCTGCAGGACAGCTCGCTGCTGCCGCCGCTCGCCGATCGGGTCGACCAGTTCGCCGCCGACATCGACCAGGCCCGCACCGACACCGCGCTCGCCGCCGACCTGCTCGAGACCACCCCGGACCTCTTCGGCGCCAGCGGCCCCCGCCGCTACCTGATCGTCTTCCTCACCCCAGCCGAGCTCCGCGGCGCCGGCGGCTTCATCGGCAGCTACGCCGAACTGGTCCTCGACGACGGCCAGGCCACGCTGACCCGCTCCGGCCGGATCGACGACCTGCTCGAAGGGCCCAACCAGGGTTCGCGGACGATCAGCGGACCGGCCGACTACCTCCTGCGCTACGGCCGCTTCGACCCAGGCACGTTCCTCCAGGACGTCACCTACTCGCCGCACTTCCCGAGCGACGCGCAGGTGATCGCCGAGCTGTACCCGCAGGCAGGCGGCAGCGAGGTCGACGGGGTCATCGCGGTCGATCCCGCGGGCCTCGCATCGCTCCTCGAGCTCACCGGTCCGGTCACGGTCGACGGCCTCCCCGAGCCGCTCAGCTCCGACAACGCGGTCGAGATCCTGACCCGGTCGCAGTACCTCGAGCTCGGCGACCGTGCCACTCGTGGCGAGATCCTGAGCGCGGCCACCAAGGCCACGTTCGAGAAGCTGATCAACGCATCGCTCCCGGCCCCGCGCCAGCTCGCCGACGTGCTCAGCCCCGCGGCTCGCGGCGGCCACCTACGGCTGTGGAGCCCCGAGGAGCGCGAACAGTCGCTCTTCGAGCGCCTCGGCGCCGACGGCAGCCTGGTCATCCCGCCGGGGTCCGACGGCTTCTCGCTCGTCCAGCAGAACGCGGGCAACAACAAGATCGACGCCTACCTGGAGCGGAAGATCACCTACGAGCCCACGGTCGACGCCAAGACCGGGGAGCTCAAGGCCGTGCTCACCGTGGAGATGACGAACGCGATCCCGTTCGCGATCCTCCCCGAGTCCGTCGGGGGCAACACCCGCGGCGCACCGGACGGCACGAACGTCACCACGCTCTCGCTCTTCACCCGCAACGTCGTCACCAAGGCCACGATCGACGGCAAGCCGCTGACGATGGGTCCCGGCACCGAACGGGGCCTCAACGCGTGGGACACGCCGCAGTTCAACATCCCGGCTGGCGCCACCATCACCATCGAGATCGAGCTGGCGGGCGGCGTCGACCTGGCCAAGGGCTACCGCCTCGCGATCCTCCCCCAGCCCGTCGCCGTCCCCGACCGCTTCTCGAGCACGCTCACGGTGGAGAACGGGCAGGTCAAGGGCACCGGAGCCACCGAGGACACGCTCCTCGACGACGAGCCGCTCGAAGCGCCGACCCGGATCCGGGTCCCCGTCGAGCGCTGACCACGCGCTGCAGCCAGCACCGTCGCTGACCTGCAAGGACGCGACCACCTTGGTGATCCGTCCGAACTGATTCGGTCAACAACCATGACTTGGAGCCGATGGTGAGCTAACCTCGCCAAGGTTCGCGGGGGAGCACCCTTTCGCGAGGATGAAACGGTGCCCAGAGGGAGAGGAACCCCAATGATTCGCAAGATGCTGATCGGTGCAGCGATGCTCGTGATGGCTGCCGCAGCGCCTGCTGCCGCGCAGACCTACGACTTCAACGTGAGCCCCGGCACGGTGGTCGCCGGCCAGGAGGTCACGATCAGCGGCGAGGGGTGCGCCCCGTTCGCCACCGTCAACATCACCGTCACCCAGCGGTCCACGGGCACCGTCATCCTGACCGCCACCGACGAGACCGACGCCAACGGCGAGTTCACCTACAGCTTCGCCATGCCGACGGATGCCGCCCCTGGTTGGTACGACATCCTGGCCACCTGTGGTGACCAGGAGTTCCGCGGCGAGGTGCTCGTCGAGGGCAGCTCCACGGCGCCCTCCGGCGGCTCGACGGCTCCCATCGTCCGCACCGGTTCGGACCTCAACGGCCTCGGCCTCGCCGGCGCCGGCCTGATCACCGTCGGTGGCATCATCCTCATCGCCACCCGGTCCCGCCGCCACCAGGCCCGGGCCTGATCCTCGGCGCTCCGGCGCCACCCCGCTCTTCGACGGTGCCCCGGTCCCAAGGCCGGGGCACCGTCGCGTTCTGACCCGCATCCCGCCGGGTACAACCAAGGGCATGGACATCGCCATCACCGGCAGCTCCGGGCTCATCGGCCAGGCGCTCACCACCTCGCTGCGGACCGACGGCCACCACGTGATCCCGATCGTGCGATCCGGGACCGGGACCGGGAGCCTCCGCTGGGACCCGGAGGCGGGCACGATCGACGCCGCCGGCCTCGAGGGGGTCGACGGCGTGGTGCACCTGGCCGGCGAGGGCATCGCCTCGGGCCCGTGGAGCGACGCGCAGCGCGACCGCATCCGGACCAGCCGCGAGCGCGGCACCCAGCTGCTCGCCACCACCCTCGCCGGCCTCGACCGGCCGCCGTCGGTGCTCGTCAGCGGCTCGGCCATCGGGTACTACGGCGATCGAGGGGACGAGGTCCTCACCGAGGGCTCCCGGCCCGGCGACGACTTCCTCGCCGACGTGTGCGTGGCCTGGGAGGGGTCCACCGCGCCCGCTGAGGCTGCGGGCATCCGCACCGTCCACATCCGTACCGGCATCGTGCTCGACGCCCACGGCGGCGCGCTCGCCAAGCAGCTCCCGGCGTTCAAGCTCGGGCTCGGCGCCAAGGCCGGCGACGGGAGGCAGTGGATGTCCTGGATCACCCTGCACGACGAGGTGCGGGCGATCCGCTTTGCGCTCGAGGAGCCCGGGCTGGCCGGCGCGGTGAACCTCGCCGCGCCGGGACCCGTGACCAACGCCGCGTTCACCGACGCGGTCGGCGACGCCCTGCACCGGCCCACCTTCCTCACCATCCCCCGCTTCGCCCGCAAGGCGCCGTTCGGGATCGGACCGCTGGTCGAGTCGCTGCTGCTGGTGTCGCAGCGGGTCGAGCCGGCCGCACTCCAGGCCGCCGGCTTCGCCTTCGACCACCCCGACCTGGGCACCGCGCTCGACGCCGTCCTGGCCCGCCGCTGATCAACGGCCGATCGGCCCTGGGGATTCGCACCTCGCCCCGGTGCGGCTCCTAGGGTGACCGGCCATGTCCGGTCGCCGCATCGCCGCCTTCGACTTCGACGGGACCCTCACCCGACGGGACACGCTGCTGCCCTTCCTCGCCCGGGCGTGCGGCCCCACCACGTTCGGACGGACCGTGCGCCGCATCGCCCCCACCGCCGTGCGAGCCCGAACGGGCCGCCTCGCCGCCGACGTGCACCACCGCGACGCCACCAAGGCCGCCCTCCTCCGCGAGCTCCTCGCGGGCCGCACGGCCTCCTGGCTGCGTTCCCAGGGCGAGCAGTACGCCACGGGCCTCAACGCCAAGCTGCGCCCCGAGATGGTCGAGCAGGTGCGCTGGCACCGCGAGGCCGGCCACGAGCTGATCATCGTGTCGGCCGGTCTGGCCACCTACCTGGAGCCGTTCGCGGCGTCGTTCGGCTTCGACCACGTGATCGCCGTCGAGCTCGAGGCGGGCGACGACGGGATCCTCACCGGCGAGATGGCCGGGGCGAACGTGCGGGGCGAGGAGAAGGCGGTCCGCCTGCGGAGCTGGCTCGACGGCGACGAGCCCGAGATGCTGTGGGCGTACGGGAACTCCAGCGGCGACACGGAGCTGCTGGCGATGGCCGACGTGCCCGTGTGGGTCGCCGGCCGGCGCCGGTCCCAGGAACGGAACGACCGCCCGGCCGTTCGGCCTGGGCGGTCGTTCTCCGGTCCTCGGACCGCATGACGGACGCTGCCGGTGCGGCAGCGCAGCTCGTCGGGTCAGCTCACTTGGGCTGCATCCGGATGCCGCCGTCGATGCGGATCGACTCGGCGTTCATGTAGCTGTTCGACAGCAGCTCGGCGGTGAGGCTCGCGAACTCCTCGGGCTGGCCGAGGCGCTTCGGGAACAGCACGCCGACCTCGAGGCGGGCCTTGAACTGCTCCGAAGCCTCGCCCTGGCCGTAGATCGGGGTGTCGATCAGGCCGGGGAGGATGGTGTTGACCCGGATGCCGACCGCCGAGAGGTCACGGGCGATGGGGAGGGTCATGCCGACGACGCCGCCCTTCGAGGCGGAGTACGAGGCCTGGCCGATCTGGCCGTCCTCGGCCGCGACCGAGGCGGTGTTGACGATCGCGCCGCGCTCGCCGAACTCGTCGGGCTCGTTCTGCGACATGGCCGTGGCGGCGATGCGGATGCAGTCGAAGGTGCCGATCAGGTTGATCTCGACGACCTTGCGGAAGATGTCGAGGTCGTGGGCGGAGCTGTACTCGCCGTCCTTGCCGATGGTGCGGGTCGCCCAGCCGATGCCGGCGCAGTTCACGAGGGCCTTGAGCGGGCCGAGCTCCTTGGCGGCCTCGACCGAGGCGATGATCTGCTCGGTGTTGGTCACGTCGGTGGCCACGAAGACGCCGCCGATCTCCTTGGCGAGGGCCTCGCCCTTCTCCTGCTGGCGGTCGAGGTCTGCGACCACGACCTTGGCACCGAGGGTGCTGAGGTGGCGGGCCGTGGCCTCGCCGAGCCCCGAGGCCCCACCGGTGACGATTGCGCTGATGCCGTTGATCTCCATGGGTGGAACTCTATTGACTGGTCGGTCAAGTATGGAAAATGGCGGCCCCAGGTTCAGGGCGAAGGAGACGGCTCCGTGGCGGCGAGTACGATCGCCACCCGTGCCTCCGACGATCGACCCGCGAGTCCGCCGCACCGTCCGAGGCGCCGCACCGATCGTCGGCGTCGTGGTCGCCATCGTCGCCGCCGTCTCGCTGCTGGGCTCGTGCTCGGGCGAGCGGGCGTCCCTCGGGTCCCTGCCGCCCAAGCTGCCGCCGTCCACCACCACCTCGGCGGTCGTGGTCAGCACCACCGCCGCGCCGCAACCCGTCGACCTGAAGCTCGGTCCGGAGGACCTCCTCGGGTGGATCGCCACCCCGAACGGCGACCCCCAGGTGTTCACCGAGCCCAAGGCCGGCGCCACGCCGATCCAGGTCGGCGCCAAGACCGACGCCGGGGCCCCCACGACCTTCGCCATCATCGGCGACGCCTCGGCCGACGCGAACCTCGAGGTGCCCGGTTGGTACCAGGTCGCCCTGCGCGACCGGCCCAACGGGTCCACAGGTTGGGTGCCGAAGGACTCCGTCGAGGTGACCAAGACGCCCTTCCGGATCTTCGTCGACCTCAAGGGCCGCACGCTCCGAGTCGAGAAGGACGGCACCGGCGTCTTCACCACCACCATCGCCATCGGCACCGAGGAGAACCCCACCCCGGTGAACGGCACCTACGTCACCGAGCTGATCCAGAACACCGAGCCCGAGGGCGCCTACGGCCCCTACGCGTTCGGCCTCGCCATGCACTCCGACACGCTGAGCGAGTTCGGCGGCGGCGACGGCCAGGTGGGCATCCACGGCACGAACCGCCCGGACCTGATCGGCCAGGCCGTCTCCCACGGATGCGTGCGGCTGTCGAACGACGACATCCAGGAGCTGGTCGACCTCCAGCTCCCGCTCGGCGTCCCCGTCTTCATCACCGCCTGACCGGTCCACCGGCCCGGTCGGGCGAGGTCAGCCCAGTTCGACGAAGCAGGCGTGGTCGTCGGAGGGCAGCGGGCCGTCGGTGATGGCCATCACGTCGAGCCACCCCATGTCGACGCGGTCGCCCGTGGTGGTGAGAAACGCGATGTCGGCTGCGTCGCGACCCGTGGCGATGCGGACCAGCGACGAGCGCGGTGCCAGGCGGGTCGCATCGACGGCGACCCAGCGGCCGTCGACCAGCACCTCGGCCACGGCGTGGAAGTCCATCGGCTGGAGACCGGGCGCGTAGACCGAGGCGATGCGAGCGGGCACGTCGCAGCCCCGGAGGAGGGCGACCACCAGGTGGGCGAAGTCCCGGCAGACGCCCTGACCCGCCAGCAGCGTGGCGACCGCGCCGTCCGTGGGCCGGCTGGACCCGGCGATGTACGCGATCCGGTCGCTCACCCACGTGGCCACCGCCTCGACCAGCTCGGGGCCGGCGAGCGAGCCGAACTCGTCGCGGGCGAACGGGGCGAGCTCGTCGGACTCGCAGTACCGGCTGGGCCGGGTGTAGCGGATGAGGTCCACCTCGTCCTGGGGCACCTCCGGCTCGGAGCCGGAGATCGACGCCGAGTACACCACCTCCAGCCGGCCCGGCCCGAGCGCCGGCGCCAGGTGCAGCCGGGTCCCGTGCTGGTCGAGCACCTCCCTCACCGCCACCTCGGCGCTGTCGAGCGTGACCGCCAGCGACTCCGATCGCCGGGGCACCCCGTCCGCCACCGCCACCGACACCACCACGTCCGCGGTCCCGTCGATGCGGGCGTCGAAGCGGCAACTGACGGACCGGTCCATGCCGCATGCTCCCACGCCCAGCCGGCGGATCGTGGCGACCCGGTCGGGGTCACGTCCGCGCGCCGACGGGTGCGGTCGGATCAGGCGTCGAGCGAGCTGGCGACCGATCCCTGGCTGCGCGACTTCGCTCCCGCCGCGACGTCGACCACCATCGCCCGGGTCGTGGCGTCGAGCCAAGCGGCGTACGCCGCGGCCGACGCATTCGCCTCCGCCCCGGTCGGATACGTGGCCGACCGAGATGAGCTGACGATCGCACCGAGCCCATCGGTGTTGAAGTTGGGCGCTGCGCCGTCGCCCGTGCCGCCCTGGTGTCCGTAGCCGGGCACGAGGATGATCGCCCTGGGCATCAACCCTCGGAGCTTCTCCGCCTCCTGCGGCCAGGTGGCACCCACCACGGCACCCACCGAGCTGTACCCAGATCGCCCGACGAGACCGGATCCGACCCGGTCGACGAAGCCGGCCATCCGATCGGCCACCGTCCCCGTCTCGAGCTTCTGTCCCTGGAGGTCGTCGGCGCCCGGGTTCGACGTCCGGACCAAGGTGAAGATGCCCCTGCCGTACTCCGCACAGACACGAGCGAACGGTTCGAGGCTGTCCTCACCGAGGTACCCGTTCACCGTCAGCGCATCGACGTCGAACGCGGGCCGGGGCGCTCCGAACACGTCGGCAGCCCCGAGGAACGCGTCGGCGTAGGCCCGGGCCGTCGAATCGATGTCGTTCCGCTTCGCATCCACCACGACGATGAGATCGTGCGACCGAGCGCATTCGATCGTGTCCTGGAAGGCCAGCAGGCCCGGGATCCCGTACTGCTCGTAGAACGCCGATTGCAGCTTCACGACCGGGACGAGGGGCGCGACCTGCTCGATGATCCGCCGGTGGAAGCCGGCGATCGCACCTCGGATGGCGTCGTCGGTCGGAAGGTGCCGGATCTCGTCGATGACGAACGACGGGATGAGGTCGAGCCTCGGGTCCAGACCGATGGTGCAGGGATTGCCCTTCTGGGCGATGGCGGCCAGAAGCCGATCCGCGAAGTTATCCATGCCAAACCCTCTGTCGCCGGCAACCGTGCGGAGCGTACACCCGGCCTCCTCAGCGCTCGCCAGCGGCGGTGAACGCCTCGACCGCCAGCCTGACGTGGTGATCCGCTGCGCACAGCGCCACCAACCGCCCCTGCACGCTCAGCTCCTCCTTGCGGTACCCGGCGCGGAGGAACTCGAAGGCAAGTGCGAGGTGCAGTTCGTACGTGACGTTGAGGTCGACCCCAGTGGCCTCCGCCAACGCCGCTCCGACCTCGTGCAGGCCGCTGACGAGCCGTTGCAGCGCCGCGTCGGGCCCGGAGGCCGGATCGCCTGCGCCGAGGCGTTCCACGACATCAACCCAACGTGGCACCTCTGCCCAGTCGTAGACGTCGTCGCCCGTCACGGCGGCCATCACGGCGATGTCCACCGTGAGCCGGGCGAGGTCACTGGCCCAGTGGAGGTGGCCGACGTTCGCAGGATCGACCAGGACCGGCTGGGCCTGCCGGGTGATCAGGCAGTTCCCGCCGTGCAGGTCGCCGTGGCTGAGGACCTTGACCGTGCGATGGGGGTTGTCGCCGAGCTCGACGCCGTCGACCAGCGTGCTCTTGCCGATGAGGTGACGGAGGATGGTCGCATCGAACGCAGCCTCTGGCGCGAACCGCGTCGGCAGCGGGGTGAGCCGGTCGATGGCCATGAGCACTCGGGCACGTCGTCCCGTCGGCAGCAGGTCCCGGCGCAGGACGCTGATCGCGGGGGCCGAGACCGTGTCGGCCGAAGCCGAGTACGAATCGATCAACCCGTCGATCAGGGCATCGATCGCCGAGGTCACCCGCGTGGGGTCCGCGGTCGGGACCCACGACCGCACGGTGGACGCTTCCCGCCGGAAGTCGTACGCGATGAACGACCAGCCGTTGACGATGCAGACCGACGAGCTCCGGATCTCCGCGAAGTCCACGCCCAGGTCACCTGCCCGAGACCGTCCTGCGAACTCGCGCTCGAGGGCGCCGATCTCCTTCGAGGACTTGATCAGGAGCTGGCGTCGCTGGACCGTCCCGTCGGGCAGCCTCAGCTGCACGTCGACACCCAGGACGGCCGCCCCGGACAGGCCGGGGGCGACGAAGCTGACGGTGTTGATCTTCTCGAGGGCGTACTCGCAGAGCTCGAACACCGCGACCCACAGGGTCTCCCAACCCATCTGGCCGATCACCGCGCGCAGGGGTAGGTCCGTGAGGAGCTCGTCGTCGCCCTCGTACGGCGGGACGTGGACCTTCTGGTCGAAGGGCGTCAGGTTCTCCCCGACCTGCGCGAGTGCGTCCCGGAGGGTCTCGAGGCACTTGAGGCCGCTGTGGTCGTCGCGCAGCTCGCTCTTCAGCAGGACCGCGTGCACGCCCTGCGTGATCGCGAGCGACTCGACGCCGTCACCGCCGGTCGTCAAGGCGATGGTGGCGAGGTCCGGGTAACTGTTGCGGACCTCGGCGATGAGGGAGATGCCTTCCTTGACCGGGTCCTTCCGCGGACCCCAGAAGATGTCGATGATCACGATGTGGAACTCGTCGTGTCGCGCCGCGAGGATCTCGAGCGCGCGGTCAGGGGTCGCCGCTTGCTCGACCTCGATCGGGATGGGTGACACCTTGAGCAACGTCCACAGGCGTTCGATCTTGTTCTTGTTTCCTGTGAACGACTTGTCATCGTCGACGTAGAGCACCTGCAGGGTCTTCATGGACGATGGTCCTTTCTGGGTTCATCAGGGGTCGCTGGCCACGCGACGAAGCGCGCCTCGATCTCGAACGTCCACCTCGCGCTCCGGGTCGCGCGTGGGATCGACCCGCCGAAGCTCCCGATCCGGTCCCGCAGGCCGGCCAGGTCTCTGCGGTAGAAGTGGAGGGACGGGTCGGTGCGATCGTTCACCACGCGCAAGATCACGTGATCGGCGTCAGAGGTGACGCTGATCTGGACGTCCGGGCGGCCACCTTCGGAGGTCGTCCGCTGCTGGATGTTCGCCAGGAAGGTGGAGATGATGTCGTGCGCCAGTGCGGCAGGCGCATAGGCCCACTGCTCCGCGTCGGACACGTCGAGCGAGATGTTCATGGCTCGCTCGAACCGACGGGCGACCTGCGTCGTCTCGGCGACGATGTCGCAGGGCAGCGATCGGAGGAACTGCACAAGGCGGGTGGGCTTCGTTCGACTCGGTTCCCCCGTGGTGATCAGCTTGCGGACGACGTCGTCGTAGAGGTTGCCGTAGTCCTTCCAGACGCTCTCCTCGATCAACGGCCGAGAACCTTCAGCCACGTCCACGAGGAACTCGCCGAACACGGTGTGCTCGGCGTCCGAGCTCTCGACCAGGTTGAGCAGGTGGAAGCGACCAGCGGAGGAGAGGACGCGACCGGCATCCCGCCCGGACAGCTCGCGGGTGATGAGCGAGAGGCGAGGCGCCACGTCGTTCATGAAGTCGCTCGAGCCGTCACGCCATTCGTCGGACAGCTCCTCGCTCCATGCCGTGACGACCTCCGCGCTCGCCGTCGAGCCGTTCGCTATGACCTCCGCGACCTCCGGCACGTAGTTCGACGGATCCATGCGCTCGAGCGCTTCGAACTCGTGAGGCACGAACTCCTTGTCGAGCAGCTCGACCAGGCCGCGCCACGCTTCGCACGGGCTGAGACCGGCGATCTGCGCTCGCCGGTCCCGCATCTGGGCGACGCCGTCGAGGCGGTCGAGCGCTGCCTTGACATCCGTCGACGAGCCGTGCGGCAGCTGGTCGGTCTGCTTCTTGAGCTGGGCGATCGCCGAGGCGAGCGGGGTCACCGAATCAGCGTCGACGTACCCGCGCGTCAACATCGTGTAGGCACCGTGGAAGAGGGCTCCGTGGATCTCTCGATCATCCCTCGAGGCTCCGAAGATCTCCGTCACGGCATGGGCGAACGCCTCCTGCGAGGCGATTCGCAGGATGACCGTCGCATCGGCGCGCTCGCGCGAGTCGCATCGCGGGTCGACGGCGACGAGCCGGGCGATGCGGATGAGCACCGACCTCGCTCGGTCGATCACGAGCGGCGGCTTCATGATCCAGTGGGGCTCGGCGCTCAGCAGGCGCACGAGGTCGAGGGCGTGGTCGAGTGCCTCGCTCCTCTTCTCCTCCGTCGCTGCCGGCCCCCCGTGCCCCGTCCCCTCCAGCAAGGCGGCCTGAAGCTCGATCCACTCGACGAAGGCGAGCCGTGCACGGGTTGACGACAGGGTCGTCTGGATCCGAGACCGCAGCGCCATGGTCTCGAGCAGGCGCACCTGGTGCTCGGTCGACCGGGCGTCGCCGGTGACGGACGCGACGTCCTCGCGCGGGCGAAGCGTCCACTCCCGCTTCACCCGCCGCTGCTCGTCGTCGATGAGCGTCGGAAGCCGCGACGTGTCGATCGGGAGCCGGGCGAGGCGCTGGCAGACCGGGCAGTTCGATTCGTAGCCAGCGATCGGGAAGGGAGCCAGGAACCGGATGTCCACCGTCATCGACGGAGGTCCGGTCGTGGCAGCACCGGGAGTGCCACTCCCCTGCGATGGGTCCGACAGCGAACGGAGGCGGGTCATGAACGACGCGATGTCGGCGGGGAGCTGGTTCAGGAGGAGGCAGACCAGCACCCGGCTCGCACCGGCCTGGACGGCCTCGCTCAGCATCGAGAAGACCGTGGTGCCCGTGATCGCCCCCCAATCCAAGATCACCACCGACAGAGGGCCGTCGCCGCGAGCCGGTTCGCCCGAAGCCACCGTGGGACGGGAGCCCCGGCGGCTGACCGACCGGACGGTCGCCGTCGGGTGGCCCGCCCTCAGCTCGTTCGCAAGCGTCTGGCCGGGTTTGGCGACGCGCTGCTCGGGTTCGGGGTGCCAGAGCTCCAGGTGGCCATCCGGGGCCTCGCCCAGCCAGCTACCGACGAGCCCGGCCACCCCGTCGACGAGGGTCCGCTGCTGCAACAGGCTCGCGGCATCGAGGTAGAAGGTGAAGTGGCGGCCTCCAGCGCTCCCCCAGTGACCGAGCTGGAGCGCTCCGCTCTCGCGGACGAGCTGTCGCAGGTCGTCCCCGGTGAGCGCGTAGTCGTACTGGTGCTCCGATGAGGTTGCCGACCGCTGGGACGGATCGATGATGTGGGGATCGGGGACGGCCGGGGCGTCGAGGTCGATCGCCGCCAGCGAGATCTCGCGCATGCCGACCGTCGGCGGGGCCGCGACCGCTCCTTCCTCCCTGGCGTCGAGGAGCGAGAAGAGCGCGACGGGTCGAGCACCGCTGCGGCGGATCTGCTCGATCGCTCGCCGCACCGATTGGCCCGAGACCAGGATGTCGACGAACACGAGCACCGTGGCGCCGGCGTCGTAGCGCTGCAGTCCTTCGGGCTCCTCGGATGCGACCTCGGAGGGCAGGAGGTCCACGCGCGAGCCCCCGAGCGCGGTGCGGAGGTGGCCGGCGATCTCGTTCGTGTTGCCGTCAGCGACGACGATCGGCGCGCTGCCCTCCGGCAGCTTGAGCCGGTCGGCGACGGCCAACGCGAGGAAGCGGGGGGTGCACCAGCTGCTCACGCTCGTGCGCGGATCGAACCAATGCCGCACGTAGCGGAGCGACGGGGTGAGGTAGGTCTGCCGGCCACCCTCCTCCGACCTGCGCAGCGCGTCGTCCGCGCCTCGCTGCACGAGCTCGCTGACGCCGTCCGTCACCGTCGAGACCGTCAGTCGCAGTCGAACCGAGTGGTGGTCGAGCTCGACGATGGCGTGATCCAACCGCAGCGCCTTCAGGACCAGCTCGAACTCGGCTGCATCGGGAACCAGCTGGCGGACCGCATCGAGCGACAAGGTGCCGTGCTCGGTCGCCGTCAGGCGGTTCAGCACCAGGGCGACCTCATCGGTGGTGCCCGACCACTGCCACTCGTCGAGCGCGGCGCCGAGCACGAGGACCGGATCGAAGGTCGTGTAGCGGTCGTGTGCGGTCGCCTCCACGTTCTGGTTGAAGGGGATCGCCGCGCACACGTGGTGACACGCTTCCGCCACCTTGTCCCAGTCCGCAGCGAACCCGGTGAGGACGATCGGATGCGGCGCGCGCAGGCGGGCGACCTGGTTGATCGCTGCCTCGATCGCCCGCGGATCCCGGCTCCCGCCTCCGATCTCCACCAACAAGCCGCGGGGCTCTCGATGGGAGGTCACGGCCTGGAAGAGGATCCGGCTCGCCTCATCGGTCAGCCCGGAATCACCGAGTGGGGGCAGGGCGACCGAAGCGAACTCGAGGACGAAGGGCGCGCCGCGAGGCGCAGACGGACGGACGACCTCCTGCCGGAACGGTGGGAGGCGCACGCGGAGCACGGTGCCGGGGACGTCGGCCAACTCAGATCGGTGATAGAAGCCGGCACGGACGGCGGCGCTGTCGTGCACCTTCCCGACGAAGCTCCTGCTCGTGCGCACCGTCACGAGACCGGCGTGCTTGATCGCGACGCGGTCGACTCGGTACAGCCCGCGCGTGCCGCGGCTCGCGTCCCGGTCGGTGCGGGTCGACCACCGCTCGAAGGCCCAGAGCGCGACCTCATCGTCTTTGGACGGGTCGAGCGAGGTCTCCGCCTCGTAGGCGCTCCGGAGGGACCGAGCCAGCCCGCGGCCCGAATCGCCGACCACGACCTCGGCGGTCGGGATGCCGGCGTTGGTCAGCCAGCCCACGTAGGAGCCCTCCGATGCCAGGACCTCGTCGCCGCGGACGTTCTTCTGGGCCGGACGGGGCCAAGCCATCACGAGGGCCATGTCGACCCCGGCGTGGTCGACCACGTTCTTCACGAACTCGAACATCACCACCGCGGACAGGTCTGCCGCATCGACGGTGCTCAGACGACCTCGATCAGCGACGTCCCCAGATCCCTCCGATCCGTCGATCCCGTCCTCGGTGATCATGTCCGCCGTCATCTCGGCGTACCGGGCGACCTGCGGGTCCTTCGGATCACCGACCCAGGTCAGCGGCAGCAGGTTCTTGTACGTCGGGGTCGATCGCCGTGGGCGGTGGCGAGGTGGCGCCGCAGGACGACCAGGAGCGGAGGGGTCGCGGCCCGCGACCAGGTGGACCGCTGTCGGCCGCCCCGCGAACGGACCGCCCGCCAGCGCCTCGGCGAACCGCGCGGTGGCCAGGTAGCCCACGGCGTCAACTCGGCGCTGGAGTGGCGTCTTCTTGCCGATGGGGGGGCTCGGTTCGAGATCGGGGGTGGGGTGGCGGAGATCGGCTTCGTAGGGCAGGGCGACGGAGACCGATCGACCGGAGCGGTGGACGGCGTCGACGATGAGGACGAACTGGACCAGCGCTCCGACGTCGATCCAGCCGACCGCACCGAGATCGAAGAGCACCTCCTCCGGGACGTGCACGGCGACCTCGCCGTCGGCGTCGAACAGCGGACGTTCCGTCAGGCCCGCCTCGAACGACGTCGGGACGAGGTGGTAGGCGGGGCTCGGCGCCCAGATCAACTGGTCGTCGCTCACGAGACCTCCGGACGGAGGATGGCTGCGCACGCTGCCGCCGGATCGTCGGCTTCGTAGATCGCGCGGCCCACGATCGGGTAGGTGCCTCCGGCTGCGACCGCCTCCTGGAAGTTGCCTCCCTGGCGGCCGACGCCGCAGCAGACGAGTACCGCGTCGTCACCCGCAGCCTCCCGGAACTCGCGGACGCGCTCGGGTCGGTTGCCGGGCGCCTGGAAGCCGTAGACGCCCGCGAGGGTGCCCAAGGCGATCACGTCGACCGCGTGGTCCTTGGTGAACCGGTCGCCACCCTCGTTCGTGAGCTCGACCTGGACGATGATGCCGACCTCGCCCTCGGCGGCGGCCACGGCATCCTTCAGCCCGGCGAACCCGATGACCCCATGGACCATCACCGCGGCCGCGCCCGCGCCCGCCGCGGCTCGGATCAGCTTCGCGTTCGTGTGGGGCACGTCGGCGACCTTGAGATCCGCGAACACGGGCTTGCCGAAGCGATCGCGGAAGCGCCGAATCACGTCGATCCCCTCGGTCAGCACCAGCGGCGTCCCCACCTTGATGACATCGACATCGCCCTTGACGGCGTCCAGGACGCGGGCGTTCTCCTCGAACGACGGCAGGTCTGCTGCGAGCATCAGACCGGTCGTCCGCGTTCCGAAGTGGTTCATGGGTCGATCTCCTCGACGATGACGGGGCAGGCGACGATCGACTGGAGGACCTCGAGGGCGATCGGCTGGGACTCGGCGAACGTGACCGTCACCGTTCCGTCGTCCTCCAGCTCGATGGCCACACGTCGGGGGCCGCTGACGAACAACGTCGCGAACGACTCGACGCGTCGGCTGCGACGGGGATCGACGGCGGCACCGGTGAGGGGCGGATCCGGCGGTACCAGCCGACCGACGAGGTGCACCAGCTCCGGATCGTCCGCGCAGGGTCGCACCTCGGCGAGGCGGAGGACGACGGACTCAGGCGATGGCATCGAGCGCTCCTGCGAGCTCGGCGATCCGTTCCAGGGCGAGGTCGACCTCGTCCTCGGTGGTGTAGCCACTGAGGGAGAGCCGGACCGAACCGAGCGGCAGATCCAACTGGCGGTGCACCGACGGGCTGCAGTGCAGGCCCCCTCGGACGACCACGCCGGCTCGAGCGAGACGAGGCGCCCAGGTCAGCTCGGGATCGCCGTGCTGGGGCGCGACCGAGACGATCCCCGACTCGAACGGGCTGGGACCGCGCGGCAGCGAGCGGACCCCCGGGATCTCGTCGAGACCCAATCGCAGACGGGCGACGAGGGTCGACAGCTTCTGGTCGCGCACCACGAGCCGTTGGTCCAGGTCCGTCACGACGGCGCCCAGCGCGGCCGCGGCCATCGGGTTCCCGGTGCCGACCTCGGTGAAGAGGCGGCCGGGCTCATCGGTGACGGTGCTCGCCGAACGGGTTCCGGTGCCACCGAACACCAGCGGGGCGAGCGGTCGACGGGTCACGAGCGCAGCGGCTCCCGGCAGGCCGTGCAGGTGCTTGTGAGCCGGGAAGACGACGACATCGGCACCAGCGACCGGCGCCAGCGGCACGACCCCGGCGGCCTGCGAAGCGTCGATGATGACCACCGACCCGGCCGCCTTCAGGTCGGCGACGAGCGGGCCGACGTCGTACACCGTCCCCGTGACGTTGCTGACGTGCGTCAGGCACACCGCCGGTGGTGCGTCTGCGAGCAGCGCGGCGACGGCCCCGCCGTCCACCCGTTCGTCACGGTCGTAGACGGGCACCTCGAGGAGGCGGGCGCCGCGCCCGGTGATCGCCCGCAGCACCGCGTTGTGCGCTCGGTTGTCCACCGCGACCGTGGTTCCCGGCCCGACGAGTCCGTGGACCGCGATGTTGAGCGCCAGGGTGGCGTCGCTCACCAGGAAGACCTCGTGCGGGTCGACGGCGAGGTGGGCCGCGATGTGCTCCTTCGTCGACTGGACCGCAGCACCGGCCTCGTGGCGCGCCGCCACCGGCAGGGCGTGCACCTCCGCCAGGAAGGCATCCACCGCCTGGACGCGCTTGGGGAACGACGTCATGGCGTTGTTCAGGTACGCGCATCGCCCGTCCACCCTCACCTCCCCCGCTCGATTCCGCCCGAGCCCTCCCCGGCTCGGGTGAGACCTTAGGTGATCCGCGACTCAGGTGACGACGCCATCAGGCTCTGCTGTCCTGCGTCGGCATCGCAGGTCAGCTCGGTGGACCCCACGCTCCGCCGCCGGGGGTGCGCATGCGGATGACGTCGCCGGCTTCGACCTCGATCGTGCACTTGTCGGGGAGGCGCTCGGCTCGGTCCTCGTCGCCGCCGCGGAGGAGCCAGTTCTCGCCGACCGCGCCGGGACCGCCGCCGTCGAGGCCCCACGGCTGGGACACCCGGCGCTCGGTGATGAGCGAGACCGTGACCGGCTCGAGGACCTGGAGGTCGCGCTCGATGCCCTCGCCGCCCGGGGCCGCGCCTGCTCCCCCGCTGCCGCGGCGCAGGCGGTAGCGGAGCACCCGGACCGCGTAGGCCCGCTCGAACGCCTCGACCGGCGTGTTGCGGGTGTTGGTCATGGCGGTGTGGACGCCGCTCATGCCGGGCACGGGCGCACCGCCGGTGCCCGGGTGGGGCGGGCGGCCGCCCTGGCCGCCGGCGATCGTCTCGTAGGAGACCCACCCCTTGCCGCCGAGCAGGAGGTTGTTCATCGTCCCCTGTGGTGCCGCTGGGACCAGGTCGGGCACGACCTGGGCGAGCGCACCCAAGCAGACGTCGGCCACCCGCTGGCTGACCTCGACGTTGCCTGCACCGACCGCCGCCGGGTACCGGGCCGCCACGATCGTCCCCGTGGGCGCCACGACCTCGACGCTCCGGAGGGCACCGCCGTTGGCGGGGATCGTCGGGTCGAGCACCGAGCGGAGGGCCCAGGCGACGGCGCTCACGGTCACCGCCTCGACCGCGTTGACGTTGCCCTCCCGCTGGGGATCGGTACCGGTGAAGTCGAACCTGATGCGCTCGCCGTCGATGGTCAGGGTCAGTGCGATCGTGGTCGGGACCTGCTGGTGCTCCGCCGGGCCGAAGCTGTCGATCACATCGGTGAAGGTCCAGGTCCCGTCAGGCAGCTCGGCGAGCGCCGCCCGCATCCGCCGCTCGCCGTAGGCCACGACCTCGGCGACGCCGTCGGTGCCCAGCTCGGCGAAGCGGGCTGCGCCGAGGCGGTTGGCGCCGATCTGGGCGTCGAGGTCGCCGGCCCGCTCGTCGGGCGTGCGGCTGGCGGCGGCCATGGTGGCGGCGACCTCGTCGGTGAGCAGCTGGGGCGAGAGGCGCAGGCCCTCCTCGTCGATGTGGACGGCGTCGGCCGGCATCGAACCGGGCGCCGTGCCGCCGAGGTCGGCGTGGTGGGCCCGGTTGGCGACCCAGCCGACGATCGCGCCCGCGCCGAACACGGGCATCACGACGGTGACGTCGTTGAGGTGGGTGCCGCCGGCGAAGGGGTCGTTGAGGATGACCTGCTGGCCGGGCTGGATCTGGTCCCCGAACGCCTCGATCGCCGCGGCCACCGAGGCCGGCATCGAGCCCAGGTGCACGGGGATGTGCTCGGCCTGGACGAGGAGCGTGCCGTCGGCGGTGAACAGGGCGGCCGAGCAGTCCGCCCGCTCCTTGATGTTGGGGCTGAACGCAGCGCGCCGCAGCACCTCGCCCATCTCGTGGGCCACGCCGGTGAGCCGGGCGATCAGCACGGCCAGCTGCGCCGGTCCCAGCGTCGGCTCGTTCACGGTGCCACCCGGGTGAGGACGAGCGCACCGCTGGCGTGCGGCTCCGCTCGCCACCCTGCCGGGACCCAGATGGTGCAGTCGGGCTCGGCCACGATCGCGGGCCCGGTCGCGGCGGACCGGTCGACCGGCGGCAGGCCGTCCATCGCTACCGGCGACGGACGGCGGGCGGTGGCCCGCAGCGCCACCACCTCCACGGTGGCGTCGGGACGGGCGTAGCCGTTGCGCTGCTGGTGCGCGGCGGCGAACTCGCCGATCGCCGGGACCCGGATCTCGTGGCTCTGGCCCACGTAGCGGCACTCGACCGCCGTGGTGACCTCGGCACCGGGCAGAGCCGAGCCGGCCTCCTCCGCCAGGTCGGCGAGGGCCTGGTCGAGCCCCGTCGTGTCCGCACCGTGGGGCCAGCTCCGCACCAGGTCGTGCTGGCGGGGCGCGGCGAGGCAGCCGAGCGCGGACAGCACGCCCGCGCGGGCGGGGACGACGACCGCCGCCATGCCGAGGGCATCGGCGATCGCGCACGCGTGGAGCGGTCCGGCGCCGCCGAAGGCGACCAGTGCGAGCCCGGCCGGATCGACGCCTCGAGCCACGGACACGGCCCGCACCGCCTCTTCCATCGCGGCATCGACCACCGTCAGCACGTCGTCCGCGGTGACGCCGGCGCGGGCCAGCGCACGACGGGAGGCGTCGACGTCGAGCCGGCCGATCCCCGGCAGCTCGGCGTCCGGATCGAGGCGACCGGCCACGAGGTTGGCGTCGGTGACCGTCGGCTCCTCGCCGCCCCAGCCGTAGCAGGCCGGGCCGGGCCGGGCGCCGGCGCTGCGCGGGCCGACCTGGAGCGCACCACCCGGGTCGACCGCGGCGATCGAGCCGCCGCCTGCCCCGATGGTGTGCACGTCGAGCGACGGCATCCGGATCGGGAACCCGCCGACGGTGCGCTCGCCCGCCGGCGCCGGGATGCCGCCCTGGACCAGGCAGACATCGGTGCTCGTGCCGCCCATGTCGAAGGTGACCACGTCGGGGAAGCCGGCCGCCTCGGCAGCAGCAGCGGCCGCCAGCACACCCCCGGCGGGGCCCGAGAGCAGCAGGCTGACGGGGACCGCTGCGCCCCGCTCGACCTCGGCCAGGCCGCCCGCCGAGGTCATCACCAGCACCTCGTCGGCGGCACCCTCGAGCCCCTCGAGGTAGCGGCGGCAACGGGGGCGCAGGTAGGCGTTGGCCACGGTCGTGACCGTGCGCTCGTACTCGCGGAACTCCGGGGACACGTCGATCGAGGCCGACACGTCGTGGCCCCGGCCGGCCAGCACGCCGGCGATGCGGCGCTCGTGGTCGGGGTTGAGGTCGCTGTGGAGCAGGCAGACGGCCACCGCCTCGACGCCATCGGGGACCTCGGGCACCTCGGTCGCCGTGACCGGCGCCAGCTCGGTGCCATCGGGGGCAAGGCGGCCGGGGACCTCGAGGCGGTCCTCCCGGTCGACCAGCGGGTGCGGTCGGTCGGCCCAGGGGTCGTAGAGCGACGGCCGGTCCTGGCGGGCGATCTCGATCACGTCGGCGAAGCCCTCGTTCGTCACGAGCGCCACCCGGCCGCCCCGCCGCTCGAGCAGCGCGTTGGTGGCGACCGTCGTCCCGTGGGCGAGCGAGGCCGGGCGGACCTCTCCCTCCGGGAGCACCGCAGCCGCGCCCGAACGGACCGCCTGGCCGGGGTCGTCGGGTGTCGAGGGGACCTTGGCGATGGTGCCGTCGTCGGCGACGACGTCCGTGAACGTGCCACCGGTGTCGACGCCGATGCGCACGGCGTCAGCCCGTGTAGCCGGCCTGGCCGGAGACCGGCACCGCCGCCGGCGCATCGCCCGTCCCCGGGACCGTGGTCGTGGTCGTGGTGGAGCCCGGGACCTCGGCCACGGGCACCGCGCACCCGGCGGGCGCACCAGCGGGCTTGAGGCAGATGGCGTGGGGCTGGCCGGTGGCCGCCGTGGTCACCGAGATGACCTCGACGTTCGGGTCGAGACCCTCGGCGGCGGTGGACGACCACGTGCCGTCGGCGTCGCTCGTCTCCACCACCCAGCCATCCGGGTAGACCGTGCCGCTCGGGACGACGAGGTCGGTGCTGCCCGTGGCCGCTCCGTCGGTGAACACCACCGTGAGCGTCTTGGCCGCGGCATCCCAGTGGAAGCTCGTGGGGGCGCCGGCCGTCGCCTGGGCGTAGGGCTGGACGATCTGGCCGATGCCGGGGCGATCGTTGCCGTCGGCGTCGAACGGGCAGTAGCCGGTGCCGCGGCAGCCGTTGAACATCGTCCACCCCGAGCCGTGGTCCTCCATCAGCTCGAGGGCGTCGGCCACGAACTGGTCCATGCCCTTCGCCTCGGGATGGGCCACGCCCCACTCGCCGAACAGGACGGGCACGTGGTGGGCGTCGGGGTACACGTCGATCACGCCGGCGTACGTGTCGAAGAACTTCGGGTCGTAGGCCACCTCGCCACCCGGCGTGTAGGTGGCGGTCTCGATCGTCGAGTCGTACAGGTGCGGGAAGAACGCGATGTTGCCGCCCGACAGCTCGCCCAGCCAGGTCCGGATGCCGAGCGACGCCTGGTTCGGCGCCTCGACGAACACCCACTGGTCGGGCTCGATGGCCCGGATCGCGTTCGTCAGCCGCTGGTACATGGGCGTGAGCTGGGTGGTCTCGAAGCGCTCGATGGCGGCGACCAGGTCCTCGCCCTCGCGGATCTTGCCGAACGGCTCGTTGAGCAGGTCGTAGCCGATGACCGCCGGCGAGGTGTGGAAGCGGGTGACGATCTCCTCCCACGCATCGATCTGCGCGGCGCGGAACTCGGGGCGCTCGTACAGGTTCTCCCACGCCTCCATGAGGGCGGGCTGCAGCGCGTTGAGGAACCAGACGTCCTGCGGCACGAACGGCAGGCCCTCGTCGTCGGTCACCCAGTCGGGCATGCCCTTGCCGCCGAACCTCGTGTTGAAGTTGTCCTGGTGCATCGTCAGCACGACCCAGATGCCGTGGGCCTCGGCCCGGTCGAGCACGGTCTGGATCTCGGCGAAGTACGCCTCGTCCCACGCGTCGTCGGTGGGCTCCATCTCGTCCCAGTAGACCGAGAGGCGCAGCAGGTTGAAGCCGCGGGCCTCGGCATCGGCGAGCAGCTCGTCGCTGGCGTCGGCGGCGGGGTGCTCGGTCTTGACGTTCATCCCTCGGAACTGGAGGGCCCGGCCCTGCTGGTCGGCGATGTACTCGCGCCCGTCGGTGCCGCTCACCTGGGACCACGGCTCCACCGTGGTCCCCGCCGGGGCCCGGAGCGAGGCGGGGGTCGCGGGCTGGGCGAGGAGCGGCGCGGCGACGGCGGCGAGCACGCCGAGGACGAGGATGGCGGCGAGGACGATCGCGACGATGCGGATCTGGCGCTGGTTCACGGCATCGAACCTAGTCAGGGGTGCAGCACGACGAGCCGAGCGCCCAGGCGCGCGTCGAGGTCGGCGTGCAGGCGGTCGAGCCGGTCGTCGACCTCGTCCCACACCAGCAGCGCCTCGTCGGCCGCGGTCGACAGCCACACGTCGCGCCGCCGCATCGCCTTGATGAACTCGTCTCGGTCCTTGGGGCTCTTCTTCTCCAGCCGGACCACCTCGTCGGCCCGGCTGACCAGGTCGGCGAAGCGCGCCTTCGACGGTGGCTTGAGGTTGCGGTCCTGGTCGGGGAACCCGAGCACCGCGACGTAGGGGACGCCGGCGCGGATCGCGGCCTCGGCCCCGAGCAGCTCGGCACCCGGGCGCAGCCCGGTGAGGACCTTCAGGTCCGGGGTGTAGGCGGCCTGGGCCTCGATGATCTGGCGGAGCTCGTCGCGCACGCGGTCGGTGGTGGGGTTGGGGTCCCAGCCGCCGAGCCCGTCGGGCGTCAGCCCCATCACGAGGAGGAGGTGCCCGGCCGGGATCCGGCCGTCACGGGCGCGCCGCTCGGCCCGCTGCTCCTCGGGCGGCAGGTCGCTGAGCTTGCCGCCCCCTCCCGGGGCTCCCGCGACGGTCCCGCCGATCGACGCCCGGAACAGGTCGCGCTGCACGACGGCGAGCTCGTCGACGAGGTCGTTCATCCGGTCCCCCGAATGCCCCTTCACCCACTCGAACGAGATCTCGTCGCGGCGCGCGTCACGGGCGGCGATCAGCGGCTCCCAGATCTCCCGGTTCTTCACCGGCTCCTTGGCCTTGGTCATCCAACCGTTCTTGATCCAGTTGACCGACCACTTCTCGAGGCCGTCCTTCACGTAGGTGGAGTCCATGACGACGGTCAGCGGACCGGGATTGGACTCGATCGCCCGCAGCACCGCGAGCAGCTCCATCTTGTTGTTGGTCGTGGCCGGATCGCCCCCGCTGTCGAAGTGGTCCGACGACGACGCCCACGCCCATCCGCCTGGTCCCGGGTTCCCCGAGCACGCCCCGTCCGTGTACACCCGCAACCGCTCGACCATCCCGCCACCATGGCACAGGCCTCCGTGAACGCTGGGCGAAGCGTCCCGCGATCCGGTGCAATCGTCGACCTGGCTTGGCACAGTGGACGGATGGGCATCGATGACGGGTTCGTGGACCAGCTGTACGACGCCGATCCGGGCGAGACCCGCGAATGGCTCGAATCGCTCGACGCCGTCGCCTCGGAGCATGGGGCGGGCCGGGCGGAGTACCTGATCCAGCGGCTGCTGGCGCACAGCGACGACATCGGCCTCCAGATCCCCCACCTGGTGCAGACGCCGTACGTGAACACGATCCCGCTTGCCGACGAGCAGGCCCGGTTCTGGTTCCCGGGCGACCTCGACCTCGAGCGGCGGATCCGGGCGTTCATCCGCTGGAACGCCGCCGTCATGGTGGTCAAGGCCAACAAGGTGGCCGAGGGCATCGGCGGCCACCTCGCCACGTTCGCGTCGTCGGCATCGCTCTACGACGTCGGCTTCAACCACTTCTGGCGGGGCAAGGACGACGGCAACAACGGCGACTCCGTCTACATCCAGGGCCACGCCGCCCCGGGCATCTATGCCCGGGCCTACCTCGAAGGCCGCCTCGACGAGCCCGAGCTCGACAACTTCCGCCGCGAGATCGGCGGCGACGGCCTCTCCAGCTACCCGCACCCGCGCCTGATGCCGGACTTCTGGGAGTTCCCCACCGTGTCGATGGGCCTCGGCCCGATCAACTCGATCTACCAAGCCCGGTTCAACAAGTACCTCCACCACCGCCAGCTCGAGGACACCTCCACCAACCGGGTGTGGTGCTTCGTCGGCGACGGCGAGTGCGACGAGCCCGAGACGCTCGGCTCGATCGCCCTCGCCGGTCGCGAGCGGCTCGACAACCTCACCTGGGTCATCAACTGCAACCTCCAGCGCCTCGACGGCCCGGTGCGCGGCAACGGCAAGATCATCCAGGAGCTGGAGGGCGTGTTCCGCGGCGCGGGCTGGAACGTCATCAAGGTCGTGTGGGGCTCGGCGTGGGACCAGCTGATCGAGAAGGACCACGACGGCCTGCTCGTCCGCAAGATGAACGAGACCGTCGACGGCGAGTTCCAGCGGTTCACGGTGGAGGACGGCGCCTACATCCGCGAGCACTTCTTCGGGCCCGACCCCCGCCTCCGCAAGATGGTCGAGCACCTCTCCGACGAAGAGCTGCGCTGGCTCCCCCGCGGCGGCCACGACTACCGGAAGCTCTACGCCGCCTACAAGGCCGCCACCGAGCTGCGAGGCGCACCCACTGTCATCCTCGCCAAGACGATCAAGGGCTGGACGCTCGGCTCCGACGTCGAGGGCCGCAACGCCACGCACCAGATCAAGAAGCTCTCGAACAAGCAGCTCCGCGACCTGCGGATCCGGCTGCACCTCGAGGAGGAGATCCCCGAGGAGGCGCTCGTCGACGGCGCCGAGCCGCCGTACTACCGGCCCGTCGACGGGTCACCCGCCCACGACTACCTGATGGCCCGGCGCCAGGCGCTCGGCGGCTCCATCCCCAAGCGGGTGGTGCGCACCAAGCGCCCGCTCACGCTCCCGGACGACTCCGTCTACGACGAGTTCCGAGGTGGGTCGGGCAAGAAGGCGGCCTCGACCACGACGGCCTTCACCCGCATGCTGCGGGCGTTCTCCCGCGACCCCGGGTTCGGCCGCCGGGTGGTCCCGATCATCCCGGACGAGGCCCGGACCTTCGGCATGGACTCCTTGTTCAAGGAGTTCGGGATCTATGCGTCCGAGGGCCAGAAGTACGAGCCCGTCGACAGCAAGCTGCTGCTCAGCTACCACGAGTCGATCGACGGCCAGCTGCTCGAGGAGGGCATCACCGAGGCCGGCTCGATGGCCTCGTGGACCGCGGCGGCCACCTCCTACGCCACCCACGGCGTGCCGATGGTGCCGTTCTTCATCTTCTATTCGATGTTCGGGTTCCAGCGGGTGGGCGACCTGATCTGGGCCGCCGCCGACGCCCGAGCACGCGGCTTCCTCCTCGGCGCCACCGCGGGACGCACCACGCTCCTCGGCGAGGGGCTCCAGCACCAGGACGGCCACTCGCACGTCCTGGCCTCCACCGTGCCGGTGTGCGAGGCCTACGACCCGGCGTTCGCCTACGAGACCGCCGAGATCATCCGCCACGGCATCGAGCGCATGTACGGGCCCGAACCGGAGGACGTCTTCTACTACCTGACCCTCCACAACGAGAACTACGTCATGCCCGCGCTCCCCGACGACCCGGACGTCGTCGAGGGGATCGTCGAAGGGCTGTACCGATGGCATGCAGGCCCCAAGGACAAGGGCGACGGGCACGTCCGGGCCACGCTCCTGTTCTCGGGTCCGGCGCAGGGCGCGGTGCGGGAGGCGGCCGCCGACCTGGCCGAGCGCTGGGGCGTCGCCGCCGAGCTGTGGAGCGCCACCTCCTACAAGCGGCTCCGGGAGGAGGCGCTCGCCGTGGAGCGGTGGAACCGCCTCCACCCGCAGCAGAAGCCCCGCACGCCGCGCGTCACCACGCTGCTGGACTCGTCGACCGGGCCCATCGTCGCCACCACGGACTTCATGCGGGCGGTGCCCGACCAGATCGCCCGCTGGATCCCCGCCGACCGCACCTACACCTCGCTCGGCACCGACGGGTTCGGCCGCTCGGACACCCGCGAGGCCCTGCGCCGGTTCTTCGAGGTCGACGCCGGCCACATCGTCGTCGCCACCCTCCACGCCCTCGCCGAGGAGGGCCAGGTCAAGCGGGGCCGCGTCGCCGAGGCGATCGCCGCCTACGGCCTCGACGCCGACGCCGCCATCCCCTGGACCCCCTGACCCCGCCCGCCCGAGTGCGGACCGCCCCAAACCGACCGACCCCAAACCGAACTTCGTATGCGGGAGGGCCCGAACGGGCGCGCTGACATACGAAGTTCGCCCCGGGGTGGGGGGAGGGGTTACTCGGGGGTGGCGGTGACGGTGAGGCAGGCGTCGACCATGGCGCGGCCGAAGCTGGGCTTGGCGCACCAGGTGTGGCCCTCGTCGTGGAGGTGGACCTCGGCGGTGGGGATCGCCAGCAGCAGGCGGAGCTGCTCCTGGGCCGGGACGGCGTGGTCCTTGGTGGTGACGACGAGGGTGGTGGGGACGTCGACCGGGTTGAGCCACTTCCGGCTGTCGAAGTTGCACGACGCGGCCAGCGCCTCGGTGACCATGCGGGCATCGTGGCGGCGGAACTCGGCACGGGCCCAGCGGCTCAAGCTGTCGGGGCGGGCCTTCACCACGGGCGGGATCTGCCGTTGCCAGAGCGACACGGGGATGCGGGTGGCGAGTTGGCCGATGCGGGTGGAGCCAGCCACCGCGGACACGCCGGTGACGAACACGAGGCGCTCGCGCACCCCGGGCACGAAGCGGTTGGACGTGGCGCACAAGACGAGGCCGGCGACCTTCTCGGGGTGGCGGTGCCACAGCAGCTGGGCGATGGGCCCGCCCATCGAGTAGCCGACGGCGATGGCCTCGTCGATGCCGAGCACGTCCAGCAGCGCAGCGGCGTCGTCGGCGCAATCGGCCAGGCGGAACCGGCTCCAGGCCCGGATGCCGCGGCCGTGGCCGCGGTGGTCGATGGCGATCACCCGGAAGTGCTCGGACAGCGGCTCGAACGCCTGGAACCAGTTGAGCCCGCCGCTGGCGAGCAGTCCGTGGAGCAGCAGGACGGTGGGTGCACCGGGGGGTCCGGGGACCTCGCGGATGAAGGTCGTGCCCCGGCCGGGGAGCTCGACGCGCCGTCCGAGCGGGATGGGTGGACCACCCGGCGCCTCGGCGATCTCGGGGCCGATCTGCGCGTCGTCGCTTGCCGTCACGGTCACAACCGCCACAATATGACGACCCGTCAGATCTTGGAGGCGATGGCGTGCCCGATCATCCGACCCGCGAAGGCATCGACTTCATCAGCGGCGACTTCTGGGGCCGCAACCCCCACGACGACTTCACCTGGCTCCGGGCCAACGCGCCCGTCTACTGGGACGGCCACGCGTGGGGCGTCACCCGCTACGCCGACCTCAAGGCCATCTCGAAGGACCCGGCCACGTTCTCCAACGCGCAGGGCATCCGGGCCGACGCCGATCCGCTCCAGATGATGATCGACATGGACGACCCCGAGCACTTCCGCCGGCGCAAGCTCGTCAACAAGGGCTACACCCCGCGCCGCGTGCGGGAGCGGGAGGACGAGGTGCGCGCCGCGTGCACCGACATCATCGACGCGGTGTGCGAGCGCGGCGAGTGCGACTTCGTCACCGACATCGCCGCCTGGCTGCCGCTCATCATGATCGGCAACGACCTCGGCGTCCGCCCCGAGGACCGGGCCCAGCTCCTGGAGTGGAGCGACGCCATGCTCTCCGCCCTCACCGGCAACCCCGACGCCCTCGAGCCGGCCACGCTCGCGTTCATCGGGTACACGGAGTACGCCAACGCCGTGATCGCCGACCGCACGGCGAACCCGAAGGACGACCTCATGAGCGTGCTGTGCCACGCCGAGGTCGACGGCGACCGCCTCGACCACCAGGCGATCATCGACGAGTCGCTGCTCATCCTGATCGGCGGCGACGAGACCACCCGCCACGTCATCTCCGGCGGCGCCTACCAACTGCTCGCCAACCGGGATCAGTGGGACCGGCTCCAGGCCGACCGGGAGCTGCTGCCCACCGCGCTCGAGGAGATGCTGCGCTGGGTGAGCCCGATCAAGAACATGAACCGGACGGCGACCACCGACGTGGTGGTCAACGGGCAGCAGATCCGCGAGGGCGACAACGTCCTGCTCCTCTACCCGTCGGCCAACCGCGACGAGGACGTGTTCGAGGATCCGTTCCGCTTCGACGTGGGCCGCACGCCGAACGACCACGTGGCGTTCGGCTTCGGCGCCCACTTCTGCCTCGGGAACAGCCTCGCCCGGCTCGAGCTGAAGGTGATGTTCGAGGAGCTGCTCGACCGGCTGCCCGACCTGGAGCTGGTGGGCGGCGAGGAACCGGCCTACCGCGCCGCGAACTTCGTGAGCGGCTACGAGCACATGCCCGTGCGCTTCACCCCCACGAAGCCGGTCGGCCGCACCGCCTGACCCCGCACCTCGCCCCAATTGGGGCGGGTCCCCGCCGTTCTCGTCGTCGATCTGCACCTCATGGGTGTCGTTCGACGACAAGGACGGTCAGGAGCCGGCCCGCGTCGGCCGTCAGATGGTGACGGTGGTGCCCTGGGTGCCGTCGTCGGCGATGGTGCCGATCGACGACCCGGCGAGGAGGGCCCAGCCGTCCGCGGTGGGGATCGCCCGCGAAGCCGGCTCGGGGAGCTCCACCGTGAGGCGGTCGACCTCGTCCAGCCGGTCGCCGACGACCCGGAGCTCGACCACCTGGCTCTGTACCCCTGACGGCTCCGGGGCGCAGCCGGCGTCGTCCGTGGCCGGGCCGACGTCACCGGGGATGGCGCAGTCGGTGGTCATCGCCGCGTAGCTGGTGACCGGGACGGCGAAGCGGCCCTCGCCCAGGCTCACGAAGGCGTGGTGGTCGTAGGTGACCGGCGAGTCGTCGCCCAGGACCAGCTCCTCGAGGACCTTCGGCGCCGCCGGGTTCGACACGTCGAACAGCTTCACCTCCTGGCGCCCGCTCTCCCCCGGACCGAAGCCCACGACCCGGCCCTCACCGACCGGGTGGAGGTAGGCGCTGAAGCCGGGGAGCTCGACCTCGCCGGCCACCTTCGGGGACTGCGGGTCAGCGAGGTCCAGCACGTAGAAGGGGTCGGTCTGGAGGAACGTGACCGCGTAGGCGGTGTCGCCGTCGAACCGGATGCCGTGCAGGGTCTCGCCCGGGTGGCCGAACCAGGGGGTGGAACCGACGACATCGAGGTTGCCGACGGTGTCGAGGACCACGACCTTGTTGAACGGGTCGCCGGGGCCCGGCCCCGGGATCGTGGCGCCGGCCGCGGGCTCGGTCGTGGTGGTGGTCGACGTCGACGTGCTCGTGGTGGTGCTGGTCGAGGTGCTCGTGGTGGACGTGCTCGTCGACGTCGTGGCCGGCACCTCGGTGGTGCTCGTGGTCGACGTCGTCGGGTCCGCGGGGACCGTGGTCTGCGGAACGGCGCCGTCGACGTCGGGGGCCGCCGGTTCGACCGGCACGACCTCCTCGACGGTGCGCGAGGTCCCGTCGCCCCCGCCCATCGTGCCCGCCGAGCCGTCGGTCCGGGCCGGTGCGCCCGAGTCGCCCTCCTCGACGAAGGTCCCCGGCATGTCGTCGACCGGCATGGGGCGCCCGACCACGCCGCCGCCGTCGGCGGTGATCGCGACCCGCAGGTGGCCGTCGTGCTCGGACATCGAGAAGTCGTTCAGGAGCGAGCCCGGGACCGAGCCCGACCCGGTGTGCTCGAGGGTGCCGATGTCGAAGCGGTGGATGGCGGTCGAGGCTGCGCCGTCCTGGTTCCACTGCGGCGTGGCCAGGTAGGCGGCGGTGTCGGTGACGTGGACCAGCTGACCCGACCCCACGACCTCGGTGGCCTGCTCCGGCTCGAGCTCACCGGTGACCGGGAGCGTGACGATGAGCGACGCCGCCGGCCGCGAGGGGCCGTCGGGGTGCAGCACCCGGTCGCACGGGACGGCCTCGCCGCCGAACGGGAGCTCCTGCGGACCGCCGCCGAGGCCGAACCCGTCGGAGGCCACGAGGTGCAGCCGGCCACCGATGCGGCGGGCATCCACGAGCTGGCCCGGCGTGCTCCACGTGCCGGCGGCATCGAGCGAGTCGGCACCGACGTCGATGCGGGTGACGACGACCCGGTTCCCGTCGGCCGAGTCGACGACCCAGGCCCGGCCGCGCTCGCGGTCGAAGGTGACCTGCGCGCCGTAGGCGACCGGCCGGGTGGCCAGCACCGTGGGCCCGGCGAGGTCGACGATGGCCAGCTTCGACCCGGCGACCACCAGGACCCGGTCGTCCCCGAGCCGGTCGACGAGGTCGAGCTCGTCGACGCCGTCGACCACCACGTTGGTGGCGTCGAGCGCCTTCTCGTCGGCCGCGAACCCGGCGGACTGGGTCCGCTCGGTGGCCATCGTGGAGGCCGGGGCCCCGACGGATCCGGCTCCACCCGAGTCCGACTCCGCTGCCCCGTCGGCCGACGCCGTGGGCGCGGCGTCGTACACGACCAACCCGTCCCGCCACCGGTCGCTGACCTCGTCGCCCCAGGTCGACAGCTCCCGGCAGGACGTGAACGGCTCGAGGCCGACGGCCTCGGCTCGTTCGGGCGTCGCCACCACCGCAGCCGCGGCCACGACGGCGAACAGCGCCAGGGCGCCGAGCAGGAGGGCGGCGCCCTTGCGGGGCCGGTTGCCGGGGTTCAGTCCGTTGTCCATGCCGGTTGCGACGACCCCGGCCGCCGCCCGGTTCCCGGCCGGACCAGATCCGTGCCGATCAGCCGGCGGCGCCGACCGCGGCCTCGGCGGTGGTCTTGGCCCAGCGGTAGTCGGCCTTGCCAGCGGGCGAGCGCTCCACCTGCGAGACGATCACGACGTGCTTCGGCAGCTTGTACCCGGCGAGCGAGCCGCGCAGGTGGTCCCGCACGTCGTCGAGCGTCGGCGGCGCATCGGGGTCGGCCGGAGCGACGACCGCCACGACCGCGCTGCCCCAGCGCTCGTCGTCGACGCCCACCACGAGCACGTCGAGGACGGCCTTGTGGTCGACCAGCGCCGACTCGACCTCCTCGGGGAAGACCTTCTCGCCACCCGTGTTGATGCACTGCGAGCCGCGCCCGAGGAGCTGGATGGTGCCGTCCTCCTCGACCGTGGCCAGATCGCCGGTGAAGCAGTAGCGCTGCCCGTCGACCTCGATGAACGTCGCCGCGGTCTTCTCCGGGTCGTTGAGGTACCCGAGCGGCAGGCGACCGGCGTTGGCCACCTTGCCGATGACCCCGGAGCCGGCCTGCACCGGCTGGAGGTCGTCGTCGAACACACCGGTGGTCGGGCCGGGGGCGAAGCGGGCCAGGCCCGACGGGTTCTCGCCCGCCGTCAGCCGCTGCGACCCCTGCACCCCGCTCTCCGACGAGCCGAAGCCGTCGATGATCGCCCGTCCCTCGAACAGCTCGCCGAGGCGGGCCTTGAGCGACGACGACATCGGCGCGCCGCCGTTGGAGATGGCGAAGAGGCCAGCCGCCTGCCAACGGCCGGGGTTCGCCTCCCAGGCGGTGACGAGCGGGCGGGCGACCGCATCGCCCACGACCGTGAGCGAGTTGACCTGGTGCTCGTCGACCGCGTCCCACACCGCCTCGGGATCGAGCGCACCGGGCATCAGCACCGTCTTGCCACCGGCGAGCAGCCAGGAGAACGTCGTCCACTGCGCCGCCGCGTGCATCAAGGGCGCGAGCGGCAGGTAGGTGAACGCCTCGACCATGCGATCCGGCAGCTGGTCGGGCGACTCGATCGGGCCCACCAGGCGCATGGGGTCGCCACCGCCGATGCACGCGAAGAACGCATCCTCCTGCCGCCACACCACGCCCTTGGGCCGGCCGGTGGTCCCGCCGGTGTACATCAGGTACGTGTCGTCCCCGGACCGGCCGTGGGTCTCGACGGCCTCGGCGGAGGCGGCGGCGAGCGCGGCCTCGTAGTCGACGGCCTCGTCGAGCGGGACGACCTCACCGGTCACCGTCGACGGGTCCGGATCAGGCACGACCAGCACGGTCCGGATCGCAGCGATGCCACGCGGCACCGACGCCACCGCGCCGGTCAGCGTCTCGTGCACGAGGAGGGCCACGGCACCCGAGTCCTCGATCAGGTACCCGAGCTCCGCTCCCGTGTACCGGTGGTTCATGTTCACGGGGATCGCCCGCAGCGAGAACGCCGCCAGCATGCCCTCGAGGTAGGCCGCATCGTTGCGGAGGAACAGCCCGACCCGGTCGCCGGGGCCGACGCCCGCCTCCCGCAGGTGGTTGGCCAGCCGGGTCGCCCGGTCGGCCAGTTCGGCGTAGGTCCGGGTCTGCGGACCGCACACCAGCGCCACCCGCTCCGGGCACCGGGGCCAGATCGACTCCCACAGGTCGGCGAAGTTGTACGTGCTCGAAACGGTCCCCTGGTTCACATCTGACAGTGTGTCAGAAACCAGATCCAACTTCGCCTCCGGCGAGAACCCTCTGACTTGCGGAAGTATGGACGGCGACGGTTGGGGTGCTGCAGTCGGGGCCAGCGGCGAGACCAACGGGTCACCGAAAGACGCTCCGAGACCAACGTCGCTGCTGGCTCACCGGTGCAGGACACAAGAAGCACCAGATACCTCGGCCGCTCTCACCGAGGTTGATCACCTATGGCGATTGAGCACCTATGGGGACCGAGTGGCCGGAGCAGTTTTCAAATCGCCGGTGCCTCCGGGGCGATGCAGATGCATGCAGTTGGACGGCCGCTCTGCTGGTTGCCGAGCCGGTGCTAGTTGGGGGCGAGATCGTCGGCCATGGGGCGACGGTTCTTCAGCCAGAGACGTGAGGGTCGACCCGCTCGGAGCCGTATCGCCATCCAGAGCTGAAGGCTTCCGAACCACACGACGGTGAGACCCAGGATCAACGGCACCCGCCACGACTGCTCCGGACCCTCGGCTGCACGGACCTCTTCTGGCGAGTCCGGGTTGTAGGTGAGCCAAACGGTGTCGCCGAACTGGGTCCGAGTGGTTCGGAGCGTGGCATCGACCACCTGACCACCTGCGGTCGTGAACCGAACGGCCAGCTTCGAGGTCTGGGGCGGCCCCTTCGATGTCCGGCGTACGGACTCCACGCGAACGACCTCGGCCTCCGCACGCGGACCGTTTGCGAGCCTCCGCTCGGGGACCCACATCCAGACGAAGACGGCCAGGGGCACGAGCGCAACGAGCAGAGCGATGAGCGCAACCCGTTCAAGCTGTCTCGCCTCGACCCGCGCCTGCGCCTCGCTTGGCCGTGGATACTGCTTCCGCCTCCACTTCACCGGGCCAGCATCGCACCGATGCTCGGTTGCTTCGGTACTGATGCCGTGCCGAGACCGAAGTCCAAAGCGCTACGCGTTGGCTGCCTTGCCGTAGGCCGAAGCCACCGTGTCCATCGCCCGGACTGCCGCTTCCTCGAACGCGTGCGCATAGAAGCTCATCGTGACGGCGGGACTGGAGTGGCCCATCACTCGGGCCACCTCGGGAGGGGTGTGGCCCGTGGCGATGAAAACGGAGGCCAGCGAGTGACGCAGTTGATGGGGTGGACGTCGATCCAACCACACCAGTGGCGTGCCGAATCAACCAGGAGCCCAGGTCAGCAACGGTGGGAGGATGGTCGGATGGCGAGACCAGAGGAGGAATGGGCGCGCCAGATGGTGCAGGCGGCGCTCGGGGTTCCGGTCGTCCACCATGACGATGGGTCCGAGCCGGGCATGTTCGACCTCTTGGTCCACCTGTCCGAGAACCGCCGTGCTGCCGTCGAGGTAACCGCCGCTGCCGACCCCGACTGCACCGCGCTCTGGAAGCTCATGAACGGCGACGACGACCGGTGGGTCGAGGACGACCTCCAGGGCGGTTGGATGGTTGGCCTGATCCCGAAGGCCCGGGCCAAGCGCGTCCGAGCCGAACTTCCCGATCTGCTGCGGTTGCTGGAGCGCGAGAACGTCCCTGGCCTACGACATCCGCGCCCGCACCGGAGCGAGATCGAGGCGCTCGCCGCAGACCTCGGCGTTGCCACCTTGTTCCAGAGCGCTACCACCGACTTCCCAGGGTCCATCTACGTCACGATCGAGGAGGACCTCGACCACCGAGGAGGGTGGGTCGACGACAGCCCGATCTCCTTCGTCGAGTGGGTGAGCACCTTCCTGGCCTCCGCCGAATTGGCCGACGTGCGGAGGAAGCTCGCAGCCTCCGGGCACGCCGAACGCCATGCCTTCCTCCTGGTCCCCGGTTTCACCACCGCTCCCTTCGGCGTCGCCAACCTCCTCATGGGCCACGGCACCCCAATCGAGCCGCCATCGCTCCCGGACGAGATCACCCACGTCTGGCTGGCAAGCACCTGGACCGTCGGTACCGGGTGGCGTTGGGACACCGAGTCGGGCTGGCAGCCCTTCGACAAGCTCCAGGACCGTGACGAGGCAGCATCGTGAACCCGTCCGCAGGAGGCGACTGGCAGCTACCCGTCCAGTTCGATGACCTCGCGTCGGCCTTCGACGTTCTACTGGCAGCCGCCCGCGCCAAGTGGGGAGATGAGATCGTCCTCTCCGAGGACAACTACTGGCACCTGTGGGCCGACCAGAGCCTGGACCTTTCGAAGGACCCCAGACTCGACATGGGCAGCCTGGCCGACGATGTCGAAGAGCTGCACAACATGCTGAGCCGAGAGGACGGCGAGGTGTTCCTCTGGCACGACCTCGGCCACCTCCTTGGGGTCCTCAACGCACTTGTGGCGATGGACCTGCCAGCCGACCGTCGACAGGCGGGCGGCGAGTGATCACTCAAGACGAGGTGATGGACAGGATCCTCATGGCGTGCCCCATCTACGCCAAGTCGTGGGATCCAGCGGACCAGACCGATGAGAACGGTGAGGATCGCCTCCTGTACTGCGAGGCCTCGGACCTCTGCCGCTACCTGGAAGCACGGTTGGACGCCCACGAGGACACCGAACTCGCCGAGGCCTTCGCCCTCATCGAGGCGCTCCACGTCGAAGGCGACGCGTGGGTCCGCAACCTGGCGACCATCGGCTTCCTCGAATCGCTTTGGCCCGACGAGCGATACCTCCCATGGTTGGAGCCCGTGTCCCGTCGATGGTGGGATCGGCTCGACCGGTACATGCGATGGGAAGACCCGAGTGCGCTGAGCGTGATCGCCCCTCCCTACCCCGCCGAGAGTGCGTCCTGATCGACTGGGTCCAACGCTGGGACCAACGGTCGCGCCGATCACGCGGCCAGCACATCCCCCCGAAGGTGGTGGGTGATCGCGCCACCCGGCCCGACCTCAGGTTGGTGGTCGCGGCTCAGGCGGGAGGTTCACCCGGGCAGCTTGCCAGTGTGTCAGAAACGGTTGCCAGGCTGCTCTCGATGCGAGGCGGTCCGCCGCTGGTCGGAGGAACGTGGGGTCCGATGGTGCGGGGAGCTCCCCCTCGCTCCCCGCACCACGGCCCCAAGAGGGCCCGGCCGCATCGCCGGCCCGAACCCTCCTCCCCTCCCCGAGGCTTCGCCCACACGGCGCCGTGCGGTCCGGTGGCGATCGCCGCCGGACCGTCAGGGGCCGGGCGGTGCGGGGAGGCACCACCGCCTCCCCGCACCGCGGGCCCCAGGAGGGTCAGGCCGGCGCAGCCGACCCGACCCTCCTCCCCTCCCCTAGGAGGTCCACACCTCGATCACGACCGAGGCGCCACCCGCCGGGGTGTCGAACTCGATGGGCGGGATCGACGGCCCACCGGGCGAACCGGGGTCCGAAGGAGGCGCGGGCGGCGCCGGCAGCTCAGGCGCCGGGAACCCCGGAACCGAAGGCGGAGCCGGGAACTCGGGCAGGCCGGGGCCACCAGGATCCGACGGCGGAGCCGGAGGAGCCGGCAGCTCAGGCGCCGGGAACTCCGGAACCGAAGGCGGAGCCGGGAACTCCGGAGCCGGGAACTCCGGCAAACCCGGGCCACCAGGATCCGACGGCGGAGCCGGAGGAGCCGGCAGCTCAGGCGCCGGGAACTCCGGAACCGAAGGCGGAGCCGGAGGAGCCGGCAGCTCAGGCGCCGGGAACTCCGGAACCGAAGGCGGAGCCGGGAACTCCGGAGCCGGGAACTCGGGCAGGCCGGGGCCACCGGGATCCGACGGCGGAGCCGGAGGAGCCGGCAGCTCGGGAGCCGGGAGCTCGGGGAGGCCGGGGCCTCCGGGCTCGGGGGCGGGGGAACCGCCCGGTTCGGGGGACTCGGGGGCGGTGACGCAGCCGCCGAGCTCGATGGAACCACCGGAAGCGCCGAGCTCGACCGACCCACAACCGTGGGGTGCGGCTTCGGCACCGGCGGTCCCGGCGGCGACGGCCGAGGCGAGCGTCAGCCCGCCTGCGAACACGGCCGTCTGAAGGGAACGACGTAGGTACTTGTGCATGTGTCCTCCAAGGACGTTCGAAGTGATCCGGCCGGGGCAGGGCGCCCGCGGTCGGTGAACCGTGCGGCGGCGCCACCGGGGGCGCGGCCGCGTGCTTGGAGGAAGGGTCAGTCGGGCGCGACGTCGGGCCGGGCGCGAGCGATGCTCGAACACCGGGCCTGGTCGTCGCTCAGGAGGGCGTGCGCGTCGTGGCGCGCCGCACCGCTGGCGGCGTCGAAGGCGACGGGCGACCCGCCGCCGGACGGGACCCGCTCGGCGGACGCCGAGGCCCCGCACGCGGGGACCGAGGCCGGGGCGGCGGGGCCGTCGCGATGGCTGCCGCTCGACGACGTCGATGCCGGCGACAGGCCGGACAGGACGGGTCGATCGCTGCTCGCCGTGGCCTCGGCGACCCGGGCAGGATCGGTTCCCGGCGCAGCGGCGACGGTCGCCCCGTCGACCGGCGACCCGGCGGCGAGGGCGACGGGCGCATCGGTGCCCGGCTGCGAGACGTCCGGCAGGATCGGGCTGTTGACCGGAGGCAGCAGTCCCTCGGTCGGGCCGGTGGGGCCGAGCGGCGGGATGAGCCCCTCGATGCCCTCGGCGGGCGGGCTGACGCCCGGTCCGGCCGGCGGCTCGATCGGCGCGCCGGGCACGGTGGGGGCGCTCGGAAGGTCGGGAACCGGCGCCGGCAGCACGCCGGCGGGCGGGAGGATCGAGGGCGGCGTGATCGACGGCGCCTCGGGGATCGGCACGGGCACGGGGGCGGTGACCTGCTCGACGACCGGCGGTGCGGGCGGCACGGCCACCGGAGGGGCGACGGGAGCCGGAACGGGGACCGGGGCGACGGCCCCGCCGATCGTCCCGGTGAGCCCGCTCACCACGCCAGCGGTCGGCAGGTCAAAAGCCGGACCGTCGTCGGCCGACGCCGAAGCGGACCAGCCGAGCAGGACCACGACCCCGACGCCGAGCGACACCAGCGCTCGGAGCACCCACGACCAGGGCCGGGGCTCGGGGCAGGCGCGTGCGTCGCGCTCGAGGTCGGGTGCGGGGAGCATGGGCGGAGAGATGGCCAGGGCGCCGGCACGCTCCTTGGGGGGGGGTACGGCGTGCCGGAGCGCCTGACGAGTCCGCTCCTTCCCCTGGTCGGGTGATCCCAAACCCGGGACCGGATCTTTTCTGTCAGGCCGGCGGATCGCCGAGGAGGAGCTGGACGCCGGCGAGGGCCGGATCGAACCCCGGTTCCCACGGAAGCCAGCCGTTGCGGTCCGGCCACACCAGCTGGACCATGCGGTAGGGCTCGTCGCCGTACCAGGCGCTCGCGGACTCGAACATCTCGCCCATGACCCCGACGTCGACCGGGATGAGGCCGGCCCGCTGCTCGCCGTCGTAGAGGCCGCGGAACAGTTCGCCGACCGGGATCTGGGTGCCGCCGCGCAGCAGGTCGGACACCAGCTCGGCCAGGCCCTTGGCCGCCACCGGCTTGAGCCCGACGATGACGACCTCCGGGAAGCCGAACGTCTGCTCGAAGCCGATCGTGTAGCCGTACCCCGGCAGCGGCGGGTCGGTGGCGGTGTTCGCGGCCACCGGCTCCAGCAGCCAGCCCGTGGTCTCGATCATCCAGGCGAGCTTGTCCCGCAGCGCCATCGACCGGTCGGGGAAGACGTCGTCGCCCATGGGCGGACCGTACCCCGATCCGCGGCCCGTACGGTGGGGGCCGTGCCCCGGATCGAAGCGACGACCACACTCCCCGTCCGGGTCGAGGAGGCGTTCGCGCTGTCCCAGAGCCAGG
>Ga0182736_1000683_pt1 | contig 45035 bp, 40 predicted proteins | sample eDN5th30CKraftBY_FD_128882 | JGI IMG/M metagenome (GOLD analysis project Ga0182736, IMG submission 128882) | Enriched backyard soil microbial communities from Emeryville, California, USA - eDNA 5th pass 30_C Kraft BY (version 2) (version 2) | ecosystem: Environmental > Terrestrial > Soil >... | reverse complement strand
GCGCTGAGTGTGTGGCTGAAGCAGCCGATCATCACCGCGTGGTCGGCGCCCGGTTCGGCGCTGCTCGTCACGCTGTTTCCGGGCATGCCGGTGAGCGAGGCGATCGGCGCGTATATCGTCGCGGGCGCGTGCATCTTCGTGCTCGGCTTGTCGGGATGGTTCGATGAGATCGTCAAGCGCATACCGAAGGGCATCGCCTGCGCGATGATGGCCGGCATTCTCTTTCAGTTCGGCACGAACGTATTCAAGTCGATTGCCGTTACGCCGTGGCTCGCGTTGGGCATGATCGCGAGCTTCCTCGTTTTTCGCCGATGGGCGCCGCGCTACTGCCTCATTCTGGTTCTCGCGTCCGGCTGCGCGCTGGCGATGGCACTCGGCCTGACGCATTTCGAGTCGGTCAGCCTTCATCTCACGCGCCCCGTATTCACGATGCCGACTTGGTCCTGGCAATCGACCGTGAGTCTTGCGTTGCCGCTCGTCATCGTCAGTCTGACGGGGCAATTCCTGCCTGGCTTTTCGATCTTGCGCGTGTCGGGTTATCAGACGCCGACGCGTCCCGTGCTCATGACGACGGGCCTCGCATCGATGCTCGTCGCGTTTTCGGGCGGCATCACGATCGTCATCGCAGCGATTACGGCGGCGCTATGCACCGGGCCCGATGCGCATCGCGACCCGGCGAATCGTTATGTTGCGGGCATCGCCAATGGCGTCTTCTATCTGATCGGCGGATGCTTTGCGGGGACGGTCGTCATGCTGTTCGCCGCGCTGCCGAATGCGTTCGTTGCGGTGCTCGCCGGTCTCGCGCTGCTCGGCGCGATCGCGGCGAACGTCGTGGGGCTGGTGCAGGATGAGGCGCATCGGGAAGCTTCGTTTATCGCGTTTATCGCGACGGCTTCGAATATGAGTTTTCTCGGGTTGGGGTCGGCGTTTTGGGGGATCGTGCTGGGGACGATGGCGCATTTGGTGCTGGGGCGGGCGAGGCACAGGGGCTAATTCGGACTTTGCGTGTATGCCTTCAAAACGCACGGTTATCCCGAGAGCCATCCTCACGATGCGCAAGTCAGGCGGGACGCCGCTCGACTTCCAGAAGTTCACGCTTGAAGACGTGCGTATTAGCGGCGTCGATCCTATTGGATCGGGTGGCTACCATGCCGAGAATGTTTAACTCCCGTTTGCGAGCGTTAAACAGGAATACACCACTCAAAATGCGCAGGGCGGTAGCAATGGTGTCATTACGGCTGCGTTCGATCTTCGGGCACGCTCAATTCGGCAAATGCGTTGATCGTGCTCCGGAGCATGAGTGAGGGACTTGTCGATGGCGGTAGCTTTACGTCGTCGATCGGCGTGCTTACTTACCAAGGACAATATTTCAACTGACTGCAGCCGGCATCGCACGCGCTTGGCCGAATGTACACCTGGTACTTAAGGCCTCCCGACACCAGAACCCAATCGCCGCCCGATTCACCTTCCCTTGCTCGGTAAGCGGCACGCGCTGCACGGCAGCCATCCGCACAACCTTCGCCACTGCGACCCCACACGCCGATTCAAGCGCCCGCATGCAACGCGCGACATCCACACGCCTTCCTGTCCACGGCACCACTACGACATCCCACACATAACCGCGCGCAGCATCGGCCGATGCAACAGCGCGCGCATAGCGCACATCGGGCAACGCACAAAGCGGCGTTTCGATCTGCGCCGGACCGACGACGGCACCATCGATTTCGGCGACATCCCCTCCACGTCCGATCACATGCAGATAACCCCTCCCGTCGATGAAGCCGATATCGCCCGTCATGCACCAGCCATCGCGAAACTTCTGCGCCGCTTCGATCGGCTGCCGGTAATAGCTCTGCGCCACCGCCTTCGATTTCACCTCGATCGCGCCGTGCTCGCCATGACGCGCGAACGTGCCGTCGGCGCGGCGAATCCGCACCTCGACGCCCGGCCGGATGCGCCCGGCGCTCTCGAGCAGACTCGCATCGACGAGATAGTCCGACGGCGTCAACACGCTCACGAGCCCCGCTTCGCTCGCGCCGTACATGTGCGTGAGCACCGGGCCGAGGCGCTCGATCGCGCGCCGCCGCAAAATCGCGGGCGCCGATCCGCCGATATGCGCGACCGAGCGCAACGAAGACAGATTGCGCCGATGAACGTCCGGATGATCCATCGTTTCGAACAGTTGCGGTTCGACGAGCAAGACGTCCGTAATGCGCTCGGCTTCGATCGTCGCGAGCGTTTCGGCGGGATCGTAGCCAGGCTTCAGCACGACGATGCCGCCGCCCATCAACGTGTTATCGACGAGCACTTGCGACAGATACGCAAGCGCGCCGTTGACGAGCTGCCGCCGATCCTCGGGGCTCGGCGCGCTCACCATCGTCGAATATGCGGCGAAGCTGCGGCGGCTCGCTTTCGGCACGCCGGTGGAGCCGCCCGATGACACCACCACCGCGAGATCGTCGGGTCTTGCACGGCTCTCAACCGGCAGATCGTGCTGCACGCGCGCCCGGATATCCAGCCGCAAACGCGCCGGCCCCGTTCCGACATACGCGAGACGCGCGCCGCTATGCGCCGGCACGAGATGCTTCGTCTGTTCGAAGGCGATGAGCAACGTCGGCTGCATGCGCGTGACGAACGCGGCGCGCTGTTCCGCGCGCGTGATCGCGGGCAGGAACATCGTCGTCGCGCCGAGCAGGCCGGTCGCGTAGCGGATCGCGAGCGCATCGGGGCAGTTCGGCGCGAACATCGCGACGAACCCGCCGCGCGTGACGCCGAACGACGCAAGCGCCCGCGCATATCGATAGATCGATGCGCGAAACGCCGCGCCGGTCACGTCGTCGTCGAGATAGCGCAGCACCGTGCGATCGGCGTGCGCGTCGAGTTGGTCGAGCAGCCCATCGACATAAGAGCGAAACGTTTCCATGACTGCATCCCTCCTTCATCAGCGATGGATGCAGTGTGCCCGCGCACAATGAGGCGAAAATGAGCGGCTACGCGATCGCTTTCGACAGCACTTCGCCGATGGCGCTTGCGGTCGCATCGACGTTGCGCTCGTTCAGCGCCGCGACGCACATGCGGCCCGAGCGGATCAGATAGACGCCGTGCCGTTCGCGCAGCACGTCGACCTGCGCGGCGGAAAGCCCCGTGTACGTGAACATGCCGCGCTGCTCGACGTAACGCGCAAGCATCGCATCGGGCACGTTGCCGGAAAGACGCGCGTGAATCGCGCTACGCATGCGCGCGATGCGCGTGCACATCGACGCCAGTTCTTCCTGCCACGATTGCCGCAACGCGGGCGTCGTCAAGACGCGCGCGACGATCCTCGCGCCATGCGTCGGCGGATTGCTGTAGTTCGCGCGCACGGCGCTCGTCAGTTGACCGAGCACGCGCGCCGCTATCTCCGCCGATTCGCAGATCACCGACAACGCGCCGCAACGCTCGCCGTAGAGCGAAAAGTTCTTCGAGAACGAATTGGCGATCAGCGCGGGCACGTTGCGGCGAACCAGCTCGCGAATCGCGAACGCATCCGCATCGAGTCCCGCGCCGAAGCCCTGATACGCCATGTCGATGAACGGAAGCAAGTCGCGCGCTTTGATGGCATCGATGAGCATCGCCCATTGCGCATCGTTCAGATCGACGCCCGTGGGGTTATGACAGCACGCGTGCAGCAGCACGACGCTCTTCGCAGGCAGATCGCGGATCGCCGAGAGCATCGCGTCGAACTTCAGGCCGCCGCTCGCTTCGTCGTAGTACGGATACGTGCCGACCGTGAAGCCCGCGCGCTCGAAGATGAAGCGATGGTTATCCCACGTCGGATCGCTCACCCAGACGTGCGACGCCGGGAAATAGCGCTTGATGAAGTCCGCGCCGACCTTGAGCGCGCCGGAGCCGCCGAGCGTCTGCACGGTCGCGATGCGGCCTTCGATGCGCGCGGGCGAATCGTCGCCGAATACGAGCGACTGCACGGCATCGCGATACGCGGCGAAGCCCGCCATCGGCAGATACGGTTTCGCAGCGGGTTCCGCGAGCAACTGCGCTTCCGCGTCGCGCACGGCGCGCATCACCGGCAGACGGCCTTCGTCGTCGTAGTAGATGCCGATGCTCAGATTGACCTTGTCCGCGCGCGGATCCTTCGCGAAGTCTTCGTTGAGCGAAAGGATCGGATCGCCGGGATAGGCATCGATGTGTTCGAACATGACCGTCTCCTTCAGACGCGCGACAAGGCCGCACTCGCGCGACGGCGATTGCGAATCGCATAGCCGACGCCGAGCACCGCGAGCCACACGGGAATCAGATAGACCGAGATGCGCAGATCGGGGATCAGGCACATCACCACGAGAATGCCCGCGAGGAACGCGAGGCACAGATAGTTGGTGAGCGGATAGCCGAGGCTCTTGAACACGGTCGTTTCGCCGTTGCGCGCCTTCACGCGTCGGAATTGCAGATGGATGAGCGAGATCATCGCCCAGTTGATGATGAGCGCCGACACGACGAGCCCCATCAGCAACTCGAATGCCTTGCCCGGCATCAGATAGTTGATGAGCACGCAGACGGCCGTCGCGAGCGCGGAGACGCCGAGCGCGGCGAGCGGAATGCCGCGCCGGTTGACCTTGAGCAGCGCGCGCGGCGCATTGCCCTGCTGCGCGAGACCATAGAGCATGCGGCTGTTGCAATACACGCCGCTGTTATAGACCGAGAGCGCCGCCGTGAGCACCACGGCATTGAGCACATGCGCGACGAAGTTGCTGTTCATCGCATGGAAGATGAGCACGAACGGGCTGCCGCCGGTCACGACCTTCTGCCACGGATACAGCGAAAGGAGCACGCCGAGCGCGCCTACGTAGAAAATCAGAATGCGATAGATCACCTGATTGGTCGCGCGCGGAATCGTGTGCGAGGGATCGTCCGCTTCGGCCGCGGTGATGCCGACCAGCTCCAGCCCGCCGAACGAGAACATGATGACGGCCATCGCCATGACGAGACCGGAGACGCCGTTCGGGAAGAAGCCGCCGTGACGCCAGAGATTGGTCACGCTCGCGTCCGGCCCGGCGCTGCCCGAGAACAGCAGCCAGCCGCCGAAGCCGATCATGCCGACGATCGCGACGACCTTCACGATCGCGAACCAGAACTCCAGCTCGCCATACGATTTCACGCTCGTCAGATTGATCGCGTTGATGATGCAGAAGCAGACGAGCGCGGAGATCCACGTCGGGATGCCCGGCCACCAGTACTGCACGTAGATGCCGACGGCGGACAGCTCGGCCATCGACACGAGAATGTAGAGCACCCAGTAATTCCAGCCCGACAGAAAGCCCGCGTACTGTCCGCAGTATTTGTCCGCGAAGTGGCTGAACGAACCCGCGACCGGCTCGTCGACGACCATCTCGCCCAGTTGCCGCATGATGAAAAAGGCGACGATGCCCGCGATCGCGTAGCCGAGCAGCACCGATGGTCCCGCCGACTTGATCGTCTGCGCGATGCCGAGAAAAAGCCCGGTGCCGATCGCCCCGCCGAGCGCGATCAGCTGAATGTGACGGTTCTTCAGGCCGCGCTTGAGCGTGCCGTGTCCCTCATGTGTCACGTGTCTCTCTCCTTGTGCTCGATTTAGGGGAATCAGTGTAAATTTGTTACGGCACAATATGATTTCCTAACGCGCGCAGACAAACCCTAGTTTGCGCGTCCGGATTTCATCGATTGGTTCATCGGAGAAAGAAAATTGCAGACTATCGAGATCGATCGTATCGACCTGCGTTTGCTCGGGATACTGCAGTCGCGCGGACGCATCTCCAATCTCGAACTGGCGGAAGCGATCAACCTGTCGCCGGCGCAGACGTTGCGGCGGCATCGGCGGCTGGAAGAGATGAGTGTCATCAAGGGCTACGAGACGCGGCTCGATGCGCAGGCGCTGGGCTTCGGCGTCGTCGCCTTCATTCAGGTGACGATGGAGCGCGGGCACGTGCGCGACCTCGCGAAGTTCAAGGGCGTCGTCGGCAAGCTCGCGGAGATTCAGGAATGCTTCGCCGTGACCGGCGATATCGATTACATGCTGAAGGTGATCGCGCGGGACCTGAAGGGCTTGTCGGAGTTTCTGCTCGACACGCTGATGCGTATTCCCGGCGTGAGCGGCGTGAAGTCGAGCGTATGTCTCGACGAGTTGAAGTGCGTGAGCGCGGTGCCGCTGGAGGGATAGTGAGGGCGGCGCTCACGCCAGGATCAGGTCGAGCCTCGCTGAAGCACCCGCGAAAGCACCTGTTCCTCGAGTTCGGCAAACCCCGGCGCCGTGCGCGTGCGCGGCCTCGGCAGCGGGACGTCGGTATCGAGCGTGATGCGCCCCGCATCGATCAGCACGATGCGATCGCCGAGCGACACCGCTTCCTGCACATCGTGCGTGACCAGCAGCGCGGTGAGCCGATGTTCACGCCACAAACGCTCGATCAAGCCCTGCATTTCGATGCGCGTCAACGCATCGAGCGCGCCGAGCGGTTCATCGAGCAAAAGCAGATCCGGCCGATGCACGAGCGCGCGCGCCAGCGCCACACGCTGACGCTGCCCGCCCGACAGACGCGACGGCCAGTCCTTCTCGCGTTCCGCGAGGCCGACCTCGGCAAGCGTCGCGCGGGCTTCGTCGCGCTTGTCGCGCGGCAGGCCGATCATCACGTTGTCGAGCACGCCCTTCCACGGCAAGAGACGCGCGTCCTGAAACATGATCCGCACTTGCAGTTCGTCCGATCGCGCGGCGGCGTTGCGCTGCAGAATGCCGCCGGTCGGTTGATCGAGACCGGCGATGAGCCGCAGCAACGTCGACTTGCCGCAGCCGCTGCGCCCGACGATCGATACGAAACTGCCGCGCTCGATCGACAAGTCCAGCCGATCCAGCACCGTGCGCTCGCCGAAGCGCTTCTCCACGCCGCGCAGCGACACGGCGATATCGCGCCCGCCGAGCGGCGCGCGCGCATGTGTTTCGACGCGCCTGAACGCGGGCGTCAGCGTGTCGATATCGATCAGATTCATGATTGCGCCTTCGTTTGATACGCCGGATGCCAGCGCAAGGTCGCGCGTTCGATCGCGCGCGCGGCCATGTCGGCGAGTTTGCCGAGCAGCGCGTACAGCAGGATGCCGACGACCACGACATCGGTTTGCAGGAACTCTCGCGCGTTCATCGTCATGTAGCCGATGCCCGACTGCGCGGAAATGGTCTCGGCGACGATCAGCATCACCCACATCAGCCCGAAGGCGAAGCGCACGCCGACGAGTATCGACGGCAACGCGCCCGGCAAAATCACATCGCGATACAGCGCGAAGCCGGACAAGCCGTAGCTTCTCGCCATCTCGATCAGGTCGCGATCGACCGAGCGGATGCCGTGATACGTGTTGACGTAGACCGGAAAGAACACGCCCAGCGCGACGAGCACGAGCTTCGCTTCCTCGCCGATGCCGAACCACAGGATCAAGAGCGGAATCATCGCGAGCGCAGGGATGTTGCGGATCATCTGCACGGTCGAGTCGAGCGCGATTTCGGCGGGCTTGAAAAGACCCGTCGCGAGACCGAGCACGAAGCCGATTCCGCCGCCCATCGCGAAGCCCGCGAGCGCGCGGCCCGCGCTGACCTTGACGTTGGCCCACAGATCGCCGGATTCGATCAGTGCCCACGCCGCCTTCACCACCGCGAGCGGTTCGGGCAGCACGCGCGACGACAGTCCGCCCGTGCGCGCGGCGCTTTCCCAAGCGATGAGGATCATCAACGGCACGAGCCACGGCAGCGCGCGGCGGGCAATGAATGCCAGTTTCATGATGCCGATGCGCGCGGCAATTCCGACGTGCCGATGACTTCCCCGAACGGCCCCGAGAGCGGCCCGCTCGCCTGCTCGCGCTGCTTGCGCGGCAGAAGCGGAAACACCAGTTCGGCGAAACGATACGACTCTTCAAGATGCGGATAACCCGACAGGATGAACGTATCGATGCCGAGTTCCGCGTACTGTTTCATCAGCCCGGCGACCTGCTCCGGATTGCCGACGAGCGCGGTGCCCGCTCCGCCGCGCACGAGCCCGACGCCCGCCCACAGATGCGGATACACCTCCAGCTTGTCGCGGCTGCCGCCGTGCAACGCGGCCATGCGTCGCTGGCCTTCGGAATCCATCTTCGCGAACGAGGCCTGCGCGCGGCGGATGGTTTCATCGTCGAGCTTGCTGATGAGTTTGTCGGCGTCGGCCCATGCTTCCTCTTCGGTCTCGCGCACGATCACATGCAGGCGAATGCCGAACTTGATGTCGCGCCCTTCCGCTTTCGCGCGGCTGCGGATATCGGCGAGCTTCTTCTCGACGTCCGCGGGCGGCTCGCCCCACGTGAGATACGTGTCGATGTGCTTCGCCGCGATATCGTGCGCCGCCGCCGACGAACCGCCGAACCACAGCGGCGGATGCTGCTTCTGCACCGGCGGATACAGCACCTTGCCGCCCTGCGATTGCAGATGCTTGCCGTCGAAATCGAAGCTGCCGTTGTCGTGCGACTGTTCGAGCAGGCCGCGCCAGATCGTGAGGAATTCGTCGGTGATTTCGTAGCGCGTGTCGTGATCGTGAAAGACGCCGTCGCCCGCGAGTTCGGTCGGATCGCCGCCCGTCACGACGTTGATGAGCAGACGCCCGTTCGAGAGCCGGTCGAACGTCGATGCCATGCGCGCCGACAATCCCGGCGAGCTCAGGCCAGGGCGAATCGCGACGAGAAACTTGAGGCGCTTCGTCGCGGGAATGAGGCTCGACGCGACCACCCACGCGTCCTCGCAGGAACGGCCCGTGGGCAGCAGCACGCCTTCGTAGCCGAGCGTATCGGCGGCTACCGCGATCTGACGGAAGTAATCGTAATTCGCGGCGCGCGCGCCTTGCGACGTGCCGAGATAGCGGCTGTCGCCGTGCGTGGGGATGAACCAGAAAACATTCATGTTCGTCGTGTCTGAGAGAGGGCTTGCCGCGCGCAGGAATGCAGCGGCGCTCGAACGAGTCTAACGACGCGTCGCGCGCGGCTGAACCATCGATTCGCGCTAAGGATGTGCGTGATCGTGCTAACGCCGGTCGCCGCGTCAGGCAACGTTCCAGCGCGCTTCGGTCACGTCGAGCTTCTTCGGGATGAGCTTGAGGCTCGTGAAGGTATCGGCGATCTGCTGCTGGTACGCGAGCGTGGCTGGATCGATCGGCTGCACGCCGTACGACGTGCGTTTCAACGCCGTTTCGAGGATGCCGGTATCGAGCCCGACGAGCGGCGACAATTGCGCCGCCACGGCGGAGACGTTGTCGCGCGCCCAGCGATCGACCTGATCCAGCTCTTCGAGCACCGCATGCACGAGTTGCGGCTGCGCCGCCGCGATCTTGCGCGTCGCGAGGTAGTACTGCACGTTGCGCACGATGCCTTCTGCGTCGGTCAGTTGACGCGCGTTCGCCTGCTTTTCGGCGGCGGCGAGATACGGATCCCAGATCGCCCATGCGTCGATGCTGCCCTGCACGAACGCGGCGCGCGCATCGGCGGGCGCGAGATAGACCGGTTGAATATCCGACCACGTGAGATTCGCTTTTTTGAGCGCCTCGACGAGCAGATAGTGAACATTCGATCCTTTATTCAGCGCCACTTTCTTGCCGCGCAATTCCGCGACCGAACGGATAGTCGAATCCTTCGGCACGACGATCGCCTCGGCGTGCGGCGCGGGCGGCTCGTGGCCGATATACACGAAGTCGACGCCCGCCGCCTGCGCGAAGATCGGCGGCGTCTCGCCTACCGTGCCGATATCGACCGCGCCCGCATTGAGTCCCTCGAGCAGTTGCGGCCCGGCCGGGAATTCGAGCCATTGCACCGTGACGCCTTGCGCCGCAAGGCGTTTGTCGAGCGATCCGCGCGCCTTGAGCACGACGAAGTTGCCGTACTTCTGATAGCCAATACGCAAGGTCTTCGGCGCATCGGCGGCTTGCGCGATGCGCGTGGCGAGCCCGCCCGACAGCCCCGCACCGAGCGCGGCGAGCGTGAAGAGCGTGCGACGGCGCGCGGGAATGGAAGGCGTGTTCTTGCGGTCGGACATGCGTGTTTCCTCGTTGAGCGAAGGCATCTTTACCGATGCCAATGCTAACAACGCATGCCTCGCGGGCTAAACGAGAAATCGTGATATCGATAGTGCGGTCAGGCCGATGCGTACCGACGTGACTCAGTATGTCTGCACACGTCCCGACGACTCAGTGAGTGCGCCGCACGGCGCGCAGCAGCCAATCGCCATCTTCCGTGATGCGCGGCAGTTGCGCGCCGCTCACGAGTTGTTCCATCGCGATCAGTTGACGTTCGAGAAGCGTGTCGAGCTCGTGCCGGTCGATGATCTGATCGGCGGCATCCTTGACGAGCATGAGGGTTGCGAATTCGTGTGCGCTGAGCATACCTGTCTCCCCATCGTTTGATTAGCTGATGTAGGCATGCGCTTCGGACGCATGACCCGGGGGTACCTCTGGCCGCGATAGCAGCGGGATTCGATAGTAGGACCGGATGCCCGTTCGCGGCAATTCGGGTCGTCCCGGATAGTGGGAGAAATCGGCCGATCGAGACGACTTACGCCGCGACGCGCCTGTCGTTGATCGGCTTTGGACTTTCACAGCCCCGGCATGATCGGATAAGGAATCGTGTGATCCTCGACGCGCTTCACGCCCGGAATGCTTTGCGACGCGATACGCATGGCATCGAGCTGATCCCTCGACCACACCGTGCCCCACAAATGCACGACGCCATCGCGCACGACGATATTGCGCCCCGGAAACGCCCAGCCGCGTCCAGCGAGATCGCCCATCAGCATGGCGCGCATTTCGGCATCGCTGGCGAGCGCCTCGGGCGCGGCTTCGACGGCGAGCGCCGACGCCAGCGCCTGCACCAGATTCGAGCGGCTGACGATGCCGACGAGGCGGCCATCGCGCAGCACCGGCACGCGCTTGATGTGATGGCTTTCGAGCACCGCGGCGATATCGGCCAGCGACGTGTCCTCTTTGACGCAGATGGGTTCGCGCGTCATGATCTCGCCGACCGTCGGGGCATGCGACTTGATGTAGTCGGCCGCGCCGCCATCGGAGCCGAGCATGTCGAGCCACCACGAGCGGCGGTTGCGTTTCTCGGTGCCGATTTCCTCGCGATGAAGCAGATCGCCTTCGCTGATCATGCCGACGACGCGCTCATCCTGATCGACGACGGGCGCAGCGCTGATGCGGTGCTGCACCAGGAGCCGCGCCAGGTCATGCACTCTCGTTTCGGGCGTGACGGAAACGACAGGGGAAGTCATTACATCGCGTGCTTGCATCATGTGCTCCGGAGGTCGATGAATAAGGTCGCGCATACGCGTCCTGAATCACTCTAAGGAGCGCTGCGCGATCCTCGATTGACTTGCATCAAGCAATCCACCGGAGCACGCGTGCGGCGAACCGACGCGGCCTCGTTCAATGCGCGCCGATGAACGCGACGACGTCGGCGAGAACGGGCGAATCCTTGCGGCGCGACGCCGAGAACGTGTCGATGATCGTGTCGTGGCCGTATCCCGCGTATTTCTTCAGCACGACAGCGTCATGATGCGCGCGCAGCGCTTCCGCGAAGCGATCGCTGTTGCGCGGATCGACATCGGTGTCGGCCGTGCCTGCGGCGAGCAGCATCGGCGGTTCGTCTCCCGATATGAACGCGATCGGCAACGCACCCGCGCGCAACGCCGCCGGAAAGATCTCGTCCATGTGGGGATCGCTCGTCGGGATCGCGGCGTAGGGGCCGGCGAGTCCGATCATCCCGCGCAGCGAAGTATTCGCGATGCCTTGCGTGGCGAGATAGCGCGGATCGGTTGCGAGCATCGAGGCCAAGTGCGCGCCGGAGGAATGCCCCATCAGAAAGATGCGATTGGGATCGCCGCCGTATTCGTGCGCGTGATCGCGTGCCCAGCGCACGGCGGCGGCGGCGTCATCGAGAAAGCCGGGGAAAACGGCTTGCGGATAAATGCGGTAATCCGGCGCGACGGTCACGATGCCGTGCGCGGCGAGCGCCTCGGCAATATTGCGCGAGTCCTTGCGATGGCCGCTTTGCCAGCCTCCGCCGTAGAAATACACGACGACCGGGCGATTCCCCGGCGTGCCCGAATCGGGTGCATAGACGTCGAGCCGCTCGCGCGGATCCGTGCCGTACGCGATACCGTCGGCTCGTTCGCTATCGTGTTCGAGCGCGCGCGCCGCTATGACGCCGCCCACGCATGCCGCCAGCGCGAGGGCAATGAACTTTCTTCTTGCCGGAAAATGCATGTTGCGTTCGGAGTATTTTTTCAGGCGACATGACATGATGCACGACGCTTATTGTCCGTGCTGGAAATATCGTTGCGTGCATCATCTTAGAGCAGCAGGAACCGCACACACTTACGGCGGCCTGACGAATAGCATCACGAATCTTTCATAATCTTTCCAATTAGGAATGCCACGCATACCGGTTATTCGATGTTTATAAGCGTGTCGAATTCACGCATCGCAAATCGCATTGTTTCGGTCGCGCGAGGTCGCGAATTAACTCTTCAGCCCCTGATTAAATAATATGGCATGACCAGCCGACGATTCGCGTCATTCCTACCGACTCCCAACGCGCTTCATTAATCAGCGAACGACTTGTGTTTCTCTCCGCACATTACCGGGCGATCTGTCTGGATACGCTTAATCGTCGATGGCACATGTCCGCCGGAATCGGACCTATTCGAGAGCGCGAAAAAGCGCCGCAGACAATCCAGAGATTTAAAAAAAGAAGGCAAACCGAGTGCCCAAAGGTATTGCCATAACTGCTGAGGGAGCCACTTCATGGATCGTTCGGAATCGCTCGGCGAGGCGAGGTCGCGTCTGCCGATTTTTGTCCAGGAAACCGTCCAAACCACACCATCGCAGATATCCGCATTCACCGCGGCGCTGCGAGCGCAATCCGGCCAGCCATTAAAAGACTTTAGCGAGTTACACGACTTCTCGATCCGCGATTACCGCGGCTTCTGGAAGTCCTTTCTGCAATGGACGCCGGGATTGACGTGGTCGGGCAAAGCCGAGCCGGTATGCGTCGGCGATAGTTGCGAACACGCGCGGTTCTTTCCCGACGTCACGCTCAATTACGCTGAGAATCTGCTCGGCTTCTCGATTGCGCCCGCGGATTCGCCCGCGCTCACCGCCTGTCACGCCGATGGCCGCCGCGTGCGCTTTACGCGCGGCGAATTGCGTGCGCGCGTGGCTCGTCTCGCCGACGCGCTCACGCAACTCGGCCTGCGCGAAGGCGACCGCGTCGCGGGCGTGATGCGCAACGACGCCGATGCGATCGTCACCGCGCTCGCCGTGACCGCGATCGGCGCGACGCTGTCCACCGCCGCGCCGGAAATGGGCATCGAAACGCTGCTCGACCGCTTCACGCAACTCGAACCGCGCTTCCTGTTCGCGCATACCGCCGCCAAGCCGTTCGACACCGGCACGCCGCTCGACAAGAAGATATCGATGCTCGCCGACGCGCTCCCAACGCTTGCGGGCATCGTCAGTCTCGATGGCGATCCGTCGGCCGTGCACGCCGCGCCGCCCGTCAACTCGCTGGACGCGCTGCTCGCGGCCGGCGATCCGGCGCGGGTCGAATGGAAGCGCTTTAACTTCAATCACCCGCTCTTCGTGATGTTCTCGTCCGGCACGACCGGCAAGCCCAAATGCATCGTGCACGGCGCGGGCGGGAGCCTCATCGAGCATCTGAAGGAGCATCGGCTGCATTGCGATCTCCGGCCGGGCGACCGCATGTTCTTCCACACGAGTTGCGCGTGGATGATGTGGAACTGGCAGTTGTCGGCGCTCGCGTCGGGCGTCGAAATCGTTACCTATGACGGGCCGATCGCATCGGTCGATACGTTGTGGCGGCTCGTCGCCGAAGAACGCGTCAACGTGTTCGGCACGAGTCCCGCGTATCTGAAGATGTGCGAGGACGCCGGGCTCGTGCCGTCGCGCGAATTCGATCTGGGCGGCCTTCACGCGATGATGTCCACCGGCGCGATCCTCTTCGACGCGCAGTTCGAATGGGTCCGCGACAACGTGAAGCCGCTGCGATTGCAGTCGATTTCCGGCGGCACCGACATCCTCGGCTGCTTCGTGCTCGGCAACCCGGACCTGCCGGTTTATGCGGGCGAGGCGCAATGCAAGAGCCTCGCGTTCGATGTGCAGGCGTGGCGCGACGGCGCGCGCACGCAAGGCGTCGGCGATCTGGTGTGCGTGAACCCGTTCCCGTCGCGCCCGCTCGGATTTCTCAACGATCCGGACGGCGAGCGCTTTCACAAGGCGTATTTCAGCGCCAATGCGGGCGTGTGGACGCACGGCGATCAGATCGAGTTTCCGCCGGAAGGCACGGCGCGTCTGCACGGACGCAGCGACGGCGTGCTCGTCGTGCGCGGCATCAATGTCGGGCCGGGCGAGATCTATCGCGTGCTCAACGACATTCCCGAGATTCGGGAGGGCATCGTCGTTCAGCAGCGCGTGCGCGCCGCCGATGCCGATGCCGATGCGCCCGGCAATCCGGTCGGCGAACGGCTCGTGCTGCTCGTGACGCTGAAAGCCGGCGCGCGGCTCACCGGCACGCTGATCGCGCGCATCCGGCGCGATCTCGTGAGCCGCACGTCCGCCGCCCATGTCCCCGACGTGATCGCGGCCGTCGACGATCTGCCGGTCACGCATAGCGGCAAGCTGACGGAAGCCGCAGTGCGCAATGCCGTCAACGGGCTCGATGTGACCAACGCCGCCGCGCTGCGCAATCCGGCATCGCTCGATGCGATCCGTCATCATCCCGCGTTGCAGCCGCGATCCGGCGACGTGCCGCAGAGCTACGCGACGCGCGAGGAACTGGAGCGGCTGTTGCAGACGAAATGGGAGCAACTCTTCGCGTTCGCCCCGATCGCTCGCGACGACAATTTCTTCGAACTCGGCGGACATTCGCTGCTTGCGGCGCGTCTGCTGGCGGAACTGCAACCGATCATCGGACGGCCAATCCCGCTCTCGACGATGTTGCGCGCGCCGACCATCGCGAAGCTCGCCGATGTCATCGACAACGGCGCGCTGCCGCAGACATCGGAAGTGCTCGTGCCGATGCGCGAAGGCGAAGGCGTCCCGCTCTTCCTCGTGCATAGCGTGACGGGATCGGTGCTCGAATGCACGCGCCTGATCGGCAATATGCGCAAGGAGCGCCCGGTGTACGGCCTTCAGGCGCTCGGGCTCGATGGCGAGACGGCGCCGCAACGCCGCGTCGAGGACATGGCGAAGACTTACGTCGAGCAGATTCGCAAGGTTCAGCCGAACGGCCCGTATGCGCTCGCCGGATTCTCGTTCGGCGGACTGGTCGCGCTCGAAATCGCGCAGCAGTTGTTCGGCGCAGGCGAGCAGACAGAGTTCGTGTGTCTGCTCGACACCTACGTGCAGGAACGCTGGCTGCCGTGGTTCGCGCTGCTCGAATTCCGCCGCGATTACGCGAGCCGTCTATGGAAGACGCTCGCGCGGATGTCGCCGCGCGAACGCGTCGGTTTTGCGGGCGCGAAGTTGTCGGCCGCCGGGAACAAGCTGGCGATGCGCCTCGGCCGCGTGCCGCAGACGCCGGCGCAAGTCGCATCCGCCGATCCGATGCCGCCGGTTTTGCGGCGCATGCGCGACACGTTCCGCGCCGCGATGAACAACTATCGGCCGAAGCCGTACGAAGGCGGCCCGATCGTCTACGTACGGGCCGCGTCGCGCGAGGAAGACCGGGGCGATCCGCTGCCGCTCTGGCGCAAGATTGCGCGCCGTGGGCTGACGGTCGCGGAAGTGCCGGGCAACCATGCGGGCGTCATCGAGGAACCGGGCGTGTATGCGGCGGCTGCCGCGCTCGACCGCGACTACAGCGCCGAGGACGACACCGAAATGCAGCGTCGCGGTCATGGCGTGATGGTGCGGGGCGCGTAGGACTTGCCAGCGGGTCAGCCGCTCGCGCGAACGGAGCGGCTGACTGCCGATGAATCACTGGCTATCGGAACGCGGTGCGGTAGCGGTCGGCGCGAAGCTGGTGAGGAAGAAGTAGCAGATGAAGACGCTCGCCGCGCCCACGCCGGTCCCGAGCAGCACGCCCTGCGATCCGAAAAAGCGGATCAGAATCGCCGTGGCCGCTAGCTTGGTCGCGAATCCCAGCACGGAAATGACCGTGATCGCCTTGTAGCGCGCCTCGCTCGCGAACGACTGAATGAGCACGCACATCCCGAACGAAAACGGAATCTGCGAAAGCCCGCAGCGGAACAGGCTCGTGACCGCGATCGTGTCCTCGCTCGTGAACGCGCCCTTCTGGAACAGCAGCTTGATCGCGTACGGCGCAAGCGCATAGGCGATCATCGCGCCGACCGTTCCCACGCCCAGCATCACGAACGACCATTTGCGCGCCGTGCTGCGCGCCCGCGCGTGATCGCCGCGATGCAGGATTTCCGAAAGAATCGGCAAGGTCGCCCGACTGATCGCGATCGCGCCCATGCTCACGAGCAGCGACAGCAGCCGGTTCGCGTAGCCGAGCGTCGCGATGGCGCCATCGCCCATATGCGCCATGAAGTATTGATCGACGGGAAGCCACAGGTTCGCCACCACCGAGCCGATCAGCAACATGCCGAGCGAGCGCGTCATGCCCGGCCAATGCGGCGCGCGCACGGAGAGACGCGGGCGCGCGGGCACGCCATCGGCGCGCCGGGCGAGGATGCGCAGCCACACGGCCTGAATCACGATGCCGATCGTCGTGCCGACGATGAGCGGCATGATCGACGTGTTGTTGCGCGCGCTCAGCACGAACACCAGCAGCGCGATGGCCGGCACGCATTCCAGCAGCGTGTTGATGTGCCTTTCGGATGCCTGGAGCCGCGCCGCCGAAATGCAGATCGTGAAGGCCAGCACGCCGACCGGCGTCATCCCGACGACCATCTGCCGGCACATTTCGCGCGTCGATTCGGAGAGCGTTCCGGCGAAGAGACCGACCATGTGCGGCCACAAAAAATACAGCAGCAGCGATACCACGATGCCGATGGCAAGCCCCGCGCCCTCGAGCTCGCTGAGAAGCTGGTTCTGCCGGTGCTTGTCGTTCCTGAGCGCGACGAGCGCGGGCACGAGCAGCACGCTCAACTGATTCGTGATCGTCGCGGGCAGCCAGGTGATGATCGTGAGCGCGAGCTGATAGGCATCGACGGTGCCGCTGACGCCGTATCGATACGCGATCGCCATTTCCTTCGATGCGCCGATCAGCTTCCCGGCAAGAACGAACAGCAGCAGGACGAAGGCGCTCCTCGCGATGCGCTTGTGATCCTGATGAACCCCGAGCAGACGTTCTCTTAGCGATTGCACTGTTGCGGTCAGCACTCTCCCTCCGGCAAATTGACCTCGATCCGCGCAAGACGGATGCTTGCTTGCGCACCGGGGGAGAGTGCATCAAACGGCATGCGCGAACTGTTCGCCACAGCACGGCGCGCGCCGATGCCATGCGCGAACCCCGCGATTCTGCACGGTCATGCTGGCACGCCCGGGCAGTTTGCGCGCTTGCCGGGTGCGCTACCGTGCAGAAGTCCACGTTCATAACGTGCGAGAGTGGCGGCTGCGCGCGGCGTCATCGGAGCCTCGTCATCGTGAATCTCAATGCGCGTACGGAAGGCAAATGAAGAAATCCATTTGGGTTGTTGTAATAATGATTGTTGTTTCCGTGCTCGCGATAAACACGCCACGCGTGACGCAGCATGTGCAGACGGTCTACGCAGTCTGGGACGATGGCCGGGTTCTGAACCGGCTGAACTGGCAAACCTTCGTGCGCTGGTGGCATCGGCTGAGGAACGAGAACTACGGCGGCGCGCATCGCGCCACGCTCACGAGTTCGCCGGTCCCGGCGACGCCGAGTTGTCCGCTGACGTCGTTCACGCCGCCGAAGCTCGTCGATCCGCGCAGCCCGAAGGATTTCGGCGCGGCCGGCGACGGCAAGACCGACGACACCAAGGCGTTCCAGGCCGCCATCGATGCCGGCGATGTGCTGGTGCCCGCCGGCACGTATCTGCTCAATCACACGGTCGTCGTCACGGCCAGCAACCGGCATCTACAGTGCGAGCCGGGCGTGACGCTCAGGAAGACGATCCGCAACAACGGCAACATGTTCAATTACGAAGGGCCGTCGACGGGCAACAGTCTCGTCGGCTGCAACTTCGTGGGCGCGAATCCGACGCGTATCCGCGAATGGGATCGCCCCGGCGAATACGACATTCCCGTCCAGACCAATGGCGCGGTCGACAACTTCGTCCTCGCGGGCAACAGCTTCCGCGATTTCTTCGGCCAGTCTATGTTCCAGACCGAAGGCCAGGGCGGCGGCACCGGCGCCGTGCTGATGTTCAACTCGTTCGCCAACTGCCCGCTGTACGGCATCGCGCTCGTCGGCTCGGTGAACGGGCGCGTGGCCTACAACCTCGCCGACAACTGCCGCATGGGCCCCGAGAACAACGACGCCACGCAGGACACCGGCGGCAACGTGCTCGAATGCAACCGCATGGTCAACGGGGGCAACATCACGGGCGGGGCGAATGGCGAAGGCGGCGTCGACTATAGCGGGAACGTCGTGCGTCACAACATCCTGGATGGCGGCTATATGCAGATCAGCCCGCCCACGCACGGCAAACCGGCGAGGTACATCGACAACACCTGCAACGACTGCGGGACGGAATAAGCGGGTTACTGACGCTGGAGTGGGAAGCGCATCTTTCTTGCTTGACGTTGCCATCGATACCCGGAGCCGCGAGTTCTTCCTCGCCGGACGACATTCCGTCGACGCGCGCGAAGCCGCCCCGGACAAGGATGAGACGGAGGAGCGATGCGCCAGATCGGAATCACGCCCGGCATTCGCCGCGCAATTTCTGCCGTGCTGATTGCACTGCTTACCTCATGCGGCGGCGGCAGCGGCAGCGATAGCGACTCGGGCGGAACGAGTCCGTCCGCGCCGGCGGGCGGCGTGAAGCTGCAGGTCGTCGCGTTCGGCGACAGCTTGTCGGATGTCGGCACGTACGCGCCCATCGCGAGCGCGGTCAAAGGCGGGCGCTTCACGACCAATCCGGGCCAGGTCTGGACGCAGAATGTCGCGCAGTATTACGGCGACACGCTGACGGCGGCATTCACGATCGACCTCGGACACGAGTTGAAGCCGCAAAGCGGTTTGGGCTACGCGCAAGGCGGTTCCACGGTCGCCACGCCGGCCGATCAGAACCAGTTCCTGACCGATGTGATCGGCGATATCGAAATGCCGGTCAATCAGCAGATTTCGAGCTATCTGTCGTCGCACGGAAGTTTCAATTCGAATCAGCTCGTGCTCGTTTGGGCCGGCGCGAACGATGTTCTGCGCGCGGGCACGCCGCCCGCCGCCAACACGACCGTGCAGACCGCCGCGACGACGCTCGCGCAACTCGTCGGCAAGATCGTGCAGAGCGGAGCCACGCATGTGGTGGTGGTGAACGTGCCGAATATCGGACTCTCGCCCGATGGCCTCCGCCAGTCCGATGGCGGCGGCAACCTCACGCAACTGTCGCAGCTTTTCAATGCGACGCTGACCTCGGCGTTGCAGACGAACGGGCTGCAAGGCAAGGTCATCGTCGTCGATTCCTATACGTGGACGACGCAGACCATCGCGAACTATCAGGCCAACGGATTCACCGTGTCGAACACGGCGCAGGCGTGCGATCCGTCGAAGACGCCGCACGATACGTCGCTGCTGTGCTCGCCGGCGACCTACGTGACGTCGAACGCGGACCAGACGTACATGTTCGCCGACGAACTGCATCCGACGACGCGCATGCACGCGCTCTTCGCGCAGTATGTCGAGCAGCAGATCGCGGCGAGCGGGCTCGGGCGGTGAGTGGGGCGATTTTGGGCGGAATCGCGTTGCTGCGGGACTGAATATGGTCGAGATTCGGTTGTTCATTCCTTGACTGAATTGACCGTGAACATAGCCGACCCCATGAAACCGACGATCAATCTTGAGAGCGAAGCGGCGCAAAGCGGCGCCACCGCGCAAGTAACGAACGCGCTCTTGGATATCCGTGCCATCGGGCATACGCAAATCGATCGCGCTGACCACGTCGACGGCGACGAATTCTTCGCGAACCTCGGCGAACTCGACCGCCAACAGAAAATTCGCTAGCGCGTGGCCCGCACTCACCGCCGCGTCGATTTCCGCGCGCCGCGAATGTGCTGACGTTCGGAAGCGGCTATCACCCGCTATCAGCCCAGCGGCGAAATGCGCACGGGCACCTTCGAAGCCCCCCATCGACTGTGATTTAATGTGCTCCGTTCGGGTCCACGGAGCGCATCCGATGACGAGCACCTGGTTGCATAACCTTCCGCTTTGGCAGATGACGCTCGTGGTATTCGGCGCGACGGGCGTCGCGGGGGCGGCGATCCACTTCGTAACGGGCCGGCTCGCGGCCAGCGCGCATCGGCGCGCCTTCACGACGCTTTCGCCGGGCCTGCTTTCGCCGATCGGCGTCATCTTCGGCTTGCTCATCGCGTTCACCGCCGCGCAGGTCTGGAACGACACCGCGCGCGCCAACGGCGCCGTCGATGCCGAAGCCGGCGCGCTGCGATCCGTCGTCGTGCTGTCCGCCGCTTTTCCGCCAGACGCGCAGATCCAGTTGCGCAAGCTGATCCGCGAATACATCGAATACACCGTCAATACGGAATGGCCGATGATGGCGCAAGGCGCGGTCACGCTGAAAATCAGTCCGCCGACGCTGAACAAGGCGCTTCAGTTCGCGCTCGCCCTGCCCGCGATAACCCCCGGACAGCAGACCGCGCAGCGGCAGGTAGCGGTATCGCTGGAATGGGCGCTCGAAGCGCGCCGCGAGCGCATTCTGGTGAGCCGGTCCGAAGTCAGCGGCATCAAATGGCTGTGCCTCGGCTTTCTCGCCGTGTGTCTCGTCTTCGCGATCGCGCTCGTTCATGGCGAAAACCGGCTGACATCGGCCGTCGCGATCGGGCTCTTCTGCGCGAGTCTCGCGACGACCATGCTGCTGATTCTCTCGCACGACCGCCCATTCTCCGGCGAGATCGCGGTGAAGCCCGAGCCGCTCCTGCAGGTCGTCCCCGCGTTCGGCTGATTCACTGAAGATTTTCGAAGATCGCCGCGATGCCCTGACCGCCGCCGATGCACATCGTGACGAGCGCGTAACGCCCGCCGATGCGCTTCAGTTCATAAAGCGCCTTCACCGTGATGAGCGCGCCCGTCGCGCCGACCGGATGCCCGAGCGAAATGCCCGAACCGTTCGGATTCACCTTGCGCGGATCGAGTCCGAGCTCGTTCGTCACCGCGCACGCCTGCGCGGCGAACGCTTCGTTGGCCTCGACGACATCGAGCTGATCGACGGACAGACCCGCCCGTTCCAGCGCCTTGCGCGTCGCGGGCACGGGACCGATGCCCATATACGCCGGATCGACGCCCGCGTGCGCGTAGGACACGAGCCGCGCGAGCGGTTTCGCGCCGCGCCGCTCGGCTTCGCCACGCTCCATCAGCAGCACGGCCGCCGCCGCGTCGTTGATGCCCGATGCGTTGCCGGCCGTCACCGTGCCGTTCTCCTTGACGAACACGGCCTTCAGGCTTTCGAAGTCGCTCGGGCGCGCGTCGTGGCGGACGTGCTCGTCGGTGTCGAAGACGGCATCGCCTTTTTTCGCGCGCACGGTGATCGGCAGAATCTGCTCGCCGAAACGGCCTTCCGCGATCGCACGCGCCGCACGGCGATGCGATTCGAGCGCGAGCGCATCCTGCGCCTCGCGGGAAATGCCGTATTTGCGCGCGACGTTTTCCGCCGTCACGCCCATGTGGATTGTCTGAAAGGGATCGTGCAGCGCGCCGAGCATCATGTCGACGAGCTTGCCGTCGCCCATGCGCTGCCCGAAGCGCGCGCCCGGCAACGCGTACAGCGCGCGGCTCATGGATTCCGCGCCGCCGCCGATCGCGATGTCCGCGTCGCCGAGCATGATCGTCTGCGCAGCCGATACGATGGCCTGCAAGCCCGATCCGCACAGCCGGTTCACCGTCAGCGCCGGAACGTGCTGCGCGACGCCGCCGTCGATCGCCGCGACGCGCGCGAGATACATGTCCTTCGGTTCCGTATGCACGACATTGCCGAAGACGACGTGACCGACGTCGTCGCCCGCGACGTTCGCGCGCTGAAGCGTTTCGCGCACGATCATCGCGCCGAGTTGCGTCGGAGAGAAATCCTTCAGGCTGCCGCCGAAGTCGCCGATCGCAGTTCGCACGCCGCTTGCCACCACTACTTCACGCATTGCATCGCTCCTGTTGATTTCGCGCGCAGGCGTCAGAATTGCGCCTCGCTCAATGTGAACAGCGGATCGTCGCCGTGCGCCGAGACGATCGCGGTTTCCAGCGCGCGCGCCTGCGTCAGCACGTATTCGGAGAAGCAGTGCGCGGTCGCGATCTTCGCGCCGTGGAACGCCGGATCGTCGGCCCGTCTGGCTTGCGCGACGAGCAGCGCGCGCGCCATCTGCCAGCCCGACAACACGATGCCCGCGAGCTTCAGATACAGCACGCTGCCCGCGAACACCGCGTTCGGATCGCGCTTCGCGGATTCGAGCACGTAGGCGACGACGTTCGCGAGCGCGTCGCGGCCATCGGCGAGACGGCGATGCATCGAATCGAAAACGCGCGCGGCATCGCCGGCATCGACGGATTTCAGAGCGTCGAGCGTCTCGTCGATCTGCGCGAGCAGCACCTGCGCCGTCGCGCCGCGATCGCGCAGCGTCTTGCGGCCGACGAGATCGTTCGCCTGAATCGCCGTCGTGCCTTCGTAGATCGCGAGGATGCGCGCGTCGCGATAGAGCTGCGCCGCGCCGGTCTCCTCGATGAAACCCATGCCGCCGTGAACCTGAACGCCGAGGCTCGTCACGTCGTTTGCCATTTCGGTGCTCCAGCCTTTCACGACCGGCACGAGGAATTCGTTGAGCGCGAGATGGCGGGCGCGCGTGTCGGCGTCGTCGTGATGATGGGCGATATCCGCGTGCGCGGCCGCGACGTAGGCGAGCGCACGCGCGCCTTCGGTCATCGCGCGCATCGTGCCGAGCATGCGCCGCACGTCGGGATGACGGATGATCGCGACGGAACCCGCGCTCGAACCATCGACGGGACGGCTCTGCACGCGTTCCTTCGCATAGTCGGCGGCCTTCTGATAAGCGGCGTCGGACAGCGCGATGCCCTGCAAACCGACGCCGAAGCGCGCCGCGTTCATCATCACGAACATGTATTCGAGGCCGCGATTCTCTTCGCCGACGAGATAGCCGGTCGCGCCGCCGTTATCGCCGTACTGGAGCACGGCGGTCGGGCTCGCCTTGATGCCGAGCTTGTGCTCGATCGACACGCAATGCACGTCGTTGCGCGCGCCGAGGCTGCCGTCGTCGTTGACGAGGAACTTCGGCACGACGAACAGCGAGATGCCTTTCACGCCTTCGGGCGCGTCCGGCGTGCGCGCCAGCACGAGATGGACGATGTTCTCGGCCATGTCGTGCTCGCCCCAGGTGATGAAAATCTTGGTGCCGAACACCTTGTAGGTGCCGTCGCCCTGCCGTTCGGCGCGCGAACGCACGAGCGCGAGATCGGAGCCGGCTTGCGGCTCGGTCAGATTCATCGTGCCGGTCCAGACGCCTTCGATCAGCTTCGGCAGATAGCGCGCCTTCAGTTCGTCCGAGCCCGCGAGCAGCAACGCTTCGATGGCGCCATCGGTGAGCAGCGGGCACAGCGCGAAGGAAAGGTTCGACGCGTTCAGCATTTCGATGCACGGCGACGCGATCAGTTTCGCGAGCCCCTGTCCGCCGAATTCGGCCGGATGGCTGATGCCTTGCCAGCCGCCTTCCGTGTATCGACGGAAGGCATCGGCGAAACCGGGCGTCGCCGTCACTTCGCCGTCGCGCCACTCGCTCGGCTGCTGGTCGCCGCGCGCATTCAGCGGCGCGATGACTTCGGCGGCGAGTTTCGCGCCTTCGTCGAGAATGGCAAGCGCTGTGTCCGCGTTCGAATCGGCAAGTCCGGGAAGCTGGCTGATGCTTGCAATATCTGCCAGCTCTTCCATGACAAACATCATTTCCTTGACGGGCGGCGTGTAATTCATCGATGACTCCTGGGCCCACAGCCTTTCGACGAAACGCGCGCTGTGGCAAACAAACGTTGATGTGTTGCGATGCATGGTATCAACGCCGCCGAAATCCTTAGCTACCGGAATCTGCCCTTTCACTGACAAAATCTGCCAAACGCGCCGGCCGCTTTTGGGCGCGTCACTCGCCTTTTCTTTGCCGGTACGCCGCGGGCGTGCTGCCGGTCCAGTGACGGAACGCGCGACGAAACGCGGTCGGATTATCGAAGCCGACGTCGTATGCAATGGCCGCGATGGCATCGTTCGAACGGGTGAGACGCTGGATCGCGATGTCGCGGCGCACTTCGTCCTTGATCGCCTGAAAGGTCGTGCCCTCGGCTTCGAGACGTCGGCAGAGCGTGCGCATCGAATAGTGCAACTGCTGCGCGACGGCATCGACGGTCGGCGTCGACGGCAGGCCCGTCGCGATGCACTGCCGCACGCGATGACACACCATCTCTTCCGTGAACGACACGAAAATCCAGTCCTCCGGCGCGCGCTGAAGAAACGCGTCGAGATCGGATTTGCGCTGACGGATCGGGCGGTCGAGATAGCGCGCATCGAACGCGATGAGCGTGCGGTCGCGGCCGAAACGCACCGGCCCCGGAAACAGGTACAGCAGATCGCCGGACTGCGCGGGCCGCATGAATTCGAACGCCGCTTCGATGAGTGGAATCTTCGCGCGGATCAGCCACGACGCGACGCCGTGCACGAGCTTCAGCACGAGTTCCCGCGCGAGCGCGCTCGCGGGCGGTCCAGCGGGATTCGCGACGAATTCGACGGTCGCATACGGTCCCTCGCGGCGCGACACGAGCTGGAATTCATCGAGCACCAGATGGAAGAACTGCCCGAAGCGATGCAGCGCGACCTCCAGACGCGGCGCGTCGAGCAGGCTCAAACACAGAAATTTGAGCGTGCCGTTGCGCAGCGGACGCGCGAAGATTCCCGGCATCTCGTCGTCAAGTTCCATCGCAAGCAGGCGATAAAGCGTCGAAAACTGCTCCTGTGTGACGCGCGCGGCTGGCATGCCGAGTAATTCGTGCGGAATGCCGGAATGTTCCGCGAGCCGGATGACCGCGGCGCGGTCGGCGCCCGAAAGGAAGCCGTTGACGACCGAGATGGGAACGGTTGGGGAAGGAGGCCTCATGAGGCCGATTTTGTCATAGCCGCCGGGCGGCGTAGCGCGGAACGCGTACGTTCGTGCTTCATCGCGAACGTCCAGAGCGGTGCGGACGAATCGCTGGACCTTTCAGATTGAAACTTCTATAACGGGATGTGCAAGCGCCGTCCGAAAGGCATCCGTCCGCGACGAAGCTCGCTCGAATTAGTTAGGAACTCGAACCATATGTTCTGAAGAAAATTTTGGAGGTTGATCATGACCCGTTTCCCCTGTTCAACGAAACTCCTTGCGTTGCCGGTTCTGAGCCTGATGGCAGGCGCATCCGCCGCTTGGGCGCAGACGCTTCCGAAGCAAGGCAATATCGAAGCCACGTACACCGCATCCGGCGCGGATGTGCGCAATATCAGCGTGAGCGGCGATGACGCCGTGTATCTCTTCGAATCCACGCTCCTGATGACGAACAACAAATCGCCGCTGATGCAAAACGTCACCGCGCGCTGCGTCGAAGCTGGCTTCAGCGCGGGCACGGCGACCGGATATTGCGTCTATTCGGACAAGGACGGCGACAAGTTCATCGAGTCCTACACGTATCAGGGCGGCACGCCCAAGGGCAAGGGAACGATCGGCTCGGGCACGGGAAAATACAAGGGCATCGAAGGTCAGTTCGACTGGCAGCAAGTCGTCGCCCTGCCCTCGGACAAAGGGACATATAACTACGTCGGCAAGAAGACCGGCAGCTATCGCATTCCGTGAGCGAGATTCAAAGCTGAAAGATGGACGCCACATGATCGATGAACGCGCGGACGACAGGCGGCAGCCCGCGACGGGTCGTGAAGACGAGGTGGACGATCCCGGTTTCGGTTTTCCACGACGGAAATACATGCACGAGCTCGCCGCTCGCGACCTGCTCGCGACAAACGTGATCCGGCAGCAAGGCGACGCCGAGCCCAGCCATCGTCGCATCGCGCAGTGAGATATAGTCCACGCACGTCATGCGCGGCTCGCTGCGGATCGTATGCGACGCGCCATCCGGTCCGGTGAATTGCCATTCGATCTCGCCCATCTGATCGGTGGTCGCGAGCGTCGGCAATGTCGATAACACCGCAATGTCGCCGCTCGTGCAAAGCGACGCGACGACGGGCGCGGCCACCAGAATGCGGCTCGAATGCCCCAGCGTCCGCACGATCAACGACGCGTCCGTGTCCAGCCTGACGCGCACGCGAATGGCAATGTCGATGCGTTCCTCGATCAGATCGACGGGACGATCCACGGCGATCACCTGCAAGCGCGCCTTCGGAAAGCGCGTCAGAAACGTGTTGTATGCCTTCGACAAAGTCGGCATGAGACCGAGCGGACAACTGCAGCGGATCACGCCGCGCGGTTCGCTGAGCGCTTCGGAGACGACCGAATCGGCTTGCTGCACGTCGAGCACGATCGTCCGGCAACGCTCGTAGAACGCCTGTCCGACGTCGGTCACGCGAAAGCGGCGCGTCGAACGTTCGATCAGGCGCACGCCGAGCCGCGCTTCGAGCCCGGCGATGCGTCGGCTGATCGTCGATTTAGGCGTGCGCAGGACGCGGCTCGCCGCCGCGAAGCCTCCATGCCCGACGACTTCCGCAAATAGAACGTAATCGTTGATGTCCGCCATGCCGATTGCCTCGATTGACCCATTTTTGGAACTATCAAACCCAGTTTCGCAGTCTACCGCGCCGATTGTCTCATCGGCATGATGTCTTCAACGCGACGCAACGTGCGACGCGAAACCAACGGAGAACTCAAATGACTGGCAAATTCGAAAACAAGGTCGTGGTCGTGACGGGCGGCACCAGCGGAATCGGCTATGCAACGGCGGCGCGTTTCGCGGCGGAAGGCGCGTCGGTGTTCATCACCGGCCGTCGTCAGAAGGAGCTCGACGCGGCTGTCGAGTCGATGAAGGGCCGCGTCGTCGGCATCCGCGCGGACATGTCGAACCTCGCGGATATCGACCGCGTCTACGATGCCGTTCAGCAGAAGCATTCGCACATCGACGTGCTGTTCGCCAACGCCGGCGGCGGCTCGATGCTGCCGCTCGGCGCGATCACCGAAGAGCACTACGAAGACACGTTCGGGCGCAACGTGAAGGGCACGATCTTCACCGTTCAGAAGGCGCTTCCGCTGCTGCGCGACGGCGCATCGGTGATCCTGACCGGGTCGACGGCGGGCAGCGTGGGCACCGCCGCGTTCAGCGTCTATAGCGCGTCGAAGGCGGCCGTGCGCAACCTCGCGCGTAGCTGGACGCTGGACCTGAAGGATCGCGGAATTCGCGTGAACGTCGTCAGCCCGGGGCCGGTGAAAACGCCTGGTCTCGTCGAGCTGGCCGGCCCCGATCAGGCGCAGCAGCAAGGCCTGCTCGACTACATGGCGTCGAACGTGCCGCTCGGACGCGTCGGCGATCCGGACGAAGTCGCGAAGGTCGTGCTGTTCCTCGGATCCGATGAATCGAGCTTCGTCGCGGGCGCGGAATTCTTCGTCGACGGCGGCATCGCTCAGGTCTGAGACCTCACTAAGGCTTGACGAACCTGAGCGTCATGCGATCCGACTCGCCGATGGCGGCGTAACGCGACCGGTCGACATCGCCGCCCCGGTAAGTGGGCGGCAAGGACCACACGCCGTTCGGATAGTCCTTCGTATCCTTTGCATTCGCGTTGATCTCGCTGCGCGCAACCAGCACGAAACCCGCTGCTTGCGCGTGCTCGATCACGAATGCTTCGGTCACGTAGCCGGAATCGATCATTTGCTGCACGGTCGTTCCCGGCCGCGCGCGATGCTCCTCCACGCCGAGCACGCCGCCATGCTTGAGCGCGTCATTGAACGCGCGCAGGTTTGCATCGATCTGGCCGTCCTTGATCCAGTTATGGATGTTCCTGAACGTGAACACGCGGTCGAACCGCTCATGCGCGTTAAAGCCGATGAAGCGCCCCGCGTGCAACGTGCCGACGACGACGTTTCCATACACCGCGGGCGCAGCCGCGAGCTTGCGCCGATAAGCGGCGTCGGTATCGCTGTCCTCGGCGGCGAGATCGGCGGATATGCTCAGATATTGCGCCTCGTAAAGCTGACCCGAATCGTGCAGATAGGGCGCGAGTATGTCCGTGTACCACCCGCCGCCCGGCGCGATTTCGAGCACCGCCTGGGTCGGAGTCAGCTCGAAGAACTGCAGCGTTTCTCTCGGATGACGATAGACGTCGCGCGCCCTCGCCTTGTCGCTGCGTTGCGATCCGTTAATGGCGGCATCGAGCGACGATTGCGCATCGCGTGAAGAAGACGCGCATCCTGTCAGCGCGAGCATGAAGCTGGCGGCGGCGATGACGATCGCGCGCCGCATGTCGAGGCGAATGAGGTTCATGAAGCACGATGCGAGTCCGAGGTATCCGACACGATACGCGTTTCTTTCGCTATTCGCTCGCCAGGAAACTGCGCACCAGCGGCCCGACTTCGCATGTTCGCGTGATGAGAAACAGATGCCCGTCCTCGATGACATGCAGCGTCGCGCGCCGGATGCGGCGCGCAAGGATTTGCGCGTTGACGAGCGGAACGATGGGATCGTCGTCGCCGTGCATGACGAGCGTCGGCTGGCGCAGGGAGCCGAGCCAGAGCAGGCTGCTCCATCCGCACGTCGCGAGCAGTTGATACATGTATCCGCGTCCGCCCGGCGCGCGAATGTGACGGCCATGTTCCGCCAGCAGCGCGGGATCGCGCCGATAAGCGCCGCCGTAAATCTCCGCGCCCACTTCCCGCAGATAGTCCGGATCGCGGTAACGCCGCGCGCCGACGAGCTTCGACAGCACCGATAGCCGCCCCGGCACCATGATGACGCCCGGCGATGTCGCGGCCAACACCAGCCTGCGGCAGCGATACGGATACATATACGCGAACTGTTGCGCCAGCGCGCCGCCCCACGACACGCCGAGAATGTCGACCGGCCCTTCGTAGCCGAGCTTCCCGAGCAGCTTGTCGGTCATCACCGCGAGCGTCGCGAAGCGATACGGCACGAGCGGCGCGGGCGATCCGCCGACGCCGGGAACATCGAAGACGACGACTTCGACATCGCCGAGCGCATCGGCGAATGGCTGAATCAGTTCGAGATTCGCGCCGATGCCGTTGAACACGACGAGCGGCGGCGAAGTCTCGTTGCCACGCCAGATGCCCACGCGAAGCGTTTGGCCATCCAGCGAAACAGTCTGTATTTCCGGTGCGCGCACGTTTTTCATCTTTGTTTTCCGTTTGGACGCTTCGCTTCAGGCCTCGCTGACATACGTTCCGGGCGCGTCGGCCAGTCGCTTGTGACGCCGGTTGCCGAGGGCTCGCGGCGCGGGACGCAGTTCGCCCGAGCGTTGCGCAAGCCAGTCGCGCCAGTCGTTCCACCACGAATCCGCTTCCGGGCGCGCGCCGGCGAACCATGCATCGGCGTCTTCGGGCAATGCGTCGTTACGGAAGAACTTCGCCTTCGGATTGCCCGGCGGATTGATGAGGCTCTGGATATGCCCGCTCGAACTCAGCACATAGCGCGTCTTGCCGCCGAACGCGCGCGCCGTGTTATAGACGCCCTTCCACGGCGTGATGTGATCGGTCACGCCGGCCATCACATACGTGTCGCACTCGACCTTCGACAGATCGACCGGCGTGCCGAGCACCGTCAGCTTGCCCGGCTCGCTGAGCAGGCTGCGCGTGAAGATGTCGAGCAACTGGCCGTGCAGCTTCGCGGGCAGGCGCGTCGTGTCGTTGTTCCAGTAGAGGATGTCGAAGGCCGGCGGCGCCTCGCCCATCAGATAGTTGTTGACCCAGAAGCTCCAGACGAGATCGTTCGGCCGCATCCATGCGAACACGCGGCCCATTTCCTCGCCGGGCAGCACGCCCTTCGCGCGACTGCTGCGCTTGGCGACTTCGATGGCTTCGGGCGTCGTAAAGAGACCGAGTTGCGAATCGGCGCTGCTGTCGAGCACGGCGACCATCAGCGTGGCCGCGTGGACCGTCTTGTCGCCGCGCGCCGCCAGATGGCCGAGCAGCGCGGAGATCGTCATCGCGCCGGAGCACGCGCCGTGCAGGTTCACATCCGCGTGACCGGTGATGTCGCGCACCGCGTCGATCGCTTCGATGAGCGCGGCGACATACGTGTCCATGTCCCAGTCGCGCTGCGCCTCGGTCGGATTGCGCCAGCTCACGGCGAACACCTGGAACTCGCTCTGCACCAGATATTCGACGATGCTCTTCCCCGCCGACAGATCGAAGATATAGAACTTGTTGATCTGCGGCGGCACGATGAGCTGCGGACGCGCGCGGACGTTCGGCGTCGCCGGCGCATACTGGATGAGTTCGAGCACTTCGTTGCGGAAGACGACCGCGCCCGGCGTCGTCGCGAGATTCCCGCCGACGCGAAACGCGCGCTTGTCGACCTGCGAAGGCATGCCCTTGTTGTTGAGCGTATCGGTGAGCATGTTGCGCATGCCGGCGACGACGCTCGCACCGCGCGTGTCGACGAGCTTGCGCAGCGCCGCCGGATTGCCCGCGAGCGTGTTGGTCGGCGCGAGCGCATCGGTCAGGAGCGACATCACGAACTGCGCGCGCTCCTTGCTGGCATCGTCGAGCGCGGACCGATCGATGAATCCGGCGAGCGCATCGCGCCATGCCAGATACCCCGTCAGCGTCGTGCGATACAGCGGCTGTTCGCGCCATGCCGGATCGGCGAATCGCTTGTCGCCTTGCTGCGGCGAAGGCGCGTGAGCGCCGTTGACCGCCGAGCTCAGATCGCGGACGAGCGCCGCGGTCTGTCCCATCAGCAACGCGGGATGCAGCATCGCCTGAGCGCCGATCTGTCCCGCAGCCGCAAACATGTCGACCGCGCGCAATCCGACGAACGGGTTGGGTCCGAGCATGCCGTCGGCGGCGCTGGCCGTGAGGCCTTCGTTCTCGTTGATCATTTGAAATTCCTTCCACGCGCCGCCGTTACGCGACGAGCATTGCGAGCGTTTGTGCGATCAGCGCCGGCTTCGTCTCGCCTTCGATCTGTAATTCACTGTCCGTCTTCACGAGGATGCGTCCGCCGTCCTTGCGCTCCACCGCACTGAGCACGACGCGGCATCGCACGCGCTTGCCCGATCGCACCGGCGTCATGAAGCGCACCTTGTCGAGTCCGTAATTCAGCGCGGCGGATGCATCGGGCGGAATGAGGCCGACTTCGATCGCGAGCGTCGCCAGGAGCGACAGCGTCAGATAGCCGTGCGCGATCGTTCCGCCGAACGGGCTCTCGCGTTTCGCGCGTTCCTCGTTGACGTGAATCCACTGCATGTCGCCCGTGCATTGCGCGAATGCCTCGATGCGCGCCTGATCGACGATGACCCAGTCCGACACGCCCAATTCCTGGCCGACGAATTCATCGATCGTCGCCATGCTGTATTCCATCGTTCTCATGCAATCTCCGTTATTGCGCGAAATTGCGCCGGACGGTCAGCTTGTTCGTGACAGACGTCACGCCCGGGACGCCTTTCGCCAGCGTTGCAGCCTTCTCGATCTGCGCCGCGTCGGCCGCGGTGCCCGTCAGCGTCACCGCGCCGTCTTTCGCGCTCACGCCGATATCGCCCGCATCGATGCTTTTGTCCTTCGCGAACGCCGCGTACACGAGCTTGCGCAGCGCGCGATTCTCCTTGCGCGTCGCGACAGGCGCGCTCGCGGCCGAGGCCATCGAAGGCGCGCTCGCCGCCGCGATCGACTGGCTCGATTCGAGGCCGGCGCTCATCGACGCCATCACGATCGCTGCGCCGCCCACCGCATTGCGTGACATGATTTTCTTCATGGTTGCTCCGTTTATCGTCTTAGAAGTTGTGCCGCAGGCCGATCATCGCCGCGGTGGTCGACTCGCCCGGAGCCACGGGTTGCCCGTAGACGATCGTCTGGTTCATCGTGCCGTGATTGTCGACATAGCCGACTTGCGCATAAGCGAGCGTGCGCTTCGACAGGCTGTACTCCGCGCCGAGCGCGAATTCGCTCGAATGATTCGTCGAGTTGTTGTTGTCCTTCAGGTAATAGAAGCCCGAAGTCATCTTGAACACCGGCGAGAAGCGATAGCCGAGGCCCGCCGAATAGAGGTCGTAGTCCGCGCGGCCCGCGTTCGCCGGATTCTTGCCGTGGCTGTACGAGCCGGACACCGAAATGTCGCTGAACGTGTACATCGCGCCGAAGTAGACGAGCCGGTTGTTGTTGAGGCCGGTCGCCGCGACGCCGGGCAGCGGGTTCGCATCGTGTCCGTTGTAGTAGACCGCCGCGAGGTTCAGGCCGAAGTTCGAATACTTGACCACGGCGGACTCGCGCGTGCCGCCCTGGAATTCGCCCGGTACGCCGCCCGGCGCGTATTCGAGCGCGAGCGACGCGCCATAGAATTTCGGCGATTCGTAGACGAGCGCGTTGCTGTCGTACAGCGCGCCGATCGGACCGTTCGTGCTGGTGCCCGGCCAGCCGGCGGCCTGGTTCATGCCGAGCCACGCGGTGAGAATGCTGCCGAAGTACTGCGCGCCGCGCACGTCGGTATCGAACATTGCGTAGACCATCGGCACGATCTGGCGGCCCGCGTTGAACGTGCCGAACGGGCCGGAAATGCCGAGCGTCGCGAACTGGTTGAACTGCGCGGGCACGCCGGGTGTGTCGGACAGACCGAAGCGGCCGCTGCCCGAATCGAAGGTGCCCTGCAGCCTGAAGTTGACGCGATATCCGCCGCCGAGATCCTCGTAGCCTTTAAGGCCCCAGTAGCTGGCGTAGATGCCGCCGTCCTTGTAGCGATACACCTTGCCCAGATTGGGCGCGTTCGGCGCGAACGACGCGGCCGACGTGCTCTGATAAAGCAAGCCTGCATCGACGACGCCGTAAAGCGTCACCGAACCTTGTGCCGCCGCAGCGCCTGAGCACGCGAGCAACGCGGCGAAGCATGGAATTCTTCCGAGTTTCATAAGGTCTCCGTATCTTGTTGCTTCCGGACGTCGTGATCGAAAAGGCAGCCGCGTAATCGGCCGCTTCACGGCGCGTGAAGTCATGTTGCAAGAATACGGAAAGCGCGCGGTCAAAACCCCTCTCGCGGCGGGAGGGGCAACGGCTGCAGATCGCGCCCTCAATATCGCGCCCTCCCCTCCCGACGCGAGAGGGTTGCACGAGACATCTCTCCACTACGATGGGTTCAGGTCAACGAATCCAATTCACAGGAGCGAACATGCAATTCCTCGACGATTCCCTGCACCCCGAAAACCAGGACAAGGTCGTAATCACCGTTGCGCCTTACGGTCCCGAGTGGATGCCGGAAGATTTCCCTGAAGATATCCCCGTGACGATGGAAGAGCAGGTGCAGAAAGCCGTCGACTGCTACAACGCGGGCGCGACCGTTCTCCATCTGCATGTGCGGGAACTCGATGGCAAGGGCAGCAAGCGCCTCTCGAAGTTCAACGAGCTGATCGCCGGCGTGCGCGCGGCGGTGCCGGACATGATCATCCAGGTCGGCGGTTCGATCTCGTTCGCGCCGGAAGACGACGGTCAGGCGGCCAAGTGGCTCTCCGACGATACGCGTCACATGCTCGCCGAACTCGATCCGAAGCCCGATCAGGTGACCGTCGCGATCAACACGACGCAGATGAACATCATGGAGCTGCTGTATCCGGAGTATCTGGCGGGCACTTCGCTCTCCAACCCGGCGTTCATGGCCGCCTACGCGGAAATGACGGTTCCCGCCGGCCCCGCATGGGTCGAGGAGCATCTGCGCCGTCTGCAGGCGTCCGGCATCCAGCCGCATTTCCAGTTGACCGGCATCCACGCGCTGGAGACGCTCGAACGCCTCGTGCGCAAGGGCGTGTACAAGGGGCCGCTGAATCTGACGTGGATCGGCATCGGCGGCGGCTTCGACGGTCCGAATCCGTTCAACTTCTTCAACTTCGTGCATCGAGCGCCGGACGGCTGCACGCTCACGGCGGAGTCGCTGCTGAAGAACGTGCTGCCGTTCAACATGATGGCGATGTCGATGGGCCTGCATCCGCGCTGCGGCATCGAGGATACGATCATCGATCAGCACGGCAACCGTTTCACGTCGGTGCAGCAGATCGAGCAGTGCGTGCGCGTGGCGCGCGAACTGGGACGCGAGATCGCGAGCGGCAAGGAAGCGCGCGAGATCTATCGCATCGGCGTGCAATACGAAACCATCGACGAAACGCTCGCCGCCAACGGTATGGCGCCGAACCGCAAGGCCGGCCAGGTCAATCTGCCGCTGCGCGCGGCCTGACATCAACACTCCACGGCGATGGCGGGATGCTCACGCGTCCTGCCGGAAGCCGGACATCGGAGGAGACAATCTTGGATATTCATTGCATCGAGCCGGCGAAGTGTGACGACAACACCGCCACGGCCAAATCACGCAAATACGCGTGGATCGTTTTCGCGCTGACCTTCGGTCTGCTTTTATCGGACTACATGTCCCGGCAAGTGCTGAACGCGGTGTTTCCGCTGCTCAAGCAGGCATGGGGCCTTTCCGACACGCAGTTGGGCTCGTTGAGCGGCGTCGTCGCGCTGATGGTCGGCCTACTCACCTTTCCGCTTTCCGTGCTCGCCGACCGCTGGGGCCGCGTGCGCAGCCTCGTTCTGATGGCGACGCTCTGGAGTCTCGCGACGCTCGGCTGTGCGATCGCGACCAACTACGGCGAAATGCTCGTGGCGCGCGCCTGCGTCGGTCTCGGCGAGGCGGCTTACGGCAGCGTCGGCATCGCGCTGATTCTCAGCATTTTCCCCGCGCACTTGCGCTCCACGCTCACCGGCGCGTTCATGGCCGGCGGTGCGTTCGGCTCGGTGCTCGGCATGGCGCTCGGCGGCTTCGTCGCCATGCACTTCGGATGGCGTGCCTCGTTCGCGGCGATGGCGATCTTCGGCATCGTGCTCGTGATCGTCTATCGTCTGACGGTTTCCGACAAGCGCATCGCCGCGCGATATGGCGACGCGCAACCCGCCACGCGACAGGCGGACGGCATCCGCACGAGTCTGCGCGCGCTGCTGGCCGGACTCTTCTCGACGGTTTCCGTCGTCTGCGCGTACGTCGGCAGCGGCTTGCAGCTTTTCATCATGGGCGCGGTGATCGCGTGGATGCCGAGCTTCCTCAACCGCTACTACGCGATGCCCGCCGACAAGGCCGCGGCAGGCGCCGCCGTCTTCGTGCTGCTCGGCGGAATCGGCATGGTCGCGTGCGGTGTCGTCACGGACAAGATTTGCCGCAACGCGCCGTCGCGCAAGTGGATCACGGCGCTGGCCTATTGCCTGATCTCGATCGTGCTGCTGTCCATCGGCTTCCGCGTTGCGCCAGGCGCATTGCAGCTCGTGCTGCTCGGCGCGGGCATTCTGGTCGTCGCGGGTACGTCGGGGCCGGCGGGCGCGATGGTGGCCAACCTCACGCCATCGACGATCCACGCCTCCGCATTCGCGACGCTCACGCTCGCCAACAACCTGCTCGGCCTCGCGCCCGGCCCGCTCGTGACGGGCGCGATCGCCGACCGCATCGGTCTGTTGGGCGCGTTACAGGTGATTCCGCTCGTCGGCGTGGCGGCAATGGTCGCATTCGCGCTCGGCAGAGCGAGATATGCACGCGATCTCGACAAGATCGACGCGCTGCGCGGACGTGCATCAGAGCAGCAAGCAACCGAAATCAGCCGATAAATTCACGCCACTTCAAGGAGAAACCGCAATGACCGATCGCCTGCACACGGCTTCGTCGACCGAAACCGCCGACACCGTCGAACAATCGAAGCCGGAGGTCCCGTCGACCTCGACGTCCACGCGGACATGGGCGTGGGGAGCGTCATACGGCCCCTACGACTGGATGGACGCGCACACGCCGTGCGATGACCTGAGTCCGTGGCATTGAATCCGCGATGACACACAAACTATCGATCGCGCCGGAGAACGTGCCGCAGACCGGCGCGCGCACGCTCACGTTCGTCGATGGACGCAGCGTCGTGCTCTTCAATATCGAAGGCGTCGTTCACGCGATCGACAATTCATGTCCGCACAACGGCGCTTCGCTCGCGAACGGCCGGCTCGACGGACATATCCTTCAATGCCCCGCGCACGGCCTGCGTTTCGATGTCGTGACGGGCTGTGTCGTCGGGGCGAAAGGAATGTGTCTGACGAAACTCGTTATCGAATGACGTCGGACGTTTCATTGCTTCACGCTCTGCGCCAATGCGCGCAGCAACGCAGCGCCGTCACCGCTCCACGCGCTGCCGTGCATGCAGGCGAGCGTGGTCGGAGCGAGTTGCGCGAGGCGCTCGAACATCGCGTCGGCGTTACGCGTGTGAGAGAAGTAATCCATGCTGCGCCGGAACGCTTCGCTCGGGCCCAGAATATCCCCGGTGGTCAACGCGGGCAGCGTCGCGCCGCCTTGCGTGAACAGATCGCCGCATAAGAGCGTGCGCGTGCTGTCTTCCATCATGAAGCCGCACTCCCAGGCGTGCGGCAGATGCGGCGTGTCGATCCATCGCACGCGATGACGTCCGAGCGGGATCGATTCTCCGTCGGCGAGCGCGACGGGCGCGCGATCGGCGAGATCGGTGATCGACACCATCGCAGCAACCGTGCCGCACAGCGGCGTGGCATCGGGCGACGCCGCAAGCCACTCGTTGAGCGAACCGCACTCGTCCGCTTCGACGTGCGAGAACGCGATGTGCCGCAAGCGCGCCGGATCGATCACGCTCGCGAGCGCTTCCCGCACGAGCGGGAACATCTTGCGCGGACCGGTATGAAAGAGCAGCGGATCGTCATCGACGATCAGATACTGGTTGAAGGAAAAACCGCCCGCATCGCCGGGCAGCGTCACGGGCGTGTTGATGCGATACACGCCAGCGGCGATTTCCTCGACGTTCGTGCCGGACTGCGAGTTCGTGATGACCATGGATGCCTCCTTGGTTGATCGTTTCCCGCCGCACGCGATTCCTGCGAACCGGTCGCGTTTTCGGATGACGGCGTCATCTCATACTTCGCCCGCGGACGCAGCAGGAAAGTCTGCGTGCGCTGCTCCATCACATGCGCGGCTCAGCCGCCCGTGCGGCTGACGATCCAGATCGCCGTCGCCGATCCGAGCGAATCAGATGTACGAGCCGATCGCCCGCCGCCACGCAATTGAATATATCCGCATTCGTCGATGCCGCCACGCGCGCATAACGCACGCTGCGGCCCGAGCCAGCCGACGCAACCCGTCATGCTTTGCTGCACGAGACGCGCCGATCTAGGGGTAAACATCCAGTTCGTCGGAATCGCTTTGATATAGTTGGTGTACGGAGTATATTTCAGGCCATCGAGACATCCAGTCAAAGAGGGAGACACCATGCAATTTCATCTCGACGGTTTCCGCGTCGGCGATCCGACGATCGAACCTGCCGCCAGCGACGCGCCTCGCGTCGACATGCCCGAAACGGTCGATGTCCTGATCGTCGGCAGCGGGCCTGCGGGACTCGTGCTGGCCGCGCAACTCTCGCAGTTTCCGACGATCGATACGCGCATCGTCGAGCGCCGTTCCGGACCGCTCTTGATGGGCCAGGCGGACGGCGTCGCGTGCCGCACTGTCGAGATGTTCAATGCGTTCGGCCTGAGCGATCGCCTGCAGCGCGAGGCGTACTGGGTCAACGAAACGGCTTTCTGGCGGCCCGATGCCGAAGATCGCGGCGCGATCAGGCGTACCGGCCGCGTTCAGGATACCGAAACAGGTTTGTCGGAGTTTCCGCACGTCATTGTCAATCAGGCGCGCGTGCAGGACTATCTGCTCGGTGTGATGCGGCGTTCCGCCTTGCGTCTCGAACCGGACTACGATCTCGAAGTCGTCGATGTCGAGCGCGACGGCGACGACGACGGCGACGACGACGGCGACGGCGACGGCGACGGCGATCATCCGGTGAAAGTCACGCTGCGGCGCACCGATGCGGCGCGGCTCGACGAGACCGTCACCGTGCGCGCGCGTTATGTCGTGGGTTGCGATGGCGCGCGCAGCCGCGTGCGGACGGCCATCGGGCAAACGCTGCGTGGCGATGCGGCCAATCACGCGTGGGGCGTGATGGATGCGCTCGCTGTCACGGACTTCCCCGACATTCGTCTGAAGGTCGCGATTCAATCCGCGAGCGAAGGCAATCTGCTCATCATTCCGCGCGAAGGCGGGTATCTGGTGCGCTTTTACGTCGATCTGGGCGAGGTCACGGCGGACAATCGCGACACCATCAAGCAGATCAAGGTCGATCGCATCATTCAGACCGCGCAACGTATCCTTCATCCCTATTCGCTCGACGTGAAGGAAGTCGCGTGGTTCTCCGTGTACGAGGTCGGGCAGCGTCTGACGGACCGTTTCGACGATGCCATCGCCGCCGATGGCACGAGTCGCGAGCCGCGCGTGTTCATCGCGGGCGATGCCTGCCACACGCATAGCGCGAAGGCCGGCCAGGGCATGAACGTCTCGATGCAGGACGGCTTCAATCTCGGCTGGAAACTCGGCGCGGTGCTGCGCGGACTCGGCGACGCCGACCTGCTGCGCACCTATTCCGACGAACGTCAGCCGATCGCGCAGGAGCTCATCGATTTCGACAAGGAATGGTCGGCCATGATGGCCGCACCGCCCAAAGACCCGAACCGGCCCGAAGCGGGCGGCGTCGATCCCGCCGAGCTTCAGGCGTACTTCGTGCGCGCGGGCCGCTACACAGCGGGCGTCGCGACGCGCTACCGTCCGGCCATGCTGACGGGCGAGCCGACGCATCAGGCGCTCGCGAGCGGCTTCGCGATCGGCACGCGCTTTCACTCGTCGCCCGTGATTCGTCTGGCCGATGCCAAGCCGATGCATCTCGGACACGTCGCGCGCGCCGATGGCCGCTGGCGTCTGTATGCGTTTGCTGATGGGAACGGCCGCGCGCTGCATGCGCTGTGCGAACATCTTTGCGCTTCGCCCGATTCCGTTCTGCGGCGCGTGACGCCGGAAGGCGCCGATCCGGACAGCGTTCTCGATCTGCGCGCGGTGTTGCAGCGGGATCATCGCGACGTCGCGTTGAATGAACTGCCGGGCATTCTCCTGCCGCGCAAGGGGCGCTATGGTCTGGTCGACTACGAGAAAGCATTTACCAACGATGCGGCGACTGATATTTTCCACGAGCGCGGCATCGATCGCGAACGGGGCGCGATCGTCGTGGTCCGTCCGGATCAATACGTCGCGCATGTCCTGCCCCTGGACGCGTACGCGGAACTGAACGCCTTTTTCGATCCGATCTTTCCGCGTGCTTCAACCCGCTCATGAACTGATCAAATTGCCGAATAAAGAAGATGACCGCGCGCTGTCGCGATACACGGGCAGCCTCGTGCGTCGCGCGCAGCAGCGCCATGTCGCGGTGTGGCTCGCCGAGGTTTCCGCCGAGATTACGAGCGTGCAGTACGCGGCGCTCGAAGTCCTGCACGAAACGCCCGGCGTCAATCAGCGCCAGCTCGGCGATGAACTCGATGTGGACCGTTCGACGATCGCCGATCTCGTCGCGCGCATGGTTCGCAACGGTCTCATCGAACGCTCGGACGATCCCGTCGACAAGCGCAGTTACGTGCTCTTCCTGACGCCGGCCGGAAAGAAGCAACTGGCGGCGCTGCGTCCGCGCGTCGAGGAAGTCGAGCGCATTCTCACCGCGCGGCTGACGAAAAAGGAATGTCTGGAGTTACGGCGGCTGCTTGCGGCGTTGCTGCCCGATCGCGAAGTTTGAGTAAGCAGTTAGTCGCAACGCGACATGCGGATGCGCGCGCCGGACAGGTTCCAGGCCGACAAGGTCTTGGCGATTTCCGTCCGGCCGGCATGTCCCCGGTTTCATGACAGTACCCTCGCAGGCAATGACAACGACGTCCAGTCGACTTGGGGGAGACATGAACCGGATTCAGGCACGCTTGGCGGCATTGGCCGCCACTTCGTTGCTGGCGGCTTGCGGCGGCGGCGGCGACAGTTCTTCGGGCGTTCAAAGCACGTCCACCGCGACCGCGCCTACGCCGGCTTCAGAGCCTGCTCCCGCTGCCACGCCCGCGGGTTCGTCGCCGAATATCGTTGCCATCGGCGATAGCCTGACGCAGGGAGTCGGATCGGATATCGGCGGCTACCCGGCAATTTTGTCCGGCATGCTAAATAATCGGACCTTTGCGAATCTCGGCATCGGCGGGCAGACATCGACGCAGATCGCGGCGCGCGTCGGAGCATTGCCATCGACGGTCACGGTCGATGGCGACGCCGTGCCGGCGGGCAACACGGCGGTCCATCTTTCGAGCGTGTCGATCGACATGCTGTCGACACCCGCCGATGACGTCGCTCGGAGCAAGCCGGGCACGCTCTGCTCGGTGCATGGCGCGCTCCAGCGCACAGCGGACGGCGGGCCGCCATCGACGACCGAAACCTATACGTTCGTGCGGGACAGCGCCGGATCGGCAGTGCCTTGCGCCGCCGGATCGGCATTTCTCGGCGATTCGGAAGGCTATGACACATGGACCGCGATCATCTGGGTCGGCCGCAACAATGGCTATGACGCACAGACCGTCCTCGCGGACGTGAAGTCCATCGTACAGTGGCTCAAGCCCGCGGGCGCGCACTTCGCGGTGCTTTCGATCATCAAGGGCGATTTCACGGGCGAGTATGCGGGCGGAGAAGTCGCGAAATATCTCGACGATCTCAACGCGTCCCTGAAGGCGGCGTATCCCGACAATTTCATCGACGTCGAGTCTGCGCTCGTCAATGCCTACAATCCGAGCCTTCCTCAGGACGTCATCGATCACAGCCACGACATTCCGCCGTCTTCACTGCGCTCCGACGCGATCCATCTCAACGACGCCGGCTATACCATCGTCGCCGGACAGGTGAAGGCGCTGCTCGCATCGAAGAACTGGTAACGGCGATCGGGACTTCTAGTCGCGGACAGCAGGACGAACACGCGCCGGATTCCCGACCGCCGTGGCGCCGGCGGGCACATCGCGCGTCACGATGCTGCCTGCGCCGATCAGAGCGTCATCGCCGATCGTCACGCCCGGCAGGATGATCGCGCCCGCGCCGATCCACACATTGCGGCCGATCCGCACGGGACGCCCCAGTTCGAGGCCCGTCGCGCGCACGGCAGGATCGCGCGGATGATCGGCGGTCAGAATCTGCACGCCCGTCGCGATCTGCGTCATGTCGCCGATCTCCACGGCGACGACATCGAGAATCGTGCAGTTGTAGTTCAAGAACACGCCCGCGCCGAGCGTGATGTTGTAGCCGTAGTCGCAATGAAACGGCGGCCGGACCATCGAGTCCGGACCGATGGCGGCGAACCGTTCGCCGAGCAACCCGTACCGCTGTGCGAGCGGCATGTCCATCGCGCCATTGAAGCGCGCCATCCATGCGCGCGCCGCTGCCTGATCGGCCTGAATTTCTGCGTCGTTGGCCGTGTACAGCTCGCCAGCCAGCATCTTTTCTTTCTCTGTCCGATTCATCTGCAAATCCTCGACTCATGATGGGCGCGCCGCAGAACAATCGTTCGCTCGCGGAGACATCAGTATTTTCCCCCGAATACGAACCGCCGGAATTCGACAGAAAATAAGTCCCGAAACGATACGACAAGCCGAATGACGGCCTTCGCCCGCGTTAAGCGAACGCCCGAACCGCGTATGACCTTCACTTGATGGAGTGCCCTGTCATGAAAACGTTCGTTTCCCTCTTCGCGGCCTCCGCGCTCTGCCTGGCTCCGCTCATTGCAAGCGCGCAGCAGACCGTCAAGATCGGCCTGTCCGCGCCGCTCACCGGCATCAGCGCCGCGAACGGCAAGGATCTGGAAAACGGCGTGCGGCTCGCGATCGAAGAAGCCAACGCCCAGCACATCAGCATCGACGGACAGCCGGTCCAGTTCGAGCTCGCATCCGTCGACGATCAGGGCGATCCGCGCATCGGCGTTCAGGTGGCGCAGAAGCTCGTCGACGATGGCGTCGTTGCGGTCGTCGGCTATTACAACTCCGGCGTCGCGCTGCCTTCCGCGCCCATCTTCGGGAAGGCCGGCATTCCGCTGCTCGATCCCGCGGCGACGAATCCCGCGATTACGCGTCAGGGCTTGAACAACGTGTTCCGCATCATCGCCACCGACACGCAGAATTCCGGCAACGCCGGCACGTATGCCGTGAAGGTCACCAAGGCGAAGCGGATCGCGGTCATGGACGACCGGACCGCCTTCGGGCAAGGCGCTGTCGAAGAGTTCAGGAAGGCGGTGCAGGCGGCGGGCGGCCAGGTCGTGTCGGAGGAATACACCAACGACAAGGCCGTCGAATTCAATGCGCAACTGACGAACATCAAGGCCGCCAACGCCGATCTTCTGTACTTCGGCGGACTCGATGGTCAGGCCGGGCTGATCGTCAAGCGGATGAAGCAGCTCGGCATCCGCGCGCAGTTCGTCGGCAGCGGCGGGATTGCCGACAGTGTGTTCATCAGTTCGGCGGGAAACGCGGCTGAAGGCGCGATGGCCTGGGAATACGGCCGGCCCGTCGATTCATTGCCCGAAGGCCGCGCATTCGCCGCGAAATTCAAGAAGCGCTTCGGCGCGGAGACGCTCACCTACGCGCCGTTCGCGTATGACTGCGCGTGGCTCGCCATCACCGCGATGAAGAAGGCAAATTCCGTGAAGCCCGCCGCGATCATCGAGACGCTGCGCACGATCCAGTACAACGGCATCACCGGAAATATCTCGTTCGACAAGTTCGGCGATCTGAACAACCCGACATCGACGCTGTATCAGGTCAAGTCGATGAAATGGCAGCCCGTGACGACCATCGGCGCGGAGAAATAGACGCGCTCGCGGGACGTCATCGGGCAACCGATTCAGGCCGCGTTAGCCGCCTGCTTGTCGACCAGCGCGCAGACGGCGGCCGTGACTTGCGCCGTCGTCGCGGTTCCGCCGAGATCGCCGGTGTGCAGCGACTTGTCGGATGTCACGGCTTCGATCGCCTGCATGACGCGTTTGGCCGCGTCGAACTCGCCGAGATGTTCGAGCAGCATCACGACCGACCAGAACGTGCCGACCGGATTCGCCAGGCCCTTGCCCATAATGTCGAACGCGGAGCCGTGAATCGGTTCGAACATCGACGGATAGCGGCGCTCCGGATCGATGTTGCCCGTCGGCGCGATGCCGAGACTGCCCGCGAGCGCGGCGGCGAGATCGCTGAGAATGTCGGCGTGAAGATTGGTGGCGACGATCGTATCGAGCGTCTGCGGACGATTGACCATGCGCGCGGTGGCGGCGTCGACGAGTTCCTTGTCCCATTTGACATCGGGGAATTCGGCGGCGACTTCGTTCGCGATCTCGTCCCACATGACCATTGCGTGACGTTGCGCGTTGCTCTTCGTGATGACGGTCAGCAGCTTGCGCGGACGCGACTGCGCGAGGCGGAACGCGAACCGCAGAATGCGCTCGACGCCCGCGCGCGTCATGATCGACACATCGGTCGCGGCTTCGATCGGATGACCTTGATGCACGCGCCCGCCCACGCCGGAATATTCGCCTTCCGAGTTTTCACGCACGATCACCCAGTTCAGGTCTTCGGGCTTGCAGCGCTTCAGCGGCGCGTCGATGCCCGGCAGGATGCGCGTCGGACGCACGTTCGCGTACTGGTCGAATCCCTGGCAAATCTTGAGACGCAGGCCCCACAGCGTGATGTGATCGGGCACGTCCGGATCGCCCGCCGAGCCGAAGAGAATGGCGTCCTTGTCCCGGATCGCATCGAGTCCGTTCGCGGGCATCATCACGCCATGCTGACGGTAATAGTCCGCGCCCCAGTCGAAATTCTCGAATTCGAAAGCGAATGCCTGCGTGGACTCGGCGAGCGCTTCGAGCACTTGCTGGCCCGCCGGAACCACTTCCTTGCCGATGCCGTCGCCGGGAATCGTTGCAATGCGATAGGTCTTCATGTCTCCGTCCTTCGATGTTGTCGGGTATGGGCGAACTTTAACCGCATTCCGGCTCCAAAACCGGTGCTAGACTCAAAGCATCTTTAACCTGAAGTTACGAATGAACCGATGCCCGATGCCGTCCAGCCCGCCGATCTGAGCTTCTTCTCCACGCTGTCGGCGGCAGGCAGTCTGAGCGCGGCCGCGCGCGAGCTCGGCCTCACGGCGGCGGCCGTCAGCAAGCGTCTTTCGCAGATGGAAGCGCGCGCCGGCGTGGCGCTCGTCAATCGCACGACGCGGCGGATGATGCTCACGCCGGAAGGCGAGCTGTATCTGGAACACGCGCGCCGGATTCTCGACGAGATCGACGAACTCTCCGAACTGCTCGGCGCCGCCAAGCAAAGCCCGAAAGGTCTGCTGCGCGTGAACGCGACGCTCGGTTTCGGGCGCAGTCACGTCGCGCCGCTGATTTCGCGTTTCAGCAGGATGTATCCGCAAGTGTCGGTGCAGTTGCAGTTGTCGGTCACGCCGCCGCCGCTCACCGACGACAAGTTCGACGTCTGCATCCGGTTCGGCGAACCGCCCGATACGCGCGTGATCGCGCGGCGTCTCGCGGGAAACCGGCGGCTGTTGTGCGCCGCGCCGTCGTATATCGAGGCGCATGGCATGCCGCTCGTCCCGCACGATCTGACGCGGCATAACTGCATCGGCATTCGTCAGGGCGACGAAGCCTACGGCGTGTGGCGGCTCACGTCCGGACGCGGCGCGTCGCG
>Ga0182736_1000682_pt1 | contig 45076 bp, 50 predicted proteins | sample eDN5th30CKraftBY_FD_128882 | JGI IMG/M metagenome (GOLD analysis project Ga0182736, IMG submission 128882) | Enriched backyard soil microbial communities from Emeryville, California, USA - eDNA 5th pass 30_C Kraft BY (version 2) (version 2) | ecosystem: Environmental > Terrestrial > Soil >... | reverse complement strand
TGCACGCCCTTGGCCGCCTCGCCCAGCGCCTGGGCGTCCTTGAAGGCGCGCACCATCACCGCTTCCAACTGGGCGGCGTTGACCAGAAGAGCAGAGGGGGGCGACAGCACCGTGACCACCCCGGCCCCGACCCGCAGCCCCGCCCGGGCCGCCAGCCGCGCCGCCCCGGTCGCATGGGCCGGCCCCGAAATCACCACCAGCCGGCCGCGGGCGTGCTTATACGCCTGCGCCCCCGGCCAGGGGAAATGGTCCAGCCACAGGTCGGGGGCGTTCTCCCAAAGCTGTGTGGGCGCTTGCCCAAGGCCGATGTCGGCGATCACCAGGTCCCCGCACAGGCTGCGCCCAGGCTCCAGGGCGTGCCCGACCTTGCGGGCGTGGAAGGTGACGGTCAGGTCCGCCCGCGGCGCATAGCCCAGCGGCCGCCCGGTATCCCCGGACAGGCCCGAGGGCAGGTCGACGGCGACGATGGCGGCCGCGCCAGCCTCCGCCCTGCGCAGCACCGCTTCCGCCTCGGCGGGCAGCGGCTTGGACAGACCGGCGCCGAACAGGGCGTCGACGACGACGGCGCCCTCCACCGCGGCGCCCGCCAGGGGCGCAACGCCGCCCGTCCAATCGGCAGCCGCGAGGCCTGCGTCCCCCGACGGGCGCACCGGAGGGGCCAGGGCCGCCACCTCGACCTCGCGCCCCGCAGCCGCCAGCAGCCGCGCGACGACATAGCCGTCGCCGCCGTTATTCCCCGGCCCGCAAAGGATCACCACCCGCCCCACCGGCCAGCGCGCGGCGACCTCAGCGGCCACCGCGGCCCCGGCCCGCTCCATCAGCGCAAGCCCCGCGATTCCCCCGTCGATCGCCGCGCGGTCCGCCGCCTGCATCTGCGCGACGGAGAGAATGGATGTTCCCGGCATGGCTTAACCCGCCTGCTGAATGCGCATGGAGCGCACAATTGCTCAAAATTTGAGCGTCAACGCCCGAAAATTAGGCGCACGATGAAAACAACGGCGACTGCCTCGATTCCGTCCGGTCCGCGCCTTGAGCCCCCATCCGGAAAATGCTCCCTGTCGGCCGTCGTCAACGCCGGTCGCAATCACCGCGCCAGCCCAACCTCTGGTCAAGATGAAGAAGATCGAAGCCGTCATAAAGCCGTTCAAACTCGACGAGGTGAAAGAGGCGTTGCAGGAGCTTGGCGTTCAAGGCATGACCGTGCTCGAAGCCAAAGGGTACGGCCGTCAGAAGGGTCAGACCGAGCTTTACCGCGGCGCGGAATATGTGGTCGATTTCCTGCCCAAGATGAAGATCGAGGTGGTGGTCTCCGATGACCAGCTCGCCGGGGCCATCGAAGCGATCACCAACGCCGCGCGCACCGGTCGGATCGGCGACGGAAAGATCTTTGTATCCGAACTGGTCGATGTGGTGCGTATCCGCACCGGCGAGAGCGGAGCCCAGGCCATCTGATCGCCCTGCGCGGGTCATCGGATTTGAGATTGCGGCGGGCCAAGCGCCCGCCGTGCGATTGTTAGGAAAAACCTTTAGGGGAACAGCATGACGCCCGGAGAAATCCTCCAAAAAATCAAAGACGAAGAGATCAAGTACGTTGATGTCCGGTTCACCGACATCAAGGGAAAGATGCAACACGTCACCTTCGACCCCAGCCTGGTGGACGAAGAGTTCCTCACCGACGGCACCATGTTCGACGGATCGTCCATCCACGGGTGGAAGGCGATCAACGACTCCGACATGAAGCTGCGCCCGGACCTGAGCCAAGCCTACATCGACCCCTTCTATCAGCAGACCACCCTGTTCCTGATCTGCGACGTCGTGGTTCCCGACACCGGCGAGCCCTACAACCGCGATCCGCGCGGCATGGCCAAGAAGGCGCTGAACTACGTCCAGTCCCTGAACATCGGCGACACCGTCTATTTCGGCCCCGAGGCCGAATTCTTCGTGTTCGACGACGTGCGCTGGTCGACGGCCGCCAACAACACCTTCTACGCCTACGACTCCGTCGAACTGCCCGCCAACACCGGCCGGGAGTATCCGGAAGGCAACATGGGCCACCGCCCCTCCACCAAGGGCGGCTACTTCCCGGTCAACCCGATCGACTCGGGGCAGGACCTGCGCGGCGAGATGCTGGCCGTGATGGAAGAACTCGGCCTGCAGACCGAAAAGCACCACCACGAGGTGGCGCCGGCCCAGCACGAGCTCGGCCTGAAGTTCTCGGACATGATCACCATGGCCGACCGCCTGCAGCTCTATAAGTACGTGGTCCACAACGTGGCCGCCGCCTACGGCAAGACCGCCACCTTCATGGCCAAGCCGATGTTCGGCGACAACGGCTCGGGCATGCACGTCCACCAGTCGATCTGGAAGGACGGCAAGCCCATGTTCGCGGGCGACAAGTACGCCGGCCTGTCCCAGGAATGCCTGTGGTACATCGGCGGCATCATCAAGCACGCCAAGGCCATCAACGCCTTCACCAACTCCACCACCAACAGCTACAAGCGCCTGGTGCCGGGCTACGAAGCCCCGGTGAAGCTGGCCTATTCGTCGCGCAACCGCTCGGCGTCGATCCGCATCCCGCACACCGACAGCCCCAAGGGCAAGCGTATCGAAGTCCGCTTCCCGGACCCGATGGGCAATCCCTACCTCGGCTTCCTGGCCATGCTGATGGCCGGCATCGACGGCATCGAGAACCGGATCGATCCGGGCCCGGCCGTCGACAAGAACCTCTACGACCTGCCGCCCCGCGAGCAGAAGAAGGTTCCGGAAGTCTGCGGTTCCCTGCGCGAAGCGCTGGAGAACCTCGATAAGGACCGCGCCTTCCTCAAGAAGGGCGGCGTGATGGATGACGAGTTCATCGACGCCTACATCGAGCTGAAGATGGAAGAGGTCATGGCCCTCACCCTCCATCCGCACCCGGTGGAATTCGACATGTACTACAAGTGCTAGTCGCCTAAGGGCGCAGCGCTAGACAGACGAAGGCCGCGGGGCGTCAGTTCCGCGGCCTTTTTCGTCGCGATCAAACTTCAGCTTCAGCGCCAGGATGGTCGCCGCCAGACCCAGGCTGATCAGGTTGGAGCCGATCAGCGGCCAACTCCCCAACAGGAAACCGTACAGGCTCCACAAGCTAAAGCCGGTGACCGTGACCACATACATGCGTAAGGAAACGGCGCTGGCGTCCCGCTCGCGCCAGATCTTCACCACCTGGGGCAGGAAGCTGCCCATCGAGCAGAGGGCGGCGGCCACCCCCACCCCGTTCACCGCGATCTCGTTCATCCCGCCCTAACGGCTGGCGGACCGCCGAGGTTGCCGTAGAGTGCGCGTCAGCCCGACTGCAGGTGCAGATAGCCGCGCTCGATCATCCGGCGCAGGCCGTCATAGGCCTCGCTCAGTTCCTCGAAGGTCATGCGCAGTTGCCTCAGCCGGGCCACCTGGTCTCCGGCGGGGGTGCGGCCGCCATTGGTGCTGGACAGCGCCTCGGCGACCCACTCGGCCCTGGCCCGCGCCACGGCGATGGCCAGTTGGGCGAACTTGTCGGGGTCAGCCTGACCGATGAGCTGGGCGATCATCTCCTTGTTGGAGGCGAAGGCGGTGTAGTCGATCTGCTCGAGCTGGCCGCGCAGCTTCTTCTGGTCCTGCAGGCTCAGGTCGTCCTGCGGCTGGAAATGGTCGGTGACGGGGCGTCGATACCCGGAAACGATCGAAGACATGCTTGCGATCTCCCTATGCCGCCATGTGCGGACGGTGTTTAGGGGAAGGCTAGGCCTCAGGCGTTTAACGCATGCTGAAGCATGATCTTCAGGCCCCGAAGCGGCCCGGGGCGAACAGCGCGCCCTGCGAGTGCGAGCGTCCGGCCAGGGCCTCCGCCACCACCTCGGCCACCAGCGGGGCCAGGAGCCAGCCGTTGCGGCGCGCGCCGGTCGCCAGCAGCACGCCAGGATGCGCGCCCGGGCCCGCGAGGGGCAGTCCGTCCGGCGTGCTGGCGCGCACGCCTGCGAACCCCCGCCCGCCAGCCGTGGCCAGCCCAGGGACCCACAGCGCCGCCCGCGTCCGCAGGGCGTCCAGCACCGCAGGAGTGGTGCGGCGGCTACGGCGGCCGGCCTCCATGGTCGCGCCGACGACGGCGCCGGACGGCTGTGGGGCGATATAGCCATCGGGGAAGCGCAAGGTGGGCCCGCCCGTGGGCGGGCCGTCGAGGTGCAGCAACTGGCCCTTGATCGGCGACAGATGGGTGAGTTCGGGCGCCAGGCGGACAAGCCCCTCCCCGTCCGCACCGGTGGCCAGCACCACGGCGTCGTAGCCCTCCACCGCCATCAGGCGGCGTGCCCGCAGCCGCCCCCCTGCCCCCTCGAACGCCGCTAGCAGGGCCGGAACCGCCGTGCGCGGATCGATGCGCCAGTCCTCGGGGCTGAAGACCGCCGCCGCCGGCGAGGAACCGAGGGCTGGCTGAAGCCGATGCGCGTCTTCGGCGGACAGTGTCTCCAGCACCGCTCCGGCGGCGGTCAGGGCGGCGGCGGCGCGCTCGACATGCGCGATCCTGTCCTGGTCCGCCACCATCAGCGCCCCGGAGCGGTCCAGCGCGCCGGTCAGCCCGATCCGTTCCAGCAAGGCCGGCCAGCGGTCGCGCCCCTCCCGCAGCAGCCCGAAACGGCCCGCCGACGCGGGGTCCAGCACGGCCTCGAAGGCCGGGGCCAGCATGCCCGCGGCCACCCCCGACGCGTTGAAGCCCAGGCGACCGGCCCGCAGGCGCGGATCGTACAGCTCCACCGTCGCGCCGCGCCACACCACGGCGAGGGCGGCGGTCAGGCCGAACACCCCTGCGCCGGCCACGGCGATGCGCGCGCCCGTCAGATCGTTCATGGAAGACAATGGATGGGAGGCGTCAGCCCCGCCGCCGCTCGCCCCGGCGCAAGGTCTCGGCCCACCCGCTGGAGAAGGCCGACGCAGCGCCCGGCTCCTGGAAGGTGAGCACACGCACTTCGCCGCACTGATCGACGTCGGTCTTGATCATCAGATAGGGGGCGTCGCCCGAGGCGGCGAAGCTCTCCACTTCCTGCGTCCGGCTCTCGATGAAGCTGTTGAGAAATCGGCCAAACATTTGGGCGATCTCTCCGGTTTCCACCGCGAACCTCAGCACGACGTCGCTCATCCGACCCTCGTAACCAAAAGCTACTGGACTTGTCACAACCCTGTCGCGGACGGCGGCGTGAGTCCAGCGATTGATTCTCGCATCGCAGCAATTTGATGTGCGACTGCGAGATGCACAGGGGGGGATGTTGCGAGCGCAATCCTGAGGCGCCTTGTATACAGAACTCGCCTGCGAGGAGAGATGGTACCGCCTTCCCGGTTCGAACGGGAGACCTCCAGAGCCACAATCTGGCGCTCTAACCAACTGAGCTAAGGCGGCGTGCTTCGTGCGAGGGTTCTAGCGGGCTGGCTCTGTTCGATCAAGCCAAGGTCCGCATAGGTCCACATAAGAAAAAGGCCGCCCCGGATTTCCCGGAGCGGCCTGATCGTTTCGACCCTAGGGGTCGGATTTAGTTGGCGATGCGGAAGACGATCGGAATACGCACCGTACCGCCTTCGACAGCCGAACCATCTTCGGTCCGCGGCTTCATCTGGAAGAACCGGGCCAGCTTCAGGGCGGCGTCGCCGAACCCGTAGTCAGCCGGATCTTCCGAAAGCACCGAACATCCCGTCACCGACCCCTTAGCCGTCACCGTGCACTGGATCGTCGCGGAACCAGACTTCTCCAGGCGCTGAGCGCGCTCGGGGTAGTACTGGGCCAGCTGATCCCCGGTGGGCTTGCGGGCCCAGTCCGGACGCGTGATCACCCGAGGTGCCGGCGGAGCCGGCGGAGCGGGAGGCGGCGCCGGCGGCGGAGGAGCCGGCGGCGGTGCGGGCAACTCGATCGGCGGCGGCGTAGCCACGCCAATCGGCGGCGGGTTCACCGGCATCCGCGGCGTAATCGGCGGCGGAGGCGGCGGCGGCGGTTGGTTCGCCGGCGGCGGAGGCGGAGGCGGAGGCGGAGGCGGCGGAGGCGGCGGAGGTTTCACCAGATCCACCTTCACCGCTTCATCCGAGTAGGTGATGTACTGCGGCTCGATCTTGGTCTTCCACAACACCCACACCAGAGCGACGTGAGCGACGGCCGACAAGATGATGCCGATGGTGACGCCCTTGTTCTTCTTTTTCTTGGGCGCATCCCACAGCGGATCGTAGTGATGCTCAGCCGTGGCGGACGTTTTTTGTTCTGCCATGCTGTTCTCCATCATCTCCGGTCTTCGCCGATAAGGGCAACGCTATAGAAGCCTTCGTCCTGCAGCTTGTTCATAACCTGCATGAAGGTCCCATAGAGCACGCCCTTGTCAGCGCGGATGTAGATCCGTTCCTTCTCCGGCTCGCGCTTGCCGATCTGCGTGCGCAGGTCGGTGCCCAACTGGCCGAGGTTGGTAGCGAAGTCCCCGACGTGAAGGTCGCCATTGATCTGGATCGAAATATAGATCGGCTTCGGTGGGTTTGGAGACACCGGCGCAACGGCGGGCGGGAGTTCCAGCTTCACCGACACGGTGGCGAGCGGAGCCGCCACCATGAAGATGATCAGGAGAACCAGCATCACGTCCACGAACGGGGTGACATTGATCTCGCTGTTCTGCTGGATCGAGAACTTACCGCCTCCGGCACCACCTAATTTGGCGCCCATGGTTTTACTACGCCCCCTTGTCGAGCTGGCGCGAGATGGCGTTCATCAGTTCAGCCACGAAGCCCTCGGTCCGCGTGCCGTAGGCGGCGATACGGGTTTGGAAGTAGTTGTAGAAGATAACCGAGGGGATAGCGGCGAACAGACCGATACCCGTCGCCAGCAGGGCTTCGGCGATACCGGGAGCCACGACGGCGAGGTTGGTCGTGTTGGTGTTCGCGATGCCGATGAACGAGTTCATGATCCCGTACACGGTGCCGAACAGACCGACGAACGGACCGGACGAACCGAGCGAAGCCAGGAACTGCATGCCGTTGGAAAGGCGCTTGGACAGACCAGCCTGCACCGCGGCCACCGCGGAGGTGGCGCGATCAAGGGTGGAGTGCCGGTGCTCGCCGGTCACGGCCAGACCGGCCTGACGGGACAGCTCGACTTCGCCCGAAGCCGCGGCGGCCATATCGGCCAGCGGGTTGCCTTCGAACTCTTCTGAGGTGGCGATCCGGTTGATGTCGGTGATCGAACGCGCGTCGCGGAAGGCTTCCACGAAACGGTCGGAGGCTTTGTTGAGGCCCGCGAACTCGACGATCTTAATGATCAGCAGGGTCCAGGACAGGATGGAGGAGAGCAGCAGCCCCACCATGATCACTTTCACCACCGGAGTGGCGTTGAGGAACATGCCGACAACGGTGAGTTCACCGCCAGAGGCAGGAGCGGCGGCTTCCTCGGCCGGCGCTTCGGCAGGAGCGGCGGCGGCGGCGTTGGCGTCCGCGGCAGGCGCGGCGGCGTTGGCGTCAGCCGGAGCGGCGGCCGCGGCATTTTCCGCGGGGGCCTGCGCCATCGCAGGCGCGCTGATCATCAGCGCGGCGGCGCCAATGAGAGCAAGAAGAGTGTTGGTTCGTTTCGTTTCCAGCATCGTTCGCCAGTTCCTAGTTGGTCTAGCACGTTGGGACCAAGGGTCGTCGCGCGAGAGCGTGTTTACCCTAATCTGAACGCGTCCAGAGGATCGGCGAGCGCCGCACTCCGAGCCGCTATCGCTGCGCCGCCCTGCGTCGACGAAAACCGGCAAAAAGCCAGATCGTCGGCCGACGGGCGCAAAAGGAAGCCATGCCTTAAAGAAGACGTTGGCGTTGCCGCTTATTTAGAATTGCGGTTGGGCTCCTTTGACAACCCCCTTTCTCCCCGTCAAGCGGTTCTTTCTGGGACGCAATGGTTGGCGTCCCAACATGTCCCGCTGAATGCATAGAAATTCGCTGCGGCGCGGCATCAGACTTTCGCAAAAACTTCAAATACTGCTGCGGTGCAGCATACTTCCGAGCATCTACAACCGATGGCGCGACGATGTTCTACCCGGCCGTGCGGCAGGATTCATCCGCCTTCGGCGAGGAGCTATTTCTCGAAAAACTTGAAAGGGGAAATGGGTCGCCGACGACGGGGAAAGTGGTGCCTGGGGGCGGATTCGAACCACCGACACGCGGATTTTCAATCCGCTGCTCTACCAACTGAGCTACCCAGGCCCGTCGCGGGATGGCGTCTATAGGCGAAGCTCCCCTGCCCTGTCCAGGGTCGGATGCGCCCTATTTCACGTCTTCGTCGCGGGCGTCGTCGTCCTGCTCGTCTTCGACCGTCGGAATGGCGTAGGCGCCGACCAACCACCGCTGCAGGTCCACATCGGCGCAGCGGCGCGAGCAGAAGGGCTTGAACTCTTCTTCGGCGGGCTTGCGGCAGGTTGGGCAGATATTGCGACTTTTCATAAGGTGTAGGCGTCAATCGCCGGGGACGGGCGGTCCGGCTCGGCCAGGATATCAAATCGCGGACCGATGCGCCCGGTTAGGATGGGCGCCAGGGGCGCGAAAGCCGCCGCCACGTCCGGGGAGCAGCGCCCGGCCGCCCGCCGCCCAGGCTCGGCCGCCCGCTCGATCGCCCGGGCAAGACGCAGGGCCAGGGTCTGCACCGTGGCGCCGTCGCGGCCCGCCAGCACTTCGACCACGGGCCGCTCGCGCCACGGCCGCACCAGTTCGAGCAGACCGAAGCGGGAGACCCGCCCCACCGCCACCCCGGGCATGTCCGGTTGGAACGCGTCATGGGCGGCCGCGGCCAGGGCGGGGCCGTCGTGCCCCTTGCCCGCCAGGTCGATCACCACCAGCCCGCCGAGCCCCTTGAGCCGCAGCAGCCGCGCCGCCGCCGCCAGGGCGTGACGATTCACCTTGCCGAGACTGCGGCGCACATCGCCGCCGGCCGCCCCGCCCACGTCCACGTCGATGGCGATCAACGCGCGAGTCGCCTCCACGGCGAGACGCGCGCCCCCCGGCAGGGGGTGTTCGATGGCGAGCGCTTCGGTTTCCGCCTCGTCGGCCATGTCCCTGGCCTCGGCGCCGCGCACGATCTCCGCCTCCGGGGCGGCCGCCTGCAAACGGTCGATCAGCGACGGCGAAGGCGCAAGCAGCCGGGCGGCGCCCGATCCGGCGGCCTGCCACCGCAGCACCGCCCCTTTGCCCGCCCGCGCCGCGGCGGTCACGACGATTTCGACCGCGGCGCCCTCGGTCAGACCGGCGGCGGCGTTGAGCGGCAGCACGCCCTCCATTTCGGCGCCCAGATCGACGAAGGCCATGCCGAGCCCGCGCTCGATGCGGCGCACCCGCCCCACCGCCAGGGCGCCCGGCCCATAGGCCTCGGACGGGTCGCCGCGCTCCAGCAGCAGCCGCTCCGGCGCATCGCCCAGGGTCACCACCCCGCGCAGTTCTCCGGGGGCGTCGTCGAGGAAGAGGCGCCGGCGCGCCGTCACGGCGCCCGCCAGCCCAGGCCCTCCAGCATCCGCAGGGTCTCGTACAGGGGCAGGCCCACGACGCCGGTATAGGAGCCGGACAGGTCGCGGATGAAGCCGGCGGCGCGGCCCTGGATGGCGTAGCCCCCCGCCTTGCCGCGCCACTCGCCGCTGGCCAAATAGGCGTCGATCTCGGAAGGGATCAGCCGTTTGACGTGCAGGCGCGTCTCCACCAGCCGGCTCCCGCGCCGGCCGCCGGGGGCGGCGACGGCGATGGCGGTGAACACCCGATGCGCCCGCCCCGACAGCAGGGTCAGGCAGGCGCGCGCCTCATCCTCGGTCTCGGTCTTGGGCAGCACGCGCCGTCCCACCGCCACCACCGTGTCGGCGGCCAGCACCATGGCCTCCGGATGCAGGGCGGCGGCCACCTCCATCTTGGCCTGGGCCAACCGCAGGGCCAGCGGCCGCGGCAGTTCGGCGGGCGCAGGCGTCTCGTCCACCTCGGTAGGGACGACGGCGTCGGGGACGACGCCCGCCTGGCGCAGCAGATCGAGTCGCCGGGGACTGGCGCTCGCCAGGATGAGTGGGATCATGGGATAGGGAACCGTGCGGCCAAACGCGCACGCAACGCCTCGCGCACGGCGCGGTAGGCGTCAAGCCGCTGGTCGCGCGATCCTTCCCCATGGGTGGGATCGTCGATCTCCCAGCATTCCAGGGCGACCCCGCCGGGATAACGCGCCTGGGCGTGGCGATGCGCCTCAGGGGTCAGCGACACGATGAGGTCGAATCGGACGGTGTCGATGTCCTTGAAGGTCTTGGGGGCATGGTCGGCGAGGTCGACGCCGAGTTCGTTCATCACCGCCCAGGCGAAGGGGTCCAGCCCCTCGCTTGCGATCAGGCCGCAACTGTCGACCACCATCCGCCGCCCGTGGGCGCGCGCCAGCAGAGCCGCCGCCATGGGGGAGCGCACGCGGTTCAGATTGCACGCGAACAGCACAGAGGCCGGAAGAATCGTCGCCACCATTTCAGGTCCGGCGATAGAGGGCGCAGATCAGTGTGAAAAGCCGCCTGGCGGTGTCGAAGTCGATCTCCACCTTGCCGGCGAGGCGATCCTTCAGCCGCTCCGCGCCTTCGTTGTGCAAGCCGCGCCGCCCCATATCCAGCGCCTCGATCTGGGCCGGGCTCGCCTGGCGGATGGCCTGGTAGTAGCTCTCGCACACCATGAAATAGTCCTTCACCACCCCACGGAAGGGCGACAGGGACAACAGGTGCCGACGCTCGAAGCCGTCCCCGCTGATGTCGAAGGCGAGCCGCCCCTCCGTCAGCGACAGACGCAGGCCGTAGGGGCCGTGATCCGCGCCCTCGGGATGAAAGTGGTTGGCTTCCAGAAGGTCGAACACGGCGACTTCGCGCTCGTGCTCCACGTCGCGGGAGACCGAGGCGAGCGAGACCTCGTCGATCTCGATCGAATCCAGGCGATGATCGCCACCTTCCGACATTCGGGGAGCCTAACGCATATCAACGCCCGTCCGGCAGTCGGCGGGCGCGAAAATCTTTCGCGCCGCGCCGCGCCGCCTACCTCCTCAGCGTCCGGCGAGGCGGATGGCTGCGGAAAGCGCGTGCGCCGGCAATCCCTCCGCCTCCGCCAGGGCCACGGTGCGGGGCCCGAGGATGCCGAAGGACTTGGCGTCGCACTTCACGATCGAGGTGCGCTTGAGGAAGTCGTACACCGACAGCCCCGACGAGAACCGCGCCGCCCCGTTGGTGGGCAGCACGTGGTTGGAGCCGGCCACATAGTCGCCGATGGCCTCAGGGGTGTAACGGCCGAGGAAGATGGCCCCCGCGTGCCGCACCCGGTCAGCTAGCACTTCGGGCACGGCCACCGCGAACTCAACGTGCTCGGGCGCGATCCGATCGACCAGCAGCGGGGATTGGTCGAGCGGGGCGATGACGATAGCGCCGTGGGCCGCCCAGGACGCCGCGGCGTCCTTTTGCGTGGGCAGGCGCAGCAACTGGGAGGCGATGGCCGCCTCCACCCGATTCGCGAACCGCGCATCGTCGGTGATCAGGATCGACTGGGCCTCGGGGTCGTGCTCGGCCTGGCTCAGCAGGTCGGCGGCGATCCAGGTGGGGTCGTTGTCGGCGTCGGCCACCACCACGATCTCGGACGGGCCGGCCAGGGCGTCGATGCCCACCACCCCGTAGAGCCGGCGCTTGGCGGCGGTGACATAGGCGTTGCCCGGACCGACGATCTTGTCCACCGGTCGGATCGGGCCTGCGCCATAGGCGAGCGCGGCCACCGCCTGGGCGCCGCCGAGGCGCCAGATCTCGGAGACACCGGCCTCCAGGGCCGCCGCCAGCACCGCCGGCGTCAGCCCCCCCGGCGGGGTCACCATGGCGATGCGGCCCACCCCGGCCACCTGGGCCGGCACGGCGTTCATCAGCACGGTGGAGGGATAGGCCGCGCGGCCCCCCGGCACATAGATGCCCACCGATTCCAACGCGTTCCAGCGCCAGCCCAGCTCCACCCCGCAATCGTCGACGAACCGCTGGTCGGCCGGGCGCTGGCGGCTGTGATAGAGGCGGATGCGGGCGGCGGCGAAGGCGATGGCGTCGCGCACCTCCTGCGGGCAACGCACCGCGCCGTCCTCGATCTCCTCCTGGGTGACGCGGAGGTCGGCCTCGGTCAGGTCCGGGTCGTCGAAGCGCCGGGCATATTCCAGCACCGCGCCCAGGCCTTCCTTGTGCACCCGGTCCAGAATCTTGGCCACGGCCTCGTCGACCTGCGCCGGCGAGCCGCGGGGCTCGTCGAGGAAGGCGTCGAAGGCGGCGTCGAAGCCGAGGTCATGGGCGTTGAAGCGGCGCATAGGCCTTTCCTACTTCAGATCGTGCTGAGGGATGCGGGGCGTCGGCCACGGGGCGGTGACGTCGGCCAGGGCCGCATCGATACATTCCACCGCCACCCGCAGGTCGGCGTCGCCGGCGAAGCTGAGCACCAGATGACCGCCGGGCGCCTCGCCGGGCTCGAAGGTCACCGCCAGCAGAGACAGCACGGCCTTGCGCGCGTCGCGGCGGATCTTGCGCGCCTGCACGCTCTCCACCGAACCGATCTGCAGGGCGGCGCGGATGCGCTCCTTGCGGACGGTCTTCTCCCAGCGATAGCGGTTGACCACCAGGGTCAGGCGCCGGGACGCGGGCTCGTAGGAGATGTCGCCCACCGTCAGGACGGCGTCCTGCAAGGCGGCGGAGATGACCTTCAGGTCGTCTTCGTCTTCGGCCAGCAGCTTCAGCGCGGTCACGCGTCCACCTCCTCCAACTCGCCGGTCTTGATCCGGCGGACGTCGGCCCCGCAGGCGCCGAGCTTGGCTTCCAGCCGCTCGAACCCACGGTCCAGGTGATAGACGCGGTTGACCACCGTCTCGCCCTTGGCGGCGAGGCCGGCGATGACGAGGCTGATGGAGGCGCGCAGGTCCGTCGCCATCACCTGGGCGCCGTTGAGGCCCTCGACCCCGCGCACCCGCGCCTCGCCGCCATGGACGGAGATGTCGGCGCCGAGGCGGGACAGCTCAGGCACATGCATGAAGCGGTTCTCGAAGATGGTCTCGCGCACCACGCTCTCGCCCTCGGCCATGGTCATCAGAGCCATGAAGGGCGCCTGCAGATCGGTGGCGAAGCCGGGATAGGGCTGGGTCTCGATATCGACGGCGCGCAGGCGCTCGGCCCCGCGCACGATGCGGATGGCGGTTCCGTCGACGGAGATGCTCACGCCCGCCTCGACCATCTTGTCGAGCAGGGTCTGGACGAACTCCGGCCGGGTGCGGGTCAGGGTCACGTCGCCCCCCGCCATGGCCGCGGCGCAGGCGAAGGCGCCCGTCTCGATCCGATCGGGGGTGACGGCGTGGACGGCGCCGGTCAGGCGAGCGACGCCGGTGACTTCGATGACGTCCGTACCGTCGCCGGTGATCTTGGCGCCCATGGCCCGCAGGCAGTCGCAGAGGTCGATGATCTCAGGCTCGCGCGCCGCGTTGCGCAGCACCGAGGTTCCCTGCGCCAGCACCGCGGCCAGCAGGGTATGCTCGGTGGCGCCCACCGACACGAAGGGGAATTCGATCTCCGCCCCCTTCAGGCCGCGGGGCGCCTGGGCGTACACATAGCCTTCATTGAGGTCGATGGTCGCGCCGAGGGCTTCCAGCGCCTTCAGGTGCAGGTCCACGGGGCGGGCGCCGATGGTGCAGCCGCCGGGCAGGCTGACCTTGGCGTGGCCGGTGCGGGCGATCAGCGGGCCGAGCACGTTGAACGACGCCCGCATCTGGCGGACCAGGTCGTAGGGCGCCAGCGCCGAGACGATCTCGGGGGTGTGCAGGATGGTCTCCGCCCCCTCCGGCCCGTCCAGCTCGATCACCTGGCTGCCCAGCCGGCGCAGCAGCTTGCCGAGGAAGCGGGTGTCCGCAAGGCGCGGCATGTTGGTCAGCCGCAGCGGCGCCTCGGTGAGGAGGCTGGCGGCCATCAGCTTGATGGCGGAGTTCTTGGCGCCGCTGATCGGGATTTCTCCCGAAAGCGGATTGCCCCCGATGATGGCGATACGATCCATGGACGGTGGGTTCTACATGAGGGCGGCCGAGGCGCAAGCGAGCGCGGCGATTGGGGGCCGGCTTCCCCCCACCCCGCCCCGCCCCCGCCCCCGCCCCCGCCAGCAAGGCTCCCGTCTTCCTCGCCCTTGTGGCGAGGATCCAGAAACGCCGACGTGGCAGAGCGAGTTCTTCGCTTTCCGCGCGTCTGCATGCTCGGGTCAAGCCCGAGCAAGACGGGGAATAGAGGTATGAATCTCCCCCGCTCGCGGGGGATAGATCCAGAGAGGGGCTTCAGCTTTCGCCCAGAAAGTCCTGGTGGAACTCCGGCTGGATTTCCGTGGGATCGAGGGGGTCCTCGTCGGCGTCCTTGAGAGCCAGGGCCGGGTCGGGGGTGGCGAAGCCCGGCGGCAGGTCGAGGCTGAGGAGGCCCGCGGCGCGCATCTCCCCTGCCCCCGGCAGATCGGCGAGGCCGGCGAGGCCGAAGTGCTCCAGGAACCCGTCGGTGGTGCCGAAGGTGATCGGGCGGCCGGGGGTGCGGCGACGGCCGCGCATCTTCACCCAGCCCACCTCCAGCAACAGGTCGAGGGTGCCCCTGGACAGGCCCACGCCACGCACCGATTCGATCTCTGCACGCGTGACCGGCTGGTGGTAGGCGATCACCGCCAGGGTCTCCATCGCCGCCCGCGACAGGCGGCGGGTCTCATCCCGCTCCTCGGTCATCAGGTGGGCGAGATCCGGGGCGGTGCGGAAGCGCCAGCGGTCGGCGACGCACTCCAGCTCCACCCCACGGCCGGCGTAGCTGGCCTTCAGGTCGGCGATGGCGCGGCCCACGTCGGCCCCTTCGGGGAGCCGCTGCGCCAAGGCGGCGGCGCTCATCGGCTCGGACGCGGCGAACAGCAGCGCCTCCACCATCCGCTCGATGTCGGCGGGGGTGGTCATGCCGCGGCGCGCAGGCGCAGGTAGAGGTCGGCGAAGGCCTCGAGCTGGCGGGCCTCGAGCTCACCCTCCTTCACCAGCTCCAGCCCCGCGGACAGGGTGGAGGCGAGGTAGGAGGCGCGGGAGGGCTCCTCCGTCCCGCCCGGCAGGGGCGCGATGCCCGTAAGCGGGGTCCAGGCTGTCAGGTCGCCCATGATGGACTTGAGGCGCACACGGGCCTCCTCCAGCGGATAGGCCTGGGGAACGCGCGGCTGATAGCGCTTGGTCGAAGTGCGCTGGCGCTGGCTGATGTAGGCCTGCACGAGATCATACAGCTCGCAGCGCACCTCGGCGTCGCCGGTCAGCACCGTCTCCTCTGGCGCGCCGCGCAGGAAGATGTCGCGGCCCATCTGCGGGCGCAGCTTCAGCGCCTCCACCCCCTGACGGATGGCGTCGAGCTTGGCGAGGCGGAACGCCAGCACCGCGGCGAGGTCTTCGGGGGGCAGACCGTCCTCGGCCTTGCGCTCCGGCTTGGGCAGCAGCAGGCGGGACTTCAGATAGGTCAGCCACGCCGCCATCACGAGATAGTCGGCCGCGAGCGCGAACCGGCGGCGGCGGGCGGCGTGGACGAAGGCGAGATACTGGTCGCAAAGCTTGGTGATCGACAGCTTGAGCAGGTCCACCTTCTGGGTCCGCGCCAGCGCCAGCAGCACGTGCAGCGGGCCTTCGAAGCCGTCCAGGTCGATGACCAGGGCGACCCCGTCCTCCGCCGCGTTGCTGGCGGCGTCGAAGTCGAGTTCCGACTGCTGCTCCACGGTGCTCATGCCGCCGCCACCCTGCCCCCCAGGCCGAGGCCGGACAGGCGCGCCTCCGCAGCGGTCACGTCGAAGGCCTGGGAGCGACGGGCCACCGCCCTCGCCTCCGCGGCCCGCTCGGCGGCGCGCCCGGCAAGCTGGGGCGCGGCCTGGGCAATGGGGAGCATCTCCGCCATGTCGCCGTTGCAGTGGAGCACGAGGTCGCACCCAGCGGCGATGGCCCGTTCCGTCCGCTCGTCGAAACCGCCGCCCAGGGCCTTCATGGAGAGGTCGTCGGACATCAACAGGCCGTCGAAGCCGATGTGACCACGGATCACCGTCTCGATCACCCGATGCGAGAGGGTGGCGCAGGCGTCGGGATCGATGTCCGAATAGGTGACGTGGGCGGTCATCGCCATCGGCGCATCGGCCAGCGCCCGGAAGGGGGCGAAGTCGGTATGCTCCAGCACCTCAAGCGGGGTGTCGACAACGGGCAGAGCCAGATGGCTGTCGGCCAGCGCCCGGCCGTGACCGGGGATGTGCTTGATCACCGGGGCGACGCCGCCGGCCAGCAGGCCGTCGATGGCCGCGCGGCCCAGGGCGGCGACCACCGAAGGGTCGGTCCCGAACGACCGGTCGCCGATGATGTCGTGGGCGCCGGGATGAACCAGATCCACGCAAGGGGCGCAGTCGGCGTCGAAGCCGAGGGCGGAAAGCTCCTCAGCGATCAGGCGGTGATTCAAGCGCACCGCCTCCAGCGCCGTCGCCGGGTCCTGGCGATAGAGGGCGCCGAACAGGGCCGCGGGGCGCCGGAGCTGAGCCAGCGGCGGACGCAGGCGCTGCACCCGGCCGCCTTCCTGGTCCACGAACACCGGGGCGGCCTCGTCGCCGGCGGCCTCGCGCAGGGCGTCGATCAGCGCCCGCGTCTGGTCGGCGCTGCCGATGTTGCGGGCGAAGAGGATGAACCCCCAGGGCCGCACGTCGGCGAAGAAGGCGCGCTCCTCGGCCGAGAGGGACAGTCCCGCGCAGCCGAAGATGCAGGCCTTCATGACGCGCGCCTCAGCCCTTCACGAAGCAGGCGCGGCCGGCGGCCTTGAGCTGCTGGCAGAAGGCCTGGGCGGACGCCTTGTCGGAGAAGCCGGTGACGGAGGTGCGGTAGAGGGTGGAGCCGTCCTTCGCCAGAGGCTCGACCCGCTTGGCCTTGCCCGCCATCTGCGACGGGAAGGCCGCGGCGATGTCCTTCCAGCCCTTGTCGGCCAAGGCGTTGGAGGAGAAGGCGCCGATCTGCACCAGGGCCCCGCCGGACGAGGCGGCCGGCGCGGGCGTCGCCGCCGGCGCGGGGGGCGGAGCCGGGACCGGGGCCACCGGGGCGGTCGCCACCGTGACGGGCTTGGGCGCAGGGACGGCCGGCTTGAGCGCGGGCGCGGCGGGAGCAGCCGGGGCGGCCGGCAGGGCGGGTTTGATATCGGCCGAGGCCACGGCGATGGGCTTGGGAACCGTGGCCGGCGGCGCCATCGGCGTGGCGGCGTGGATCGGCGCGGTGTCCACCGGCACCACCTTCAGGCCCGGCGCGGGGCGCGGCTGGGGCTGTTCGGGGGGCGGGGCGAAGGCCGGTTGGCTGGGCTGGGCGTTGGAGGGCACGTTCTGGGCGGCGTAGACCTCCAGATAATCGGCCGCATCCTTGGGATCGCCTGCGGGGGGCGCGGTCTTCACCGCCGCCACCTGCTGTCCGCCGGCCGGTGCGCCTTCGACGGCGCTGGACCCGCTACGGTAATAGAGGGCGACGGAGCCGACCAGCACCAGCAGCACGGCGCCGCTGGCGATCAGGGCGAAGGGCAGCGGACGGCGCGCGCGCGGAGAGCGTGCGTCGAAGGCCAGAGGGGCGTCGGTCTGGGGCGTGTAGGCCCCGCGGTCGTGGTCGCTCATGAGACGATCTTTCGAAGGCGACGGGCGCGTCCGGGTCACGGATCGCCGGCACGAATCACCCGCCTCGGATTGGATTGTACCGAAGCCGAGGGCTGGGCGAAGGGCGCGCCGGGCGAAGCGGCCTCCGGCTCAGCTCCAGACCTCGAAGTTGAACAGTCGTCGGTGCTCCTCGATGGCGTAGCGATCGGTCATGCCGGCGATGTAGTCGCAGACATGCCGGGCGCGGCCGGCGTCATCGCAACTTCTTGCGCGCTCGCCCCATTCCGAGGGGAGGACAGCCGGATCGTCCATGAAAAGCCGGAACATATCGGCCAGAATGCGGCGCGCCTGACTGCGCATCCGATTGATCCGGTAGTGGCGGTACATCCTTTGGTTCAGGAAGACCCGCAGCTTCGCCAGATCCTCGAACATCGCTTGCGAAAACTGCACCAGGGGGGCGCCCAGCATCCTCACCGACTCCGGAGAATCGACCCCGGAGGCGCTGGCGCGACGTTTCGTCTCGGTGGTCACATCGGTGGCCATTTCGCCGATCATCCGGCGCACGGCCTCCAGCCGCAGCATCCGCGCGTCGATCCCGGGCAGGTCTCGGCGCACGGCGGCGATGATCGGCCCGATCAGGGGCAGAGGCTCCACCTCCTCGATCCCGAACAGGCCGGCGTCCAGGCCGTCGTCCACGTCGTGGTTGTTGTAGGCGATGTCGTCGGACAGGGCCGCCACCTGGGCCTCGGCCGAAGCGAAGGTCGACAGGCGCAGGTCATAGCCGGCGTTGTAATCGACCACGGCCTGCCAGGAAGGCTCCTCCAGCATGCCCGTCACCGGGCCGTTGTGCTTGACGATCCCCTCCACCGATTCCCAGGTCAGGTTCAGTCCGTCGAAGGCGGGATACCGGCGCTCCAGTTCGGTGAGCACCCGGAACGTCTGGACGTTGTGGTCGAAGCCCCCGTAGGCGGCCATCTGCGCGCGCAGCTCGTCCTCGCCGGCATGGCCGAAGGGCGGGTGGCCGAGGTCGTGGCCGAGCGCCAGGGCTTCGGCGAGATCGACATCGAGGCCAAGGGCGCCGGCCAGGGAGCGGGCGATCTGGGCCACCTCCAGGCTGTGGGTCAGGCGGGTGCGGTAGTGGTCGCCCTCGTGGGCGACGAACACCTGGGTCTTGTCCTTCAGCCGCCGGAACGCCGAGGCGTGGATGATCCGGTCGCGGTCGCGGGCGAAGGGGGTGCGGCTGGCGCTCTCGGCCTCCGGATGGCGCCGGCCAAGCGAGCGCAGGGGATCGGCCGCATAGGGCGCGCGGGGCGGTGGATTGAACGCCGATGCCGACATATAGCCTCCGAATACGGCGGCCCTTCCGTCGGCCGCCGCGCGCGCTCATATAGGGGCATGACCTCGCAGGCTTCCACCATGAGCACATCCGATCTGATCCTCACCCCCGCCGCGGCCAAACGGCTGCAGGAAATCGGCAAGGCCGAGGGCCGTGAGGTGATGCTGCGCGTGGCTGTCGACGGGGGCGGCTGCTCCGGCTTCCAGTACCGATTCGACCTCGTGGAGACCGCCGAGGCCGACGACCTGAAGATCGAGCGCGACGGCTCCGCCGCCCTGGTGGACGAGGTGTCGCTGGTGCTGCTGAAGGGGTCGGAGATCGATTTCGTCGACGAACTGGCCGGGGCGGAGTTCAAGGTCCGCAACCCCAACGCCAAGTCGAGCTGCGGCTGCGGGGTCAGTTTCTCGATTTAACACCCCCTCGCCGCCCCCGTTTTGCTCGGGCCTGACCCGAGCATCCAGACGCGCGGCGACCGCAAGGCAACCCCGCCTCGTCGGCGTTCCTGGATCCTCGCCACAAGGGCGAGGAAGACGGTGGCGTGTTCTGGGTGAGTGGCGACTAAGGCCGCGCGAGCTTGGCCTTGCCGGTGGGCTCCGCGTCGTCACCGCGGCGCACGCCCCACAGCAGGATGACCGGCAACGCCACATATACCGACGAATAGGTGCCGATCAGGATGCCGAACATCATGGTCACCACCAGGGAATGGAGGGCGCTCCCACCGAGGAAGAAGGCGCCGCTGAGGGCCAGCAAGGCGGTGGTGCCGGTGATCAGGGTGCGCGACAGACGCTCGTTCTCGGACAGGTCGATCACGTCCCGAAGCGGGGTCTTGCGATACTTGCGCAGGTTCTCGCGCAACCGGTCGAAGGTGATGACCTTCTCGTTCATGGAATAGCCGATCACCGTCAGCAGGGCCGCGATCGAGGTCATGGCGAACTCGATCTGCAGCACCGACAGCAGGCCGAGCGTCAGCACGATGTCGTGGAACACCGCCAGCACGGCGCCGAGGCCGAACTGCAGCTGGAAGCGGAACCAGATGTAGATCAGCATCAGGAAGATGGCGACGCCGAGGGCCATGAAGCCCGAGCGGAACAGCTCGCCGGAGACCTTCGGCCCGACCACCTCGACCCGCTTGAACTGGATGCCGGGCAGGGTCTTGGACAGCTGCTGCTTGATCCGCTCGATCTCTTCCACCGCGCTGCCCTGTTCGGTGGGGCGGAAGCGCAGCATGGCGGCGTTCGGCGCGCCGAAGCCCTGCACCTGGGCGTCATGCACCCCGATGCGGCCCAGCTCGGCGCGCAGTTCGCCGAGGGGCGCCGCGCCCGGCGTGACCACCTCGATCAGGGTGCCCCCCTTGAAGTCGATCCCAAGGTTCAGCCCCTGGGTCGCAAAGGACACGCACGAGGCGATCAGCAGGATGGCGGAGATGACGGCGGCGATGGGCGAAAAGCTCACGAACTTAAAGTGCGTGTGCGTCGGCAGGAGCTTGATCAGCGGCCAGGCCATGATGGATGTCCTCAGGCGCGGTGAAACGGCGCGTGGATGATGTACGGCGGGGCGATCCGGCGCATCAGGAGATCGGCAGTTTCTTGGCCCGCGTGGCGCGGAACCAGAAGGCGATCAGCAGCTGCGGGATCAGCAGAGCCGTGAAAAGGGAGGTCAGCACCCCGACGCTGAGGGTCCAGGCGAACCCCCGCACCGGCCCCGAGCCGAACTGGAACATGATCGCTGCGGAGATCAGCGTGGTGATGTTGGCGTCGATGATGGACACCAGAGCCCGATTGAAGCCGTGCTCCGTCGCCCACATGGCCGAGGCCCCCTCCCGCGCCTCGTCGCGCATCCGCTCGTAGATCAGCACGTTGGCGTCCACCGCCACGGCCAATGTCAGGATCAGGCCGGCGATGCCGGGCAGGGTCAGGGTCGCCTGGGTCAGGGTCAGGACGGCGACCAGCATCACCACGTTGATGACGAGGGCGATCGCCGCGAACACCCCGAACAGCCCGTAGGCCAGGATGATGAAGGCGAAGATGGCGACCGCGCCGATGGCGAGGGAGATCGAACCCGCCCGCACCGCGTCGGCGCCGAGTTCGGCCCCCACGGTGCGCTGCTCCTCCACCTTCAGCGGCGCGGGCAGCGCCCCCGACCGCAGCAAGAGGGCGAGGTCGTTGGAGCTCTGGACGGTGAAGTTCCCGCTGATCTGGCCAGACCCGCCGGTGATCGGCTCGTTGATAACGGGGGCGGAGATCACCTTGTTGTCGAGCACGATGGCGAAGCGCTTGCCGACGTTCTGGGTGGTGGCCTCGCCGAATCGGCGGGCGCCCTGACCGTTGAAGCGGAAGCTCACCACCGGGCGGCCGTACTGGTCGAAGGACGGACGAGCGTCCACCAGCATCTCGCCGGCCACCAGGATGCGCCGCTGCACCAGCACCTGCGGCTCGGCGGGGGAATCGGGTTGCTGCAGCAGCATCGAGCCCGGGGGCACGCGGCCGGCGGCGGCTTCCTCGGCAGAGACCGACTGATCCACCATCTGGAAGGTGAGCTTGGCGGTCTGGCCGATGACGTTGCGCAGGCGCTCAGGGTCGCTCTCGCCGGGCGCCTCGACGACGATCCGGTTGGTCCCCTGCTTCATGATCGAGGGTTCGCGGGTGCCGAGTTGGTCGATCCGGCGGCGGATGATCTCGATGGACTGGTCGACGGCCTTGGAAGCCTCGGCGTTGTCCGATTCGGCGACGGGGGTCAGGGTGATGCGCTGGTCGGCGCCGCGGCGGACCGTGAGGTCGCGCCCCGTCGCCGCCCCCGCCAGGGGCTGAGCCAGCTTGTCGAGGGCGACCTGCGCGCGCTGGGCATCGGCCGGGTTGGTGATCAGCACCGAAACCGCGCCGTTCGCCTGGCCGAGGCCGGTGAAGGCGATCTGCTCAGTCTGAAGGCTGCGGCGGACGTCCTCGATCAGGTTGGTTAGGCGCTCGGCCCGCAAGGCCGCCACGTCCACTTCGAGCAGGAGGTGGGAGCCCCCTTGCAGATCGAGGCCGAGATTCAGCCGCTGCTGCGGGAGGAAGCCCGGCAGGCTCCCCTGCGGCACGACATTGGGCAGCGTGAACAGGATGCCGAATACGGTCGCTAGGGCGACGATGACGACCTTCCAGGCCTTGATCCTAATCATAGCGGCCGCCCTGCGTGCGTTATCAGGACTTGGCGTCGTTGGCCGGCGCGGGCTCGCCGCGCGTACGGACGTCGGAGATCATGCCCTTGACGACCTTCACGTTGACGCCGGCGGCGATCTCCACCTGGACCTCGGCGTCCTCGACCTTGGTCACCTTGCCGATGATGCCGCTGGACAGCACGACGGTGTCGCCGCGCTTCACCGCCGCGATGGTCGCCTGATGCTCCTTGGCCCGCTTCTGCTGCGGACGGATCAGCAGGAAGTAGAACAGCACGAACAGGATAACGAGCGGAGCGAACTGGATCAGCATGTCCTGAGGCCCGCTCGGCGCCGCGCCGGCAGCTTGGGCGTAGGCGGGTGTCGCAAAAAACATAGTCTCTCCCCAGGTCGAGCAGCGGGCCACCGGTCGGCGGCCGAAACGCGAGGGCGGAAGCTATGCACTGACGCCGCGGTTTGCAACCGAACCCGCGCTTGCCAAGCTCGCACATGGCGTTAGGAAGCGGACGTGACCCAGTCCCCTGCCCCCGCCATCGATGGCGAAACCCTCGCCCGCATCGCCGCCGCCCTGGAGCGGCTGGCGCCGCCTGCACCCGCGGCCGCCGACTTCGACGGCGCCCGCCTGTTTCACTACGACGCGGATACCAAGAGCGTTTCGGCGGCCCCGGACTATCCGCTGTCCCTCGATCTGCTGGTGGGAATCGACAGCCAGAAGACCCGCTTCACCCAGAACCTGCGGCGGTTCGCCGGCGCCCTGCCGGCCAATCATGTGCTGCTGTGGGGGGTGCGGGGCACGGGCAAGAGCTCCCTGGCCAAGGCCGCGGTGATGGCGGAGTCTCAGGCCTCCCCCGACCTGCGGATGGTGGAGATCGACCGCGACGCCATCGCCGCCCTGCCCGCGCTGTTCGCCATCCTGCGGGGCAAGCCGTTCCGATTCGTGGTGCTGTGCGACGACCTGTCGTTCGAGGAAGGCGCCGCCGCGGCCAAGTCGCTGAAGTCGGCGCTGGAGGGCGGGGTCGCCGGCCCCCCTGAGAATGTACTGTTCGTGGCCACCTCCAACCGGCGCCACCTGATGCCCCGCGGCCACGACGAGAGCCGCGGCCTGCTGGCCACCGCCGAGGACGCCGAGGAGACAGTGTCGGTCTCCGACCGCTTCGGCCTGTGGATCGGCTTCCCGCCCATGGACCAGACGGCCTATCTGTCGGCCATCCGCATCTATGCGGAGAAGTTCGGGCTGGAGATCCCGGACCTGGAGCGCCGGGCCCTGCAATGGTCGCAAGGCCGCGGCGCCCGCTCGGGTCGGGTGGCCTATCAGTTCATCCGCGATCTCGCCGGCGAACTCGGCCGCCGTCTTCCATAACGCCTGGAGTCAGCGCGCGTCCTGGGTGGAGCGGGCGATCCCTTCCAGGGTCTGCGCCCGGAAGCTCACTTCGTCGGCGAGCCGACGGCACAGGTCCCTGATCCCGGCGGGATAGGCCTCTCCGCCCTCGGCGATCTCCATCGACATGGCTATGACCTGAGCCATCGCGCCTTCCAGGGCGTCGACCTGCTCCCGCCCAGCGCCCCGCGCTTCCGCCAACAGACGCGCGGCGCGCATCGAAGGCCGTTCAGTGACCGGAGCGACGACGCTCAACTGCGGTGCGTTCATCCTACTGCTCTCGACAAACAGTGCAGCGCCAGAAAGGGCGCCCTCAAGAACAGAACGGCGACGCTCGAATAGAGTTCAATTTGTCGTGTCAGTTCCGCGCAGCGTTGCTTTGGCGCCACGCTCCCCCAAACACGCCCGCAGGCGCGCCCGCCGCGAGCGTCAGCCCGGCAGGATGATGGTGGGATCTATCGGCCGCGCCTTCTCCCGCGGATTTGAAGCGTAGCGGATCTCGAAATGCAGTTGCGGCTGGTCGACGGTGCCCCCGGTCTGGCCCACCTCCCCCACGCTCTGCCCCTGGGAGACGTTGTCGCGCATCTTCACCGCCATCTTGGACAGGTGGGCGTAGGCCGTCACCCAGCCGCCGGGATGCTTGAGCAGAACGAGGTTGCCGAAGCCCGGCAGGGCGCCGGCGAACACCACCTCGCCCGCCGCGGCGGCCTTGACCGGATCGCCCGCCTTGGCGGCGATGTTCAGACCGTCGTTGCGCTGTCCTGGGCCCTTGGCCCCATAGCCGGACAGGATGTCCCCCCGGACGGGCCAGAGGAACTTGCCGCGGCCGGCGGCCGCCACCTCCTGGTCCGACACCGTCGCCACGGCCGGAGCCGGGGGCGGGAGGGTGGCGAGCGGTACGGACGGGCTGGCGCTCGGGCCGCGGGCGGTCTGGGTGGGAGTGGACGGCGTCGGCGCCGGCCGGGCCGGCGCGGCGGCGAGGCCCATGGCCATACCCGCCGGGGTCGGTCCCGTCGCGTTGGCGATCGAGCCCTGGTCGCGGGCCAGGGCCGGAAGCTGCACCGTCTGGCCGACCTTCAGCCCGGTCTCGAGGGTCATGTCGTTGAGGGTCGCCAGCGACCGTGGGTCGATGTTGAAGCGCCGCGCCACCCCGAACAGGGTGTCGCCGGGAGCCACCTGGTAGACCAGCGGCTGCGGGGCGCGCAAGCGTGTGCCCGGGGTCAGCACATAGGGCGGCTGCAGGCCGTTGATCTCGATGAGGGCCCGGACGGGCGTGCGGGTCCGCTCGGCCACGTCGAACAGGCTCTCCCCGGAGGCGACGGTGACCTCCAGGATCTGCGGCGTAGCCGGCGCAGCGGGGGCCGGCGGAACGGCGGCGCCGGGGCGAACCGGGGCAGCGGCCACGGGCGGAGGCGCCGTGCCCGGCGGGGGCGCGGCCATCGTCACCCGCGCCGAGGCGCCGATGGGCGGCAGGTCCTGCGACTGCACGGGGGTGCTCGGCCGGGCCGCCGGGGTGTCAGGGCTGGCCGGAGCCGTGGCCGGCGGCGGCGCGGGCTGCGGCCGGGCCGGGACCGGCGCGGGCGCCGTGGCGGTGCGAACAGGATAGCGGGGCTCGGAGACGCAGGCCGACAGGGCGATCCCGGCGAGGCCGATCACCGCGGTCAGGCGAATCGCACGCTGGCGCCCCGGGGCGGCGATGGTGCTGATGTCGTCGGTCATGAATGCTCCGTCGCCGGTGACAGAATCACGGCGCCCGCCCGGTCCAGTGTCCCGCGCACGCCGCCAGGGGTCAAAGCTCGCGCGCAACGCCGGCCAAAAGTGGGACGAAACGCACATCCCCCATGTTTTCTTTGCGGAACTTGCCGCCGCCAACTCCGACATAGCGCACCAAAGTCTGCACGCCCCCACGACCCACAGGCGCAACAAGTACGCCGCGAGGCTTCAGTTGCGCCAGCAGCTTCTTCGGCTCATCCGGGGCCGCGGCCGTCACCAGGATGCGATCGAACGGCGCCTGCTCGGGCCATCCCTCCCCGCCGTCGCCGAAGCGGGTGATGACATTGGCAGCGCCCACCTTCTTCAGCCGGGCCTCCGCCTCCCCCATCAGGGTGCGGTAGCGCTCCACGGTGTAGACATAGCGGGCGATGCGGGCGAGCACGGCGGTCTGGTAGCCGGAACCGGTGCCGATCTCCAGCACCCGGGACCGCCCTTCGAGGTTCAGGGCCTGGGTCATCAGGCCCACGATCAGCGGCTGGCTGATGGTCTGGCCGCAGGCGATCGGCAGGGCCGAATCCTCCCACGCCCGATCCTGGAACAGTTGTGGGACGAACAGGTCGCGAGGGGTGTGGCCGATGGCCGCCAGCACCTTGGGGTCGGTCACGCCGCCCGCCACGAGGGCGGCCAGCATCTTGGCCGGAAGGCTTTCGGGGATGGGCGCGCTGTCGTCGGCCATGTCAGCTTTGCGCCTTCTGCACGCGGGGCGGCGCGCCGCCGAGGACGCCCTTGAGCGCGTGCACCGTTTGCATGTGGGTCAGATCGATGTGGAGGGGCGTCACCGAAATCCGCCCCTCGGCGATGGCGGCCAGGTCCGTGCCCTTGTCCATGCGGGACCGGCGGCCGGTGAAGCCCAGCCAATAGTAGTTGCGGCCGCGCAGGTCCGTGCGGCGCTCGGCCTGCATATGCCCCGGGTCGCGGAAGCCCTGGCGCGTGACCTCAACCCCGGCCACCGCCTCTGTGTCGAGATCGGGGAAGTTGATGTTGATGACCACGTCCTTCGGCCAGCCGGTCTCCACCAACTTGGCGATGATGCCCGGCGCGTGGGCCTCGGCAGTGTCGTAGGCGCAGTGCTTGGCGTCGTGGAACACCTCCAGCGCCTGGGACAGGGCGATGGCGGGGATGCCCATGGCCATCCCCATCATGGCCGCCGCCACCGTGCCGGACATGCTGACGTCCTCGCCGAGGTTCTGCCCGCGGTTCACCCCAGACAGGACGAGGTCGGGCGCCGCCCCCTCGATCAGCTCGGACAGGGCCAGCATCACGCAGTCGGTGGGAGTGCCGGACACTGCGAACCGGCGGGAATCGAGGGCGCGCACCCGCACGGGCATGGAAAGGGTCAGCGAGCGGCTGGCCCCCGACTGCTCCCCCTCCGGGGCGCAGATCCACACATCGTCCGACAGCTCGGCGGCGATCCGCTCCAGCGCCCTCAGACCCTCGGCGTCGATTCCGTCGTCGTTGGTGAGGAGGATGCGCAAATCAGGGCTCGATATGGGTCATGCCGCGCATATAGGGGTGCAGGGCGTCGGGGATGGCGATGCGGCCGCTCTCGTCCTGATAGTTTTCGAGGATGGCCACAAGGGTCCGTCCCACCGCGAGCGCCGATCCGTTGAGGGTGTGCACGAAGCGCGTGCCCTTCTCCCCCGCCTTGCGGGCCCGCGCGTCCATGCGGCGGGCCTGGAAGTCGCCGCAGTTGGAGCAGGAGCTGATCTCCCGGTAGACCCCCTGCGAAGGCAACCACACCTCGATGTCGAAGGTCTTGCGGGCCGAGAAGCCCATGTCGCCCTTGCAGAGCTGCATCACCCGGTAGGCGAGGCCCAGCCGCTGCAGCACCGTCTCGGCGCAGGCGGTCATCCGCTCGTGCTCCTCGTCCGACTGCTCGGGGGTGGTGATGGATACGAGCTCGCACTTCCAGAACTGGTGCTGGCGGATGATCCCGCGGGTGTCGCGGCCCGAGGCGCCGGCCTCCAGGCGGAAGCACGGGGTCAGCGCCGTCATGCGCCAGGGCAGCTCCTCCTCGCCGATGATCTGCTCGCGGGCGAGGTTGGTGAGGGAAACCTCCGCGGTGGGAATCAGCCAGCGGCCATCGGTGGTGCCGAACTGGTCGTCGCGGAACTTGGGCAGTTGGCCGGTGCCGAACATGGCCTCGTCCCGCACCAGCAGCGGGGGCGACACCTCGGTGTAGCCGAACTCGCCGGTGTGTGTGTCGAGCATGAACTGCCCCAGCGCCCGCTCCAGCCGGGCGAGCTGGCCCTTGATGGCCACGAAGCGCGCGCCGGACATGCGGGCGGCGCCCTCGAAATCCATCATGCCGAGGGCCTCGCCCAGGGCCACGTGATCTTTCGGATCGTTCAGCCGCGGCGGCTCGCCGACCCGGCGCAGCTCCACATTGCCGTGCTCGTCCTCCCCGTCCGGCACGTCGGCGGCGGGCAGATTGGGCAGGGCCGCCAGCAGATCGCGCAGGGCCGCGCCGTGGGCGGCCTCCGCCTCGGCCTGGGCTGCCATCTCGCCCTTGAGGGCCTCGACCTCGGCCATCAGCTCGGCGGCGCGTTCCTCGTTCTTCTGCGCCTTGGCGGCGCCGATCAGCTTTGACGCGTCGTTGCGGCGGCTCTGGGCCGCCTGCAAGGCGGTCTGGGCGGCGCGCAGGGCCGCGTCCGTCGCCAGGATGGCGTCCACCTTGCCGCCGGCGTCGTCGACGCCACGGGACGCCCAAGCCCGGCGATAGGCTTCGGATTCGTCTCGGATGGCCTTGACGTCATGCATGGGTGAGGACTCGCCGGGCGCGGGGGATGGGCCGCCTGTTTACGGTGCGTTCGCCATGGCGCCAAGCGGTGCGGCGTGGCCGCCTCCCCCTTCCCCCCCCGCTTTGCGGGGGAGGTAAAACGCGACGACTAGTTTTACCCGACCAGCGCCCGCTCTTCCCGCTCGGCCTTGGCCCGGCGCAACTGCATCAGCCGCACGCACCAGATGGAGGCCTCGTAGAGAAGGTAGATGGGCACCGCCAGCATGATCTGGCTGAGCGGATCCGGCGGAGTGACGATGGCCGCCACGAACACGATCAGCACGATGGCGTACCGCCGGAACTTGGAAAGCTGCTCCCCGGTCACTAGGCCCGCAAGCCCAGCCAGCGAAAGCACCACCGGCAACTGGAAGCAGAGGCCGAAGGCCAGAAGCAGCTTGGTGACCAGCTCCAGGTAGTCCGACACCTTGGGTAAGAGCTCGACCTGGATGTTGCCGCCGATGATCTGCTGCGACAGGGAGAACCACAGGACGAACGGCAGCATGATGTAATAGACCATCGCCGCCCCCAGCACGAACAGCACGGGCGAGGCGATCAGGAAGGGCAGGAAGGCCCCCCGCTCCTTCTTGTAGAGCCCCGGCGCCACGAACCGATAGAGCTGGAAGGCCAGGATCGGGAAGGTGATGACCACCGCCCCGAAGCCCGCGAGCTTCATCTTGGTGAAAAAGAACTCCAGCGGCGCAGTAAAGACGAGCTTCAGACCCTGGGGGTTTTCGGGCAGCGGCGTGACGCCGGTCATGGCGAACAACAGGTCGAAGGGCCCGTGGGCGTGACCGGTCTTCTGCTGGGCGAGCAACGCCGCCGCCACCTCGAACGGGTGAAGCAGAAAGAGATAGATCTGCTGGGCGAAGAAGAAGCAGGCGAAGAAGCCCACGACCAGCGCGCCGACACAGATGATCAGCCGGCTGCGCAGTTCGTTCAAATGATCGAGCAGAGGCGCGCGGGAGGCCTCGATTTCGTCTTCGTCGCTCACCCGGCCTGCTCCGTCGTGGCCTTGGGCTTACGGACACGCTTTGGTTTGGCCGGCGCGTCAGCCTCGGCGGCGGGCGCAGTCTCGGCCTTGGGCTTGCGGACGCGCTTGGGCTTGGCGGGCTCGGCCGCAGCTGCAGGCGCGGTCTCCGCAGGGGTCGCGTGCGGATCGAGCTGGAAGGCGTCGGCCGCGTCATGCACCGGCGGCACAGGCGTCTCCAAGGCGGGCGTCTCCAGCGATTGCGGCTCCAGGCCCCTCTGGAACGACTGGAACTCGGCCTCCAGCTCGTGGGCGATGGAAGGAGCGCTCGGCACGCCATGGCGCAGGGCCTCAACCTCCTTGCGCAGTTCGTCCAGCTCCGACTGGCGGGCCAACTCGTCGAAGCTCGCGCGGAACTCGGACGCCAGCCCGCGCATCTTGGACACGAACTGTCCAAGCTTGCGGAACAGGATCGGCAGATCCTTCGGCCCCACCACGATCAGAGCGACCGCGGCGACGAGCAGAAGTTCTAATGCGCCGGCTTCCGGCAACATGCAGCGATGCCTTGGTTAGGCGGGCCTTAGCGCGGCCCGGAAAGGACGAGGACGGGTCGGATCAGCGCTTGGCGTCTTCGCGCTCACGCTCGCGCTGACGTTCCTTCTCGGCGTCGAGCTGCAGCGAAGCCGTACGGGACGCGTCGGAAGTGTTCGTATCATCGTCGCCCTTCAGGCCGTCCTTGAAGGCGCGGATGCCCTTGGCGGCGTCGCCCATCAGACCGGACAGCTTGCCGCGACCGCCGAACAGCAGTGCGACCACCGCCAGCACGATCACCCAATGCCAGATGCTCAAGCTACCCATGGCCCAGAACCTCCACACTCGTCGTAGCGCCCATGCGGGGCGCGTCGTTGCCCCGAATATAGGCCGACGCGCGCCGCCGCGCCAATTGCAGGGCGTCGCAGGCTGCTCATAGGCGGTTCGCGCGCGGCGGTCACGACAGAATAACGCGGCGCCGGTCAGTCGGCGGCCGGCTCTTGCTTCGCGGGCGGCGCCTTGCGGCGGCGCAGGTTGTCCCGCAGGGCCTTGGCGAGGCGGGCCTCGCGGGGGTCCTGGGGCGGTTTGGGCTTGGCGTCGCGATCTTCCATCCCTGGACGCTATCCAGGGCCGCCGCCGGGCTCAAGCCGGCTCAGTTCTTCCATTCGGGAGCGATGCGCCAGCCGACGCCCGGCAGGGTCTCGATCACATTAGGGCCGAGCTTCTTGCGCAGCTTGCAGAGCAGCACGTCGACGATCTTCACATTGCGCTCGTTGACGTGGTCCCGGGCGGGGATTGCGGCTTCCAGGGTGTAGCGGTCGACAGCCCGCGGGCGGGCGGACATCAGGCGGGTCAGAAGGGCGGCCTCCCCGCGGGTCAGCTTGTGTTGGACCATCAGCGCGATCTCCTGGGAATCAGGTTCGTCCAGGCACAGGCGCTGACGGAGCATGGCGACTTCGGCATGCAGCTTGGCGTTCTCGGCCTCCAGGGCCGCCGCCATGGCGGACAAAGACATACGGTTACTAATCCCCGACTCGGACTTGCCGGACTCAGTCGGCGAACCGGTTCCAAGTCTGGCCAACGCACCCACCCCTTTCGACGTCCCCTGCCTGTAGCGCTTCATGGCTAATTGCAGCGCCAAAATGGCCGCGGACGGGCCAAACCGGGGCGCGCCCCCTGCCCTAGCGCCCGTCGGGGAGGCGCAACCCGAGCAATTGCAAGGAATAGCGACGCTTGGGGCGCCAAAACGTCGCGGGGAGGATATTTCGCCGCCTGGGCCGCCCTCGCCTTCAAGCGCCGCGCGAAGCGTCACGCGCGACCGGCTGATTCCGCTCGCGATTCGCGCGGAAGCCGTGGGCGGAAGGACCGGATATGGAGTGGGAGGAGAAGTGGTCTCCCCCAGAGCCCTCTAGGGGCCTGGGGGAGATGGTGCCGCCGGACAGGATTGAACTGTCGACCTCAGCCTTACCAAGGATGCGCTCTACCACTGAGCTACGGCGGCGGGGAGCCGGGCTAATAGCCAATCGCCGGCTGGAGGGAAAGCGAATTTCCCAGAAAATTTCAGGCCGCTACGGACAGACGCTCCGTGAAGGCCGCATCGGTCTTGGCGCGCACTTCCTCGACCGTCACGCCGGGGGCGAGTTCGATCAGGGTCGCGCCGCCATTTCCCTTCTTGTCGATCTCGAACACCGCCAGATCGGTGATGACGAGGTCCACCACCCGCGCGCCCGTGAGCGGCAGGGTGCATGTCTTGAGGAATTTGGGGCCGCCGGACTTCTCCACGTGCTCCATCACCACCACCACCCGCTTCACGCCGGCGACGAGGTCCATGGCGCCGCCCATGCCCTTCACCATCTTGCCGGGCACGGTCCAGTTGGCGAGGTCGCCGTTCTCGGCCACCTGCATGGCGCCGAGAATCGACAGGTTGATGTGGCCGCCGCGAATCATCGCGAACGAATCGGCGGACGAGAAGAAGCTGGAGGTCGGCAGCTCGGTGATGGTCTGCTTGCCGGCGTTGATCAGGTCGGCGTCCTCCTCCCCCTCGTAGGGGAAGGGCCCCATGCCCAGCATGCCGTTCTCGCTCTGCAGGGTCACATGCACCCCATCGGGGATGTAGTTGGCCACCAGGGTCGGGATGCCGATGCCGAGGTTGACGTAATAGCCGTCGCGCAGCTCCTGGGCCGCGCGGGCCGCGATCTGGTCTCTTGTCCAGGCCATGGTCAGACCTCCGTTCCGGTAGCCGCAAGGGCCGCGTCAGGGCGCGGGCGCGTGGTGCGCCGTTCGATCAGCTTCTGATAGTTCGACCCCTGGATGATGCGGTCGACATAGATGCCGGGGGTGTGGATGGAGTCAGGCTCCAGTTCGCCGGGTTCGACCAGATGCTCGACCTCGGCCACGGTGAACTTGCCGGCGGTGGCCATCACGGGGTTGAAGTTGCGAGCGGTCTTGCGGAACACGAGGTTGCCCTCGGTGTCGCCCTTCCACGCCTTGACCATGGAAAGGTCGGCGGTGAGCCCGCGCTCCATCACATACCATTCGCCGTCGAACTCCCGGGTCTCCTTGCCCTCGGCCACCACCGTGCCGTAGCCGGTCTTGGTGAAGAAGGCCGGGATACCTGCCCCGCCGGCGCGGATACGCTCGGCCAGGGTGCCCTGGGGGTTCAGCTCCAGCTCCAGGTCGCCGGACAGATAGAGCTGCTCGAACAGCTTGTTCTCGCCCACGTAGGACGAGATCATCTTCCTGATCTGGCCGTTGTTGAGCAGCATCCACAGGCCGAACCCATCGGCGCCGCAGTTGTTGGAAATGACGGTGAGGTTCTTGACCCCCGCCTCCTTGACCGCGGGGATCAGCATCTCCGGATTGCCTGATAGACCGAAGCCGCCGGACATGATGGTCATGCCGTCGAACAGCAGCCCTTCCAGCGCGGACGCAGCGTCCGGATAGACCTTGCGGCTCATGGCGTTCCCTTTGTTGGCCTCGCCTCAGGTCTCGCTCAGGACGCGGCGGTTTTCAACCTTGCTTTCGCAGTGCGGCAGCATGTGAAGCGCGACGTGCGGAACCGCCGCAAAGGCTCAGCGCGACGGGGCGGCCGGGACGACGCTGGTGGTCGAGGTGGTGGTGGTGGTCACTGTCGGGGCCGGCCGCGCGCGCGGCGCCGGGGCCGTCTGGTCGGCCCAGGCCGTGAGCTCTCCCAGCACCTTCTCCACCGCCTTGTCGTAGCTGACCGAGATGGCGCTCACCCGGTTGTCCGCGGCCCGGTCCTGGGCGCTGAACACCCGCTCGCCGAGAATCTGACCATCCAGGCCGCTGATCCGCCCGCGGACGGAGACCACCACCAGGGGCGCCAGCCCCTGGCCCTGATCGTAGCGCGCCTCGAAGGTGCGCACGTCGACCCTCAGGAAGCCGGCCCCCGCCGCCAGCTCTCCGCGGGACAGCAGCCGCGTCCGCGAGCCCCGCGTGTCAAAGCTCTCGTGCAGGGCCTCCTGGAACAACTGGGCCGCGGGCGAGACCCAGCGGGCCTCGGCGATATAGGCCGCCTGGCCCCCGGTGACGGTGAGCATCTGGTCTCCGCCCACCGCGCGCGGGAAAGTCACCGTCTGCAGGACGAGCGCCGTCGTGGGCTGCCCAGCCGGCGGGGGCGCGTCGGCCGCCGACACCCCGAAGCGATAGAGCTGCGCCGGCTCGCTCTTCGGCAACAGCGAGACGCAGGCCGACAGGCCGAGGGCGAGGACCAGCGCCCCAAGGGGCGCCGCTTTGTGGGACAGGCTCACGGCTTCACCTCGATGGTCTTGGCGGGCGCCTTGCCGATCAGCCCGCTGGGGTTCTTCTCGATCTCGTCCACCAGCCGTCCGAGGGACTCGGCGGCGGTCTGCAGGCTGATGACGGAGGCGGTGATCTGCGGCAGCCCGGTCGTGGCGAACTCATGGGTCGGCCCCTGCAGGGTGCTGACCATGCCCCGGGCCTCGGTCGCCGCCTGCTTCATCTCCGCAGCGGCGTCGCCCAGGTTGCCGAGCAGGCGCTTGGCGTCCTCGTTGACGAGCTTGTCGGAGGAGTCCGCCAGCTTGGCGATCTTCTGGTTGGTCTGGTCGAGGTTGATCACCAGCTTGTCCAGGTCCTGGAACAGAGCCTTGTTGCCCTTGAACTCGGCGGTGACCTCTTCGATGTTCTTGAAGGTTCCGGCCACGCTCTTGATGTTGTCGTCTGACAGCAGCTTGTTCACCCGGTCGAGGGCGTCCACCGCCCGCGCCAGCACGGTCCCTCCCCCTTCCAGCAGGCTTTCCAACTGGCCGCGTTTGGAGCGGATCACCGGGGTGCGGTTGTCCGGCGTCACGTCCTTCAGCAGGGGCCGGGTGATGGTGCCGGCGCTGATCTGGATATAGTTGACGCCGGTGATCCCCAGGGGCTCCAGGGTGGCGAAGGAGTCTACGCGGATCGGCGCCTCGGAACTGACCCTTGCCCGCGCCACCACCCGGTTCGGATTGGTGCGGTCGAGGGACAGCTTGGTCACCTCGCCGATGCGGATGCCGTTGAAGTAGACCTCGCCCCCCGACGACAGGCCGCGCACAGGCCCGGCGAAGTCGACGTCGTATTCGTCGTACTGCTGGGAGAACTGGGCGCGGGCCAGCCAGACGGCGAAAACCGCGAGACCGATCAGCAGCAGGGTGGAGACCAGCCCCACCACGGCGTAGTTGGCGTTGCGTTCCATCAGGCGTGTGTCCTTTCTACGCCCTCGGTATAGGCGGCGGCCCGTCCGCGCGGCCCCAGGAAGTACTCCTGGATCCACGGGTGCGAGGATTTCTCGAGTTCGGCGATCGGCGCGACCTCCACCACCTTCTTGTCCGCGATCACGGCGACCCGGTCGCAGACGGCATAGAGGCTGTCGAGGTCGTGGGTGATCATGAACACCGTCAGGCCCAGCACATCGGACAGGTTGCGGATCAGGGCGTCGAACTTCTCCGCCCCGATGGGATCGAGCCCGGCGGTGGGCTCGTCGAGGAACAGCAGCTCGGGGTCGAGGGCGATGGCGCGGGCGAGCGCCACCCGCTTGCGCATCCCCCCCGACAGCTCCGCCGGCATCAGCCGGCCCACCCCGGGGGGCAGCCCGGCCATGTTGAGCTTCAGATCGGCAAGGTCGTCCGCCGCCGCCCGCGGCAGATGGGTGTGCTCGCGCATGGGGGCGGCGACATTCTCGCGCACGGTGAGGGCGGAGAACAGGGCCCCGCTCTGGAACAGCACGCCCCAGCGAGCCTCCACCTCGCGGCGCTTGCGTTCGGACGCGGTCAGCATATCGACCCCCAGCACCTTGATCTTGCCCGCATTGGGCCTGCGCAGGCCGAGGATGGTGTTGAGCAGTACGGACTTGCCCGAGCCCGAGCCGCCGACCACCCCCAGCACCTCCCCCTGGCGCACCGTGAGGTCGAGGCCGTCGTGAATCACATTGTCGCCGAACGCCGACACGAGGCCCTTCACCTCCACCGCCGCGGCGGCGCTGTCGTCCGGCGGCGGGCGGCGGGCGACCTGATCCGGCGCTGCGGGGATCGGATCGGTCATTGGTTCAACTGCATGAAAACGAGGGCGAAGATCGCATCGAGGATGATGATGGCGAACAGCGACTGCACCACCGAAGTCGTCACCCGCCGGCCGAGCTGTTCCACGTCGCCGCCCACCTCCAGCCCCTGGCGGCAGCCGATGGAGGCGATGACGATGGCGAACACCGGCGCCTTCACCATGCCGATCCAGAAATGCCTCAGGCCGACGTTGTCGAGCAGCCGCTGGAAGAAGAAGGTCGGCGACAGGTCGAGCAAGGTCCAGGTGACCAGCAGCCCCCCCGCCAGCCCCGCCAGCACCGCCACGAAGGTCAGCAACGGGGTCATCAGCAGCATGGCGATGAAACGCGGCATGATCAGCGCCTCATAGGGGCTGACCCCCATCACGCTGATGGCGTCGACCTCCTGGTTCATCTTCATGGCGCCGAGCTCGGCGGCGAAGCTGGAGCCGGAGCGGCCGGCGAGGATGACCGCGGTGATCAGCACCCCGAACTCACGCAGCACGCCGATCCCAATCATCTCGACCGTGAAGATCTGGGCGCCGAACTGGGCCAACAGATCCGCGCCGAGGAAGGCCAGGGTGGCGCCGACGAAGAAGTTGGTGCTGGCGACAATGGGCAGGGCGTCGAGCCCCGCCCGCTCCATCAGCGAGACGGTGGGCGCCAGACGCAGGCGGCGCGGATTGAGCAGGGTGCGCAACAGGGCGACCTGCAGCGCGCCATAGAAGGCGAAGGTGCGCCACAATTCCCCGCCGAAACCGGAGACGCCGTGGCCCATGCGGATGAGGAAGCCGTAGATGGGATCGAGGCCGCCGCGCGGCGGCCGCATGGCCGGCAGGCTGCGCTCCACCAGGGCGACGAGATGGACGGCGTCGGGGCGATCCTGGAGCCCGGGCGCTTCCGCGTTCAGACCGAGGCCCCGCACCAGCGCCAGGGCGCCCGCCGTGTCGATCCGCCCGAGATCGGACAGGTCGAGGGCGATGTCGCCGCCGCCCTTGCGCAACCCGGCCAGACGTATTCCGGCGCGCCCGAGGCCCGCCGAGGTCCAGTCCCCGCTAAGCGCAAGGGCGCCCTCCGCTCCGCGGTCGAGCTTGAAGTCGGCTGGTTTATCCATGCCCCTCGTGACCGAAGCCAATGCCGCCCGCCGGACCGGCCTGCGCAAGCAGACCCTGCACGGCCTCCCGTAGCTTGGCAATTCGCAGCGCGCGATCCGGTTCCATGGGAACGCCCGCGCCGCCGAGCCGGTTACCCTGTTGCGCCGCCCCGGCCTGCGGCCGCGCTTGTGGACGAAAACCATGTTAAACATACCGATGCAGGCCGACATCATGAGGGTGCGATGAAACACACGCTGAGCCGCCTTGCCGTCGTCGCCGCCTTAATGGCGCCCGCCGCGGCCCTCGCCCACCACGGCTGGTCGGGCTACGAGCCCACCAAGCTGACGACCCTGGAGGCCCCGATCCAGGCGGTGCGCTACACCAACCCGCACGCCGAGATCGACCTGACGGTGAACGGCCAGAAGTGGCTCGTCACCCTCGCCCCGCTGCAACGGATGGAAGCCCGCGGCATGACCGAGAGCGTGCTCAAGGTCGGCCAGACGGTGAAGGTGGAGGGCGCGCGCAGCCTCACCCCCGGCCGCTACGAGATCAAGGCGGAGCGAATCGCCATCAACGGCAAGTCGGCCGAAATCCGCCGCTAAGCCGAAATCCGCCGCCAGATGGAGGCGTTAGCCCTCGCTCTTGAAGGCTCGGCGCTGGGCTCCGGCCTGCGCCGATCTCTGGTCCTGTATCCGGCGGTCAACCTCGTCCACCTGACGGGGCTGGTGATGCTCGTCGGCGGCATCGGGCTGCTGGACCTGCGCATCCTCGGGTTCGGCCGCACCGTGCCCCTCGTCGCCTTGTCGCGCTTCGTCACGCCCATCGCCATCACTGGGCTGCTGCTGATGGCGGCCAGCGGCGTGCTGATGCTCGCCCCGGACGCGTCGGGGCTGATCCGGTCTCCCCTGTTCCTCGCCAAGATGACCCTGGTGGCCGTGGGCGTGATCAACGCCCTGCTCTTCCGCCGCCTGTTCGGCCACCTGGAACGCGCCCCCGGCCGAGCCCGCCTGATGGCGCTCGGCTCGCTGGCGATCTGGCTGACCGTCGCCGGGCTGGGGCGATGGGTAGGGTATGTCTGAGCCATCCATCTCCCCCTGCGGGGAGAAGGAATTTCAGTCCGCCTTCTCCGCCGCCAGGGCCGCGTGCGCCGCGGCGAGCCGAGCGATCGGCGTGCGGTAGGGGGAGCAGGACACGTAATCCAGCCCCACCGCCTCGCAGAAGGCGATGGAGGCCGGGTCGCCCCCGTGTTCGCCGCAGATGCCGAGCTTGATGTCCGGACGGGTCTTACGACCCCGCTCGGCGGCGATGCGGATCAGGTCCCCTACCCCTTCCTGGTCCAGGGTGACGAAGGGGTCCTTCTCGAAGATGCCTTTGCGCAGATAGGCGTCGAGGAAGCGCCCGGAATCGTCGCGGCTGATGCCGAAGGTGGTCTGGGTCAGGTCATTGGTGCCGAAGGAGAAGAACTCGGCATATTCGGCAAGATCGTCGGCCCGCAGCGCCGCCCGCGGCAGCTCGATCATGGTGCCGACCTTGTAGGCCACCTTCACACCCTTCTCGGCCATCACCGCCTCGGCGGTGCGGTCGGTCAGTTCGCGCAGGAACTTCATCTCCTCCTTCTTGGCGACGAGGGGATGCATGACCTCAGGCTCGGGGGCGTCGCCCTTGGCAGCGATCTCGCAGGCGGCCTCGAAGATGGCCCGCACCTGCATCTCGTAGATTTCGGGGAAGGCCACCCCAAGGCGGCAGCCGCGCCAGCCCAGCATGGGGTTGGTCTCGTGCAGTTCCTCGGCCCGGCGCGCCAGCTTGGCGGGGTCGACGCCCGAGGCGGCGGCCAGGGTGTTCATCTCCTCCTCGGTGCGCGGCAGGAACTCGTGCAGCGGCGGGTCGAGCAGGCGGATGGTGACGGGCAGACCGGCCATCACCGTGAACAACTCGATGAAGTCGGCCCGCTGCATCGGCAGGATCTTGGCCAGCGCCGTGCGCCGGCCCTTCTCGTCGTCGGCAAGGATCATCTCGCGCACCGCGGCGATGCGGTCGGCCTCGAAGAACATGTGCTCGGTACGGCACAGGCCGATGCCCTCGGCGCCGAAGCTGCGGGCGGTGCGGGCGTCGAGCGGGGTCTCGGCGTTGGCGCGGATCTTCAGGCGGCGGAAGCGGTCGGCCCAGGCCATCAGCTTGCCGAAGTCCCCGGAGAGCTCCGGCTCCACCATCTGGACGGCGCCGGCCAGCACTTCGCCGGTGGAGCCGTCGATGGTGACGATGTCGCCGACCTTGAAGGTGCGGCCGCGGGCGCGCATCTCGCCCTTGGCCTCGTCGATATGCAGTTCGCCGGCGCCGGAGACGCAAGGGCGGCCCATGCCGCGGGCCACCACGGCGGCGTGGCTGGTCATGCCCCCGCGGGCGGTGATGACGCCGCGGGCGGCGTGCATGCCGTGGATGTCCTCCGGCGAGGTCTCCTCGCGAACCAGGATCACCGACTCGCCGATGGTCCCCAGCCGCTCGGCCTCCGCCGAGGTCAGCACGATCCGGCCCACCGCCGCGCCGGGCGAGGCGGGCAGGCCCACCGCCACCACGTCGCGCACCGCCTTGGGGTCGATGGCCGGGTGCAGCAGTTGGTCGAGGGACGCGGGCTCGACGCGGGAGACGGCCTCCTTCTCGGAGATCACCCCTTCGTCGACGAGATCGCAGGCGACTTTCAGCGCCGCCTTGGCGGTGCGCTTGCCGTTGCGGGTCTGCAGCATGAAGAGACGGCCCTGTTCGACCGTGAATTCAATGTCTTGCATGTCGCGGTAGTGGCGCTCCAGCCGTTCCACCACGGCCTTGAACTGCCCGAACACCTCCGGCATGGCCTCTTCCATGGAGAGAGAGGTTTCCCCCATCTCCTCACGGGCGGCGCGGGTCAGGGCCTGAGGCGTGCGGATGCCGGCCACCACGTCCTCGCCCTGGGCGTTGATCAGGAACTCGCCGTAGAGCCGGTTCTCGCCGGTGGACGGGTTGCGGGTGAAAGCGACCCCCGTGGCGGAGGTCTCGCCCATGTTGCCGAACACCATGGACTGGACGTTGACCGCTGTGCCCCAGCTTTCGGGGATGTCGTGCATGCGGCGATAGAACTTCGCCCGGTCGTTCATCCAGCTATCGAACACCGCGCCCACCGCGCCCCAGAGCTGGGCGTGCGGATCCTGCGGGAAGGGCGAGCCCAGCTCGCGTTGGACGACGGCCTTGTACTCGCTGACTACGGCCTCCCAGTCGTCGGCCGAAAGCGCTGTATCTACAGTGACGTAGAGCCGATCCTTGTGATCGTCGAGCACCTCTTCGAAGAGGTTGTGCTCAATGCCCAGCACCACGTTGGAATACATCTGGATGAAGCGGCGATAGGAATCGAAGGCAAACCGCCGGTCGCCGGACAGGGCCGCCAGCCCCGCCACCGTCTCGTCGTTGAGGCCGAGGTTGAGGACGGTGTCCATCATGCCGGGCATCGAGGCCCGCGCCCCGGAGCGCACCGAGACCAGCAAGGGGTTGGCCGGATCGCCGAACTTCTTGCCGGTCAGGGCCTCCACCTTGGCCAGCCCGGCCTTCACCTGCGGATCGAGGTCGGCGGGATAGGCGCGGCCGTTGCTGTAGAAGTGGACGCAGGCCTCGGTGGTGATGGTGAAGCCCGGCGGCACAGGCAGGCCGAGGGCGCTCATCTCCGCCAGGTTGGCGCCCTTGCCCCCCAGCAGGTTCTTCATGGCGGCGTCGCCGTCGGCGCCGCCCCCGCCGAAGGAATAGACCCAACGGGTGTCGCTCATGAGTCGCCCCTTAGATCACGAGGGTTTTGGACGAAGCCGTCCAAAACCCAAACGTGATCGCTTCTAGTGGTTGGAGCATGATGTCGTCCGAAAACCGCTTCACACTTTTCGGCATCGTGCTCGCCCGTCTTGTTCAGCCCGCGATCAGCGAGAAGTCAGCCACCTGCGCCGCCGCATCCTTCACCTGGGTCAGCAGCCGCAAGCGGTTCAGCCGTATCGCAGGGTCCGAATCGTTGACCAGCACCTTATCGAAGAAGGCGTCCACCGGCCCGCGGAGCGCCGCGAGGGCCGCCATGGCGCCTACGAAATCCTCAGCCTCCAGGCGGGGGCCGAGCGCCTGGGTCGCCTGATGGATGGCGGCGATCAGCGCCCGCTCCTCGTCCACCGTGGCCAGCCGCAGGTCGACCATGCCCGCCAGACTCTCGCCGGGGTTCTTCTTGGCCTCGGCCTTCAGGATGTTCACCGCGCGGCGATACCCCGCCAGCAGGTTGGCTCCGTCGTCGGTCTTGAGGAAGCCGTCGAGGGCCTCCACCCGGGCGACGATGCGCACGAGGTCGTCGTCGCCCAGGGCGAACACCGCATCCACCAGATCGTGCCGGGCGCCCTGATCGCGCAGCAGCACCTTTAGCCGGTCGGCGAAGAAGGCCGGCAATTGTCGTGCTGCGCCAAGGAGTTCGTCGGCGATCTTCTCCGGATTTACCGCATCCACCACGGCGTTGGCCACCGCGTCCGCCCCGAAGGTCTTGGACAGGGATGGCGTGACCGGATTGGACCCCGGCTGCAGGCTGGTGGCCTTGGCCCGGGCGATGGCGTCGGCGACGCCGGACACCATGGTCTGCAGATGCGGCCCCTCGATCAGCCGCATCCGCACCTTGTTGGCGAGGATGATGCGGATCACCCCAAGCGCCGCACGGCGCAGGGCGTAGGGGTCTTTCGAACCGGTCGGCTTCTCGTCGATGGCGAAGAAGCCCATGAGCGTGTCGAGCTTGTCGGCCAGCGCCACCGCCACCGTCACCGGCGCGGTGGGCACGCTGTCGCCGGGGCCCAGGGGCTTGTAGTGGTCGCGGACCGCATCGGCCACCTCGGCGTCCAGGCCGAAGGCCCTGGCGTAATATCCGCCCATAACCCCTTGAAGTTCCGGGAACTCTCCCACCATGCCGGAGGTGAGGTCGGCCTTGGCCAGCTTGGCCGCCTCCGCCGCCTTTTCCGCCTGTTCGGGGGTGCAGCCGACCAGGGGCGCCAGCTCCCGGGCCAGGGCCGCGAGGCGCTGGGTGCGCTCGAACATGGTGCCGAGCTTGGCGTGGAAGGTCACGCCCTGCAGCTTTTCCAGCCAGCGGCCGAAGCCACCGTTCTTTTTGTCCTCGTCCCAGAAGAAGCGGGCGTCGTTCAGGCGAGCCGACAGAACGCGGGCGTTGCCGGCGGCCAGCGCCCCGCCCCCGTCGATCGCCTCGATATTGGCGACCAGCAGGAAGCGCGGCGCGAGCCCACCGGTCTTCGGGTCGCGCACGGCGAAATACTTCTGGTGGGTGCGCATGGAGGTGCGGATCACCTCCGGCGGCAGGTCGAGAAAGCTGGGGTCCATGGTCCCCAACACAGGAACCGGCCATTCGGCGAGGCCGCTCACCTCATCCAGCAGCCCCTCGTCCTCGACTAGTTCCAAGCCTTCGGCGGCGCAGAGCGCCCGCGCCCGGTCCTGGATGATCGCCTTCCGCGTCTCAGCCTCGAGCACCACGTGGTGGGCGCGTAGGGAGCCCGCGTAGTCGGCGAAGTCCGACACCTCGAAAGCGCCGGCGTTTCCGCCCATGAAGCGGTGGCCCTCGGTGACCTTGCCGCTGGCGACGCCTTCGATTTCGAAGGGCACCACCTGACCGTCGAACAGGGCGATGATCCGCTTGAGCGGCCGCACCCAGCGGAAGGTCCCCCGGCCCCAGCGCATCGACTTCGGCCAGGGGAAGCCCCGCAGGATCTCCCCCAGCATGTCGGCGACGATCTCAGGCGTAGGGCGGCCCGGCTTGTCGATCCTGGCGAAATAGAGCCCGTCCCGCTCGACCAGCGCCTCGCGGGCGAGGCTGGTGGAGCGCAGGAAGCCCTCGATGGCGGCGTCGGGGGAGCCGACGCGCGGGCCCTTGCGTTCCTCGGTGCGCGCTTCCTGCGCCGCGGGCAGGCCTTCGACCACCAGGGTCAGTCGCCGCGGGCCGGCGAAGCTCTTGAGGCTGTCGAACGCCAGCCCGGCGGCGTCGAGCCGCTCCTTGGCCATACGCGCCAGATCACGGGCTGCAGCGGACTGCATCCGCGCGGGAATCTCTTCGGAGAAAAGTTCAATGAGGAGTTGGGGCATGTCAGGCTGCCGTTTCCAAGGCCACCCAGGCCTGGGCGCAGGCTTTGCAGAGATCGCGGATGCGGCCGATGTAGCTCTGGCGCTCGGCGACGGCGATGGCGCCTCTGGCGTCCATCAGGTTGAACAGGTGGCTGGCCTTCAGCACATGGTCATAGGCCGGCAGCACCAGGGGCTGGCTCGCCGCCAGGCCGAGCAGGCGCGGCACCTGGCGCTCCATGTCCTCGAACTGGCGCTTCAGGGTGTCGACGTCGGCGGCCTCGAAGTTGAAGGCCGACATCTGCTTCTCGTTCTGCAGGAACACCTCGCCATAGGTGACGCCGGCCTTGTTGAACTTCAGGTCATAGACCCGGTCCACGCCCTGCACATACATGGCCAGCCGCTCGAGGCCGTAGGTCAGCTCCCCCGCCACCGGGTCGACGTCGAGGCCGCCCACCTGCTGAAAGTAGGTGTACTGGCTCACCTCCATCCCGTCGCACCACACCTCCCAGCCGAGGCCCCAGGCGCCCACGGTGGGGTTCTCCCAGTCGTCCTCGACGAATCGGATGTCGTGCAGGGTCGGATCGATGCCGATGGCCTTCAGTGACCCGAGGTAGAGGTCCTGCATGTCCGGCGGATTCGGCTTCAGGATCACCTGATACTGGTAATAGTGCTGCAGCCGGTTGGGGTTCTCCCCATAGCGGCCGTCGCCCGGACGACGGGACGGCTGCACATAGGCGGCGTTCCAGGTCTTTGGACCCAGGGCCCGCAGAACGGTGGCCGGATGCAGCGTGCCGGCGCCGACCTCCACGTCATAGGGCTGCAGGATCAGACAGCCACGGTCGCTCCAATAGCTGTGCAGCGTCAGGATGAGGTCCTGAAACGAGAGGGGTTCTGGGGTCATGGCCGTCTGGAGGTGGGCGGGCTTGGGAGGGGCCCGAAATAAGGACGGCGGACCATAGGGCCCGCCGTCCGGTCGATCAAGCTGACCGCCAGGGTTAGGCGGAGGGAGCCTGCAGGACCTTGTCCACCACGTAGATGGAGCCGTTGGAGGCGGCGACCCCCGACTGAACCACGGTGGCGCTGTCGTTGACCTTCACCGCGCCGTTGGAGCCGTCGACGTTGATGGCGGTGTTCACGATGGAGGGGATCGGCCCCTTCTTACCCACGACTTGGTCCTTGGGCACATTGGCGTTGACCATGTGGTAGGCGACCATCTGCTGCAGCTGGCGGGCGTTCTCCGCCTTCAGCAGGTTGTCGAGGGTGCCGGCCGGCAGGGCCGCGAAGGCGTCGTCGGTGGGGGCGAAGATAGTGAGCTTGCGGGCCGGATCGGCCAGCAGGCCGGCGAGGCCGGTCTTCTCGAGGGCGGTCACCAAGGTGGTGAACTTACCCGAGGCCTTCAGGTTGGCGACGATGTCCGCCGAAGGATTCGGGGTGATGACGGTTTGTTCTGGGGGCGCTTCGACCGGAGCCGGCGGAGCGTCGGCCGCGGGAGCCGCCGGGGCGGCAGGCGCCTGAGCAAAGGCGGCGCTGGACAGGGTAGCCGCCGCGGCGGCCAGCAAAAGGGTACGCGTTAGGGACATTCAGATCCTCCTAGACCGTTTCGGCATTAACCCATCTAACGTGGAATGGCGTCGGCGGCTTCGTCACACTCGGGTGATCGCGCCAGCCTATCCCCGGCCAAGGAAGACCAGGGCGGCGCCGGCGCATATAAGCACGAACCCGGCGATGGTCGACAGGCGAAGAGGCTCCCCGAGATAGAGAGCCGAAAAGGCGACGAACACGATGAGCGTCGCCCCTTCCTGAATGGTCTTTAATTGTGTCGGACTGTAGACCGCCGATCCTAAGCGATTGGCCGGTACGGCGATCGCATACTCCGCCCCGGCGATCAGCCAGCTGATCAGAATCACCTTCAGCAGCGGCGTGTGCTTGAACTTCAGGTGCCAGTACCAGGCGAACGTCATGAACAGGTTCGAGGCCCCCAGCATCAGCACCGGGGCCAGATACGGCCAACTCAGAAACTTCATCCAACCCCCTCGAAGGACGTCCTCGGCGGTCGAAATCGCCCCGCAATTGGGCGCCGCGCGAATGGTCAAGGCTAAATTTTAGGCGATTGACTGCTAATGGGGCGACCGGCCGCCTTCAGCGCAGGCGCCCCTCACCCACCTCGCTAGCTTCGCCTGGGCGCTAGGAAGCGCGAGCAGCCAGAGGGGGCGGGAGCGCAAGGCTCTCCGCGAGCGAACCGCATGAAACTGATCATGGCCATCGTGAAGCCTTTCAAGCTCGACGACGTGCGCGAGGCGCTGACGCGCTCCGGCGTCGAAGGGCTGACCGTGTCCGAAGTTAAAGGCTACGGCCGCCAGAAGGGCCAGACGGAAATCTATCGCGGCGCGGAATACGCCGTGAACTTCGTGCCCAAGGTGAAGCTCGAAGCGGTGGTGGACGACGCCCAGGCCGCCGCGGCGGTGGAAGCGGTCAAGGCGGCCGCCGCCACGGGCAAGATCGGCGACGGCAAGATCTTCGTCATCCCGGTCGAAGAGGCCGTCCGCATCCGCACCGGCGAAACGGGCGCGGCAGCGCTCTGACATCCAGACACACCTAAGGGGAACCCACTTATGATTACTTCTTCGTGGAGCGCACGGCTGAAGGGGCTGGCCCTCGCCGGCCTCCTGATGACCGCGCCGCTGTCCGTCGGCGCCGCCTACGCTCAGGACAACAACACCGCCGCCGCCCCGGCCGCTGCCGAAGCGCCCGCCGCCGCGGACGCCAACGCC